>Ga0187780_10003972_pt1 | contig 11086 bp, 10 predicted proteins | sample 1015_Q2_SP10_20__FD_132429 | JGI IMG/M metagenome (GOLD analysis project Ga0187780, IMG submission 132429) | Tropical peat soil microbial communities from peatlands in Department of Meta, Colombia - 1015_Q2_SP10_20_MG | ecosystem: Environmental > Terrestrial > Soil > Wetlands > Peat | place...
AATCGATTCTAGGCGTTTGCTTTACTCGTAGCCATCTGAGCTGCCAATCGTGTTGCCTCAATGAGGCTAGATGGATCGCCGGTACCTAGTTTTCTGCCGGCTCGGCGATAAGCTGTACCATGATCGACAGATGTTCGTATAATCGGTAGTCCAATACTGACGTTTACTCCAAGTTCAAATCCTAGCATCTTGATTGCGACATGCCCTTGGTCATGGTACATTGCGACAACGACGTCGAACTCGCCCTTTTTAGCACGCATGAAGACCGTGTCGGGAGCAATCGGACCTGAAACATCGATTCCAGCCTTTTTGACAGCTTCAATTGCAGGCGTGATGGTTTCTATCTCCTCGTTGCCGAACATTCCGTCTTCACCCGCGTGAGGATTGAGACCAGCTACAGCGATTCTGGGATGGGAAACTCCCAACTGTCTCAGAGCTTGATCAGCTAGCCTGATAACGGTCATGATTCGATCTTTCTGAACTCTTCGAATAGCTTCGACGAGCGATACATGCGTTGATACATGGATAACTTTCAACGGTCCAGTTACGAGTAACATCGCGAAGTCTTTGGTCTTGGTTAGGTCTGCTAGCAATTCGGTGTGTCCAGAGTACTTGTATCCACCCATGTTCATTGCTTTCTTGTTAATCGGCCCCGTGACAATCGCATCAACTTCTTTATCCGTTGCCAGTTCGACAGCCTTTTTGATGTACTCGACGCAGGCTTTTCCTGCCATGGCTTGCGGTTCCCCCATCTTCAGACTACCAATGTCTACATTGTGAAGATCAATGATATCGATTATTCCTGGAACGAATTTACTTTCGCTTGGCTTGTTAATTGAATTCAATTGAAGTGAGACTTTGCCGACCGTCATTCCTTCACTCAAGCTTGCAGTATCTCCAACGACCAGAGGCCTACAGAAGTTGTAAACAGTCTTTTCTGCGAACATTTTACAGGTTATCTCGGGACCCACCCCTGCCGGGTCCCCCATCGTTACTGCGATGATTGGCTTCGTGTTATCGGTCATTCTGCATCTTCCCGAGTTTGGTTTATTAGCAGACGTATTTGAATCCGATAGCATGTTCTCACCTGCGAGCACGACACCTTCTTTCCACCTAAGACCAATATACCTTAAGCTAAAATCATGGTCAATGGGCCTTCCACGTGATCAAACCGAGTAATTGAGGCGTGAATCGATTGAAAGCAATTAGAAAGACTGTTCCCAAACCCGGCGTTGATGTTCAAGAAATCGATGATCCTAAGATTAAGCCATCGGAAGTTCTTGTGAAGATAGAGGCGACTGCGATCTGTGGTTCAGACCTTCACGTTTATCGTTGGGATGAGCAAACGACGAGATGGAAGTCCCCCCTTCCAATGACGATTGGCCATGAGTGGTGCGGTAAGATCCTGGAAGTTGGTGGCAGTGTTAAATCCCTGAAGCCGGGAGATAACGTTGCAGGTGAATCGCATATTCCATGTGGATATTGCTCGTATTGCCGCACTGGAAACATGCATATTTGCCAAAACATGTTGATCTTCGGACTTCAAACACCGGAAGGATCGTTCGCTGATTACGCTGCGGTGCCCGAAGTAATCGCGTACAAGCTACCTCCAGGGGTAGGTTACGAGGAAGGAGCAGTATTCGAACCATTCGGGGTAGCCGTTCACGCGATTGAACGCGTCGGCATCCAACCGGGTGATGCTGTGCTAGTTATGGGTGCGGGTCCAATAGGGATTTTCGCACAGCAAATTGCGAAAGTCTCTGGAGCATCTATGGTGATAGCAGCCGAGCTTAAGCAATTCAGATTGGACCTCGCGAGGAAGATTGGGTCAGCCGATTACTATGTCAATACGGGGCAGGAAGATATCGTGAAGCGAACGATGGAGTTAACGAACGGCAGAGGTGCGGACGTCGTGATTGAACTTGCGGGAGCCCCGATAACGACGGTACAAGCACTTCAAGCAGTGAAGAAATGCGGTCGTGTCGCATTGGTTGGCCTTTCTGACAAGCCAGTTCAGATTGAACCGACTTCAATGATAATTTACAAGGAAGCAACAGTCTACGGCAGTACGGGCCGAGCTATGTTTGGAACTTGGGAACGCATGATCAGCCTAGTTGCCAGTAAGAAGATAACGCCAAGTGCCGTGATCACCGATAGACTACCGCTCGAAAAGGCTGAAGAAGCTTTCCAGAGAGTCATCAGAGGAGAGAGTGGAAAGGTCATTTTCACCCCTCAGTGAACTTGGCATTGATGACCTGGGTGGATGCACGTCTATCCGAGTACCGACTTGACTTGTTCCACTCCTGACCTTAGACTCGTGAGGATTGGAATTTTGAACTGATCGCCGAGCTGCGGAATAATTCGGGCCATCGATGCTTGCGCGAGAACAACGAGTTCTGTCACCTGTGCTGTCCTCTTGATTCCATCTAGCACTAACTGATCATGGGTCGCAGTATCCTTCTTTGATAGTGCCTCGAATGCCCCTTTACAAAGTTCAGACGTTACCTCAATCGTCTTCCCCTTGCTCTTCGCTTTCGCACGCAATAACTCAGTAGTCGGACTTAGAGTAGCCGCGTTGGTTGCCACGACGCCAATCTTTGAAGCCTTTCGGACAGCGATATCAGTCATCGGATCATCGATCTTGAATACTGGGATAGATACTAACGGTCTAACGGTGTCCACGCATGGAGAGATTGAGGAACACGTCACCAGTACTGCGTCCGCACCCTCATCCTCCGCGGTCCGGACATAGCTTGTCACAATCCTGTGAACCTTCGGCACCAAACCACCTGAAGTTAGGATAACAGGTATTATCCTGTTATCCGTTATATCGAATTTCTGTACAGAAGGCATGATATCCGAAAGTGTCTTTGTAACTGAATCCACAATCGCCGGTGCGGTGTAAATCAAACCGAGCGTCTTCGTCATCTCGTAACCCTCGAGCTTTCACCATGACTGGAGAGCTTAACAGTGTCGACGTTTTACTTTCGCCTCGAAGAAGCGCGCGATGTGTTTTAATTCAATTGACTTAGTTGCTCATTGGAGAACGCGTTAGGGATTCATAACGGTCTTTTGGACGATCTAACGCGGTCTTGAGATGCTGCAGTTATCTACCTCTTAGGAGAAGACATGCGCTATCGTTCTGCAAGCTCGATGACCTCACCGTCGGGACCGGAGAATACAGCGATTCTCTTGCCTGGTCGTCTAATGTAACTGACCTTAGAGTCCATTTTCTTCGCAACATAAGTGTTCTCGAAGTTGTCACGATTTATGGCGAAAGGCTCTCCGATCAACTTCGCGCCTGCAGCCTTTAGTCGTTTTATGGCTGCATCAAGATCGCTGACACGTACGCCCAGGTGGGTTATGCCCATTCTACCACGCAACGTTTGCTGCCAGGACTCGGTCTGTTCGGCAGGTTGGGCAGAGTCGGTGGCGGTGATTATCTCGAGGGTGAGCGCGCCGCTGTACATGTAGGCGTTCTTGTACTTGGTGTCGGGGCTCGGGTTTAGAATTGACACTCTTAGCAGTTTCATCCCGAGGGCGTCGGAGTAGAATTTGACGGACCGATCAACGTTCTGCACGGTGATACTGACGTGATCCATCTTGATCAAAGTTGGGGACATTGAGTCAGCTCGCATGAATCAGACTTTTCGCCTTAGTAACCGCCAACATGGCATCTGGCGCTGTATCGTCAGCTCCGATCTGCTTGGCCCATTCGGGAGTGACCGGTGCTCCGCCTACCATGACTTTCACGCTCGCGCGTACTCCCTTAGCTTCAAGTGACTTGATCGTATCTTGTTGTTTGCCCATCGTAGTAGATAAGAGGGCTGAGAGGCCAAGAATATTGGCTTTCGATTCGCCTATTTTCTCGAGAAAGACTTGCGACTTTACATCACACCCTAAGTCGATAACTTTGAAACCGCTTACTTCGAACATGGTGGCGACAATTGTCTTGCCGATGTCATGGATGTCGCCTTCGACCGTACCGATGACTAGGGTTCCGACATATGCACGCTCCACATGAGACTTCCTAAGCTCGGGCTCGACTACTTGTAAACCAGTTTTCATCGCTTCTGCGGATAGCATGAGATCTGTAAGAAACGCATCCCCGTTTCCGAATCTCTCGCCAACAACCATCAATCCTTTGGTCAATCCTTCGTTCAAAATAGCCGTAGGCGATATTCCGTTACTTACCATGGTCGTCGCCAGTTCCTTGGACTTGTCTATATCGCCATCAATTACGGCCTGAGCAAGTTGTTTAACCATCTCATTCGTGGCCGACATATCTTCTCATAGAGTGCTACACACGATTTGTCTGATAAAGTTGAGCTTAATTTGCAATATTGAAAAAACCTCATCAAAGCGTGGGCGTTCGCCATTTTGCCAGAATGTCTTGACCTGACATTTCGACCGATAATCGCCGAGTGGCTTTATCAAACCCTCACTGGTCGTTCCAGACGGGGACTCTGAATTGTCATCTCGTAAGCTTTCTGAAGACAGAATCATGCAGATGTTGACATCGGACGACATTAAAAAGGTGCATGCGTGTTCAATCGAGATTTTAGAAACGATTGGAATCGCCACAAACTCCAACAGAATAATTGAGATACTGACCCGTAATGGTGCGGAACTTAAACGGAAGACGGGCAACCTAACAATCCCCGGCTCCCTCGTCATGAGTGCTCTGAAAACCGCTCCAAGGACAATCTGTCTCTACGGGCGAACCCACAATGAGATAGTGTTGGAGAGAGGGAGAGTCTACTTTGGGTTTGGAGGCACACCGCTACATCAGCTACTTGATTTGGACTCTGGCAAAAGCCGTGCTTCAACCAAGACCGATGTTGCAAATGCGACGCGACTTGGCGATGCACTACAGAACCTGGGTTTCATGATGGCAATATGCGGAGCCAGTGACGTACCCCATGAGACTGAGCACCTGCACGAACTTGAAGCAGTATTCGCGAACACAGGAAAACATGTAGTTTGGGCTCTTCCCGAGGCGTTGACGGCCAAGAATGCAATAGATATGGCCGTTGCCGTCGCTGGCGGACTCGATGAGTTGAAGAAGAAACCGTTACTGAGTTGTTACAGTGAGTCAATTTCACCTCTCACATTCTCCACCATGAATGAAGACCTCGTGGAATTTGCAACCGCAGGACTACCAGTATTCTTCACAGGCTGTCCTATGGCAGGTCTAACTGGCCCAGCCACCTTGATCGGCACGTACTCCTTAGGCAACGCTGAAACGCTAGCAGCACTCACAATCTCTCAGTTAATCAATCCTGGAACACCATTCGTTTACGGCCCTGGGATGGCAGTCTCTGACCTTCGAACACTCCGTTTCAGCTTCGCCGCGCCTGAGTGGGCTATGGGTCACATAGTTCAATCGCAGCTTGCTGGAATGTACGAGCTACCGACTTTCGGCTGGGGTGGCTGTTCAGATTCCAAGATGCTAGACTCGCAGGCTGGCGCTGAGGCTGGTCTGATGTCTCTAATGAGCGCTCTCAGCGGAATTAACATGATACATTGCTGCGGCTACCTTGCAGGTAGCGATTATGGGAGCATGGAGATGGCTGTGATCTGCAACGAGATAGCAGGTTGGATATTTCGCGTGTTGGATGGGGTTCATGTAAACGACGAAACTCTTGCGCTCGACGTAATTCGTGACATAGGATCGACAGGAAGTTACCTCAGGCATAAGCACACCTTCAGTCACCTCAAGCGGGAAATCTTCGTCCCAGCGCTCTTTGACAGGTACAATGAACAAATCTGGAGGCAAAAGGGACAAAAGGAAATGCGAGTCATCGCGAAGGAGAGAGTGAAGAAGATTCTCAATGAACATTATCCAGAACCGTTGACGCAATCTGTCAAAGCAACATTGAGACAGATCGTACAGACCGCTGATGAACAAAGAAACAAATGAAATCACCTAAACCGTCGAGGTGACGGCTTGGTTTATGCAGATCAAAATCAGAAAAACCGAAATTGACCTCGTAGCGAGATCCAGAAAGACTGTGTATGAAAATTGAATTATCGCTTCAGATAGATACTGCCAGGATAATTCCTTCTTAATAGATTCCTTTTTGTTTGCTAACCGGCGACAAATATCGCGATATTACAAACACAGTGGTATATCGGTTTATTCACCTAGGATCTGGACTACAAAGCCTCTGAGCTGAGGACCGTCGAGATCAACCAGGTAGAGGTTCTGCCTAGAACCGAGAACGAGAGTCCCCTCTTGCAATGGAATGGTTACACTCGCACCAAGCAGGCTAGCGCGGATATGCGAATAAGCGTTCACTGCCATCCTTCCATCCTTTCTAAAAAATCTATGATGCGCATACGAGTCATCTTCCGGTACAAGTTTTACCATGAATCGTGCGATATCGTTTTCCAACTTATTGTCGTCTTCGTTGATTGTAATGCCCGTCGTGGTATGCAGCGTAAACACGTTCACAAGACCGTTCCTCAAACCTGTCATCTGAACAGTTTTTCGCACATCCTCGGTTATTCGAATTAATTCTGTGGACTTCGTTGACTTGACGAACAGTTTCTCAGTAATGAACTTCATTTTCGTGTCGCCTTCAAGATTCTCCTAAGAACTCACACGCATTACCGTGCAGAATTGCGTCTATGATGTCTCGCCGCAACGGAAGTGATGAGACTGCTTTGTACATCTTGTTCATCTCTATTCTGGGATAGTCCGAACCAAAGAGTAGTCTGTCACTGAGTGCGTTCTCGATTATTCGCGTAGAGACTAATGAGGTGATTTGCCTCATAGTTTCGATCGGTGTGCCAGCAAAAGTACCGGCAGTATCCATGTACACATTTGGGTTTCTGATTGTAACTGCGACAGCATCCAGAACCCAGGGCCAACCCATATGGGCCATGCAGATCTTGAGGTTCGGATGCTTTCTTGCAACGTCATCATAGATCATAGGTTGATTGAATCTAACTGAGAACCTGTTTGAAAATGTGAGGCCAGTATGGACTAGGACTGGCATCTCAAGCTTCTCGGCCTCCTTGTAGAGTTCTAATGCATCGGGTCCGGTTGGATCGAAGGCCTGCATTGCCGGGTTCAGCTTTAAGCCCTTTAGACTGAGTGCATCATGAGACTCACGCAGATCAGCCAGTGCACTTTTTCCTGCGTTAGGATCAACGCTTGTGAATCCTACGAACCTCTTTCCTTCGCGTTTTACCAGATCCGCGATCTCGCTGTTCGAGGGCATTTTCGAGCCTAGAGATCGTTCGCAGTTAATCGGCAGTAGCACGGATTTCTCGACACCGCATTCATCCATCTCTCCTAATAGCGTCGACAGAGGCTGGGGAGATGTTCGTAAGTCGAATAGCTGACGTGCGTCGCGGAGTAGGTCAGGACGATTATCGGTGAGTTCCTTAACCAGAACCGCGTGCACATGAATGTCAATTGTCATGCAGCTCCACTGCGAGGGGTAGCTTATGTATCAGAGTATAAGCATTCTCGGGAGATCCTGAGAACAAAGGCTCAGTCGATCGTTGCAGGAGTAATGGAACCAGAGGAGAACCTTGCCAGGCGTTCACGTCATACTATTTGATATCGATGGTACGCTCATCTCGAGCCAGAAGTCAGAATTCGATGAAAGGAAACGGTATTTCGAAGCGGTCTATCAGGTGACAGGTAAGGCACCGCTCGTCGATCCTTCACGTTTCGCAGGAATGGTTGATCCTCAAATTTGTAGGATAATCCTCACGGAGATCGGGGTTGCAGACGAGTTTTTACCGAAGATCCTCGCTACGATGACCGAAGTATATCAGAAAATGCCGAAAGAGCTAGTACTAAATCGCGGCGTCAAAGAGTTGCTGAATATCCTCAGTCATTCCACTAATCACGTTCTAGGCGTGCTTACGGGTAACATATCGGCGATTGCTAAGGAGAAGTTGACTGTCACAGGAATTAGCGAATATTTCAAAGAAAGTTTCTATGCAGACAACTATGACGATCGCAATCGTCTAGTTCAAGATGCGGTTCAGGTCTGTGTCTCGAAATATTCCCTCGAAAGCACGAAGGGGGTCATCATCGTCGGCGACACGCCGTTAGATGTGAAAGCAGCTGCAGCCGCACATGCAACCTCGATTGGGATAGCCAGTGGAGTTTACTCGATGGACACCTTGTCACAGGCGGGGGCTACAACGATACTGCGCGATTTAACACCAACGAACGAACTTTTCACCGCAATTTCATTTAACATTGCAGATTTTGGTAACCGCGCTAAACCGACAACATGATCTATCGAGCAGAGTTTGTCTTTCAACTGCTGCAATGCTAGATTCAAACTAAGTCATGTATTCTGAACGACATTAACCCCAGTCTCGCGGTAGCAGCTGGATGAGGATAAGTCAAAGTTCATTTCTTGTCACTTGCGTGCGAGTTCTCAAGGACTTGATTAGTGGTGAGCTCCCTTTAGGATTGCTAGGGTATCCCGATAAGTTAAGTGATGAGTGGTTCACGGTTGCGAAGCTCCGGGGTAGCCTTTTCGAGCGCGTAAGCGAATCTCAGGAGCTTAGTTTCATGAAGTCTGGGAGCCATAAGTTGAATACTGAGCGGCAATCCGTCAGTCGAGTACCCATATGGCATGGCTAGTGCTGGAGTTCCTGTAATGTTTGCAAGTCGGGAAAATCGAACACAACATGAATTCATATCCGTATGCTCTGATCCAATGGTCACTATTTCCTGATCAATCTTGGGAGGAAGGATTTGCACTGAAGGCGTGATCAGTAGCTCTGCGTCATTGAACAGAGTCTCCAATGCCCGCCGGATTAGTTCACTCTTTCTCAATGCCTGGATGTATTCGGACGTCGTAACTTTCTGCCCTGATTTGAATCTCTCGACAAGTTTCGGGTCGTACTTGTCGGAGTACTTCGTCAGCAATTCAGCGTGTTGAGCGGCAGCTTCGGCTGTGAGAAGCTTGGTGGATGTCGGTAGAATAGATTCAGTTCCCTTTAGATCTCTTTCAAGAATTCTTGCTCCCAGATCTTCAACTTTCGAAATAGCACTTTGGTACGCTGATAGGACTTGAGGATCCATAACCTCCGGAATCAAATTTGGAGACGTTGCGATCGTCATATCATCGATCGGTTCATCAAGTCCTTGGGAGAAATTTGGAACGGGAATCATTAGGCTTCTTGGATCAGAGTCGTCAAAGCCGGCAATCGTTTGGAGCATAATCGCGTTATCCTTGACCGTCGATGCGATTGTCCCAACGTGATCCATTCCGGTTGCGAGTGGGAATACCCCCGATGTGCTGACTCTGCCGTATGTTGGCTTCAAGCCCACTACTCCACAGAACGCAGATGGGATCCTGATGGAACCTCCTGTGTCAGTCCCGATAGCTGCACTGCAGAGGGATGCAGCGACTGCGGCCGCTGATCCTCCACTCGATCCGCCGGGTATTCGACTTGGGTCCCAAGGATTTCTGGTAGGCCCGTAGTGCATGTTGTTAGTTGTAATGCCGAATGCGAACTCGTGCGTGTTTGTTTTACCCAAAATTATCGCACCGGCTTCCTTTAGCCTATACACTATAGTGGCGTCATTTGTGGGAACGTGGTTTTGGTAGATAGCTGATCCGTAGGTGGTCTTGATGTTTGAAGTATCGACGATATCCTTTATTCCGACGGGAATCCCGTGAAGTGGCCCTCTGTACTTTCCGGCCCGAATCTCATCCTCGGCTACTTTCGCATCATGTAGCGCTGAATTAGTTGCAGTTGTCACGAATGCGTTCAGTTTCGGATTGATTTGTTCAATTCTTGATAGGCAACCTTCGACTATTCGAACGGGCGATATCTCGAGCGTTTTCAGTTTGTTTGCAAGGTCGGTAATTCGGAGACCGATCATACTAGTACCCTACTATCATTTCTATCGAATTGGGTTGAGGCAAGTAAGGATGATGCTCAAGTGTCCCATAGCTCGCCAATAGCCTTATTCTGAATCGTACTCTGTTACGAGGGGTGGCGGTTTGGAGAGACGTGCGTATCAGGTAGAAATCGCGAAGTCGGCGTTGAACGCGAACACCCTAGTAGTACTCCCTACTGGGTTAGGCAAGACCGTCATAGCGATGTTGGTGGCAGAGCAGCGTATTGCCAGACTGAACGGAAAGGTGGTGGTTCTCGCACCAACTAGACCTTTGGTGATCCAGCATTACACAGCGTTCAAGAGTTACTTTACAGATTCTACTTGTGCGCATTTGACTGGTCAGATCCGTCCTCAAGAGAGATTGGAGTTATGGGAGAGGTCTGTGTTCATCTTCGCAACGCCTCAAGTCGTCGCCAATGATATCCGAGTGGGACGATACTCGCTTTCGAATGTTTGTTTAATGGTCTTTGATGAGGCGCATCGGTGTGTGAAGGATTATGATTATACAGAGTTGGCGATCAAGTATCACGAAAACGCGTTGAACATGCTTATACTTGGATTAACCGCGTCGCCCGGAGGGCGTATGCGGCGTGTAGATGAGATTTGCCGGAACCTCTTCATCAAACAGGTTGAGGCCCGGACGGAATATGATTCAGATGTCAAGCCCTATATACAGACGACTTCCGTGGAATGGAAACGGGTTTCACTTCCACCTGGTTATCGAACAGTCAGCGCAATCCTCAGGGAAGTCTTCGACGAGAAGCTTGAGAAATTGAAGTCAATGAAACTAATTCCTGACCTCGTGATAGTTCCGAAGAAGCTCCTGTTGGAGTTAAGGGAACAACTAGTGGTCAAACTCCGGAAGAATCGATCAGGATACATTTTCGCAGCCTTAACGCTCCAATCACAAGCAATCTCGCTATTGCACGCAATCGAGCTTCTGGAGACTCAAGGCGCCGTGAACTTGAAAGCCTACCTTGAACGCATGTCAATGAACCCCAAGCGCACAGTGAAAAGTCTCCTCAAAGATTCGCGAATCCAACGCGCATGCAACCTAGTATCAGAATTAGACGAAACGCACCCAAAACTTAGGCTAGTTTCAAGCTTGGTCTCGCAACAGCTTAAGGCAAATCCGACGGCGCGCATCATAGTCTTCACTCAATATCGTGATACTGTGGACCAGATCGTATCAGCGCT
>Ga0187780_10003973_pt1 | contig 11085 bp, 12 predicted proteins | sample 1015_Q2_SP10_20__FD_132429 | JGI IMG/M metagenome (GOLD analysis project Ga0187780, IMG submission 132429) | Tropical peat soil microbial communities from peatlands in Department of Meta, Colombia - 1015_Q2_SP10_20_MG | ecosystem: Environmental > Terrestrial > Soil > Wetlands > Peat | place...
ATGCGCTGCAAATTTTCAAGCTGCCGCAGGTAGTACATAAACGTTTGCGTGCGCCCAATGGCAAACGCCGGAATCACGATGGACCCGCCTCGCTTCACCACCCGATTCACTACGTCGCCCAGCATTTGCAGCGGATCGCCCGCTTGATGTTCGCGGTCCCCGTACGTCGATTCGCACAGCAACAAATCAATCTGCTTTGCCGCCGGAGGCTTCGGATCGTTCAAGATGGGCTGGTCGTATCTCCCGATGTCCCCCGAAAACACCACCACGGTTTTCTTTCCATTCTCCGTGATTGTCAGTTCCAGGCTGGACGACCCGAGAATGTGCCCCGCGTCGTACGACTCAAAGTGGAACTCTGGTGAAACGTCGAAGCCGCCGCTTCGCGGCATCGGCTTCAGCAAGCGAAGCACCGGATCAATGTCTTCGCTGGTGTAGAGAGCGCGTGGCTGAGCGTGCTTGCTCCACTTGTGCTTCTGCGCGTCCTCGGTTTCTTCTTCCTGCAGGTGGCCGGAGTCTTTCAGCAATAGCCCCGCCAGCTCAATCGTCGCCGGATTCGCGTAAATCGGTCTGTTGTAGCCGTCCCGCACCAGCACCGGCAACCATCCCGTGTGGTCTAAGTGCGCGTGGGTCAGCACCAGGTAATCAATCGTCTTCGGATCAATCGGGAGCGGCTTCCAGTTTCGCTCCTTCAACTCCTCCGTGCCCTGGAACAGCCCGCAGTCCACCAGGAGCTTCTTTCCCGCCGCTTCCACTAGATACTTCGATCCCGTAACACAGCCTGCTGCACCCAAAAATGTTAGTTTCGCCATAATTCCTGCATTGTACTGAATTCTCCGTGAATGGCCAGTGACAGGGCGCAAAAGCAAACGGGGCGAGCAACCTCGCCCGCCCCGCCGCGTGTTGTGAAAGCTGACAGCTTCCAGTCCTCGGTTCCAGGCTCCCGACTGGCGACTTACGACTGCTTTTACGATGCCTTCTCCGTCAGCTTGTGGCTGTCGCTAGCCTTAAGCGTCATCCCGTAGATCTTCTTCAGCTCTCCGATTTGCACCAACGACTCCTTGCCGAACGGCGCCTTGCCTTCGAAGGCATGCAGCACGATGCCCTCCAGCAAATCGCCGAGCGTGATGTCCTTCAACTCCGCAAATCCCTTCAGAACCTTCAACAACCTCTTTTCCATGCGTACTCCGGTCTGGACCCGTTCGACTTCGATCATAGTTCCTCCTTGTGGTCAAGGTAACTATGTACCAGAGTACCAGGGTAACTCGCTTTGTCAAGTCCCATGTACCCGGTGTGATTCCACTACCTATGGGGCGGGCAGCAGCAACATCGCCATCGAACTCCTCGGGAAGTACTGGACTGAAATTGTGACGAAGACCATCGACGCCAAGGCGGCCTGCAAACTGAAGATACTGACCCACACCGGAGAAGTTACCGTCTCGTTCGTTGGGAACAAGTGACGGAAATTCTGCGTGATCTCATCTTGAAGAACTTTCTCATCGAGTCCGCGAAGTGAAACGCGGCACTGACCCACCCGTAGTTTCACTATCAGTGTTGTGCTAACATGAATTAGTCCATCGGTGGGGCCGTGGCGCAGTTGGGAGCGCGCCTCGATGGCATCGAGGAGGTCGTGGGTTCGAATCCCATCGGCTCCACCAAATTTCACTCCACCCATTTCAGTCCATCTACGAACACTCCATGAAAGGAAGCGTCAACTGAGATGAAAAAAGGCGCTCCTGCAAATGATGTGGATAGCTATCTCGCGACCCTTCCCGATGACCAGCGCCTGACGCTCGAGAAGATTCGCAAAGCCATCAAGGCCGCCGCTCCGAAGGCCGAGGAGGCTATCAGTTACCGCATCCCGGTTTTCAAATATCACGGGCCCCTGGTTTTTTTCGCCGCATTCGTCAACCACTGCAGCCTCTTCGTTCCCGGCAAAGAGGCGATTCTCAAACCGTTTCGTTCCGAGCTGAAACCGTTCAAAACCTCCGGGGCGACCATCCATTTTTCGCCTGAAAATCCCCTGCCGGCCTCTCTGGTCAAGAAAATCGTCAAAGCGAGAATCTCAGCAAATGAGCGCCGCGGGAACCTACAAAGGAAAAGGCGTTAACTAAGCGCCTTCGTCCCTGCAAAAGGTTCGGACCTCCTCCTTTAGCGCTTCAAACAGACAGCCGTCACCGAGCCTTCAGAGCTCGGGGCGAGCCCGAGATTGCCTGCGGCAAGGGCGTTCAAATCCTGTGGAAAATTCGGCCTTGCCCTGCTCCACGCCTTCCTCGAAGGAGTCCCTTTTTCGTTGATTTGCAACGACTAGAAGTTCTTTTCCACCAATGACTTAGGACAAATTGCCAATGTGACTCCCATCACTTTTCTTTATCCCACCATAACTTATTCTACCGGTAGACACGTTCATTGGAATTCCGGTATGCTCCGTCTTCGCTCGGTCCAGTGTGTGTCCCCAAGGAGCTGTTCTCATGTCTGCTGTAGCAACTTCCGCCCATTTCCGTGGAGTTCTCTGTCGCCACTGTGGCAAGCCAGTCCGCATTCCCGGCATCGTGCTTCGGAAGGATAGTGAATGCCACGGGCAGCACGATCCGAATGACGAGCAGTTCCGCCTGATCTCGCGCGTTTTTGTTCTTCGTTGCCGTTCCTGCGAGCGGGAGTCAATTTACGCAATCAACCAGATTGTGGATTGCACCTTCGCGGCCACCCCGGCCCACAGCAGCCAGGAGCGCGCGCTTCTCTAGCCGCATCACGCGTGAATTCAGCACGTCTACGCAGCTGATTCCCGTCTGTAGCGATATCTTTTCATTCGCCCGCCCGACAGTGCCTGCCTGCAAAATCTGCGTTACAGCACCGCCAGCGGCTTCCGGATCACTTCCACCGAGCACGTCGCATGCAGCGCCACCGTCTCCGATACGCTTCCCAGGATGATTCGGTCGAATCCCCGCCTACCGTGGGATCCCATCACGATCAGATCTGCCTTCCACGCTTCTCCCGCGGCAAGAATCGCCTGTGCCGGCGAGTCCGGCACTTCTGTCACCAAACTGCTCGCCTTCAACCCCGTCTTCGCAAGCAGCCCCGCGCCCGACTTCGCCGACTCGTTGGCATGTTCCCGCCCGCTCTTCATCACCACGTCCAGGTGTTCCGTGGGGAAATACGGGTATTCTCCAGCCAGCACCGGGTACTCAGGGCTCGCGACAATCAGGAACTCACTTCCATTCGGCCACGGCCGCTCCGCGACCGATTGCATTGCCGCATCGGCATACTCCGAGCCATCCGTGGGAATCAGCACCCGGATGCCTCCCTCTGCGCTCTCCTTCCCGCGTGGCTTCCGCACAATCTCGACAGAGCACGTCGCATGTCTCAACACGGCCTGCGCCGTGCTCCCCAGCAGCAATCTCCCCATCGCCCCGCGTCCGTGCGAGCCCAGCAAAATCAGGTCAGCTTTCCATTTGCTCGCCACCCGGGGTAGCGCATGCCGTGGATTGTCCAGAATCACGTCCGCGCTCACTCGCCATCCCGCCTCGACCAACGGCTTGGCCTGCTCCTCGAGCGACTGCATCGTGTTCTTTTTTGCTTCTTCCAGAAGGGCCGGGGCTCGCGTGAAGAAGAAAGGGTCCACAACGGTTACTACGCTGAATTCGGATCCCTCAGGCCAAGGCCGGCGCGCCGCCTCCTGAATGGCAGCATCCGAGGATTTTGACCCATCCACTCCGATCAGCATCCTCATGACCACCTCCCCCAAGAGCTATTGCCTGCGGAGCCGCATGAGCCGTTCCAGAGAAATGGACCCGAGAAAAGTGTGCGGCTCTGATGCGCCTTCTCGCCTCAGCGTTCAGCCAGCCGTTTAAACGTGCCGAATAAGCTGTAGCAGTGTCCGTCGCTGCTTCCTTGGATTCTGGCTCGCGCTCCGGCACGAGCACACTGGTATTTTGTGATCGCTTTTCTAGGGGCGTGGGGTAGAACAGGAACGGGAATGGACCTGGCAGTTGCGTGAAGGTTCACCCCACGCCACACTAGTCCACTTAATATGGGAGCACTTGTCGCGCCAGGTGGCATATTGTCTATCCTCCTTGCCCTCAACATTTTTCTCTCATCCTACCGTCTTCTCCTGCGCCTTTTCCCTCTTCTGCGTCTTCCCGCGCACTCACCCCTTTGCCTTCTCCCGTTCCTCGGGCACAATTCTCATTAGCCTTGCTATGTCCGCTTCCTCTAATTCGCCCTTCTCTCCCCGTCGCGCCGCTCTCCTCCTCGTCGGTCTCCTGCTCATTGTCTATCTCGCAGACTTTGCCTGGTTCGAGCTGCGCGTGTGGTTTCCAAAGCTAGGCCCCGCAAGCAGCTCGGTCCATCGCATCCGTTTGCTCGCCATCGTGACCAAAAACAATAAAGTGGATTACGAGATCGACTCCATTCGCCCCGAGGAAGACCTCCCTTGCACGCGCTCCCTCTTCCCGCACTCCGGCGCTCGGCCCTGTTGGTATGTCACAAAGCACGCCAACGACCCCATCCCGATGTAGCTCTAGTCCAGGTACTGTATTGCCGAGGTTCTATTGCTGCTTACCGTCTGCTTTGATTCGTGCCGACTCACACTTTCGGCCCTGCCGACCGCGCCGCTGCCTGGCAATCCTATTCCGCAGGGGTCGAGGTGCATGTAGGTCCGCTCACCTGAGCCTTTCGCCTATTCCAAGTACTGTCATCCCGACTGGTGGCTCGCGTCGTGCGCGAGCCGGAGCTGAGGGACCCTGGCTCGATCTAAACCACGACTCGTCACAATGGAAATACCTGCAATCGGCATGGTCGTTCCGTCCACAGCATCTGTGCCTCGATCCCTCGGCTGCGCCCCCGCACACCCCGCGGGGCACTGCTCGGGATGACATTCTTATACATTTGTGCGAAACTTAGCCAGAATGCATATTTACCATGTATATATTCTTGCCAGTGCCTCTGGTGTCCGCTACACCGGCGTAACCGGGGACTTGGAATGCCGCGTGATTCACCACAGACAGAAACTCCTGGAGGGATTCACTAAGAAATACGACGTGAACCGCCTCGTCTACTTCGAGCCTTTCGGCCAGATCAAGAACGCCATTCGCCGCGAAAAGCAAATCAAGACCTGGCGCCCGGAAAAGAAACTCGCTTTGATTCAGACCCAGAATCCGCAAATGCGCGACCTCAGCCTCAACTTCCACCGTTAATCTATTCTGGGCTCGCTCTTTCCACGAGCGCCACGCGCACGGCGACTCCCCTGCGCCCGAGGCTCACCCGAGTCAGCCATGTCCGCGCCAACTCGTACGCACTTGTAGCGCCGGCTTTTACGCCTGTGCTTTCTCGGTCATCTCCATCTTCCTTCCTTACGCAGCTTCTCAAGCTCTCTCGCGTGTTTTCCTGGTCCGAGCACCACTCTCGGCCTGCTGGTTAAATGGTCGCCGGTCTTGGCGCAGGCGCGTATACTCTGGGTCAAATAGGCGCCTGCCTATTGCTGAAGTAAGAAAGTAACGAAGCCTCGCCCTTCGTTGCCTATAGGAGGGAGAACATGCCGGCACCCAAAAGAGCTCTGAAAGCTGTTGTTACCCCGCAAGCCAGCGCTGCACCAGATACGTGTTCACTCAAAATTCGCGTGTTCGACGGCACGCGGAATCCGTTTCCGGCTGCCACAAATGTGCTCTACCGAGTGTTCGACGCGAATCAGAAGGAGGTCGTGGAAGAGGAACGAAAAACCGCGGTGCTTAGCTGCGAGTTTCCCTTCAATGACAATTTCATGGACAACTACACGGTGATCGCATTTTCCGACGGCTATCAGCAAGCTGGGTTTACACCCGTGAAGCTCTCCAACACAACTCCGACCGTGCTGGACCTCATGCTAATCCCCAAGGATGGGCATTTCAATTTCGCGCAGGCAACGTGGGATTGGATCAAAGCGAATTTGCCGTTCATGACTTCGGGAGGGAGTGATGCGGAAGGCCAGACGCGGTATGAAAACCTGATGGAAGACAAACCGAACAGCCTGGCGGCGCTCTTGAACATCACGACTGCCATGAAGGCGATCCAATTGCCCCAGAGGACTCCTCTGGATTACCTGCGACAACTGAAATGGGATGACACTCTGGCACAGGATCGCTTCTTTGCGTACTGCGATGCGAAACTTATTGATCAAGTCCGGGTCGCTGCTGCACAGGGCGAGTTTGCACCGGAAACAAATTCGGCGTTCTTCCATCCGGGAGCCACGGCGAGTTGGAAGCAGGTTCAGTTTGGCGAAGCAAACGTTCAACTGACGTTCCACGAGAACGACAAGCAAGTGATTAACGGCGAAAACTGCATCCTGGTCGAACCCGACATCGACTACTACAAGGATCTTGCCGCGCATGCATTACTGGAAGTGATCCCCAACGCCCTGACGGGCGGCTTGACCAATCCGGAAATGGTCTATGTCCTGCGGTGGATCGCCGGTCGCCACGCGGGCGTGCCTGAGTTTAGTCCGCCGTATACGATTGAGAGCTGAAGGTGAGGCCGACCGCTAAGATGTAAATCGTCCAATGGGTTATGGGGGATTGGCCCCATGGTCACCCACCCTTACCCTCGTCCCATTGCAACGCCACCCCCCTCAGTGCCACAATCGCCTTTCGGGGCCCCTTGCGGGCCGCCGCCGGAAACTCTTCCGCTCTTCCCGGTGTCTAATAGTTAGAGCGGACAATGGTTGGGGCACCCGGCCCAGCCGCAAAAGCCAGTTCGCCTTCCCCCTGCGGCTTGGGGGCAGGCGGAGAAAGGCAGACCGTGTCCGAATGGGCGAGCGCCCTCTCGTGGGGCAGAGATGAAGCCGAACTCGTCACCGAGCTGCAAGCCGGCTCGGAAGCGGCGTTCGACTGGCTCGTCAATCACTATCACGGTCCGGTCTACAACCTGATCCTCGGCATGCTCGGTGACACGGCCGACGCCGCCGACGCCGCTCAGGAAGTCTTCTTGAAAGCCTTCAAGGGGATCCGCCACTTCCGCCAGGGCAGTTCCCTGAAGACCTGGCTCTACCGCATCGCCATACGTGAAGCATTGAACAGCCGGCGCTGGTTTAGGCGCCACCTGCAGAAGAACGTTTCCATGGATGCGGAGCCGGAAGACGGGTTTGCGCGGATTGACGTGCAAGATCTCGGCGCTACGCCGTTCGATCAGCTTGCCGCGCAGGAAATTCAAGTGGCGGTGCAGGGCGCGTTGCTGCAGGTCCCGGATGTCTTCCGCAGCGCCGTCATTTTGCGGGACCTGGAGGGCTTGAGTTACGAGGAAGTCGCAGAAGTGCTGGACGTTAGCGTGGGCACCGTCAAGTCCCGCATCTTGCGCGGACGCCGCGCCTTGAAGGACATTCTGGAGCCGTTGCTGGGTGAACGCCCGGCCATGAAACAGGGAGAAGCAAATACGGGTGCAAGGCACGAAGTCGCGGCGGAGCCGGGACTGGGTGCACAGATCGGGTTGCAGGTGGCCTACGTGCAGGCCGCTGGTGTCACGGGGAGCGAGGGAAAGATGCGTCCTGGTGCGACGCGAGAGGGACAGCCATGAAGTGCCAGAAAGTACGAACCCGGCTCGCCGGTTATCTCGATGACGCCCTGGCGGGCGCTCCGGGACCAGAGGAGCGCCACGACATCGGGCAGCATTTGGATGCTTGCGAACAATGCCGGGAAGAATTGCAACGCTACCGGAAACTGTCGGTTCTGCTTTCGCGCATGCCGCGCGCGGTGCCGCCCGCGGATTTGGCCGTGCGCATCAGGATTGCGGCAGCAGATGCGCGAGAGGCTCAGAATTGGGCGCATCGTTGGCAGCGCGTGAAGGATCACGCGGAAATTCTGTTGGACAACGTCTTTCGTCCGCTGACCGTGCCTGCGACCGGCGGCCTATTCTCCGCCTTCGTCATCTTCGCGTTCGTCTTGCACTTGATCCTCCCGGGCATCACCGTGCAGGCGGACCCCAATGACATTCCTACGGGGCTGTTGCGTCCCGCGGAACTGATTTCCCTCTCCAATTATCCAGAGGTGGGCCTGCCCGCGGTGCAGCATCCCGACGTGGATCTGCAGCACGACGTGCTCGTGGACGTCACCGTGGATGCACAGGGGCAAATGCTGAATTACGACGTCATCTCCGGTGTGGATACCCAGGAGTTGCGCCACCAACTCGATCACATGTTGATCTTTGCGCGCTTCCGGCCGATGTTGAGCTTTGGCCGTCCCATCGACGGCGGGCACGTTCTGCTCAGTTTCAGCTCTGTGCACGTCCGCGGCTAAAGAGAAATCGTAAGTAGTAGGTTGTAAGTTCAAAGTGAAAGCTAGAAGCGCCGCTGGCAACATCCGCACCTGAAGGGAACACGTTTCCGAATCCCAAACTTACGACTTAAAACTTAGGACTCATTACTTTCTTGCGCCTGTCCTCCAGGCCAGCTAGCTTTTCCACGTTTCACTGCCCTATATTTCTTACATCATCCTGCTCCTGCCCGTGTTCAATGGAAGCAGGAGCTTCCCCATGCCCTTGGCCCTTCGCTGCCTCACGATCCTCGCTGCTGTCGTTCTTGCTGCCTTGCTGATTACTCCCACTCTTCAAGCGGCCCCTGCTCCGTCGAGCCTCGCTGACGAAACACTACTAAATGCCGCCAATCGTGACCGCGCAGCCGCGGGATTGCCCCCGTTGCATTGGGATACGGCGCTGGCCGCTGCGGCGCACCAGCACGCACTGCTCATGGTGCAAAGGAATACTCTGTCTCACCAGTTTCCCGGCGAGCCGGCAATGCAGGATCGTGCGCAGCAGGCGGGTGCCCGCTTCAGCATGGTTGCCGAGAACGTCGCCGAGGGCCCCAGCATTCCCGGCCTGCATACCCAGTGGATGAACTCTCCGCCTCACCGCGCCAATCTGCTCGACCGTGATCTGAACGCAGTGGGCATTTCCGTGGTGCAATCGGGCCATGTTTTCTTCGCCGTCGAAGACTTCTCCACCGCCGTCGTTGCGATGACCCTGGACGCGCAAGAGCGGCAAGTGGCTTCGCAACTCGCGGCACACGGCCTCGGCATTGATGGTTCGACCGCCGACGCGCGGAAGACCTGTGCGCTCGAAAACGGTTGGGCCGGGCCGAGGCCCATCGGCATCGTGAAGTACGAGACCGCCAATCTGAGCAGTTTGCCGGACGAAATCGGCCAGCGCGTGGCCTCTGGCAAGTACCATTCGGCGGTGGTGGGCGCGTGCGATGCCGGGCCAGCGGGGAGCTTCGCGCGCTTCCGCATCGCCATTCTGCTGTTCTAGCTCGGCGGGGCCATTTGGTCCGCTTGCCTCGCAAATCAGAAATTCCGAGTTGCGTTTTGCGCAGGACTCTGTAAACTGACTTCCATGAATTGCGCGGCCTACTCGTATTGGTGGCGATTTACGTTCCGGACCTGCCGGGAGCGAGGGGCCTGCGTCTAGACTGAGTGATTTTCAGGGATTTCGGCCCACTCGCAAAGAGTGGGCTTTTTTATTTTATGCTGGCGGTGCCGGGCGAAAGGGAAGGGACGGAGATGATTATTTCCATGAGACTGCACGCGACGCGCGAGGAGATCGACGAAGTCTGCGAAATCGTGAGGCACTTTGGCTACAAAGTGCACTCGATCGAGGGCGAGGAGCGCGTGGTTATCGGCGTGGTTGGCCTGGGCGACGTCACGCCCTGCCTCGAGTCGGTCGAGGCGCTGCCGCAGGTAGAAAATGTTGTGCGTATCACCGCGCCGTACAAATTCGTGAGCAAGGAATTCCGCAAGGGGAAGACGCGCATCCGGGTAAACGGCACAGAAATTGGCGGCGAGGAATTTGTGGTGATTGCCGGACCGTGTTCGGTGGAGAGCGAAGAGCAGATCATGCGCTCGGCGGAAGCCGTGGCCAAAGCAGGCGCAAAGCTATTGCGCGGAGGGGCATTCAAGCCGCGCACGTCGCCGTACGATTTTCAGGGCATGGAGGAGGAAGGGCTAAAGTTGCTGCAAAAGGCGAAGAAGGCCACGGGGCTGGCCATCGTCACGGAAGTAATGGGCGACCGCGACGTGGAGCTGGTGGCAAAGTATGCTGACGTCATGCAGGTGGGCGCGCGGAACATGCAGAACTTCATGCTGCTTAAGGCTCTGGGAAAATGCGGCCGGCCGGTGCTGCTGAAGCGCGGGCTCAGCAGCAGCATCAAGGAACTGCTTATGAGCGCGGAGTACATCACGGCGCACGGCAACCCCGAGGTGATCTTGTGCGAGCGCGGCATCCGTACGTTTGAGACCGCCACGCGCAACACCTGCGACATCTCCGCGATCCCTGTGCTGAACGAATTGACCCACCTGCCGGTGATACTCGATCCGAGCCACGCGACCGGGAAGCGCAGCCTGGTGCCCGCGGTTTCGCGCGCGGCCGTGGCGATTGGCGCCGATGGATTGATCGTGGAAGCGCATCCGGCGCCGGAAAAGGCCATCAGCGACGGTGCCCAGTCGCTCGAACTCGGCCAGTTCGCGCGCATGATGGAGGAGCTTAAGCCTTACATCGAGCTATGGAAGGCCGCGCGTACCAAGGAGCTTGCGGCTACAGCGGGCTAGGTCAGTGCTCCGCGACCAATGCCTAGTCCGAGCAAGGGAAAAAGCGCGACCCGAACCCACCCTCACATACTAAGCGTAGGGCACGTGGCGTGCCTTGTGTTCACCAGGGGCTTTCGACCGAACTGTTGACTGGTCACTGTGTAATTTGCCTGTCAGTGGGGAACCTCGCACATCAGCGCTAGCAGATTTCCTTCCGTGTCGCGAAAGAAGGTCATCCAAAGATCGTGGCTGGGCATGCGGGCGAGGAGGTGGGGTTCGTCCTCGAATTTCGTGCCGGCGGATTTGAGGCGCTGAAACGCAGCCTGGATGTCCTTCACCTGGAAATACAGAATCGAGCTGGGATGATCGAATTCAGGCTTTTCGGGCATGTCGAGCATCAGCCGCACTCCGCCGCAATCGAAACAGCTCAACTGGCCGGCGCGGAAGAGGTGAGTCAACCCGAGAACATCGCGATAGAATGCCGTGGCGCGGTCGACGTCGTGGGCGTTTATTGCGATCTGACCGATGCGGGAGAGAGCCGAAGAAT
>Ga0187780_10003974_pt1 | contig 11085 bp, 8 predicted proteins | sample 1015_Q2_SP10_20__FD_132429 | JGI IMG/M metagenome (GOLD analysis project Ga0187780, IMG submission 132429) | Tropical peat soil microbial communities from peatlands in Department of Meta, Colombia - 1015_Q2_SP10_20_MG | ecosystem: Environmental > Terrestrial > Soil > Wetlands > Peat | place...
CGTCCACGGCTGCACGACATACGCGACCTCGGTGCCGCCCACGTTGACCTCCGAGAGCTCCCCGGGATTCCTGGCCCACAACCGGTAGTCCGCCGCGCAGTGATAGAGCGTCTCGACTCCCGACAGAGCCCGCGCCACGGAGGGCCGGTCGGTCACGTCCCCGAAGGCCATCTCGACTGGAAGCCCTTCCAGGTTGTCCCGCCGGCTCTCCCGCCGCACGAGACACCGCACGTCCCGGCCGTCGGCCAGCAGAGCGCGCACGACGTGAGCGCCCACGAATCCCGTCCCACCAGTCACGAGGTCCACGAGCTGCAGCTTACTGCGCCGTGAGAGAACGGATGAGATCCAGCCCCGGACTCCCGGCCTCGCCTTCCAACGCGGGCAGGGGCCTCGTCACGGCGGAGGACAAGCACGAAGGCGCGAGGCCCCCAGGGGTGGCCGGAGCCGAGGCCCCGGCCAGCACCGTGCCCGAAGGGCATCGGACAGGACCCGGAAGGGCCCGGCTTGTTGGCCACAGAGGCTGTGAAGAGACGGCGGCATCTGCCGCGCTGAGCTCAGGCAGCCAGGTTCCAGGCGATCATCCGAACGATGTCGCCCGGGTGTTTCGGCAGCTCCATCACGACGGAGGCCTCGAATCCCGAGTGCATCGCGCAGTTCCTGCACATCGGGTCCTGGCGAGACTCCCAGTAGGCCCAGTCGGTTCCGTTCCAGAACTCCTCGAAGGTCGGCGACCAGGTCTTTCCGATCAGGTAGCACGGGCCCTTCCAGCCGTTGGGCGTGTAGGTCACGGTGGACCACGGAGAGCACTTGTAGTCGCGCAGGCCGGCCGCGAACTCCAGGAACATCGGCGTCGAGGTGAGCTTGTGCTTCCGGGAGATGTCGAGCACGCGGCGGAACTTCTGGTGCATCTCGGCGCGGGTCAGAAAAATGTCCGCGTCCACGGACTCGTAGTGGTACCCCGGCGAGACCAGCATGCCGTCCACGCCCATGCCGGTCAGGAGGTCGCAGAGCTCCTCGACCTCCTCGACACTCGTCTCCTTGAAGATCGTCGTGTTCGCCATGACGTGGTGGCCCCGCGCGAGACCTTCCTGGATCATCGCGACCGCCTTGTCGAACACGCCTTCCCGGTCGCAGACCTTGTCGTGCGTCTCCCGCATGCCGTCGAGGTGGACGTTGATCATGAGCCGCTTGTGCGGCGGGACCACGCCGTAGACGGTCTCGTCCAGCAGCAGCCCGTTCGTGCAGAGGTAGATCTGGCGCTTGCGCTTGATGATCTCGGAGACGAGCTCGGGAAGCTCCGGGTAGATCGTGGGCTCGCCCCCGCAGATGGACACGACCGGGGCCTGCGAGACGTCCACCGCCTCCAGACACTTCTCGATCGGAAGGCGGTCCTTGAGCTTGCCGGTGTGCCGCTCGATGGCGCAGCCGATGCAGGCCAGGTTGCAGGTGTAGAGAGGCTCGAGCATCAGGACGAACGGGTAGCGCTTCTGCCCCCGGATCGCGTTGCGGACCGAGTGCTGAAGGGTGTCCGTCATGATGTGAACGGGGAAACGCATCGCTGGTCTTACTCCTTGACGGGCCGGATGCGGACCCGAACGGGCGTCGGCCGGGGGGCCGAGTGCGGGGCTTCGCGCACGGCCGCTGCGGCCGGCCGTTCGACGCCGGCGTGGCGCTTGAACATCGCCAGAGCCCAGAGCGGAAAGTACGTCGCGTAAAGGTGGTAGCGAAGGTAGAAGACCTTCGGGAAGCCCGTTCCCGTCCAGTGCTCGTCCTTCCAGGAGCCGTCGTAGCGCTGGGCGCGAAGCAGGTAGTCGACCCCGCGGCGCACCCCGTCCGAGCTCGTGTCCCCGAGGGCGAAGAGAGCCATCAGCGCCCAGGCCGTCTGCGAGGGTGTCGAGGGGCCGATGCCCTTCGTCGACGGATCATCGTAGGAGCGGGGAAGCTCGCCCCATCCGCCGTCGGCGTTCTGGTGCCTCACCAGCCAGGCGCCCGCTCTCTGGTAACGCTCGGCGGTGAGATCCACGCCGGCGCTCTTCAGCCCGCGCAGCGCGAGCCATGTCCCGTAGATGTAGTTGCAGCCCCACCGGCCGTACCAGGTGCCGTCCGCTTCCTGCTTCGCCTGGAGGAAGCGCACGGCCGACTGGACGGCCGGATGGTCCGGCCGGTCCCCCAGGTTGTGCAGGGCCTCGAGCGCGCGGCCGGAAATGTCCTCGCAGCTCGGGTCGATCATCGCGTTGTGGTCGGCGAACGGGATGAGAGTGAAGATCTCGTTGTCGCAGCCGCGGTCGAAGGCGCCCCAGCCGCCGTCGCGGTTCTGCATCGTCAGCATCCAGCGGCGGCCACGCTCGACGGCGTCGGACTTCTTCTCGTTCTCCTGCTCGCTTCCGAAGCGCGCGACCGCGAGCGCCGACAGGACCTCCGCGGTGTCATCCACGTCCGGGTACGGCTCGTTGGCGTACTCGAAGTACCAGCCTCCCGGTTCGCCTTCGGGGTTGCGGACCTTCCAGTCTCCGACGGTCTTGACCTCGCGGTCGAGCAGCCAGTGCGTGGCGCGCTGGATGGCCTCGTCGTCGGCAGGCAGGCCGGAAGCCTGGAGCGCCACGATCGCGATGGCGGTGTCCCACACCGGCGAGAAGCACGGCTGCATGTGCAGCGTCTCTTCGTCCTCGAGCTCGAGCTTCTCGAGCTCTCTCTCCTGAGCGAGGAGCCTCGGGTCGTCCAGGGCATACCCCAGGCACCGGAACGCGATGATCGTGTTGATGATGGGCGGGAAGATCGCTCCCAGACCGTCGCTGCCCTTCAGACGCTCGTGGATCCAGGCCTCACAGGCGTCGAGAGCCTTCTTGCGCCATGGCAGCAGGCGCGTGTCCTCGACGGCCTTCAGCAGGCGGTCCACGACCGTGAAGAAAATTCCCCAGAAGACCTCCCGGGCCTTCGTGTAGGACTTGCGGGCCGGCGTCACGCCCGTCGAAAGCTCGCGGATGCTCGCCCGCTGGGGCACCGTGCAGGAAGGCTTGTTCGCCCACAGCACGGCCAGCGGCACGACGATGCCGCGCGACCACGAGGACATCTTGTAGATGTTGAAGGGGAACCAGTCCGGCAGCAGGACGAGCTCCGGCGGCACCGCCGGGCATTCCTCCCAGTCCCACTGCCCGAAGATCGAGAGGTAGATGCGAGTGAACGAGTTGGTGGCCTCGATTCCCCCGAGATTGCGGATCACGCGGCGGGCCTTCGCCATGTGCGGAGCGTCGGCGTCGTCCCCGGCCAGCTTCAACGCGAAGTAGGCCTTGACCGATGCCGAGACCTCCGCGGGCCCTCCCTCGTAATTCGCCCAACCGCCCCCCGGAAGCTGCTTGCGGCGCTGGTACTCGGCGGCCTTCCGGACCCGCGTCTCGCCTGTCCGTCCCAGGAAATGCAGGGTCAGGATGTACTCGGACTCGAGGATCGTGTCGCCCTCGAGTTCTCCGCACCAGTGGCCGTCCGGCGCCTGGATCGAAAGCAGATAGCGCTGCGCGGCCGAAACGGCGTTTCCTACGCCTTCGGCCGAGGCCGCCTGTGACGGCACACGCCCACCGCTACGCGTTTCGTCCATAAAGGGTCGGGAGTTTAGGGGGAAACCCTTCGCCTTTGCAACTCAAGGCAATTTTTACACGAATCCGGCCACCGAAGCACCCATCTTCAGGACACTTCGGGTCAGCGTTTGTCCGAAGAGTCCGCCTCGAACGCACCCAGAAGCCCGCCCGTCAACTGGAGAAGACGAAGGCGTGCGGCAACGTCCTCTCGCGAGGCCGCGAGAGCCTCCTCCTGGCTCTCCACCAGGGCGAGCTCGGCCTGCTCGACGGAGTCCGGACCGCCGCGGCCCTCGCGCGCGAGCGCGCGGGCCTGCCCCAGGCTCTCCTGCGCCAGGGAGGCTCCCCGGCGCGCGAGCGAGAGCGTGAGGTGTGCCTGTTCGGCCGCGGCTTCGGCGGATCGGACCTGCGAGGCCAGCTCGCCCTCGCGCACGCGGCGCTCGGCTTCCACGTGAGCCAGACGCGCCCGCGACTGCGCTGCGCGGGCGCTCTCGCGGCCGCCCGTCAGGATCGGCAGAACGACGGACACGCCGACCGAGGCCACGTTTTCCTGGAAGGAGAGGTAGTACTTGTCGTATCCAAAGCCGCGCGGCACGTAGGCGTAGCGCACCTCGGCATTGACCGAGGGCTTGAAGATCTGATCCAGGAGCTTCGCCGAACGTGTCAGGGCGTCGGCCTGCACGGAGAGAGACTTCAGCGTGACGTCCCGGGCCAGAGCCGCGGAAAGCGCCTGTCCCGCGGCCGGCGGAGGCAGGAGCTCGCCGGGATCGTCCGCCACGACGATCGACGTGCCCGGAGGCAGACCCACGAGGCGGGCGAGCTCGAACCGGTCGAGCTCCAGGTCCGAGACCGCCGCGTCGAGCTTCTGGCGGGCGCGCGCCTCGTCGAGCGCGGCCCTGTCGACGTCGAGATCGGTCACCCGTCCCTCGCGCAGGAGGGCGCGGGCCCGGCGCGTCATGGCCTCGCGGGCGTCGACCCGCTCCCGCTCGGCCGCCTCGCGCTCGGTGTCGCCCTGAAGCCGGGAGCACGCGGCCACGGTCCGGCGCACGATCTCGGAGCGCGTCTCTTCCAGCGAGGCCGACGTCTCGGCCACGCGGGCGCGCGCCTCGAGGGCCTCCCCGCGCAGGGAGACGTCGTAGAGCGTCATTCCCGCACGGGCGCCGAAGGCCGAGGGGACTTCGCCGGCCAGCGAGAGCGGCAGGCCCACGGAGTAGCCGGGCGTCGTGTTCAGGGCGACGCGCGGGCGCAGCGCGCTCGCCGCCTCGTCGGCCATGGCCTCGGCCTCGCGGGTCGAGCTCTCGGCCACCGCGATCTCCGGGGCGCGCTCGAGGGCCATCCGCACGGCGTCTCGAACCGAGAGCGTGCGCGCCTCGGGGACGGGAGCGGCCGCCGACGATGCGGCGGCCAGCGCGAGGGCGACGGCGAGGGGTGCCAGACGGTCATTCATGGCGAAGGGCCTCCGTTGGGTTCAGGGTTGCGGCGCGGTAGGCCGGGAAGACTCCGAAAAGAACGGTGACGACGCAGGAGAACGCGAACGCGAGAAACGCCGAGAGCGAGGACACCTCGATCGTGACCTGGTGAAACAGCAGGCGCGCGGCGAGCGGCAGACCGACGCCGATGAGGACGCCCAGCGAGGAGCCCGCGATGCCCAGCATGAGAGCCTCGAGAAGGAACTGCAGGAGGATGTCGCGCCGGCGCGCGCCGATGGACATGCGCAGCCCGATCTCGCGCGTGCGCTGCTCGACGGACGCCAGGAGGATGTTCATGATCCCCACCGCTCCCACCACGACAGACACTCCCGCCGCCACGATGAAGATGACGATCAGCCCGAAGGAGATGGCGCGAGCCACCTTCAACACCGTGGTCATGGTCTTGACCCGGTAGACGGAGCCGGGCCGATGGCGGTCCCGGAGGATGTCTCCCATGACGCCGGCGGCTCGCTCGATCTCCGAGAAGTCGCGCGCCTCGGCGAACATCAGGTCCACGCGATGGGTCGGCGAGAAGAACCAGGCCACCGTCAGGGGGATGAAGACGGACTCCGGGATCACCTCGCCCTGCCCCATCGTATCCACCTGCTTCTCGAAAACCCCGACCACCTCGAGGGTCAGCCCGAGCGTGTGGATCGTCTTGTCCGAGGATCCGTCCTGGCCGAAGAGCTGGTCGTAGAGCGGCTTGTTGACGACGCAGACCTTGGCGCGCTGCAGCATGTCGTCGTCATCGAGGAAGCGGCCCTGGACGACCCGCACGTTGCGCCGGATGACCGGGTAGTTCGGCGTCGTGCCGAGAACGTTCAAGGTCGTGGACCGGGACAACGTCGTCACCTTGCCCTGCAGAGTGACGAGAGGCGTCACGCCGACGAACAGGTCCTTGCGCGCCTCCACGACCTTCACGTCTCCCTCGGTGATGTCGTCGGCAAGCTCCCGCGAGACACCCGACGTCACGGTCCCCTCGTAGTCGGCCCAGACCAGGTGGGAGCCGACGCCCTCGATCTGAGCCATCACGAACGCGCGGCCCGTCAGCCCGAGGGCCACGATCACGATGATCGCCGCGGTGCCCACGACGAGCCCCGCCAGCGTCAGCGCCATCTGCACCGGGTGCGTCCGGAAGCGATGGAGGGCCGTCTCGAGGGTCTCGGGCGAGAACATGGCGGCGAGGAGCCCTAGGAGGCGCTGTGGGAGACGCGCACGCCGTCGGAGATCGGCGACGCGCCGGGCTGGAGCACGCGGTCGCCCTCGCTGAGCCCGGTCAGGATCTCGACGTCGTTGGCGCCGATGATGCCGAGAGTCACGTCGGCGCGGCGCGCCCGGCCGCCGCGGTCCACCCAGACGTAGCGCTTCTCGCCGTCCCGTTGCACGGCGGAGCGGGGCACCAGGAGGGCGGCCTTCTTCTCGGCCACGATGATCGAGACGTTGACGGAGGCGTTGGGCGGCAGCGCGGCGGTCGGATCCGCGATCTCGCCGAGGACTTCCCCGACCTGCCGGCCGGCCGCCTCCCGAAGGCCCGGGGAGACGATGGTCACGCGGCCTTCCCAGCGTTTATCCGGGAGACCGTCGAAGGACACGACGAGGGGCTGGCCGGCGGCGATGCGCGGCAGATCCGGCTGATCCACGCGGACCCGCACGCGCAGGTGATCGGGATCCGCCACGCTGGCCACGAGCTGGCCCGCTTCGACGCTCTCCCCGGCGCGGCGCGGCAGGCCGTACGCCACGCCGTCGGAGGGGGCCTTGACCGTCAGAGCGGCCACGCGGCGAGTCAGATCGTCGGCCGTCGCCCGGGCGAGCTCGAGACGCGAGCCCGGACCGGAAAGCGAGTTGAGCTCGGCCTCGAGAGCTCCGGCCTGCTCGCGCGCGCGCCGCGCCGCGACCTCGTCGTTGTCCCGAGTCGCCCGGGGGATTGCCCCTTCGGCCACCAGCCGACCGTCGGCTTCGCAGACCTTCTGGAGCCTCGCGGCCTCCGCCCTCTCGGCGTCCAGGCTGCCGGCCACTCGGACCCGCTCGGCCTCCAGGCTCTCGGCCAGCGCGCGGGCCTCCCTCGCCTGAGTCGTCAGCGACGGGACGGAGAGCTCGACGAGCGCCTGGCCCATCGCGACGCGGGCGCCCTCTTTGACGCGGATCGCGGCGACGGTCGCGCGCTCTTCGGCGCGGATCTCGCCGGAGGGAGCAGGCTCGAGCGTGCCGTCAGACAGAAGCGGAACGACGAGATCCCGGCGCGCCGCGCGCGAGACGCTCGCCGCGACTCCGTCCGGGCGCCGCAGCGCCGCGAACGCCAGCACGGCCGCGAGGACGACCGTCACGCCCGCGGCGGCCGCGAGGGTTCGCCGCCACTTCGGGCCTTCCGGAAGACTTTCGCTCTCGGTCACGACCGGCTCTCACTCGGACGGAGGCCTCAGAACGGCCACCACTTCTCCGGCAGGTTCTTGGCGAGGTCGTTGTAGAGGACCACAGCCAGCAGGGCGACGATCATCAGAAAGCCGACCTGCAGAATCCGCTCCTTGACGCGCAGCGAGAAATCTCTGCGCACGGCCCCCTCGATGGAGAGGAGGAACAGGTGCCCGCCGTCCAGGATCGGGATGGGCAGGAGATTGAAGATCCCGAGCTGCAGGGAGATGGCGGCCATCAGGGCGACGAGCGACGAGGCGCCGGAGCGCGCGGCCTCCCCCGAGAACTTGGCGATGTCGAGCGGCCCGGACATGGACTTGATGCTCGCGCGGCCGCGGAAGAGACGGGCCACGATCGACAGTGTCGTTCGGAAGTCCGTCTGCACGCGCCGCCAGCCTTCCACGACTGCCTGGCCGGGCGCGAAACGCTCGATCACCTCGGGCAGGTCCGCGCCGACCTGTACGTCCACCTTCCACGCATCGCCTTCCTTGCGCGGCTTGATCGAGGTGCTCATGGTCCGTCCGTCACGGACGTAGGCGACCGGGAAGGGGCCCGGCGCGGCCTGGGCGATCGCCCCGACGAAGGCCGTGAAGATCTCGTCGGGGTTCCCGCGGATGGTCTGCCCGCCGATGGACTCGATCACGTCCCCGCGTTTGATGCCGGCACGGTCGGCCGGGCCGCCCGGAATGACCTGGACGACGCGCGCTTTGACATCGCGCCCGAAGTCCGGCCACAGGCCGACGCTTCCCATGTCGTACTTGCCGACCGCGCGAGGCGTGACGTTCAGCGAGATCTCGGCCCCGCCTCGATTCACCAGCACGTCGAGCGGCTCGCGGGCGTTCATCGCGAACAGGAACTCGGCGTCCCGCCACCGCGGAGTCCCGGTGCCGTTGATCGAGACGATACGGTCCCCCTTCAGGAATCCCGCCAGCGCGCCCGGGCTGCCGGGGTCGATCTTCTCGATGACAGCGGGCGTCAGCTGATAGGCCAGCACGCTGACGCCCACGGCGAAGGCCGCGGCATGGAGAACCAGCGCGAGCACGCCGTTCATGATCGGACCCGCGAGCAGGATGAGGGCGCGCTGCCACCTTTTGCCGGTCGGAGGCACCTCCGTGGAGGTCCCTTCGGCCAGGCTGGATTCGTCCGGGCCCAGGCCCACCACGCGCACGTAGCCGCCGAGCGGGATCGCCGACACGCGGTAGTCCGTGCCCCCGCGCTTCCACCCGAAGAGGCGCCTGCCGAATCCGAACGAGAAGACCTCCACGGGGAAACGGAAGGCCTTGGCCACGGCGAAGTGTCCGAACTCGTGGACGAACACCAGCACCGAGAGGACGAGGACGAGAGCGAGCGTGTTGCCGAGAATGGTCAAGAGATCTGCCTACCCTCCATGGACCGCGGCCGAGCCGCAGAGCCGGGCGGCGACGTCGGTGGCGCGCCGCCTTGCGGCCGCGTCGATCGCCTCGGCTTCCTCGACCGTGCCGGGCGCCGGCACCCGCCCTTCCCTCGCGCGGGTTTCAGCCACGACATGAACGATTTCCGGAAACGAAATCTTCCCCGCCATGAAGGCCGCAACCGCGACCTCGTTGGCCGCGTTCAGAACGGCCGGCGCGCCTCCTCCTTCGAAGAGGGCCTCGCGCGCGAGACCGACCGCCGGATAGCGCTCGGGGTCCAGGGCGAAAAAGTCCAGGCGCGAGAGAGCCACGAGATCGAGGCGGCCGAACGAGTTGGCGAGGCGGTCCGGGTAGGACAGGGCGTAGAGGATCGGGAATCGCATGTCGTTCAACGCGAGCTGCGCGACCTGCGAGCCGTCCACGAACTCGACGATCGAGTGGACGGCCGACTGGGGGTGCACCACGACGTCGATCCGCTCTCCCGGAAGGCCGAACAGGAAGTGCGCCTCGATGATCTCGAGGCCCTTGTTCATCATCGTGGCCGAGTCGATCGTGATCTTCGGCCCCATCTTCCACGTCGGATGCGCCAGCGCGTCTTCCACGCCGATTCGGTCGAAGGTGGACAGCGGGCGCTCGCGGAAGGGGCCTCCCGAGGCCGTGAGGACGAGCCGCGCCGCCTCTCCGGGCGCGCCGCTGCGCAGGGCCTGGTGGATCGCGGAGTGCTCCGAGTCCACCGGCAGAAGCTCCGCTCCGCTCTTCTTCGCGGCCGCCAGGATCAGGCCGCCCGCGACGACGAGGGGCTCCTTGTTGGCCATCGCCAGCCTCTTGCCGGCGCGCGCCGCGGCGTAGGCCGAGCGCAGCCCGAGGGCCCCCACCAGCCCGCCCACCACGACGTCGGCCTCGTGGAAGGAGGCGACCTCGTCGAGGCCCTCGGGACCCGAGACGATCCGGGTCGAGACGCCGGAAGGCAGGAGCCTCTCGAGCTTCTTCGCGTCGTCGCGCCCGGCGACGGATACGAGCCTCGGCCGGTGCCGGGCCGTCTGCTCGGCCAGCTTCTCGACCGACCGGCCGGACGCGAGCGCGACCACCCGGAAGCGGTCCGGCATGCGCTCGACGACGTCCAGCGCCGAGCAGCCGATCGACCCGGTGGAGCCGAGGACGGAGAGGTTCTTCATCGCAAAACCCGCAATTATAGCGGCCGGGGCAGCGCCCAGACGAAGGCGGCCAGCACCGGACCGGCGAAGAGAAGCGAGTCGATCCGATCGTAAAAGCCGCCGTGCCCGGGCAGAAAGACGCCCGAGTCCTTGGCGCCGGCCCCCCGCTTCCAGAGCGACTCGACGAGGTCACCGAGCTGGCCGGCCGAGGACGCCAGGGCGCCGGCCAGCGCGCCCCGGACGGGACCGAGCTGCGGGAGGAGGACCCACGTGCCGGCGGCGGCGCCGAACGCCGTGGCGCCGACGAAGCCGGAAATCGTGCCTTCCCAGGTCTTGTTGGGCGAGACGGACGGCGCCAGTTTGACGCTGCCGAAGCTCTTCCCGCCGTAATACGCGCAGGAGTCGCAGACCCAGACCACGCCGAAGAGAAAGACGACCGCCCGCGGCGAAAACTCGCGCAAATAGGACCAGGAGATGGCGGGAGCCGCGATCAGCAGGACCCCGAACGCCGTCGCGGCGGCCCCGCCCAAGGAGGCCGGGGGCGGCACGCCCGAAAAAAGAACCGCTACCGAAGAAAGAACCGCCAGGATCGCCCCACCCGCGAGAAACCACAGCGCGAGCGACGACGGTTCCGCGGAAAAGACGCCGAGGTCGATCGAACCCCGGGGCGTCCGGAACCACAGGAGCGGCGCACCCAGGAAGACCGCCGCGCCGGCCAGCATTCCGACCGTTTTCGCCGGCGGCATCCCCGTCTTCTCCGCCAGACGGTAGAACTCCCAGAGAGCCGCCAGAGCGATGGCCGCGGCGACGCAATGGAACGCGATCGGCGGCGCCAGGAAGAGGATCGCGAAAACGATCGGGATGGCAACGGCGGCCGCGAGCTCCCTGTTCAGCGCCAAGCCATCCCCATTGTCATCCTGAGCGAAGCGGAGGATCTACCCTCGTGCTTCGCCTGACGAGAGCAGATCCCTCGTCGCTGCGCTCCTCGGGTTGACGGCACGAATGCGCAAAGCGAACAACTAACCGGCCGCCTCGCCCGACTCGCGGCCCGCTTCGATCACGCCGCCGTAGCGGCGCTCGCGCTTCTGGAACG
>Ga0187780_10003975_pt1 | contig 11084 bp, 9 predicted proteins | sample 1015_Q2_SP10_20__FD_132429 | JGI IMG/M metagenome (GOLD analysis project Ga0187780, IMG submission 132429) | Tropical peat soil microbial communities from peatlands in Department of Meta, Colombia - 1015_Q2_SP10_20_MG | ecosystem: Environmental > Terrestrial > Soil > Wetlands > Peat | place...
CTGGACGCGGAAGGCGATATGGGCCACGTCATCGCGATCGGATGTGTTGAACGCGATAACCGCGAACTCGTCGCCGCCGAGCCGCGCCACCACGTCCGTGGGACGGATCACGCCGGTGATCCTGCGTGCCACAACGCTCAGCACACGATCGCCGGCGGCATGGCCGTACCGGTCGTTGACCGCCTTGAACTTGTCGAGGTCGATGTACAGGATCGCGGTGCCGCGTGCGCCCGGGTGTTCTCCGTCAGCCACCGCGTTGTCGAGCTCGCGGCGGAAGCTGTCGCGGTTCACGAGCCCGGTGAGCACATCGGTGCTCGCCCGGCGGCGCAGCTCGGCGATGAGCCTCCGATTGGACGCCGCCTCGACAAGCTGCCTTACGGTGGCGAGCACGAGGATCACGAGGACGCCGGCGAGGACCACCGGATCGATGGGGTGGGCCTCCGAGGCACTGTGGAAATCCACGAGGGAGATGCCTGCCGCCACCATCGCGCACCCGAACGGCACCCAGATCGCCATGCGCCGTGGCGCGGGGAGCGCCACAAGGCGCTCCTGCCGGCGGGCGTCGGGTCTGTCGATCGCGGCACCGCCCGCCAGCACCATGAAGCCTCCGGTCCACAGCAGGTCCAGCAGCTTCCCGCTCGCGAACGTGCCGTTCGCCGAGGTGTACGCGAGCGCCATGTCTGCGACGGTGATCGCCGCGAACCCGACGCCGACCGCGACCATCGAGAGCCGCAGACGTCGCGCGGAGTGAGCGATCGCGCTCCAGAGCAGGGTCACGACGAGCAGGTCGCCCACCGGGATGCTGAGGCTCATCACCTCCGCTCCCGCGCTGACGCGGCTCGCCTCGAAGACGTCCTCGAGCAGCGGTACCCAGCAGATCAGCATCAGTGCGAGACCCACCGTCACGGCGTCGAGGACGCGCACCACCAGGGGGAGCTGCGAGCCACGGCGGACCCCGAACGTGGCGCTGCCTGCCACGGCGAAGGGCACCGCGGCGACGAATCCCACCGCTGCGAGGGACGGGAACGGAAGATGTCGGTTGGCGGAGATGTCGTACCAGAGCCAGACGGCAACGCTGACTGCCCAGAGGAGCGCATACATGCCGATCAGCCCCCAGGCGACCCGCCGTGCGCCGGTGCTCCTGGTGGCCGCGACCGTGCATGCGACGGCGGCGACGGCGCTGGCGAGCAGCTGCCCGGCGTCGTCGGCGAGCCGCCCGCCATGCGCGCCCAGCACCCCGGTCACCATGACCACGCCGAGCGCGGCGAGGCCGGCGATCGAGCCCGTGGCGGCGGCGATCGTTCGCGGCGACCGCACTAAAACCCTCATTTGCATCAATCAGCACTCTGACAGCGATCGCGCCAGTGGCCAAGGGCTGGAGGTCACGACATGGATGGGCCGTTGGGTGCCGGGTGACCACCCGCCCCCGGGACCTTGTTCCCTCTCTCAGGGGACGGCCACATGTGGAGAAGTGCGGCTGCCGGCAGCATCGGGCGGCGCGGGCACGGTCATCCCGTAGCATCGCCACGAGTGAGCGACGCCGCAGCCACGACCCGCCTCCACCTGGTTCGCCACTGCGACGTCCACAACCCCGAGGGCGTGCTCTACGGCCACCTCCCCGACTTCCGGCTGAGCGAGAAGGGGGTCGAGCAGGCCCATGCCCTCGGCCGCTACTTCGCCGGAACCACGGTCCGGGAGATCTACTCGAGCCCGCTGGAGCGCGCCCGTCAGACCGCCGAGATCATCGGGTCATACCTCGACTCGGTCCCGATCACGTACACCGACGACCTCGTCGAGACCCGCTTCGGCAAGTACCTGCAGGGCGTCCCCCCCAAGCAGGTGCCCTGGCGCCGCCCCCTCTGGCTCGTGCACATGGCATGGCCGGGGGTGCTGGCGAACGACGAGAGCGTCGCTGCGCTCGCGGCACGAGTCCGCCGCCCCATCGAGCGGTTGCTCGCCGACCACCCCGGCGAGGGCGGGATCTGCGTGAGCCACGGCGACCCCATCCAGGGCTTCTGGGTCGCCGCCGAGGGCCGGCCGCGCTACGCGCTGCACCGGTTGCAGTGCGCCAAGGGCGGGATGCTCCAGCTCGACTACGAGGGCGACATGCTGCGCGAGCTCACCTACCTCTCTCCCGCCCGGATCGCCGAGCTCGCCCCGGCGCCGGGTCAGACCGAGGCAGGTTCTCGGTCGGCCTCCTCGGTCTGAGGCTCGCCGCTCACGTCGGACGACCAGCGGCGGTCGAGGGTGATCGGCTGGCGGCGCTTGCGCTGACGCCGCTCGAGGAAGGGGCGGAGGTACAGCTTGGTGAGCAGCCCGGTCATGACGAGCGCGAACGACGTGTACACGAGGAGCACGCCGTGGTCGTCGTTGACCTGGAACAGCGAGTACTGCCGCAGCGCCGGGAACGAGATCGTGAACGTCACCTGTTTGCCGTTGGCGCCGGGCAGCGTCAGGGGCACGCTCTGACCGAGCAGGACCGGGATGACATGAGCGTCGGTGAAGTACGGCTGCATGGCGGCGGTGTTGAGCTGGTTGACGTTCTGCGCGGCACCACTGTTCAGCCCGAGGTTGCCCACCCACAGCTGGATCTCGACCACCGGGTTGCGGGGTGACACACCACCCGGCCCGTACGTCGTCGCGGTCGGATCGATGGTTCCGTTGCTGTCGATCGCCGGCAGCAGCGTCGCGTCCGGAAAGAACGACATCTTTGCGCCCAGCTGGATCGCCTGCGACGCGCCCGGCACCGTGTAGTCGAAGTCCGGCACCTTGAGCACGCCGTCCCCCTCCGCCTTGTCACCGATGTTCCCCGGATCGTCGAAGAACTGGATCGGCCCGTTGAAGACGGTCTGGCCGGCCGGGTTGGTCACGACGATCGTCGGCGCCCACCCGTAGTCCTGCTGGTAGACGTTGACGCCGTCGACGCTCAGGAAGTCGTTGACCCTGATGTTCTTGGTCTCGGTCTCCTTCCCGCGGTCGAACACGGTGACATTGCTGACGTAGTCGCTCGCCTCGCCGTTGGACGCGTAGGTCGCCTCGAAGCGGTTGAGCCGGATCGTGAATCCAGCGTGCTGCCCGTTGAAGAGCAGCCCCTCCTGCAGCGTGTCGTACCCCGCCGGCGTGTCCGTGAAGCTCTGCCCCTCGGTGAGCGCCACCAACCCCTGGTACCCGGTTGCCTTCCCCCAGACCACGGCGACGAGCAGCAGGAAGAACGAGCCGTGGAACAGCCACGATCCCCACTCACCCCAGTACTGCGGCGTCCGCTTGTACCCGCGAATTGTCCGCACCACCAGTGCCCGCCCTCGGCGGATGACACACCACCCGAGCGAGATGTACAGCAGGCCGAGCAGGACGTAGAACACCGGGGAGACGAAGACCTGGGTGAGCGGTAGCTGCAGGTCCGCAAACAAGGTGTTGAGGTTCGGCCAGGAGGCGAGGAACGCCTCGACCTTGGTGGGATCCGACGTGTTCTGCTGCGGGATGAACGAGCCGATGAGGACGATGACCAGGATGCCGAGCAGCAGGAAGATCGCCGTGCGCATCCGGGTGTACTCATGCCAGTACCTGCGGACGGCGCCGCCGAGCTTCGCGCCCATCACGGCGAGGCCGGCGGCCTCAGCAAACCCTTGGGATCGAAGGCGCCGGCGAGCGCCGGCTGCCAGGTGCGGGTTCCGGGCGGCTTCGCGGTGGGCGTCTTCGCCAGTGCGGGCTCCAGACGGAACGTGACGGCCGCGATGATGGCGAGCCGTCCGGCGCTGCCGAGCATCACCCCGAGCAGGTCGTACCCCACCACATCCTTGAGCACGCCACCTCCCGCCTTGACCGTCTCGCCGGTCGGCAGGACCGCCTCCACACCGGCGAGCGCACGCCGGGGGACGTCGCCGCGAGCAACGAGCGTGCCCACATGGGTCGAGCCGGTCTGCGCGCCGAGCCCGACCACACCGAGCTTCTGCTTCGCGACCGCATCGCGCAGGCGTGCCACGGCCGCTCCGGCTCCGGCGCGGACGGTGAGGCCACCCGCGGCGACATCGATGGCGTTCAGGCGTTGGAGGCTGATCACGATCCCACCAGTGGGAGCAAGGTCCTCCGCCGACGCCGCGCCGCTGGTGACCCGGATCCCGAGACGCTGCGCGTCACAGATACGCGCGATCGCGGTGAGCGACTCGAGGTCCGGGGGGCTCACGACGTCGCCGGCGACACCCTTCGGACCCGTGATCTCGGCAATCTGCTTGGCGAGGTCCTCGTTCATACGATCAGACCCTTCAGCGACGCGGAAGCCGCGGTGTACACGAGCACGATCATGACGCCGAGGATGAGCGTGCCCGCGGTGGTCGCCACGAGCACCGCGCTCCCCGAGAACCCCGTCCGCGACCAGCGGTACTCCTCGGTGCCGGCGACAGGCCGCTGGTACATCAGCAGCCCTACTCGCAGGTAGTAGAAGGCGGAGACCGCGCTCGTCGCGATGCCCCAGAGCGCGAGCGGCGTCTGACCGGCGTTGATCGCCGCAGTGAAGAGCAGGAACTTGCCGAAGAACCCGGCGGTCGGCGGGAAGCCACCGAGGGAGAAGAGGAACAGGGCCATGCTCGCCGCAACGAAGGGACGGCGATGGGCGAGTCCTCGCAGCCCGTCGTAGCTGTCGAGATCCTCACCCCGGCCAGCCATGATGGTGATGACCGCGAAGGCGCCGATGTTGCTCACCGCGTACGCCGCGAGGTAGTAGAGGATGGCGATCGTCCCGTCCGTGCTGGACTGGCCGCCGGGCAGCACCACCGCTCCGACGGCGACGCCGATGAGGATGTAGCCCGCCTGGGCGATCCCTGAGTACGCAAGCATCCGCTTGACGCTCGTCTGCGTCAGGGCGGCGACGTTGCCGATCACCATCGAGGCGATCGCGACGAGCGCGACGACCGGCTCCCACTGGCTGTAGTAGTGGTTGCCCGCTCCCTCGAAGGTGTAGGTGAACACGCGCACCAGCGCCGCGAAGGCCGCGACCTTGGTTGTGACGCTCATGAAGGTGGTGACCGACGTCGGCGCGCCCTGGTACACGTCCGGCGTCCACGAGTGGAACGGGGCCGCGCTCACCTTGAAGGCAAGCCCGACGAAGAGCAGGATCACGCCGGCGAGCAGCAGCGGATCGATCTTCGACGAGCTCTGCACCGCGGCAGCGATCTGCGCCAGCTGGGTGTGTCCGGTCTCGCCGTAGACGAGGGCCATGCCGAAGAGCAGGAAGCCCGACGCAAAGCCACCGAGTAGCAGGTACTTGAGCGCCGCCTCCTGGGAGCGCTCCTCGCTGCGCGCGAACCCACTCAGGATGTAGAGCGAGATCGACAGGAGCTCGATGGCGAGGAAGATGACCATCAGGCTGCTCGCGCCGGCGAGCAGCATCATGCCGGTGGTCGCCGCCAGGATGAGCGCGTAGTACTCGCCGTAATGCAGGCCCCTGCGGTTGAGGTAATGCGGGCTGATCATGATGACCAGGCCGGCGCTCACCAGCAGGATGGCGTCGACGAACAGCGCGAAGCGGTCGTACGCGAAGGATCCCGAGTACACGAGGCGGCCAGGATTCGCGTCGAACCAGCACCACACTGTGATCGCAAAGGCGCCCGCCACCCCGAGGAGCGCGAATCCGGCCAGCCAGGATCGCCGGGACGCCGGGATGACCAGGTCGAGGAGCATGAGCAGCACGAACGCTCCGCCGAGCACGAGCTCGGGCAGGATGCCGACCAGGTCCGACGTGCCGGGAAACGAGAGCGGAACCGGGCTCGCGGCGATGACCATCACTGCGTCCCGAGGTTCGTGGGCGACTCCACCATCGCGACGTAGGTGGTGACCGATCCGCGCGACACATCGGTGATCGGCTTGGGAAACAGGCCGATGAAGATCATGAGCGCCACGAGCGGCACGAGCAGGAGTCCCTCACCGATGCGCAGGTCGCGGACTCCCTCGGTGCGTGGTTTGGGTGGGTCGTGCATCAAGCCCTGGTGGAGGCGGAGCATGTACCAGGAGGCGAGGATCACGCCGCCGCCGGCGAGCACGGCGTAGATCCAGTTGAGCTGGAACGCGCCGAGCATGATCGCGAACTCACCGACGAAGCTGTTCATGCCCGGCATTCCGAGACTGGCGAGGGTCGCGACCAGGAAGAAGAAGTAGAGCCAGGGCATTCGCCGTTCCAGCCCGCTGAGCTCTCCCAGATCGCGGGTGCCGGTGCGCGCCTCGACGAACCCGACGATGAGGAAGAGCGCGCTGATGATGATGCCGTGGTTGACGATCTGGATCACCGCGCCGTTGATCCCGTTGGTCGTAAGCGAGAAGATCCCGAGCGCGATGAACCCGAGGTGGCTGATGCTGGCATAGGCGACGATGCGTTTCAGGTCGCGCTCCGACAGCGCCATCAACGCCCCGTAGATGATGCTGAGGATGGCGAGCGCGGCGAGCACGTAGCGATACGTGTGCATCTCGTTTGAGAAGAGGGTGAGCCCGAACCGGATGAAGCCGTAGGCGCCGAGCTTGCTGACGACGCCCGCGAAGAACACGAGCACCGCGGGAGGACAGGCCTCGTACAGGTCGGGAAGCCAGGTATGGAAGGGAACGATCGGGATCTTGATCGCGAAGGCGAGCGCGAAGCAGATGAAGGCGAGCTCGCGAGGCGTGACGGTGGCGAGGTGGATGCCCGGAATCACGAGCACGGATCCGGCCCCGACCGGTTGCGAGAGCAGGGTCTCGAGATCGAACGAGCCGGCCGGAGACTGGACGTAGAGATAGATGATCGCCACCAGCATCAGCAGGCTGCCGGCCACGGTGTAGACGATGAACTTCAGCGTCGCCGGACCGCGTTTCTCGCCGCCCCAGTTGCTGAGCAGCACGTACAGCGGGACCAGCATCCCCTCCCAGAACATGTAGAAGAGCAGTAGGTCGACCGCCAGCAGCACGCCGGTCGTCGCCGCCTCGGTGAGCAGCAGCAACGTGCACAAGAAGCGCAGCCGGTCGGTGGACTTACGTGAGATGGCCAGTGCGCCGAGCAGGAAGACCCCGGCGTTGAGCGCCAGCAGCCAGGCCGATACGCCGTCGATTCCGAGGTGGTAGCTCGCGTTGATGGCGGGAAGCCACGCGTGGGTCTCCTCGAAGTGCAGCGGCAGCGGGCCTCCGCTCGCCTTGTTGCCGGGCATCCACGCCAGCAGGAGCCCGACGATGACGGCCCCGGCGGCGGTGGCGGCGAGCGTGATCGCCTTCACGGCCATGGTCAGCCGCCGCGGGACGAGCTGCAGCAGGATCGCCGCGCCGGCGGGAATGACGATGAGCAGCGTGAGCCAGGGGATGTGGTTCATTTCGCGATCAGCACCCACACCACAACGAGAATCACTGCGAACACCGTGAAGACCGAGGCGTAGTCACGGATGAGCCCGGTCTGGATGATGCGCATGTCGAAGCTGAAGCCGCGCATCAGGTCCCCGATGCCCGCCACCCATCCGTCCATGACGTCGGGCTCGACCACGCGGCGCGCCGTCCGAGCCACCGCCTTGACCGGTTGCACCAGCGCCCTGTCGTAGATCTCGTCGAAGTAGAACTTGTTGTAGGAGAGCAGCGGGATTGCCCGCGGCAGGCGCGCGAGCACCTCCCCCGCGTCAGGCCGGTGCTCGTACCAGAGACGCAGCGCCAATCCGATGCCGAGCAGGCTCGCCACGCTGCCGATGGTCAGCGCGATGAGCGCGAGCCCGGTTCCGGGGTCGTGGAGCAGCGGCGACTGCGATCCCGCGAAGACCGGGCTCAGGAAATCGCTGAACAGATGCAGGGTGTTGGGCACCGGGAACTCAAGCGGCCACGCGACCACGACCGCCAGCACCCCGAGGATCAGGACCGGGACGAGCATGGCCAGTCCGGGTTCCTTGACCCCGAACCCGCGCGCGGTCTGCGGCTCCCCGTGGAACACCCTGAAGTAGAGCCGGAACGCGTACAGGCCGGTCAGCACGTTGATGCCGACACCGACTGCGTAGAGCAGCCAGGGCGCGGGGCCCGGCCCCGAGACCGTGCCGAATCCCAGCAGCTCCTCCTTGCTGAACCACCCGGAGAAGAGGATGAAGCCGCCGAGCGCCAGCGATCCGGCGGCGAACGCGAGGTTCGTCCACTTCATGCGCGCGTGCAGGCCGCCCATGAGGCGGATGTCCTGCTCGTCGTGCAGCGCGTGGATCACGTTGCCCGCCGCCATGAAGAGCAGTGCCTTGAAGACGGCGTGCGTCGCGAAGTGGAACATCCCCGCGCTGTAGGCGCCGATGCCGACCGCGTAGATCATCAGCCCGATCTGCGACATCGTCGAGTACGCGATCACCCGCTTGATGTCGATCTGGGAGAGCGCGATGATGCCCGCCATCAGCGCCGTCCCCATGCCGACGCACGCCACGAGCCCCTCGGCGACGGGAGCGAGATTGAAGAGCACGTGAAAGCGCGCGATCAGGTAGACGCCCGCGGTCACCATGGTCGCCGCGTGGATCAGGGCTGAGACCGGGGTCGGCCCCTCCATCGCATCCGGAAGCCACGTGTGCAACGGGAACTGCGCGCTCTTGGCGAACGCGCCGATGGCGAGAAGGACGCAGATCCCGGTGATGAGCGCGCCGCCCGCCGGGAACGCCTGGGTGCGCGCGAAGATGTTGGGCAGGCTCAGCGTGTGGGTGTTGAGCACGATGAGGAATGCGGCGATCACGAGCGCGACGTCGCCGATCACCTGGGTGATGAACGCCTTGCGCGCCGCGAGGACCGCCGTGGGCCGGTCGTGCCAGAACCCGATCAGCAGGTAGCTGCTCAGCGCCACCAGCGCCCAGCCGACGACGAGGATCACCAGGTCCGCGGCGAGCACCAGCGTCAGCATCGAGAAGATGAAGAAGTTCATGTAGCTGAAGAAGCGGGCGACCCCGGGGTCGTGCTCCATGTAGCCGACGCTGTAGACGTGGATGAGGAACCCGACGCCGGTGATGACCATCAGCATCAGGGCGCTCAGCGGGTCGAGGGTGAAGTCCATCCCGACCGACAGATTCGTCCCGCCGCCGAGATCGATCCACTGCCAGAGACGGACGGTGATGGCGCTGTGCCCGGACGCGGCACCGACCACGTTCGCCAGCACCACGCACGCCACCACGAAGGAGGCGAAGATCGACAGCGTGCCGATCAGGTTGACGAAGCGGCGCCCGAACACCGGCCCGAGCAGACCGTTCAGGGCGGCCCCGCCCAGCGGGAAGAGCAGGACGAGGATGACGAGCGTGGACGCGGTGTCGACGCTCAATCCTTCATCTCACTGAGGTCGTCGACGTCAAGCTCACGGCCCAGCCGGAAGATCTGCGTGATCAGCGCCAGCCCCACCACGACCTCGGCGGCGGCGACGACGATCACCATGAAGGCGAAGATCTGTCCCTCCTCGCTGTTGAGGAAGCGGCCGTAGGCGACGAGCGCGACGTTCGCCGCGTTGAGCATCAGCTCGATGCACATGAACACGACGATCGGATTGCGGCGGATGAGCACGCCCGTCGCCCCGACGGTGAAGAGGAACGCGGCCAGGCCCAGGAGGAACGGGAAGAGATTCGGGTTCAGCACGGCAACCTCTCCCTCAGGACCTCGCGCGCCGGGTGAGATAGACGGCGCCGATCGCGGCGACGAGGAGCAGCATCGAGGTGATCTCGAACGGCAGCAGGTAGTTGGTGAAGAGCTGTCCCGCGACCGTCTGGACGTTGCCCGCAGCGTTCACGGCGTCCGGCGGGAACGAGAACGTGTGGTACGGGTTGCTCGAGCTGCCCACGCCGACGGCGTGAAACCCATTGGTGCTGTAGGTGATGCCGTTGCGGGCGGCGACGAAGACCAGCACCGTGACGAGGACGACGCCGGTAACCCCGATCACCGCTCGCGCATCGAGGCGCGGCCGGTCCTCGGCATCCGGGCTGAGCAGCGCGACGATGAAGACGAACAGGACCATCACCGCACCCGCGTAGATGATCAGCTGCACCGCGAACAGGAACTGGGCGTTGAGCAGCAGGAATAGCACCGCGAGCATCGCGACGGTGACCACCAGGCTCAGCGCCGAGTAGATCGTCTGGCGGGACAGCACGACGCCGAGCGAGCTCACGGCCGCAAGCGCGATCACCACCGCGAAGAGAACCGTCATCGCGCCGGCCTCGCGGGTGGCTCCTTGACGGTGGGCACGTCCACCGGCACCCCCAGCTCTCCCGCGTGCGGGGCGCTCCGGCTGCGCAGGTCGGCCTCCTGGGACGCCCACGCGAGGCGCGGATTGACGCCCGGGTCGGGGTCCTCGCGGCCGGTCTGATCCGCGCCCGCTCCACGCGGGCTTGCCGGTCCTCGCGCCTGGGCTAGACCGGGCCACGACTCGAGCAGCTCCGCCTTGGTCACCACCGTGCGCTCACGGCGGTAGTCGGAGAGGTCGAACCGCGGGCCGAGGGTGATCGCCTCCGTCGGGCACGCCTCGGCGCAGTACCCGCAGTAGATGCAGCGCATCAGGTTGATCTCGTAGCGCTCGGCGTAGCGTTCCCCCGGCGACACCGGCGCCTTGGGATCGTTCTCCGCCGCGAGCACGTAGATGCATCCCACCGGACACGCGGCCGCGCAGAGCTCGCAGCCGATGCAGCGCTCGAGCCCGTTGTCATACCGGTGCAGGATGTGCCGCCCGCGATGCCGCGGGGGAACCGGCTTCTGTTCCTCGGGCCACTGCACGGTGATGGGGCGCGCGCCCATCTTGCGCAGCGTGAACGCGAGACCCTTCGCAAGCTCCTTGATCACGGCTGCGTCACCTTCACGTCAGGCTCGCACCGCGACGATCGCGCCGGTGATAACGATGTTGATCAACCCGAGCGGGAGCAGCACCTTCCAGCCGAAGTTCATGAGCCGGTCGTAGCGGAGGCGCGGCAGCGTCCAGCGCACCCAGATCATCACGAACAGGAGCACGCCGACCTTGCCCAGGAACCAGATCGGCCCGGGGATCCAGTCGAACGGATGCCAGGGGAAGATCGGCAGCCAGCCGCCGAGGAACAGCGCGGTCGCGATCGAGCAGACCGTGACCATGTTGATGTACTCGCCGAGGAAGTAGAGAC
>Ga0187780_10003977_pt1 | contig 11083 bp, 9 predicted proteins | sample 1015_Q2_SP10_20__FD_132429 | JGI IMG/M metagenome (GOLD analysis project Ga0187780, IMG submission 132429) | Tropical peat soil microbial communities from peatlands in Department of Meta, Colombia - 1015_Q2_SP10_20_MG | ecosystem: Environmental > Terrestrial > Soil > Wetlands > Peat | place...
AATGACCTGCACTGTACAAGCCAATGAAGCCCACAATGACGAGAACAAAGGCAAACACCACCCACTTCGTCTGTTGACGCTGCCATGTGGTGGAGACGCGCCGAAAGTGATAGACCTGCGCCAAGACTGTGGTCAGAATGAGGACGAAAAACACAAGGGCCGAGAGGGGAGTGAACCGTCGGGTGTTCTCCGTGATGATTCCCCACACATAATACCCTGCTAAGGGCAGAACTATACAGCCTGTCCAGCAGGGTACAAATCGATCGGTTGGGAAGAGGTAAAAGAAGAGGGTAAACGAGACCTGGCCGACAAACCACAGGAAATTGACCAGCACAAACCAGCCGGGCGAGAGAGCAGCCAGACCTTCTTCGAGCATAGGTACGATGCTCGCCCCACCAAACCAAACGAGCATAAACGAGCAGAAAAGTGCCATCGGCTCATCCGGCCGACGCCAGAAGATGAGTGCGCCATGGAGAACCCAAACCAGTACCGAAATGCCAAAGACCATAACATAAACAGTCGCAAAAGTACTGTTCGAAAATCCCAGTAAATGAAGAGATTGCACATCCATTGCGTTGAGCTGATCGGAGAAGCAATGCGCAGGTGCATCACACATGGTCTAGAGGATAAGATGGTAGTGTGGGATAGCACCAAGATTCAGCCCAAGAACCGATAGGGTCAGTACGATCCATACAGCCCGTGCAATGAGCAGTCAGCGTCCTTGCAGACGTATCACCGACTCGTAGCGAGCGTCGTGGCGTTCAAGGGTACTTGTTGAGCTATGTTGTACGCTCATAGATGCTCCTGGTCGCTCTCTCCACGATAACTTTCTCTCCAGACTATGCTTTTCTATCTGGCATTTTATCATATGATCGTCTCATAAATGTAACGGCAAACGTTACGATATCTTATTCAAAGTGATGACACGATGTTTGAAACTGTTGCACTAGCTTCTCTACCTCAAACATGGGCATGTGCATTGACGAAGGAGTGATTAAATTCAAATTCAGGATCTTGCGATTAAGTTCACGCAGCAATTGATCGTACTGCGTAGTGGCTTTCTCCAGGGCATCATTGAAAGCTCTTTTCTCACTGCCAAATGGTGAAATACGCCTGGAACTTAAACTTTTCCTTTGCTGGCGTAGCTTATCGAGTTTCTGCTGAGTTCTCTCAAACTGTGTACGAATTTCTTTTGCCAGTTCGACTTCCGGCGGAGCATAACCATTGTGTTTCAGCAAACTATAGGCCATTGCTCTGTCACCGCTAAAATGGTTCTCATCGAGATTTAGAGGTTTTCCCGCGCCAGGCAGATTGTCAAATTCGCCACGGGCCTGAGCATCACGGATCTGTTCGTCAATATAATCTTCAAATTGCTTGCCTCTAAATCTGCCAATTTTAGGCTTTGTAGGCTCGTCTGTTGTGTTATCAGGCGCTTTGCGCCAATCTTTGAAGTCCATGGTTAATTTTCATAGTATAGACTTGGAGTCCATGCTCAGTGAGAATGTTCAATACACCGGTCATTACACTTATTATAGTTCCCCGGATCGGATCGATACAAATTGCGACAGGCTTTTTTCAAAAGTTATTTCTTAACTTGACTGGCTCACTTGCGAGCCGCCTTTGCAAGAGAGCGTGAGGTGTGCGTGACTGCATACCTCACGCTCTCTTGCAAAAAAACTTAATTTGGTAATCTTGCCTTTATCACATGCCGTGCAATTTCGTAAACATCTTCGAGTGGCATGCCTCTTTGGAGAGCTATACGTTGACAGTCCTCATATTCTGGCGTGGCGCTAATGACACGCTTACCAAGACGCTTGACTTTGATCGAAAGTGGACCAATTGGAGTCTCGAGGCGTTCTAACGTTCGCTGTGCTTTGATACGCTGCACCTGCGAAATGCGCGCGCCTAACGTGCTAGATTCGCTCAGGAGCAATTCGGATAGAGTATTACTCTCTTCTACCCGGCAGATGATAGTCAGCATGACTGCGGGACGATTTTTTTTCATCTGAATGGGAGTGTAATTGACATCTAATGCTCCTGCTGCCAAAAGTTTGTCCATTAAACCACCCAGAAGTTCACCTGTCATGTTGTCGATGTTGCTTTCAATGACAGCTACCCAATCGTTATCCGCTAATTCACTGTGTGGATATGCATTGCCTGCCTTTCCGAGACAGACACGCAGGCAGTTCGGCCAGGAAAACTGCTTCTGTCCAAAGCCATATCCCACATGCTCAATAAACATGGCGGGAGTTTGAAATTTGGCCTGTGTTGCCAGAATTGCGGCGCCAGTTGGAGTCACCATTTCGCCCTCCGCGGGGGACGGCTTCCAGGGAGCTGGAAGCTGGCGTAAAATCTCTAATGTTGCCGGTGCAGGAACAGGTAATACCCCGTGAGCAGTTTGCACATATCCGCTGCTTAGTGGCAAAGGCGAAGCATAAAGTTCTACTATTCCAAGGGCATCAAGTGCTATTGCTGCACCTGTTATATCAATGATAGCGTCAATGGCACCTAGCTCATGAAAATGTACCTCTTCAACACCTGTACCATGAACCATTGCCTCGGCTTTCGCGAGGCAATGAAATATCGAGAGCGCAACTTCACGCACTTTAGGCGACAGTGTAGAAGCATGCAGTAGAGTCACGATATCGGATAGGCTCCGCATGTGCGTAAAATTCGTCTCCTGTTCGGAGAGTACCACATCAAAGCGCGAGCCAAGTATACCTTTGTCTTGAAAAGGTTCAAGCTTTACTTCATAACCATGCAAAGGCAGACCAGCAAGAGCGTTTATCAAGTAGTCCAATGAGAATCCTGCATCAAGATCGAGTAGAGCGCCCAGAAACATATCTCCGCTGATACCTGAATGACAATCTAAATATGCAATTATCTCTTGCATTGATGAATTTCACGGCTCCTTCCAGTTTTATAGAAGCGAGAAAGAATAATCAGTTACCCTCCTCCCATTGAGGGCTGCCGGGTCCAGTTCTTCTCCCCATTGGGCTGTAACCCGGCAGCGTCCCCTTGCATCACACTAAACCCTCATGTACTAAAATAGTGTGCCAGGCATCCTTCTGTTCCTGAGACATAAGCTTGCTTTGCTCAATGACTTCTTGAAAGCTACGAACATGAACATCCAAAACAGGCTGATCTTCTACATGATAGATAGCCGATCTTTCCACCACACCCTGTGTCAGTTGCTTCTGCTTAACAAGCCCCAGGTACATTTCGATTGTAGCCAGGGGTCGATGTAGGACTTTTGCTAATCGATGACATAATTCCTGAGGTATCGTAACAGCGTCAATGGTACGTTGATCCAATAGTTTTAGAATATCCTGGCTCAGACCGATCTCCAAGGCCACCTGTACGAACGATTTATTCACATTACGCGCAGCCAACTGCAACGAGTACAGGGAATTGTTAGCCTTTGAATCAGCATTGAACACATGCTTCCAGGCTTCATCAAAAGCAGCACGCGAAGTTTGAGAAAGTGGGGGTATTGATTCGCTTTCCTGGGGGACATCAACCTCAATAGCATGATAGTAGGTTACAAAGTCTGCGATTACATCTGCATATTGTGGATAACGTGACAGGTATTCGCTCAAACGTGGTTCTTGCCCAGCATGAAAATCTGAGACATATCGAGCCGTCAAACGCAGTATCATTTCTTCATCTTCTCTATCCATAAATGGTTTTACCCTCCGACTCTATACCTGTGCGCAATAAGCTTAATGCTTTCTGTAACCTGTTACGAACAGTGCGATCACTGACTCCAAGAATATGAGCTACATTCTTTTCCGTACGACCTTCCCAAAACACTAACCATATCACGGCCTTTAATTTTTCAGGTAGATTGAGAATGAGAAGTGGTAAGTCGTGCTGCTCTACAGAAAGTAGAGCTTGTTGAGCTTGCTCATCGACAATCTCCATCTCCCACATCTCACCATTAGCATGCTGTACAGGGCGTTCCAGGCTGCCTATGAGTAATCGAGGGATTCGACGGGTACTTGATTCATTTGCATGTTGATGAAACCACCGTCCCTCACGAGTCATGAATGCCTGAAACACGTGTTTACGTTCATAGCTCAGGCAGTGCTGAAAATTCTCCTCCCAGAACTGCCGCTTGCAATCGAGCAGGGCGCGTATGACACATTCACACAGATCAGCATACAATTCATGAGCATAGATACATTGTTCCTCGGTCGTAAGATGCATTCTAGTGAGAACGTACCTGGACCAGTACTCATTTGCCCCCTGGGTACGACGAAATATCATTTCAAAAATACGATTCTTGCCCGCGTTATCCTCTCGATTTATTGCAACGCGAACGCATTTGACCAAGACTTCTAATGGTAGAGCCAGCTTTAACTGGGACTCTTCGACACGGCGCCAAAACTCAACAGACCCATAGGAGGGTAAGGCTTGAAATTGAGTTGCAATAAAAGCACGTCGCCTAACAAGATCCTGATCATATGAACCATCTCGATTCGAGTGTGAAGTCGCCTGCTCCATAGTTTTCCACATCTCCTCCTTGCGACATTGGATTGTATCATCCTGGCTAGTATAATTGCCTTCTGGTTTATCGTCAATTTGTACTTTCATGAGAATTGCACGCTTCTCCTCATATCCTTGTATACAGTGAGAACTTGGAAAAGCGGAAATGTTGTTTATTTTCCGCATTTTTCATACTCCATGTATGAAACATATAAAACATATTGGAGGAGAGATTATATGGAAAACCATAACCATAAAACACTGAGAGACATGATTTCGATACCTGGGCCGATCATCATATGTGATTTAGTGGTTAATACTGAGGTAAGAGGATGGTTGTTGGCTGAAGAAGTACAAATTCGCACTTCAAAACATGGCAGGCAATATCGTCAACTTAAACTGCGCGATCAAAAAGGGAACGAGATCACAGCAATGCAATTTGATCTCCCATCAAAAGAAATCAACGCGCCACAAACGGGTAAAGTCGTCCTGATCAAAGGGCTAACCGAGGAATACCAGAATACCATACGGCTAAAGTTGACGGGTGCTGAGCTTGACGAAACCGCACCATTAGAATTATTTGTAGTCACTACACGTCATACAATAGATAATCTTGAACGCCAGTTTTGGGATCTGATGAACAAGGTACACCATCCAGGTCTTCAAGCACTGCTGCATGATTGTTTCACGAACGATGTAATAGAACAATTTCGGCGCTGGCCAGCGGCTGTACGGCATCATGGCGCGGTGGTTGGTGGCCTGCTCGAACACACGGTTCATGTTTCGCTGATTACTCAATTTCTCGCGAATCTTTACGCCTGCAATCACGAGCTTGCGCTTGCAGGCGCTCTCTTGCATGATATCGGCAAACTACAAGAGCTAGAAGAACAACCGGGCAGAGGATTTACTCCAGATGGATATATGTTCGGCCACATTTTTCTTGGTACACAATTTGTAGAGCGACACGCAAAGCACATAACTGAGATGGATGAAGCAACGAGGCTGGATTTAGTGCATATTATCCTGGCACACCACGGCACGAAGGAATTTGGATCACCTGTCTATCCTGCGACTATCGAGGCTTTAATTGTTCACCTGGCTGACATGACAGAAGCAAAACTGACAGGTTTTCTCGATCACTGTGATAGGACTTCAACTTCTGATGGTTGGTCCACTTATTACAAGGATTTTGGAGGACCCTTACGCGCACCGTAAACATTCACTGGCGCTGAGCCATCATTTGCCACTTTTATGAAATGCAATGGCATTATGGTATACGTCCACATAGCGTTGGGCCGATGCCTGCCAGGAGTGATCCGCAGCCATTCCATGTTGCTGCACGGTACGCCAAATATCTTTGAATCGGTATAACTCAAGTGCGCGTACAATAGCAGCAAATAACTCCCATGGATCATAATTCGTGAAAGCGAAACCATTGCCTTCACCGGTTCGGGGATCATACTCCTGCACGGTATCGGCCAGACCACCGACACTGCGTACAATCGGCACGCTGCCGTACCTCATGGCAATTAACTGACCAAGGCCACAGGGTTCAAAACGCGAGGGCATCAAAAACATATCGCTGCCAGCATAGATGGATTGAGCCAGTTCAGTATTGAAGGTAAGAAAAATGGAAACTTGTTCGGGGTAGCGAGCGGCCAGGTTTTGGAATATCTCATGGTAGTGTTGATCACCAATACCCAGGACAATTAACTGGATGCCCTGAGCGAGTAATGGTTGGATGATCTGAGCGAGTAGATCAAAACCTTTCTGATCCGCAAGGCGCGAAATCATGCCAAGAAGTGGCACGTCTGGCTTCATGGGAAGGTGTGCCCGTTCCTGAAGCGCCTGTTTATTTGCAGCGCGTTTATCTAGCGTATTTGCATCAAAAAAAGTGTGAATATGGCGATCACTGGCAGGGTTCATCTCCTGGAAATCGATGCCATTGAGAATGCCAAATAACCGATCGCGACGGGAACGCAGCAGTTGATCTAATTTCTCGCCAAAGGTGGGGGTAAGTATCTCCTGAGCATAGCGTTCGCTTACCGTCGTAATAGCATCTGCAAAGAGAATGCCACGGCCCATGATATCGACGACATTCGCGAGTTCGACGATCTGGGGATAAAGGAATCCACCTGTGGCGACACCTGCCACTTCCAGGATGCGATAGCCGAAAATACCTTGATAGGCGAGATTATGAATGGTATAAACAGTAGCTGCATCAACGAAAAATGGATCACCATGATAAACGGTATGCATCCAATTGGGAACGATACCTGTTTGCCAGTCATTACAGTGCACAATATCGGGAGACCATTCAAGTAGACGCATCGATTCCAGCGCAGCACGACAAAACAAGATGAAACGCTCACCATCATCGGTGTATCCATAGATGTTTTCGCGATCAAAGTAACGAGGCGCATCAATCATATAGACTGGAATCCCACGACCAATTTCACCCTGGCATACGGCAACCTGCTCCTGGAAAGTCGCCATACTGACATGAACGTTCTCCAGCACAATCGTCAACTTGAATTTAGCCGAATTGATCTGACCGTAACGTGGCATCACCACACGCACATCATGCCCAAGTTCCTGTAGGGCCTTTGGCAAGGCTCCAACAACATCAGCTAGCCCTCCGACCTTGGCAAAAGGAACAACTTCGGCTGCAAGAATGAGTATTTTTAGCTGTCCATGTGTTTGCAATGAAGCAACCCTTAGACACGATAACGATTGCGCACAAGGAAGTAGAACTGGATAGCGGCAAGTATGCCTATCACGAAAAATACGACAATAGCATGAGCGCCACCCTGAATTCCAGCATTAAAGCCTGTTCCGGGAGTGGATGGTATATTAGGCTCTGTCTCCCTGAAGCCTGGGATTGAGAAGAATGCAAAACTGGCAATGTAGATAAACAGACAGGTGCCTACGACTAGCCATTGACCGACGCATCCCAGGTTACGTTCACCAACAACCGCGAATTCGCGACGAGCAACGCTCGTCCAGATTACAGCAAGTACAAGCATACCGCCCGTCAAGAGTTCAGCGATAAAGATTTCATCTGGATGCATATGCACCAGTAGTGTTGCCATAGCAATTACCGCTGTTACCGTCAGGCAGCTCACAACGACGAGATTACGCTTACTTTTCCAAACCACGATGGCCGCCATAAACAGCACAAAGAAAGCAGATGTTACAGCGGCATTGATAATATATCCTGCCTGCTGTGAGAACGAACAGGTTTGTGGAACCTCAGTCGATCTGCCACAAATTGTCAAATACGAGCCAAGGCCAACCAAAGTCCAGGTGTGAATCCAGGCTATAGCAGGATAGACAAGAAACCATGCCAACAGAAAAATCACGCCCGCCTGCGCCAGACCAATACCGACAAGATAGAGACCAGACATAGTGCGCTTGCGTACCGGACGCAGCAGGTAGTGGAAACGAAGCGCAAATGCGCTCAACGTACAAAGGACAGCAATACCCAGGAAAGCGTTAATAATTGTATTCACGACTGCAAGGCTCAGGCCGTGAGACGCAGCAAAACTTACAGGGCTAACCAGCATATAAAAGAGCATAAACACAATCAGGAATGTGATACCAATACTGATCAAAGCTCTCACAGCAGGTGTCGTACCGGCATCGCTGCGGTCAGGGTTGTGCTGTTCGCGTATAGCCAGGATACTAAAAAATACCAGAACAAGACCTACACCCAGGATTGCCGCACCAAGCATAATGAGATCAAAAGAGAGAGGAGGGAACCAGAGCACATTTCCCCCTAGCAAAGGGAACCAGGTAACATTTTGTGCAGGGAAATATTGATTATTGGTATACGATGCCCAGAGAATAACAGCCAGGCCAGCTACAGCGACAGGGACCCCTAGCACGCTTAAAACAACCGGCGGGATGACAGGTTTCGGATCAAATAGCATGACGACAACCTGAATAACGATAAATCCTGCCAGGCAAACAACAGCCATGGCAAGCATCCCTTGCTCGAATCCGACTAACGATGAGGCGGTCATGGCTAAATTGATATAGCCTGGGATTTGTCCAATCAGAAGAGCCGCGAGAAAAAAGTAGCCAGCGGCGAAGATCATCGAGCGTGCCCACGAGATGCGCTCTGTGGGCGCGGGAGCCACGCTACCATTTGTCCGTTGTTGTGCTTGTTGCATGGATCACAATCCCTTTCACCATTTCGCGAATGCTGTAATGCGACATGCATTGGAACAAATATCAAAATCCAAAGAGTATGGCGTCTCTTTGTTAGACGCAATACCAGAAAAACCCATTAAGGAACAATTGTCAGTTCAGCCACCATTGAAGGATGAATCTGGCAATAGTAGAGAACGACATGATTTTTATTAAAGTTGTAAGCGGCCAGCGTTACTGTATAAGTGAAATGCTGGCCGGGCAGAAGTAACTTGTTGATGCCAGAGTCAAATACCTGCGGCGCGGGTGTTTCAGAACTTGGATTCTCGCCCACCATGGCCGTCACCGTGTGTGGTGTAGTGCTTTTATTGACCCAGGTGATAGTTGTGCCGACCTTGACCTTTACATTCGTGGGTGCGAAGCAAGCAGGACTACAGGTAGCACCGGAAGGTGGCAAATCGATATTAATAACAAGCGCATTTGAATGGGTCGCATCAACAGGTGAACCAAATTGACCAACCCCGGCAGCGGCAGTTGCCTGCGCTACAGCAGTCTGGTAGGCTGTAGGATTAGATGCCTGTAAAAGAGTGGGAACCTGGTCAAAACCATTGGAAGCCGGGCCAGTTGGAAGTCCATTTTTAGCTAAATAATCAGGATCAGCTGAACGAATGAGAGCAAATAAATACTGGATATCTATCTGAGTCAGAGGGCCACCAAAATCCTCACTCCAGGCAGGCATAAGCAACTGGGAGGGATCGGCAGTATTGGCAACACCACCACTTATAATACGGAGGATATCAGCGTCAGTAAACTTATTGACGGCAGGATTTCCGTTGAGTTTAGGTCCAATCAAGCCTTGTCCATTAATGCCATGGCACTGGAAACAATACTGCGCATAAAGCGCCGCGCCACGACTGACATCAGTTGTATGTTGTCGAATTCTGGACATCTCCTGAGCGTTGGATTCCGTAATCCAGAAAACCGGGATCATCAGAGAAACGACAGCCAGCATGATTAAGGCGCCAAATCCAGTTTTCTCAACCGAGTTAGTACGAGAATAAAATACGTAGAGTAAGGCGCCCACGACAATCAGCGCAACGACGATACCTATTGCGGCCTGTACAGGATCTGTCATAACTACACTTCCTTACTACAATCTATGAATGGCCAGGTAATGCTCTATACTAGACGCAAACCTCGACTGGAGGCGCGAGCAGACGGGTAGAAGAGTCAGGATGTGGCACCGTATTATTGATCGTGCCTGTGCTAACTATCACATCTGTTCCGCTGAAAGACATAGCGAAGCGGTCCGCGCTCCTGGGGGCAGGACCATCCAGGTACTCGCCATCAACATTATAGTGCGAACCATGACAGGGGCACTTGAAACTCGCACAGTCGGCGCGAAATGCGTACGTACAACCAAGATGGACACAACGCTGGTAGAGGGCAACCCAATGGGATCCATCGGCCCCCTTGACAAAGCTCTCCGAACTCAACTGATCCGTAAGATTACTGCCACTTAATAAAAATTGCGTGCCGGGAGCCAGGTGAACCAGGTAGGTCTTGGCAGCCTGAATATAGAACACACCAGCCTGGCCCAACGTAAATTTTCCGGGAACAGCCCCTGGAAAATCTGTTACTTTGCCGACCGTGAAATCAGCACCGAACTGACCAGCAAGATTCGGGTACATAAAATATAACGCACCCGCCACACTGGCTGTTGCAGACAATCCATAGACCGCCAACATAGACCTGCGCAGAAAACGCCTCCGGGAAAGTCGCTGTTTTGCTATCTCTGATGCCTCAGCGCCACCACCATGCAAGACCTCATACTGCTGCGGTGTAATGGGAGGAGTATTGATACTCATAATTGCCCTCTCTGCCTATTCTGAAGTTTACAGGTCAAAGTACATACCCTGCCATGGCCAGACCCATGTCCAGCCAGGACCTCGGAAAAAGCTTCCCGCGAGCGTGACAAAGGCCCAAAACACTGCAAACATGGTGAAAGTGACAATTGCCAACTTGCGATCGGAATAAGCGCGACTGGGATTGCGATCCACAAATGGTAGAAAAGCTAGCCCGGTGAGCACTAAACCCGGTATCATTATCCCTGCAGTTGTGGGTGGGAAATAGTGCAACAACTCCTGCAAGCCAAGGAAGTACCAGGGCGCTTTGGCAGGGTTCGGAGTCACATTCGGATTGGCAGGGTCTCGCAAAGGAGCATCGATGGTAATAGAGAGCAGAGTAACCATTACCATGACAGCAGTGGCAGCAAAAAATTCGCGCACAAGCAAATGAGGCCAGACAAACACAGAATCTTCAAGCGGTTTTTCAACGCGAGTGATTGCTTCTTGTTTCACCACAGCCAGGGTACGATAGCGTCGCTGGGTAGCTGAAGCTTGTGTTTGTACTCTTGGCTCTTTCTGTTCAATTGACATGATGG
>Ga0187780_10003978_pt1 | contig 11083 bp, 9 predicted proteins | sample 1015_Q2_SP10_20__FD_132429 | JGI IMG/M metagenome (GOLD analysis project Ga0187780, IMG submission 132429) | Tropical peat soil microbial communities from peatlands in Department of Meta, Colombia - 1015_Q2_SP10_20_MG | ecosystem: Environmental > Terrestrial > Soil > Wetlands > Peat | place...
GGCTACCCCTACATCACCTACACCCTGCACGGCGGCAGCGCCGGCTGGGGCCTGGTGTTCGCCGCGATCTTCGTGGGCATGGCGCTGGGCATGACGCTCGGCACCAGGCTGCTCGATGGCTTCAGCCGGCGCAGGCTGTTCGGCGTGTCGATCACCGCCGCCGCGGTGCCGCTGGCGCTCATCGGCCTGGTGCCGAACCTCATCATGGTCACGGTGTTCGTCATCCTGCTCGGCGCGCTGGCCGGGATCGCCTACTCCACTGGGTTCACGATCGTCGGGCTCGAGGTGGACGACGATACCCGCGGCCGGGTCTTCGCCTTCTTCCTGTCCTCCATCCAGGTCATCCTGCTCACGGTCATCGCCGCCGTGACGTTCCTGTCGCCCGCCCTGACCAAGCTGATCGCCGGGATCACCGGATCGGGCGACGTGAGGTTCGCCCACGTCGTCTATGCCTCGGTCGGGCAGAACGTGGTCATCCTGCTGGCCGCGGCCGTCGCGGCCCTGCTCGGCGTGCGGTCCTACCGGCTGATGGACGACCGCAAGGGGGTGCCGCTGCGCGAGGACCTGCTGGCGGCGATCAAGGGCGAGCCGTTCGCGCCCGTGCCGGGGACGGTGCACCACAATGGGGACATGCCGCTGCCTGCTCCGCCGCCCGGGCTGCTGATCGCCTTCGAAGGCGGGGAGGGTTCGGGCAAGACCACCCAGGCCCGGCTGATCGCGATCTGGCTGCGCGAGCTCGGCTATGACGTGGAGACCACGTTCGAGCCCGGCGCGACCAAAATCGGGATGCGGCTGCGCGCGCTGCTGCTGGACACGGCGCACGCCGGCATGTCGCCGGAGGCCGAGGCTCTGCTGTACGCCGCCGACCGCGCCGAGCACGTCAACTCGGTCATCGCCCCGGCGCTGGACCGGGGCGCGATCGTCATCACCGACCGGTACGTGGACTCCTCGCTCGCCTACCAGGGGGCGGGCCGGAACCTGCCGGTGGAGGAGATCGCCACGTTCAACCGGTGGGCAACCGGCGGGCGCACCCCCGACCTCACCGTGCTGCTGGACATGGACCCCATCGCCGGGCTGATGCGCCGCACCCGGTCGGCGGACCGGCTGGAAGCCGAGCCCGCGGAGTTCCACCAGCGGGTCCGCGCCGGCTTCCTCGCGCTGGCCCGCGCGGAACCCGAGCGCTACCTCGTGCTCGACGCGGACCGCCCGCAGGACGAGATCACCAGGGACATCCAGGACCGGATCCGTGGCCTGCTCCCCGACCCGGTGCCGTCCGTGGCCGAGGCGAGCACCGGCGACTTCCCCGCGATCAAGGAAGAGATCCTGACCGCGTCTCCCCAGCGCCCCTCCGCCCTCGGCAACCAGCGCGCTGGCGAGGGCTCATGAGCGGAGTGTTCGGCGAGCTCGCCGGGCAGGAAGCGGTGGTCGCGCAACTGGAGAACGCCGCGGCCGGGGCCGCGGCGCTGCTCGCCCAAAGGGCGTCCGGGGGGCCGCGGGGGTCTGGAGCGGAAGGTTCCCCCCCAGGCTCGGGGGGATCCCGGGGGGTCCAAGGGGGGTCCGGGGGGGAAGGTTCCCCCCCAGATTCGGGGGGATCCCGGGGGGTCCAAGGGGGGTCCGGGGGGATGGGTCCCCCCGGGCGGGGGGGTCTGGGGGGGTCGTCCCCCCGAAGCCAGCACAGCGCGATGACCCACGCGTGGCTGTTCACCGGGCCGCCGGGGTCGGGGCGATCGGTGGCCGCGCGGGCGTTCGCCGCCGCGCTGCTCTGCCCGGACGGCGGGTGCGGGCGCTGCCCGTCGTGCCACCAGGTGCGCGCGGGGACTCACGCCGACCTGATGCTGGTCCGGCCGGAAGGGCTGTCCTACGGCGTGAAGCAGACCAGGGACCTGGTGCTTCGCGCGGCGGGCGCGCCCGCGGGCGGGCGCTGGCAGGTGGTGCTGTTCGAGGATGCCGACCGGTGCACCGAGCAGGCCGCGAACGCGTTGCTGAAGGCGATCGAGGAGCCTGCCCCGCGGACCGTCTGGCTGCTCTGCGCGCCCTCGGCCGAGGACCTGGCGCCGACGATCAGGTCGCGGTGCCGGGTTGTCACGCTTGTCGTGCCGGCCTCGCCGGCAGTGGCTAAGGTACTTGTGACGCGGGACGGTATCGAGCCCGCCGCCGCGCTGGCCGCGGCCCGCGCGGCGCAGGGACACGTGGGCCGCGCCCGGCGCCTGGCCGCCGATGCCGGAGCCGCCCGGCGCCGGGATGAGGTGCTGCGCGTGCCGCTGCAGGCCACTTCGCTCGGCCCGGCCCTGGCGGCCGCCGCGTCGCTGGTACGCACCGCCGAAGACGAAGCGAAGGCGGTGACCGAGGAACTGGACGAGCCGGAACGTGACTCGCTGCGCCGGGCCTTCGGCGAGGGGTCGACCGGCAAGGGCGTGGCCAAGGCGATGCGCGGCATGGCCGGTGCCCTGAAGGACCTCGAGGACCGGCAGAAGTCGCGCGCGACGCGGGTGAAGCGGGACGCGCTCGACCAGGCGCTGCTCGACCTGGCCACCTTCTACCGCGACGTGCTCATGGTGCAGCTGGGCGCCGACGTCGAACTCGCGAACGGCGACCGGGAGGCCGACCTGCGGCAGGTCGCGGCCGCCTCGTCTCCCGAGTCGACCCTGCGTCACCTCCAGGCCATCATGCGCTGTCGTGAGCGGCTCACCCTGAACGTCGCCCCCCTGCTGGCCGTCGAGGAGATGACCCTCTCTCTCGCGGCGGGCTGAGGTCCCGCGGCCCGGCTCGCCCGACCCCTGCCAGCCTGACACCGGCTTCCCCTGGCCCCCCGATCCCCGCCCCGTGACCGGGGCGCCGAGGGGACCGGACCCGCGCAGCACGGACCGTTCGGGATAGCGGAAAGGCCGGCGCGAGGTACCGGGGGAGACGGTCCGGGCGGCGGGCACCGTAGTCTGGGCGTGTGGGCATGATGATGGCAGTCAGCTTCGAGCGGTACGGCCGGCTGTACTACCTCGACCCGGGCCCGCACACGCCGGCCATCGGCGACAAGGTGCTCGTGCCCACCGACTCCGGGCCCGAGGTGGCCGAATGCGTGTGGGCGCCGCAGTGGGTGCCCGAGGACATCGACGGGCTGCCGGTCTGCGCGGGCCTGGCCGGGGAGGACGACCTGGCCCGGGACGAGGAGAACCGCCGGCGGCGGGCCGAGGGACGGCTGGCTGCGCGCCGGCTGATCAGGGAGCACGGGCTGCCGATGAAGGTCACCGCGGTGGACTACATCGGGTCGGAGAACGTGTTCATCGTGTACTTCGGCGCGCCGCACCGGGTGGACTTCCGGGCGCTGGTGCGGGACCTGGGCGGACGGCTGCGGGCGCGGGTGGAACTGCGGCAGATCGGCCCGCGGGACGAGGCGCGGCTGCAGGGCGGGATCGGTCCGTGCGGGCGCGACCTGTGCTGCGCCACCTTCCTGAAGGACTTCGAGCCGGTATCGGTCCGGATGGCCAAGGACCAGGACCTGCCGGTGAACCCGCTGCGGATCGCGGGAGCGTGCGGGCGGCTGATGTGCTGCCTGAAGTACGAGCACCCGCTGTACCAGGACTTCCGCAAGGACGCCCCGCCGGTCGGGGCCGCGGTTACCTCGCCGGCCGGCCCGGGGACGGTCATCGGGCACAACGTTCCCTCCGACACGGTCGTGGTGAAGCTGGCCGCGGACGGGCGGGCCTGCGCGTGCCCGAAGGCCAGCGTGTGCGGGTCACGCCAGGCGTACGAGGCGATGCACGGCAGGCCGAGGTCCGGCGACCGCGGAAGGGCGACGCGGGACGACAGGTGAGAGCGGGTTCCGGAGGCCGCTGGGGAACACTGTCCAGGCGGGTGGCTGCCGCCGTCTTGCTGGCCGTCTCGGCGACCGGGTGCTCGCGCGGGGCTGCCGCGGCGCCGCAGCCATCGACCCTGGCCGGCTACTACGCGCAGCGGCTGGACTGGCGACCATGTGAGGGCGGCTTCGAATGTGCCCGGCTGGTGGTGCCGTTCGACTACGCCAGGCCCGACTGGCGGCGGTTCACGCTGCCGGTGATCAAGCTGCCCGCGTCCGACCCTGCCCGGCGGATCGGCGCGCTGGTGATCAACCCGGGCGGGCCGGGCGGGTCGGGGGTGCAGTACGCGCTCGGCGCCCGCAGCGAGTTTCCCGCCGCCGTGCGGGCGCGATTCGACATCGTGGGCTTCGATCCCCGCGGCGTGGGCGGCAGCGAGCCCGCGCTGAGCTGCCTGACCGGGCCGCAGCTCGATCAGTACTTCGCCACCGACGACGAACCGTCCGATGCGGCCCAGTTCCGGCAGGTGATCGCGCAGGGCAAGCTGTTCGCCGCCGGGTGCGCGCGGAACTCGGCGGCCTTGCTCCCGTACGTGGGCACCCGGAACGCCGCGCGCGACCTGGACGTGCTCCGGGCCGCTCTTGGTGAGTCCCGGCTGAGCTTCCTCGGGAAGTCATACGGAACGTACCTGGGTGCCTGGTACGCGCAGCTTTTCCCCGGCCGGGTGCGGGCGCTCGTCCTGGACGGCGCCGTCGACCCGGACGCGTCGTCACTGGACCTGGACATCACCCAGGCGGAGGGATTCCAGGTCGCGTTCGGGTCGTTCGCGGCGTGGTGCCTGGCGTCGGCGACGTGCCCGCTCGGTCACGGCGGGCCGGTCAGCGCCGCGGCGAAGGTGCAGGGGCTGATCACCCGGGCCGACTCGGCGCCGCTGGCCAGCCGGCTCGGCGACGGGCAGGTCGCGGACGGCGCGATGCTGCTGACCGGCGTGACCTTTGCCCTGTACAGCAGGTCATTCTGGCCTTACCTGCGCGCCGCGCTGGCCGGCGCGTTCGCCGGTGACGGCACCGGGCTCGTCGAGCTGGCCAACGCGCTGACAGGACGGAACCCTGACGGGACCTACAGCAACCTCACCGACGCCTTCACCGCCATCAGCTGCCTGGACCGGCCCTGGCCGCGCTCCCTGGCCATCTGGCAGTCGGCGGCAGCGGCCGCCGCGCAGGGCGCGCCGCTGTTCGGCGCGCCGCTGGTCTGGGGCAACCTGGCCTGCGCATACTGGCCGGTGCCGTCCTATCCGCAGTCGCCGATACGGGCCGCGGGTGCGCCGCCGATCCTCGTCATCGGGACGCTGCGCGATCCGGCCACGCCGTACCGGTGGGCGCAGGCGCTGGCGGGTGACCTGGCGTCCGGGGTGCTGCTCGGCTGGAACGGCGACGGCCATACCGCTTACGGCGAGGGCAGTGCCTGCGTGGACACGATCGTGAACAACTACCTGGTCAGCCTGTCTGTCCCGCGCGGCGGGACGATGTGCCGGTAATGGCCGCGCTGTAACGCGGCGGCCTCGCGCGGGACTGAACGGCGTAATTCCGGACCCTACGTGCGAGGAGCCTTCAGTGACACTACCGGCGCGCCGGGGGCCGGCCCCCGGCGCCGGCCTGGGCGGCTGAGCCCGGCTGCGGTCCTGGCGCGGTGGGCGGCCGGCTCGTCTTACTCTTGGCGTGATGGAATCGGATGGGGAGCTGCTGCTTCGGCTGCGTTCGGGCGACGAGCGGGCGTTCGTCAGCCTGGTGCAGCGCTATCACGAGCCGATGCTGCGGCTCGCGGTGTCGTTCGTGCCGAGCCGCGCGGTGGCCGAGGAAGTCGTCCAGGACACGTGGCTGGCGGTACTCCGGGGCCTGCAGGGGTTCGAGGGGCGCTCGACCCTCAAGACCTGGCTGTTCCGCATCCTCGTCAACCAGGCGCGGACCACCGGAACGCGGGAGAGCCGCACCGTCCCCATCGCGGACCCGGAACCGGCGGTCGATCCGTCGCGGTTTGACGCATCCGGCGGCTGGGCCGATCCGCCCGAGCACTGGATCGAGGCGGCCGAAGGCCGGATGGAGGCGGGCAAGCTCGCCGACCGGATCCGGGCGTGGATGGACGAGCTGCCCGCCCGGCAGCGGGAAGTCGTGATCCTGCGCGACGTCGAGGAGATGAGCAGCGAAGAGGTCTGCGCCGTGCTGGCCATCACCGACGTGAACCAGCGGGTCCTGCTGCACCGCGGCCGGAGCCGGCTCCGGCAGATGTTCGAGGATGAGTTCCGGGAGGTGCGATGAGACTCCTGCCGGCGTTCCGGAGCCGTGACCTCGTGTGCCAGCAGGCCGTCGAGCTGGTGACGGATTACCTGGAGGGTACGCTCTCGCGGTCCGCCAGGCGGCGCTTCGAGGCGCACCTGGCTGGCTGCTCGCACTGCACCGAGTACCTGGCGCAGATGCGCGAGACCATCGGCCTCACCGGGCGTCTGGCGCCTGAAGACCTGAGCCCGCAGATGCGGGACGAGTTTGTCGAGCTGTACCGGCGGTGGAAGTCCGAGCAGCAGTGACCCGCCGGCCGCCGATCATGGCCGCGCCGAGGGCGGCCGCGACCGGGATGAGGGTCAGCTGCGGAAGCTGGTAGCGCCAGTCGAAGGTGGCGAATGCGGCCGGGGGGATGAGCACGAGCACCGCGCTCGCGGTGAACAGCAGGCAGGCGTCGCGGACGGTTCTCGGCTGATCGCGACGGCGTGTACCGGCGGCGAGTCCGGCCAGGGCCAGGACCAGCCCGGCGGCCAGAACGGGCCCGGGCACGTAGAACCAGCGCCCATAGTCGGTCAGGAAGGCAGCAGGCCCCGGCCGGGCCGCGGGAGCCTTGTACCCGAGGGCGGCGATCGAGGCGTACGCCTGCCGGTCGGGCCGGATGTAGGTGTGGAACTGCAGATACGCCGGTGAATAGTGCTCCGGCCCGGCCCCGCGTACCGGCGAGAAGCCGTAGATGAAGTCACGCCCGACCGCTTCGAGGTAGGCGAGCGGCTGGTGGTGCAGTATCCGCACGCTGAAGTCGCGCACCACCGCATCCCTGGACATTCCGGCCGGGGGGCGGAAGGTCCACTGCGGCGACTGCGGGTCCCAGGTGTAAAAATCCGCGTTGCGCGCGGCTGGCGGCTGCGTGGGGCACAGCGGCTTCTCGTAGCTGGGCAGCTGCAGCCCCTGGCAGGAGGCGAAGTCCGCGACGCGGCCGTAGAGGAACGCGCCGGTGAAGGTGGTGAAGCTCCACTCCCCGTGCGAGGCATCGAACCAGCCGAGGTAGCCGGTCACCGGGATGAGGAAGCAGCCGATGAGCGCGGCCAGGCGCTTGGCGAGCCGGCGCCCAGGCCGGACCGAGACCAGCAGGTAGATGACCGCCGGGACGATCATGATCAGCTCCTCGTCCCGGAACGTCACGGCCAGCCCGAGGAGCAGTCCGCATGCCGCGACGGGACGCCAGCCGAGCTGTCCCCGCTGGCCTTCCCGCTGCTGTCCCCGCGGCCAGACCAGGATGACGAGCGCGGCCAGGAGCAAGAAGACAGTCCAGGTGTCGGTGAGGACATACTGCTCGAGGACGAGCTGCAGCGGGTCGAAAAGCACCGGGATGGTAGCCACCGCTGCCACCCACGTCCTGATGGCGAAATGAATGAGCACCGCGTACACGAGTGCCGCCGTCGCCAGCCCTGCCAGGTGCTGGGCCAGCGGGATGATCCACAGGTCGTGCAGCAGCATGACCGGGATGATGAGCACGGAATAGCCGCTCTGCCGCAGCTCGTCGACGCTCCACCGCCCGTCGGCGAAGCTCTGCGCATACTGCAGGTACCGGACGCTGTCCGGGAAGATCAGCGCCGGATGGTAGGCCGCGCACACGACGGCCCGCACCGCCGCCCCGAGCGCCAGGAGCACGGCGAACATCCAGTGCCGGCGGAGCCCGCGGCTGGCCGCGCCGACGAGGGCCGGGCTGCCGGCGTCGCGGCCCACCCCGACCGCCGCCCGACCGTCACCTCCCGCACCGGGCCCGCCGGCGGAGCCAGACGGTACTGCCAGCAGCGGTTCGCCGGCCGTCTCAACGGCGCCGCCATCTGCCGCTGACCCGCCAGTATCACCGCCCTGCCGTCGGCCCGGACCCACCAAAGCGTTTCCCAATCGTCGGAGTAGTGGTCAGCGAGCATGGTGACCCACGGGTTATCGCCCACGTTCCGCAGCCGCTTCAGCTTAGTGCCAGACTTCGGCTTCTGATCGACGGCCGGGTAGATGACGTCGCCCTCGACCGCGAAGGTGACAACCACCACATGCGGACGCCCCCGAGCGCCGGCGGTTCGCAGGCGCGCGACGGCCGCGGTGGCGAACCGGTCCCGCGCGGCGCCTGGAGGAAGCTTCGTGGGGAGGATATTACGGTCCCCGCGCTGCTCACCGGGTCTGGGAGTGACCTGGGCTTCCGGTAGACTCATCGGGTCGCCTGGTCGGGCGGCGCGCCGCCTTAGCTCAGTCGGTCAGAGCGACGCACTCGTAATGCGTAGGTCATCGGTTCGATTCCGATAGGCGGCTCGCACGTCAAAGGCCACTTCCGTTCTTGCGTTCGATGAGGAAGTGGTCTTTTGCTAACGGATCTGCTAACTACCCAGCTAACAGTCCGGCGTTATACGGCCTTCACGGCCTGGGCGAAGATGTCTGCGGCGGCGGCCTCGGCGCTGCGGATGACGTGGGCGTATACACGCAGGGTGATGGCCGGGTCAGTGTGGCCCAGGCGGGCGGCGACGACGTGCACTGGCACGCCCGAGAGCAGCAAGGTCGTGGCATGGAGGTGTCTGAGGTCGTGTAGCCGGGCGTGCGGTAGCTGGTCCTTCGGACGGGGACATCGGTCTGGCTCGTTGTGAGCGCGGATCAGCTTGGTCATCAGCGATGTGACGGTATCGGGGTAGATCGGTTCGCCCCAACCGGTTGTGAAGACGTACCCGTCCTTGGTTCCGCGCCAGGAGTCGCCCGCTTTCAGTTGCTCTGCCGTCTGGTCGGTCTTGCGCTGGCGCAGGACAGCGACCGTCTCATCATCGATGGAAACGACGCGGGCCCGGCCGCTCTTGGTCGTCCCGTTGACGCGCTCGCCTCCGATGACGGCGGTTGATCCGGTGATGGTGATCTTCTTGGCGTCGAAGTCAATGTCGGTCCACCGCAGGTTGAGCAGTTCCCCACGGCGTGCTCCGGTGTAGGCGGCGACGTGGAAGAAAGAGAAGAGCCGGTGCTGGCTTGCGGCGCCGAGGAACGCCCGGAGCTGAGCTATCGTCCAGACGGTTCCGGGTTCGTTGGCCTCCGGCGCGCCGGATGGTGCCTGCGGGAACGGTGGGCAATGGTGGTACTCCTCTCGTCGGGCCCTTGCGGGCGGCGGTGGACGAGCGGAGGCAAGCCTCAGCCAGGCATATGAGTATCGGGTTGGTGATCAGCGGTGCTATGCCGCATGGGCCTGGCCGGGTTGCCTGCCGCTCAGGCGTTTGGTGTGGCTGGTTGCACCGTGACCCGGGCACCCGGTGGCTTCACCGGCCCGGCTTCTGCACGGTCATCCCTCGGTGGGGCGAGGTTCTATGGCCTCCATCGTACAGTACCCAGGATACGTGACTGATACACAAAGTATCAGTCGTGCTTGGTCGTGAGGCGCTTCGCCAGGTCGCGCAGCTCGGCGGATGGCGGCTCCTGCATAGTGAGCAGGTCCGAGACGAGCTGGCGCACCAGGGCGTGCCCGCGGACTTGTTCGGGTGTGATGGCCTCGGCCTGCAGCAGCGTGGCGACCGCTTCGCGGACCTGACGGCGCTGGGCATGGGCGCGGGCCACGTCGATGAGCATCCGGGCCCGTCGTTCGGCCGGCAAGCCGCTGGCATCCACCGCGGCGGCGGCGCGCAGCGCGCGGCCTGCGTCGCCGAGCTCGACGGCGACGGCGATCTCGTACAGCCGCACGTTGGCAGGGCCGAACTCGGTGTCGTACTCGTTGTGTCCCTCGCCGAGCCGCCCGGCGATCTGGCTGGCCCGCTCGAGGTGGCCGTAGGCGTTGTCCGGATCGTTGATGCGGGCAGCGATGACGGCACGCTGCAAGGTCAGGCCGCCCCACAAGGACATGGCCTGCGGGTCGCCCTGGTCGGCTACCGGCCACAGGGCGTTGGCCGCGGTGCAGGCGGTTTCCTCGGCCTGGTCATAGTGACGGGCGCTGAGGAACACGAATACGAGCCGGTACGCCCCGGCGGCTACCAGCATCGGGTTACCCGCCCGTTCGGCAGCAGCCATGGCGCGGTCGGCAGCGATCCAGGCGGCTTCCGGCTCGCTGAGTTTTGCCAGGGCGGCCGAGCATGCCTGGTAGGTGGCGGCCAGCAACTCGTAGACCTCGGCCCGCTGATGTTCGGGCACCGCCCGAACGGCGGTCTCAAGGTCAGGTATCAGGCCGCGCAGCAGATCGGTCAGGTCGGTGTATCGCCCGGCATGTGTCAGCTCCCATGCCTTGCGAGCCTTGGCTCGGAGCGTGCTGATGGCGGCCGGGCGGCGGCCGTCGAGCATCGCCCGCAGGGCGTAGGAGCCGGACAAGACCAGGCGCAGCCCGCTCGCGCCAGGAGGTTCCTCGGTGACCGCGGCGACCACGGGAGCCTCGGCGGCCAGCTCGGCGAGCGGGACATCCAACGCGGCGGCCAGGGCTTCCAGCACCGACATGCGGTCGACTCTGCGCACGCCGCGCTCCACCTGCGAGACCCAGGCCACCGACCGGTCGACCATCCGGGCCAGCTCAGGCTGGGACAAGCCCCGGCGGCGCCGTTCGGCGGCGATCTTCCGTCCCAGGGCCTGCTTGTAATCCGGGGTCGTCACCCGCCGGTGCCCTTGCCCGTCTGGAGGGTCAGCCAGTCCACCTCAGTGCTGGCCAGGTACTGGCTCCGCTGGTCCAGGTCTGCGCGCCGTGCTCCAAGACTGCCCGAGGGCCGACGACGCGATCCTCTGTGCCTCCGAACTGGCGGCCAACGCCGCCCAGCACAGCCGATCGCGTCTCCCCGGCGGCACCTTCACCGTCCGGGCCACAGTCAATCCGGATCTCTGTGCCCGGATCGAAGTCCAAGACAATGGCGGCCCCTGGAACCAGGCAATGATCGACCCGGCCCGGCACCACGGACTGGACATCGTCCGCGCCCTCGCCGACGAGTGGGGCATCAACGGAGACCGCACCACCCGAACCATCTGGGCAAGGTTCGACTGGCCCGAGTAGCCGCGCACAAGGAGACTCGCACA
>Ga0187780_10003980_pt1 | contig 11080 bp, 7 predicted proteins | sample 1015_Q2_SP10_20__FD_132429 | JGI IMG/M metagenome (GOLD analysis project Ga0187780, IMG submission 132429) | Tropical peat soil microbial communities from peatlands in Department of Meta, Colombia - 1015_Q2_SP10_20_MG | ecosystem: Environmental > Terrestrial > Soil > Wetlands > Peat | place...
CATATCGCCGGCGAAATCATTGTTGCCGACAACGGTAGCCACGATCAGTCGCCGGAAATTGCGCGGCGCATGGGGGTGCGCGTGGTCTCGATCGAGCCCAAGGGCTACGGAAGCGCACTCATGGGAGGAATTGCCTCGGCTCGCGGCGAATACATCGTCATCGGAGATGCGGATGGCAGCTATGACTTCGCCCAAATCCCCCTGTTTCTCGAGAGACTAAGAGCGGGGTACCAATTGGTCATGGGAAACCGCTTCGCGGGCGGGATTCAACCGGGCGCGATGCCTCTTCTGCATCGTTATTTGGGAAATCCCTTGCTCACGGCCATCGGCCGCCTCTTCTTCCGGGCGAAGTGTCATGATTTCTATTGCGGTTTACGCGGTTTCACCCGGGCGGCTTACGAGAGCATGACTCTGCGCACCACCGGCATGGAATTCGCCAGCGAAATGGTGGTCAAGGCGTCGCTTTTCAACCTGCCCGTATGCGAGGTTCCCACCACTCTCTCGCCCGACCGACGTGCCGGAAAGTCCCATCTGCGCACTTGGCATGATGGTTTCAGAGGCCTGCGCTTCTTGCTCCTCTACAGTCCGCGCTGGCTGTTTCTGTATCCTGGGCTGGTCGTTCTGCTGGCTGGCCTTGCCACGGCGGCCTGGCTCTTACCCAGTCCTCGCAAGATCGGTCATAGCTTTCTCGACATTCACACGCTTTTATATGGGGTGGTTGCCATCCTCACCGGATCGCAGGCCGTGGTGTTCGCAATCTTCACCAAGGTGTTCGGCATAACCGAAGGTCTTCTTCCGGAAGACCCGCGCCTGACCCGGGTTTTTCGCGTGTTGACGCTCGAAAGAGGACTGCTGGTCGGCGCAATGTTGCTCGTGGCGGGAGTCGCCGTGGCTACTTACTCCGCTTACATCTGGAGCCGTTCTGGCTTTGGACCCATGAACCCCTTCGTACTAGTACGCCTGGTGGCTGCTGCGCTCGTGTTGATCACGTTGGGTGTTGAGATTGTTCTTTCCAGTTTCTTCCTGAGTATTCTTGCGCTCGGCCGTAAGTAATAATAATTTTCAGGTTCCCAACCCAAATGAATTTGCTCGAACGAGTCCACGAAGCCTACGTTCATGGCAGGCGTATTCGACGTCTTTCCGAACATCTATCCGAAATGATCCCACCCAGGTGCAGTCTTCTCGATGTGGGTTGTGGGGACGGACAACTGGCGCAATCCCTCCAACGGAAACGTCCCGATCTTCGAATTGAGGGGGTCGAGGTTCAGCTTCGCCAACAAACTTGGATCCCCGTAACTCAGTTCGATGGCGCGTGTTTGCCTTACCGCGAATCATGTTTTGACGGAGTCATGCTAATTGATGTTCTTCACCACACCCCTGACCCTGGGCGGCTCTTGCGCGAAGCTCTTCGCGTATCTCGCCGTTGGCTTATTCTGAAGGATCACGTGGTAGGAGGACCATGGGCAGGTTTGCGGCTACGCTTCATGGACTATGTGGGTAACGCCCGCCACGCCGTAACCCTCCCATACCATTATCTGTCGACAGAGGAATGGAGCGAATTGCAACGCGTCCTGAACTTGCGGACTGCCGTGGAAGTGCGGCAGCTCGGCTTGTATCCCTGGCCACTCGATTCTGTCTTTGGAGCGAAGCTACACTTCCTTGCGCTGCTCGAACGCGCCGCTCCTGGGCCATGAGCTAGGCACGCGGTCAGGATCATCGCCCGTGGGCTGATTCTTCTCTGAATACTCCATCGCGCGGGACTCGCGGAAAGCAGGGCGGCACAGGATCATTCGCATCCGCTGCCAGCGACCGGGGAACATGTTCCAAGCGCAACGGCGACTCATCCGGGTATACCGTCCATCCCTCTCGACCCTTGAAGTACTCAAGCAGTTCCTCATTGTCGCGGTCGCCCATATCCCGCGCCCACACCACCTTGGCGTTTTCAATGTCCGCGTCGTTGTACACCCACTCGTACTCGGGATTGTGGTTCGGAGCATAGCGGACGATTACCAACTGTTGCCCAGGAAGGCTCTTCAATTGGCGCAGTACCCTGGCACGGTCTAGGTTTCCGCGAGGCCAGGTCACGATGTCTCGATGGGCCGCGATGGCAATCAGCCTCACCAGTACCAGGGCAAAACAACTCCACGAGATAGCCCGCGAAAATGAGAGGCCGATCGCCCGACCACCGCACCGCCACTGACGGAGGTGCCGCATCGCTTGCATGAGCAGCAGATAGAAGAGCGCGGTAGCAGGCGCGAAATAATGGGGATGTATCCAAGTTTCCACCAAGAGTGCCAGAAGGAAAACCGACCCTATCCATAACGGCCCACGCATGCGACGATCGCGCAGTACGGCAGGAAGGGGGAGCAGGGCAAGAGTAAACACCGGTCCCACAAAAAATAACCAGGCAATCTGCACCAATCTGAGCGAGTGCTGGCAGAAGCCGTACAACGTACGGCTGTTCTGATAGTCCCGAAGAAGCGACTCATAATATTCGCGCATCACCGGGTGGTGGTATTGAGGTTGCTGCCAGGCACGCTGCCAGAGGAACGGCGGAAAGCTTCTGTACACCTTGGCGTTTACCTGGTAGGGCATGAGAAATGCGTTGCCGGTCACCCGGAAGTTATAGTAGGCCATGGCAATAGCCATGGCGAACAGAACCGCCGCGATAGGAGCCACAACCTGGCGCAAAAGGATCTTCGCCGGGGGACGTTTCTTTCCCAGGATCCAAGTGCAGAGCATCAGTGCAACCGGCAAACAGAGTGCTAATCCTTCGTAAGGGCGAGTATTGGCAAGAATGGCCACGCCCAGGGCCATCCACAGTGCGTCCCGCCGTTTCGCACTCCGCATCAAGCGGGGAAGGGAGCCCAGTACGAGTGCGCCTCCTATGGCCGGGAGCGAGCCCCCCCAATAGCTATTGATCCAATAGGTGAGCAGTCCTAACTGCAGCACCGCCAACACCCCGCCCAGGAAGGCCCAAGGCGGAGGAAGCCAGCCCTGCAGCATCCAGCAGATCGCCGCACACATCAGCGCCGTGGAGAGTAAAACCCCAATCCATGGGTGTCCTAAGACGATTCCCAGCGCTAACACTAATCCTTGGCCGGGTGGATACATTGACATATACGTCGGATGTTCGATGATGAAGAAGCTTTCGAAGTGGATCCACATCGGATGCGTCGGATTAGTGAGTCGCCCGTGAGCAAAGGTGTCTCCCGCCAATAGATAGCTGAATTCGTCGTGTATCTTGGGTTGGGGGAGGCCAAGGAGCGGTTGCAGAGTCAGACGCAGGAGGAGAGCGAGCAGGCCAACAGCCGCTAGCGACAGCCTTTTGTTGCGCGCCAGGGAATTAAACATGGCAAGGGGTCCTTACTTTGCGGAGGAGGGAAGCGAAGTGCGTAGGCGAAACGTCGGACAGGGCGTCCTGAAGATAACGTAGCATCTGTGAAGCAAGGTAAACCGACCGGTCTCAACTGTCGAATTACTTCCGCGGTGGTTGGCGCGAACCGAATGCGTCACAAATATATCCTGCTCTAGGGTGGCCGGGAGGACCTTGTACCACGGAACGCGCCGCAAAGTGGACAATAGCGGCGTAACGAGAGGTTCGCTGCGTCAGACATTGGGTTCTCTCGGGCGAGGCATCCGAGTTTCGCTTCGAGAAACCCGAATCTTGCAGTTGGGGGGCTGCGGGAGCGGCATTGGCTTTCATGTCACGGTGTGCTGAGCGGACGTGCCGAAGCGCTTATACTGAACTTCCTTTTGCGCCACCTGACTTCGAGTGGTTAGCGCTGAGATTTCGCGATCCATGAAGACGGTTCTTCGAATCGTAGTCGGAGCAAGCGTTGCCATCCTTGCTGCCTTGGCGCTTGGCAAGATCGCCCTCGATCGAGGTGAGCAGATCAATGCCATGTGGCTGCTGTTGGCTGCGTTTGGCGTCTACTTTCTGGGCTACAGGTTCTACAGCAAATTCATCGCCGCCAAGCTCCTGGTGCTGGATGTCCAGCGCGCCACTCCTGCCGAACGACTGGACAACGGTCGCGACTTCGTCCCCACAAATAAATGGGTGGTGTTTGGGCATCACTTCGCAGCGATTGCCGGACCCGGGCCATTGGTTGGCCCCGTGCTGGCGGCGCAGTTCGGGTACCTGCCGGGTACGATTTGGATACTTCTGGGGGCAATCTTTGGAGGCTGTGTCCAGGATTTTCTGATTCTGTTGTTTTCGGTTCGTCGCGATGGGAAATCCCTGACCGAAATGGCGCGGGAGGAAGTTGGGCGGTTAGGCGGGTTTGTTGCCTATCTGGCGATTATCAGCATCATCGTCATTCTGCTGGCGGTGTGCGCTCTGATCGTGGTGAATGCGTTGAAGGCAAGTCCTTGGGGCGTTTTCACCATCGCCATGACAGTACCCATCGCCCTGTTCATGGGTTTCTATTTGCGACGTTTGCGCCCCGGGAAAGTCCTTGAAAGCTCCGCGATCGGCTTCCTTATGGTTTTGCTGGCGATCTGGGTAGGGCAGTGGGTCTCGCGCAACCCGGTGGTTTCATCCTGGTTCCGTTGGAGCGGACCTGCTCTGGCGCTGGTCATTATCGTATACGGCTTTGCCGCTTCCGCACTTCCGGTTTGGCTCTTGCTTGCTCCCCGCGACTATCTGAGCACCTTCGTCAAGCTGGGTACGATCGGGATGTTGGCGCTTGGGATCGTCGCGCTTCGCCCCACCTTGCACATGCCGGCGCTTACCCGGTTTGTGGACGGGTCCGGTCCGATCTTTGCAGGAAAGATCTTTCCTTTCGCGTTTATCACAATTGCCTGCGGCGCCATCAGTGGTTTCCATTCGCTGATCGCGAGCGGTACAACGCCGAAGATGATTCGGCGGGAGCCGGAAACCCGCATGGTGGGTTATGGAGCGATGATCGCGGAATCCATGGTGGCGGTAATGGCCATGATTGCCGCTTGTGTGCTGCAGCCGGGTGTCTATTTTGCCATCAACAGCCCCGCGGGAATCGTTGGCAAGGCACCGGAGGCGGCGGCGGCGACCATCAGAAACTGGGGCTTTCCGGTGACCGCCGAGGGCATGCACACCTTGGCGCAGTCCGTGGGTGAGGAGACACTCTATAACCGAACCGGTGGCGCCCCGGCATTCGCCGTGGGCATGGCCCATATTTTTTCCAGTAGCCTTGGTGGCCAGACGCTGATGGCAATCTGGTATCACTTCGCCATCATGTTCGAGGCGCTATTCATCCTTACCGTGCTCGATGCCGGAACCAGGGTGGGCCGGTTCATGATTCAGGATGCCTTGGGCCACGTCTGGAAACCGATTGGGCGTACCAGTTGGTATCCTTCGATTCTCGCGACCAGCGTCCTGATTGTGGCAGCGTGGGGTTACTTTCTTTGGCAAGGGGTCAAAGATCCTTTGGGTGGAATCAATTCGCTGTGGCCGCTGTTCGGCATTGCCAATCAGCTCCTGGCAACGGTCGCCTTGTGCGTTGCGACGACGATCGTTATCAAGATGGGCAAACAAAGATTCATGGCGGTAACGCTCGTACCCCTGCTTTGGCTGGTGGGCGTTACCTTCACGGCTTCCTGGCACAAGATATTCGATCCGAATCCGCGAGTAGGATTCCTGGCCCACGCCCGTCAGCTTGGGCTTTCCGCCGTCCCCAGTCTTGACGCTTCTCGCATGATACTCAACGACCGCTTGGACGCAGTTGTGACGGGACTGCTCATTTTCCTAGTCGCACTCGTCTTGGTGGAATCGGCCCTCCTGTGGGGCCGAGTGCTGTCGGGTCGCCAAGCGGCAGCGGTGAAAGAGTCACCCTTCGTGATGACTCGCTTTGCCGCCGAGGAGCAGGGATGAGGAACCAGGAGACAGTCAGCTCTACTCAAGCTACAGCGCGGGTATGGTGTGGCGTGGCGGGGAGACCATACCTGGGTATTTTGACTTGGCTGTCTCAGGCTGCGGCCGTCCTAGCATCCCTGTTGCGGGAACTCTTTGATGAATCGGCCTACAGCCGCTTCTTGGAGCGTAACCGGATGTCCTCGTCGACGTCGGCTTATGCGGCATTTCGAAAGGAAAGCGAGCGGTTGAAGGCGCAGCGGCCTAAGTGCTGCTGAAGAGGTCCGCCATGGTGTGGGCCCTAGGAAAGGGCTTCCTCCACTCGAGTGCGAAGTATGACCTCCCCTGGGTAGAGCTGCTGTACACTTTCTGCATGCGAGTGCTGGGCATCGACTGCGGGACCGAATGTACCGGGTATGGCGTGGTCGAACTCCGTCCGCACGGAGGTCTGGTATACCTAACCGGCGGCGCCATCCAGCTCTCGCCGCGAGAGCCGTTGCCCGTGCGTCTGGCAAGGATCTTTGATCGGATGGGGGCTGTCATCGAGGAGCATCGTCCGGATAATGTTGCCATCGAGGATGTGTTTTATGCCCTGAATGTCAAATCGGCACTCAAGCTGGGACAGGTTCGGGGGGTTGCCATGGTTGTAGCCTCAAGAGCGGGGCTGGAAGTCGCAGAGTACTCGCCGCTCACGATCAAATCTGCGGTAGTGGGATACGGCAGAGCCGAAAAACAGCAGGTGCAGCACATGGTCACCCGGCTGCTCGATCTGGCAGCTATCCCGGAACCGCCCGATGTAGCTGACGCCCTGGCCATCGCCATTTGCCATCTGCATATTGCCGCTACCCTCGAGCGGCAACAGGCTGCCAACCGGTAGCTAAACCTGGGCGCTACGCCCCCGGAAGGCGGCACACCCACTAGGACAGCGGGCATAAGTCAAAGGAGCGTGATCGATAACCGGACTTTTTTTTGGCATAATTGCTCTCTCTATGGGTGAGAGGCCAATCCGGGTTTCGGCTGCCCTTGGTTGTGGTTCGATCGCCCTTCTCCTACCCCTAGTGAGCCTGATGGTCGTGGCGCAGGCGCAACCTCCCAACCTGCCTTCGGTGAGCTTTAGTTGCGACTTTCCCGGCTCCGACCCTGCGCATTACGTCGTTTCGGTTTCCTCCGATGGGCATGGAAACTATTTCTCGAACGGCAAGCTCAGCCCGGATTCTGAATCGGACCAGTCTGTTACCCTGCAATTCACGGCGCCCCAGCCCACGGTGGCACGCATCTTCGATTTGGCGCGAAAGGCTCATTATTTTGAGGGCAACGTTGACACCAAGCGGAAGAACATAGCTTCGACCGGCGAAAAGACTCTGACCTACGTCGACGGCAAGAAGAACACATCCGCCACCTACAACTATTCGACGGTTCCGGCGGTTCAGGAACTCACAACTGTATTCCAGAATTTGTCATCGATGCTCGAGTTCGGCCGGCGGCTCGAGTACGATCTCCGTTATCAGAAACTCGCGCTCGATGAAGAGCTCGAGCGGTTGCAAGAGGCCTTGACCGCGCCGAGCGATGCCGCTGTGGTCGCGCCCATTCTCGAGAAGATTGTGAATGATTCCTCGGTGCTGAACGGAGCGCGGGCGCGGGCGCAACGCTTGCTCCTGGGCGCGGGAGTGAGCAAGTGAGAGTAGCGGTCAAAGCTTCAAGGGCTTGAGTTTCTGTATCATAGAACTACCGCGAAAGGGCAGCCGGGGCCCATTTCGCGGGCATCGAATAATTGTCGGCCGAACAGTTGGAAACCGTGTTCTAATGGTGTCATAAGCACGGCACGGCTTCCCACCCGGGGGTGTCCCATGTTCCGCTCTCGCTTTTCTGAGCAGTTCCTTCTTGTAGCCATCGTCGTCGGTTCGCTGACAGCGATTCCGTGCTTGGCCGACTCCCAGGCGCGCATCGTTCGCCTGAGCGATGTCCAGGGCGATGTTCGAATCGATCGCAACACTGGTCAAGGATTGGAAAAGGCATTTCTAAATCTGCCCATCACCCAAGGAGCAAAGATTCGTACCGGGGAGAGCGGAATAGCCGAATTGGAGTTCGAGGACGGAAGCACGCTGCGCCTAACGCCGCACACGGCGATTGCTGTAACCGAGCTTTCCCTGCGCGACTCCGGCGGGAAGCTCTCCGGGGTTCACCTCGAGGAAGGGATGGTTTACGTCAACTTTTTCGGTGCCGCGGATGACGAGTTCGATGTGGCGTTTGCCAGGGAAAAGCTGGCTTTGAAGCACGCCACCCATGTGCGGATTGGCTTGGGGGACGCGGACGCGGTTGTCGCCGTCTTCAAAGGCGAGCTGGAGGTGGTGACCCCGACCGGCCCGGTGGAAGTCGCAAAGGGCCATTCGGCGAGTTTCGATCTGGGCGACGATAAACACCGCTTAGCCAACGACGTGGAAGCCGATCCCTATGACTCCTGGGATAAGCAGCAGAGCCAATATCAGCAGCAATACAGCGACAAGTCCTACTCGAATTACTCTCCCTACGCATACGGCACGAGTGATCTCAACTACTATGGCAACTTCTTTAGTGTGCCTGGCTACGGCATGCTCTGGCAGCCCTATTTTGCTGGGGCCGGATGGGACCCGTGGATGAACGGTGCCTGGGCCTTTTCCCCGGGGTTGGGCTACGGTTGGGCTTCCGGCTATCCGTGGGGCTGGACTCCCTATCATTACGGCTCATGGAATTACCTACCCCTTTATGGGTGGGCCTGGCAACCGGGAGGTGCGTGGATGGGATCGAACGCCTCTCCCACCTTGCTGAATCCTCCGACCGGTTTTGTGGCCCCGCGCGCCCCATCGATCCCTGGACAAAGAGTCATCGTGGTCGATCGTGGCCCACGAATCACCCAGAGCGGAAGTAAGGTTGAAATTGTCGGCAAATCCGCCGGTCTGGGGATACCTCGCGGAAGCGTCCGCGGTTTAGGCCAGCTTTCCCAGCAGGTCGAACAAAGGGGATTCGCCACGACCAAGGTACATTCCAACTCGGTGCCAAGTTCCGGCTGGTGGCACGGCGGCTCGGGTCCCCATACGGCTGCGGGCGCATGGAATGGAGCCTCCTCGGGGTCCTCTCCTCATACCAGTGTCGGACACGTTTCTGCGGGCCCACACCACTAGAGAAAGAGACGTCTAACGAGGGCCAGTCGTAGTGGCGGAAACCTCGCGGTTGACCCGGTGGTTCTTTCTCTTCCTCAAGTGCGGTGAACCGAATCGTGTGTGGCATGCTGTGACTGCATCCGCTCCCATTGTCCTCTCTGAATTGTCATCCGATCCGATGGCCGACAGAGGGAATCCTGGCTGTCTTCTGAGAACGTCGAGTTCTGAGGTGCGGAGCCGAGCCGCATGACAACCGTAATGGCTCTGGTGGTCTTGCTGATGATTGCGGCTACCTACTACCGCTTTCGATAGGTTTGACACGTGTTCTTTCGGCAATCGGGGTTGGAATCTACCTTACGGTTCACTCTTACTTCCTCCACGCCTACCGATGACGCGCTGCTATCCCCCTTATTCCCCCAAAGCCTGTATCTCATGAGCCTGTTCTCGGCACCCTCTTCTTGCGTCACGGTGCGTGATAATCTTCGTTGTCGAGGAAATTCCAGGAGTGGTCATCACCATGCGATCAGTATCCGTGTGCTTCCTTTTGGTTTGCTCTTTATGGCCGGCTACTTTTGCCCAAACCCTTACGGCCCCGTCAGGAAACACCTCCGAACCGTCCCTTCCTGCGCTCGACCATTTCGATGCCGCCAAGGTCGATTCGAGCGTCGACCCCTGTACGGATTTTTATCAGTATTCCTGCAATCGCTGGGTCAAGGATAATCCGGTTCCGCCGGATGAGATCCTTTGGGGTGCCTTCGGGAAGCTGCAGTTATGGAATGAGGCCATGGTTCACCAAACGGTGCTGGAAATTGCGGCCAAGCCCGCGGCGCAACGCACTCCGGTCGAGCAGAAAGTGGGCGACTACTGGGCCGCCTGCATGGATGAAAGTCAAAGGAATAAGACCGCGCTCGAAACTCTCCGTCCCACGCTTGACCGTATCGACCACATGCAGAACAAAGGCGAAATCGCCGAGATTGTGGCCGAACTCCACCTGTCGGTGAACGGTGCTTGGAACCCAAGCGATCCCGAGACCTATGCGGCGCTCTTCGGTTTTGGCGCACAACCGGACTTTCACGACACGACGAAGGTTCTTCCGCAATTCGATCAAGGCGGAATGGGGCTGCCGGGTAAGGACTTCTACCTCCAGACCGATGCCAAATCGCTGGCAATCCTGAAAGACTACGTGGCCCATGTGGCGAGGACGCTCGAGCTTTCGGGAGAGCCTCCGGCCAAGGCCCAGACCGCCGCCCAGGCTGTACTCAACATGGAAACAGCAATGGCTAAATCCGCCATGGAAGTCGTGAAGCGGCGAGACCCGAAAAATCTGGACAACGAAATGGGTCTCGCGGAGGTCAAAAAGCTGGCGCCGGATTTCGATTTTGCGCGCTATCTCGAACGGGTAAACGCTCCGCCGAGCAGTAAGTTCATTGTCACTACGCCCGATTTCTTCCGCGGCTTGGAGCGGTTAATCACCGATGAGCCGCTCGATCACTGGAAGGCGTATCTGAAGTGGCAGCTCCTGGCCGGCAGTGCACCTCAGATGGGCGATGATTTTGTGCGAGAGGACTTCGAGTTCGTGGGCAAGACCCTGTTCGGCACCAAAGAGTTGTTGCCGCTCTGGCGACGGTGCGTACAGGCTGAAGATCGCGATCTCGGGCAGGCCCTAGGCCAAGCTTATGTGGCACGCGTCTTCCCCGCGGCGAACAAAGAGCAGGTGAAACAGATGGTCGAAAGCATTGAGGCGGCGCTTAGCTCGGACATCGATGCCAGCGATTGGATGACTCCGGAAACCAAGAAACAGGCCCACCTTAAGCTGGCCAGGCAAATCGACAAGATCGGGTACCCGGATCATTGGCGCGACTATTCTGCGCTCGAGATCCGCCCCGACAACCACTTGCAGAACGTGCGTCGCGCTGCGGAATTTGAATTCCACCGACAGCTGCAAAAAATTGGCAAACCACTCGACCGCACCGAGTGGACCATGACTCCCCCGACGGTCAACGCCTATGAGGATCCCCAAACCAACACCATCAATTTCCCGGCGGGAATTCTCGAACCTCCTTTCTTCGATCCCAAGCAGGATGACAGTGTGAACTACGGCGCAGCCGGCTCG
>Ga0187780_10003981_pt1 | contig 11074 bp, 5 predicted proteins | sample 1015_Q2_SP10_20__FD_132429 | JGI IMG/M metagenome (GOLD analysis project Ga0187780, IMG submission 132429) | Tropical peat soil microbial communities from peatlands in Department of Meta, Colombia - 1015_Q2_SP10_20_MG | ecosystem: Environmental > Terrestrial > Soil > Wetlands > Peat | place...
GGCGTAGGTCACGTTGTCGGCGAAGTACGCCTCCTGGGCCGTCACCAGGTTGCGCAGGTCCGCCTTCATGCCCGCGATGTACGCCTTCTCCTTCGTGTTCGCGAACTTCGGAATCGCGATGGCGGCCAGAATGCCGATGATGACCACCACGATCAGAAGCTCGATCAGCGTGAAGCCCTTCGTGCGCCTCATGGGACCCCTCTCTCTCCTGTTTGAGAAGTAGCGTCGCGTTTCTTAGGACTCCCGCCGACTTACGGGCAACCCTCGTACCGCGCGGCGCCAATATTGGCTAATCCCTTGCCCCTACGCCAGATAGCAAAATCGTGAATCGCCGTCCAAACACTCCCGTTTGGCGGGTCACCACCGCATTCTGCAAGGGTTCGGGCCGCACGCAGTACTTCACCCGGCCCGGACGGCCCCGGCACCGGCGCCGGATCAGAACGGCGTGAAGGGTGGCGAGCCGTAGTGCGGCATGCTGATCAGGTGCCAGATCGGGTACGCATAGGCCACCAGGACCAGCACCACGGCGACCACCGTCCACAGCCCCAGCCGGTCCAGCAGCGGCACGCGCGAGGGCGAGGCCGACAGCGGCTCCGCGAACACGACCTCCGGCTGCTCCGCCTTCCGGCCGGCCAGCCAGGTGCCGAGCATCACCATCACGAAGAACGCGGCGCTGGTGAACAGCAGGATGCCGCCGACGGCGGAGATGCCGGTCAGCATCTTCCAGTGGGCCGCGAGCGGATCGCCGCCGTAGCTGGGATCGAACACGCGCCGCGGCATCCCCATCAGCCCGGTGATGTGGTTCGAGAACGAGAACAGCAGCATCCCGGCGAACCACAGGTACGGCTGCACCTTGGCCAGCAGCGCCAGCTCGAGGTCCCGGCCGGTCAGCTTCGGGACCAGCCAGTAGGCCGTGCCCATGAAGGTGAGCGCGGTCGCGCTGCCCACCGTGAGGTGGAAGTGCCCCTGGACCCACGCCGTGTTGTGGATCATCGCGTTCATCCCGTAGGCGGCGTTGATGGCGCCGCCGAAGCCGCCGAACGCGAACAGGATCATCGCCAGCAGGACGCTCGCGACGAGCGGATCGCCCCACGGCAGCTTCCCGATCCAGTCGAACAGTCCCGTGGCGCCGCGCATCCGTCCCGCCACCTCCAGCGAGGCGATGATGGTGAACGCCGTCACGAAGCTCGGGAACAGGATCCACATCGTGTTGAACGTGTGGAACAGCTTCCAGCCGGCCGGGATGCCGGGATCCATGAACTGGTGGTGCAGGCCCACGGGCGAGGAGAGCACGATGAACAACACGAACACCAGGCGGCCGAGCGTGTCGCTGAACAGCTTGCCGCCCGCGGCCCTCGGCAGCACCGCGTACCACACCACGTAGGCGGGGAGCAGCCAGAAGTACACCAGCGGGTGGCCGAACCACCAGAACAGGGTCCGCGACAGCTCGGGGTCGATGGTCTTGACTAGGCCGAGCGACCACGGGATCAGGAGCAGCAGCATGTCCGCCGCGACGCCGGCGGTGGCGATGTACCAGATGATGATGGTCGTCGCCATGCCGTGCACCGCGAGCGGAATCGGCGCGCCGGGGTTGTCCTTCCGCCACGCGCGGAGCGTGCGCAGCACCACGAAGCCCCAGCCCCACGAGCCGACCACGAGCAGGGTCGCCCCGATGTAGAAGGCCGGATGGGCCTTGAGCGGCGGGTAGAACGTGTACAGCACCGACGCCTGCCCCGAGAGGATCGCCGCCACCGTGGCGAGCGTGCCGGCGAGCGCCACCCAGAACGACGCCCACGCCAGGCCGGGATGCGCGAGCGGCCGGCCGAGCGCGCGCGGCACCAGCGCGTAGCCGAGCCCCATGATGAAGAACGTCGTGAACACCAGCGCCATCAGCGTGCCGTGCGCGGTCACCGACAGGTAGTAGATGCGCGCCGAGCGGAAGGGCAGGTCGAGGTTGGCGCGGGACAGCGCCTGCATCAGCGCCATGCACGCCGCGATGCCGAAGGCGGCCACCGCGACCCCGATGTTGGTGAGGGCCAGCCGGTCGAGGCGCTTCATCGGGCCACCTCCGCCGGCGCCGCCGCCGGAACGGCCGCCGAGGCCGGCGCCGCGCCCGGCGCCGGATCCACGATCACCTTGCCCTGCATCGTGTGGTGTCCGGTGCCGCAGTACTCGTTGCACACCACCAGGCGCTCACCCGGCGTCGTGAACGTGTAGGTGAACTGCGAGACGTAGCCGGGGACCACCATCGTGTTCGCGTTCGTCCCGGCGATCTCGAAGCCGTGGGTCACGTCCATGCTGGTGATGCGGAACGTCACCGGCTTGCCGACCGGGACGTGCACCTCGTTGGGGAGGAAGGCGAACGTCATCGCCACCATGGTCACGTGCACGCTGCCGTCCGCCGCGGTGGTGACGCCCGGCGTGGCGAACCGCGGATCCTGCATCACCGCCGACGGGTCGATCGTCTCGACGTGGCTCGGCGGGCGCACCGCGTAGGCGAAGGTCGAGACCCCGATCGCGACCAGGAACACGGCCACGATCACCGCCGCGCCCCACATCCAGATCCGCTCGTACAGGTCCACGTTCATGGCGTCACCGCCCCGCGCGGCGTGAACAGCAGGAAGTAGAAGGCCAGCCAGCCCAGCAGGAACAGCAGGCCGTAGATCCCCACCACGGCCAGCGTGCCCCGCGGATGCTGTCCGCCTCCCGGCGGCACTTCGCTCATCTGCATCCTCCCTCGGGTTTCGTTCGCCGCACGGATGCGCGATGCGCTCGCGCCTTCTCCGCGTGGCGTTCCGACGATGGTCCAACGTGGTCAAAAGGGTTGCGGCGATTCGGCAATCCGGAATTTACGGATTATCGCGTTGGGCGCCAGCGACTTAGGAGGCTCTTTCCGAGTGTTTCTCTTGCATTTCCTCCAGCTCGTCCAGGGAGCGCGGCCAATCGTCCTTCAGCAGGCGCGAGAGTCCGCGATCGGCGAGCAGGCGCCCGCCGGTCTGGCAGCGGGCGCAGTAGTTGGTCTCGTTGTCCGCGTAGCGGATGCGCTGGACCGGCTCGCCGCAGACGGGGCACGGCTGCCGGTAACGCCCGTGGACGGCCATGCCGTCGCGGAACGCCGTGACCCTGGCGGGGAACTCGTCGCCCGCCTCGCGCCGCAGCCGCTCCGTCCACTCCACCAGCGTCGAGCGCGCCGCCTCGAACAGGCGCTGCACCTGCTCGTCGCCGAGGCGCGTCGTGAGCGCCATCGGCGAGAGCCGGGCGCGGTGCAGGATCTCGTCGGAGTAGGCGTTGCCGACGCCGCTGATCAGCCGCGGGTCGGCGAGGGCCCGCTTGACGGTGTGGTTCTCGGAGCGCAGCCGCGCGGCGAACGCGGCGGCGTCCGCCTCGAGCACCTCGAGGCCGCCGCGGTCGAACCGGGCGAGCGCGTCCGCGCCGCGCACCACGTGGACCGAGGCGCGGCGCGTGGTCCCCGCCTCGGTGAGGACCAGGGTGCCGGCGTCGAAGCCGAAGACCGCCAGCGTGGATCGGCGGGAGGACCTGGGCGGGAGCGCGTGCCACTGCAGCCGCCCGGCGATCATCAGGTGGATCACGAGGAACAGCCGATCGTCGAGCCCGACGACGATCCGCTTCCCGAGCCGCCGCAGCTCGATCACCCGCTTGCCCTCGCAGGACGCGAGCGGCGGGTCCACGCTGCGCAGCACGAACGGGCTCGTGACCTGCGCGCGCTCGAGCACCCGGCCCTGCACGCGGGACGCGAGCGCCTCGACGTAGACGGTGATGTCGGGCAGCTCCGGCACGGGCGGAACTTACCGCGGGACGACGGGTCGCGCCGCCGCGCTCACTCGACCCGGATCGTGACCTCGGCCGCGCGGCCGGACGCGGCGACGGCCCGAACGGCGTGCGTGCCCGAGCGGAGCCGCCAGCGGGTGGAGCCGACGGGCCGCCCGTCCACGGCCCAGCGCACGGGATCGTCCTCCGCTCTCCCGACGGCACGCAGCGCGACGGTGGCGTAGCGCGGGTCGGTGCCGGGAGGGACGGCGTAGCGGTCGCCGTCGAGCGGCGAGACGATGCGGAACCCGCTGTCGACGGCGGCCAGCGCCGCCGTGCCCGCGCCACCGCCGGGCGCGTCGGCCGGCCGGCTCAGCCCCTGCTCGGCGACCCAGGCCGCGTACTCGGCCGGCCACGCGATGCCGCCGTCGGGGCGGTGCCAGTCGCACACCGCTCGCGGCTCCGTGCCGGGCAGGACCCACTCCTCCAGCCCCGGGCAGGAGCGCGTCGCCCTGAGCCCCGAGAGCCGGCACACGGCGAGGCGGGCCGCGCCGTAGGCCGCGGGCGAGCGCAGCGCGCCGGGCGCGTACCGCCTGGCGACGTCGAGGATCGCGCGGTGGAGCAGGGGACCCGCGCCGGTGACGCCGCTCACCTGGCGCATCGGGCGGCCGCTGAAGTTGCCGACCCACACCGCGACCGTGAAGCCGCCCGTGACGCCGACGGCCCAGTTGTCGGTGAAGTGGTGGCTCGTGCCCGTCTTGACCGCGACCGGGAACGCGAAGTCGAACGGCGTGTCGAGGCCGAAGCCCGGCACCCGCGCGACCGGGTCGCGCAGGATGTCGAGCACCAGCGCGGCGGCGCCGGGCGAGACCACGCGCCGGCTTGCGGGCGCGCCGGCGCCCGCGTCGGTCCGGACGCCCCACCGCACCGGGCTCCACTCGCCTTCCTCCGCGAGCGCGCGGAACGCGTTGGCGAGCTCGAGCAGCGTCACGTCGCCGTTCCCCAGCGCCAGGCCGAGCCCGTAGTAGTCGGCCGCGTGGGCGAGGCTCTCGAATCCGGCGCGGTGCAGTACGCCGAGGAGGCTGCCGGCGCCGAGGCGATCCGTCAGCTCGATGGCCGGGACGTTGTAGGAGCTGGCCAGGGCCTCGCGCGCGCGCACCGGGCCGTGGAACCGGCGGTCGTAGTTGCGCGGCTGGTACGGTCCGGTCGCGGTCTGGTAGGTGTGCTGGACGTCGGCGAGCACCGAGGCGGCCGACAGCCCGCGGTCGAAGGCGAGCGCGTACAGGAACGGCTTCAGGGCCGAGCCGGGCTGGCGCGGGGAGACCACCATGTCCACCTGGCCCGACGTGTCGGCCCAGAAGTCGGGGGAGCCCACCCAGGCGAGCACGTCCCCGGTCCGGTTGTCGAGCGCGACGGCGGCCGCCTGGCGGACGCCGCGGTCCCTGAGCAGCGCGACCGTGTGGCGCACCTCCGCCTCCAGCTCGGTCTGGAGCGCGAGGTCGAGCGACGTGCGCCACGTTCCAGCGAGCGCGACGCCGGAGTCCTCGGCCCACTGCAGCACGCGGCTGGTGAAGTGCGGCGCGAGGAACGCCGCGCGGCCGGCCGCGGCGACCACCGGCTCCGTCTGCGCGCGGGCGGCGTCCTCCGCCGTCACGTAGCCCAGCTCCCGCATCCGCCGCAGCGCGACGGCGCGCCGGGCGCGCGCGCGGTCGGGGGCGATGAACGGGTTGTCGCCGGCGGGCGCGCTCGCGAGGCCCGCGAGGAGCGCCGCCTGGCCCGGGGACAGCCGCGTGGCGCCGGCGCCCAGGTAGAGCGCCGCCGCCGCGTCCACGCCGATCGTGCCCTGGCCGAGCGGCACGCGGTTGAGATACTGCTCCAGGATCTGCTGCTTGGTGAGGTGGCGCTCGAGCCGGAGCGCCCACAGCGCCTGCGAGAGCTTGCCCGCGATCCCGCGTTCCGCCGGCCGCAGCAGCCGGGCGAGCTGCATGGTGATGGTCGAGGCGCCGGACACGACGCGACCTCCGCCCACGTCCTGCGCGAGCGCGCGGGCCACCGCGCGCAGGTCCACGCCGTGGTGCGCATAGAAGCGGCGGTCCTCGAGCGCCACGAACGCCTGGATGAGCTGCGGATCCACCTCGCTCAGCGCGAGCCAGCGGGTGCGGCTGCCGTCCGGCGCCCGCGTGGTGCGGAGCGGTAGGCCGTGGCGGTCCTCGATCGTGAGGCTCGCGGCCTGCGGGGGCGCCGTCAGCGACGGCGGGAGCGGCCACGCGATCCACGCGACTGCGCCCGCGAGGACCGCGGCCGCCGCCGCGGCGGCGGCGAGAAGCGCCTTCCGCACTCTCACGGCGTCTTCCGCGTCACCGTGAACACGCCGCCGTCGCTCCGTCCCTGGACGGCGGGGTTGTACATCTCCTCCGCGTGCGCCGGCGGGCGGACGAACACGCCCGGCGTCGTGGCCCGGGCCACGTAGGTCGCCGTGTACGCGCCGCGCCACAGGTAGGTCGCGACGTACACCACGCGGTCGTCGCGCATCTCGCGATGGTCGAACGGCGACCACCAGCCCGCGTCCCAGCTCCCGTAGTACCAGTCGTAGAGATAGCCGCCCTGGTCCTGCTGCTCCTCGTCCTCCCCCTCGCCGGCGGCCGGCTCCGGGTTGGCGCCCGGGCCGGGCAGGCCGGTGGTGCGGAGGCTGAGGTCCACCGCTTCCAGCCCGGCGGGCAGCGGGTCCTCGAGCGCGAGGAAGCGGCGCTCGGCGGGCAGCGTGATGCGCAGCCGCACGCGCACCAGCGCGCCCTCGGTCGCGCTCGTGATCGGACGGCCCGTCGCGTAGTCCTCGTACCACCGCTCGACCGCGATGCCCTGCTGGTCGGGATTCAGCGGACGCTGGGTCGGCACCTCGGAGACCGTCACGTAGTAGAAGAGCGGCACCGTGCTGTCGGCGCCGGGAGCGGCCAGGTCCAGCGAGAGCCGCTTCGCGCCGTCGGGTCCGTCGGCGAGCAGGCCCGCGAGGTTGCGCGTGAGCGCGGCCGGCGCCACCTGGCCGCCGTCGGAATGGAAGACGACGGCGCCGCCGGGACCGGTCACGGTGAAGCCGCGCTCCGCGGCCCGCCGCTGGCGCGCGTCGAAGTCGGCGAGCGCCTCGACCGCGGCGCCGTAGTCCTGGGTGTTCCACCACGCGCTCGCCGCGCGGCCCTGCTCGACCACGGTCTCCACCAGCGGGCCGATCAGCGGACTGGCGGAGTCCACCGCCAGCGTCGCGGAGAGGAGCCGCGCCGCCGGCCGCCGCGGCGACCAGAAGTAGAACGAGCGCCGCGTGGAGTCGGAGAGCACGGCGCGCCGGCCCTCGACGCGCACGCCGGCCCAGATCGGCGCCAGCAGGGCGCGCCCGGCGTCCACGGCTCCGCGCCGCGCCACGATCTCCGCCAGGCGCACGCGGTCCTCCCACGCCATCTGCGGCGCGACGCGCAGCAGCTCGTTCTCCGCCGCGACGTCGGGATGGCCGAGCCGGCTGAGGTAGTCGGCGGCGGCCACGTTCTCGGCGAGGCGGATCTTCAGGTCGCCGAACCAGCGGTACAGCGGGCCCTGCGGCCGCTGCCGCTGGTGGAGCGAGCGCTGGAGGTAGGTCGCGAGGGCGGCGACGACCGAGTCGCGCACGCTCACCCCCGCACGGCGCGCGGCGAGCAGGGCCTCGCCCGCGTAGGCGCTGAGCCAGGGCGTGGTCCAGTCGTCCGCGGACCAGAGCCCGATGCCGCCGTCGTCGCGCTGCCGGCGGCTCAGGGCCGCGACGCCCTCCGCGATCTGCTGGAGCGCGTCCGCCGGCGCGTAGGAGCGGCCGGCGTCCCCGCCGCGCACCAGGGCGACGACGGCCAGCAGCTCGTCCGAGACCTGCTCGGTGCAGTCATAGGGGTACACCGAGAGCCAGCGGTACATGCCGCCGACGACCGCCAGCGGCGTGGCGCCGAGGCCGAGGACGAGCTCGGAGCGCTCGGGATCGATGTCGCCGGGGAGCGCGAGGTCGGCGGTGGCGCGGCCGAGCAGCACCCCGGCCACGGTGTGCGCGCGGGGAGCGTGGGACGGACGCACGGGGAGCCGGGTGAGCACGGCGTCGGAGTCGCCGGCCCCCGCCACGTCGAACCGGAACACGGCGGTGTCGGTGGTCGTGTCGCGGAAGGCGAACCGCACCTCGGTGCCGCGTCCGGCGGCCAGGGTGGCCGTCTTGACGGACGAGTCGCCGAGCGCCGTGCCGCGCGCGCGGGCCGTGACGGTCACGGTCGGCGTCTGGCCGGCGCGCTGGTTCACGACCACGCCGGCGACGAAGGCGTCGTCGCGGCGCAGGAACCGCGGCAGCGCCGGGCGGGCCAGCAGCGGGCGCGTCACCAGGAGGCTCGACTCGCCGCTCCCGTACCGGTCGCCCGCGGTGACGGCGACCGCCATCACCCGGAAGGTGGTGAGGTTGTCCGGCAGCTTCGCGGCGGCCACCGCCTCGCCCGCGGAGTCGGTCACGACCGAGCCGAGGAAGAACGCCGTGGAGGCGAACCGCGAGCGCAGCACGTCGCCGGCCTCGAGGCCGCCGCCGCCGCCCGGCGCCTGGTCGCCCTTGATCGAGATGCCCTCGGAGTCGAGCACCTGCGCAGCGACCGAGACGAGGTCGCTGGCGAGCCGCATCGCCACGCCGCGCGGCTCGTAGATGAGCGCGACGGGGTCGGGTGTGCGGTAGCCGGTGAGTGACAGCACGCCTTCGTCCACGGCCCACAGCGTGACCTCGCTGCGGCGCCCCGCGCCGCCTGCGTCGCGCACGTGGAGCCGCACCCGCGCGCTGTCGCCCGGGCGGTACTCGGCGGCCGCCGGCTCGACGGCGACCTGGAGCCGCTTGACCCGCGGCGTCACGAGCAGCTGCGCGTAGCCGACGCGGATCGTGGGGCGGCCGGGGTCGCCGATGCTGCCGCCCGGAGCGCTGCGGCCGCGCGCCACCACGATCGACACGTACGCGTTGGGGACGAACGCCTCGGTGAGCGGGAGCTTGATGGAGGTGGAGCCCGACGTGATCCGGATCCGGCGCTGCTGGATGATCCCCTCGCGCTCCACCGTCACCCACGCCTCGGCGTCCGTGAACGGCGACGCGAACAGCACCGTCGCGGTGTCGCCCACGTCGTAGCGCGTGCGGTCGGGAATGACGTCCATCTTGAACTGCGTCTCGTCGCCCCACGGCACCCAGCCCGCGCCGGTCGCCCAGCGGTAGAAGCTGGTCGAGGCCGGCCGGCCCGCTCCGTCGGTGGCGCGGAAGGCGACCACGTACGAGCCGCCCTGCGCCGGCGTGAACCGGCACGGCACCGAGTCGGCGGTGGTCACGAGGTCGCAGCGGGAGACCGTGTCGGGCACCCACTCGCCGACCTGCTCGTCGAGTCCTTCGCGCTCGCGCTGCACGCGATGCCACTCGCGGCGCACGATCGCGCCGTGGACCGCGACGCCCGGGACCCGCCGGCCGTCTGGCGCCACCGCCGCCACGGCGATCTCCACCGGCTGGCCCGCGGTCCAGAAGTAGTCGAGCCCGAGGGGCCTGGCGGCGACGTAGAACGCGGCCGGGTGCACCGTGGTCGACGTCGTCGCGGTCACGGTCTGGCGGTTCACGTCGGTCACGGTGGCCGCGATGGCCACGCGGGCGCCCCGTCCCTTCTGCGCCTCGCCCGCCGGCACGCGCAGCGCGAGGTGCCCCGTGGCGTCGAGGGTGTCGGTGCCGCTCGCGACCACGCGCGCGCCGGGCCCCTCGTCGTCGTCCTCGTACCACCATCCGGACTCCCCGAGGTACCAGCCGTCGGTGCCCGGGATGTCGAGGGCCCACGGGCTCAGCGGCGACTGCCGCACCTCCCAGCTCACCGCCGCGCGCGCCATCGGGGCGCCGAACAGGTAGCGGGCCTCGACCGTGCCGGTGAGCGTGTCGCCGGCGAAGTGCGGGCCGGTGTCGGCGGCGATGCTCACCAGGAACTCCGGCGGGCGGTACTCGGCGATCCGGTAGTACGCCGTGGCCAGCTCGGTCCACTCGCCCGCGCGCCTGAGGGCGACGCCCACCCGGTAGGTCCCGAGCGGGAGGTCGGCCGCGACCGGCAGCGCCTGCTCGGCGGTCCCGAACCCGGACACGGCGACCGTCGTGTCGCGCAGCGTCCCATCCTCGCGGTCGTAGAACACCCAGTGCAGCGAATCGCCGCGGCTCGGCACCCTGAGCGCGCCGAGGCTGCCGGTGCGCACGATCGCCTTGGCGTGCACCGTCTCGCCGGGCCGGTAGATGCCGCGCTCGGTGAAGACCGCCGCCGCGGCCGGGATCCGCGCGCGGGGATCGGCGCCCGAGACGTTGAACCGCCACGGGCTCAGCTCCCACGCGTAGCTGGTGAGCGGCACCACGGCCCGGTCGCTCGCCAGCGTCACGGCGACGTAGCCGTCGAAGCCCGCGCCGAACCGCCGGGCCTGCTCGGTGCCCGAAGTGTCGGGCGGGAGATCGGTGAACCGGACCAGCCCCTGGGCGTCGGTGGTGCCCGTCGCGCGCACGCGCCCGCGGCGGTCGTACAGCGTGACCGTGGCGCGCGGGCAGGCGAGGCCGTCGTGCACCGTCGTGACCCACACGACCCCTTCCTCGGCGCCCATCCGGACCGCGACGCCGAGGTCGGTGACCTGCACGAGGGCGACCTGGCGGCGGCGCTCGGTGGTGTCGTCCCGCGACTGCGCGATGCGCAGCAGGGTGAGGGTCGGCGCGTCGGGGCGCGCCGCGTTGTACGCCGGCAGCTTCACCGCGCTGACCAGGGGCGCGTCGTGGGGGCCCGTCACCGCCAGCGCGCGGGTCGTCGCCCCGGCGGCGACGGCGGTCCACGCGTCGGCCATGTTCCACTCGGGCGTGGCCAGCACGCGGGCCTCGAGGCTCTGGGGCACGGGGGCCAGCGTCACGAACAGCGTGTCGGTGTTGACGTGCTTGACCGCGACGGTGCGGAACCCGTTCCGCTCGACCAGCATCGAGCCGGTCGGATAGTCGAGCGACGGCTCGTAGCCCGTGGTGGAGAGCGTCAGCACCTGGCGGCGCGGCAGCCGCTGGGCGAACACGTCGCGCAGCGTCGAGTCCACGGTGACGGTGTAGCCGCTGCGCGCCCGCAGCGGCGTCTCCAGCACCCACTCCGCCTGCTCGGCGCTGGTGTCGGACAGCGTGTACGGCGTGGTGGCGCTGAGCGTGACGGCACGCCGCACCTCCGAGCCGCGCACCGGGTTGCTGAAGGTGACGACCGCGTAGCCCCCGGGGCACAGCGGGTCGCTGGTGCACCGCACC
>Ga0187780_10003982_pt1 | contig 11071 bp, 6 predicted proteins | sample 1015_Q2_SP10_20__FD_132429 | JGI IMG/M metagenome (GOLD analysis project Ga0187780, IMG submission 132429) | Tropical peat soil microbial communities from peatlands in Department of Meta, Colombia - 1015_Q2_SP10_20_MG | ecosystem: Environmental > Terrestrial > Soil > Wetlands > Peat | place...
CCGCTGCTCACGCAGTACTGCTCGCGCTGCCACGCGCCGACGGCCGCCGTTCCGCAGCAGCCGTATTTCGCGAGCTCAGACCTGAATGAGGCCTATCAGAACGCGCAGCCGAAGATCGACCTGAACGATCCGGCGCAGTCGCGCTTCGTGATCCGCCTGGGCACCGAGTTCCATAACTGCTGGACCGATTGCGCGACCTCCGCGAGCACCATGCAGGCCGCCATCCAGGCCTTCGCGAACGGCGTGCCGGTCACCCAGCTCGACCCGACCCTGGTCGTCTCCAAGGCGCTGACGCTCTTCCAGGGCACCATCGCCTCCGGCCAGGCGCGCTACAGCGATGCGCAGATCGCGCTCTACGAGTTCAAGACCGGCACGGGCACGACGGCCTACGACACGAGCGGTGTCGAGCCCTCGGCCGACATGACGATCTCGGGCGCGGTCACCTGGGACGGCAACTGGGGTCTCACGATCAACACCGGCGGTCGGGCTCAGGCGACCACCACCTCGAGCTCCAAGCTCTACGACCTCATCACCTCCACGGGTGAGTTCTCGATCGAGGTGTGGGCCGCGCCGGCGAACGTCGCGCAGACCAACGCCTACATCGTGAGCTACTCGGGCAGCAACACCGTGCAGAACATGACGCTCGACCAGCACGCGATGCAGTACGAGGCGTTCACCCGCTCGAGCGTGACCAACACCAACGGTGCGCCCTCGCTGCAGACCAACGCCAACAGCATGCTGGCCCAGGCCTCGCTGCAGCACGTCGTGCTCACCTACGACCCGATCAACGGCCGCAAGATCTACGTGAACGGCGTGTACAGCGGCGATGTCGACGCGCAAGGCGGCGGCACCTTCGCCAACTGGGACAACACGCTGGCGCTGATCTTCGGCAACGATCCGTCCGGCAAGAGCCAGTGGACCGGCGACCTGCGCATGGTCGCGATCCACAACCGCGCGCTCACGCTGCCGCAGATCCAGCAGAACTTCGCCGCCGGCGTCGGCCAGGCCTACTTCCTGCTCTTCGACGTGTCGTCGCTCACGAACGTGCCGCAGAGCTACATCATGTTCAAGGCCTCGCTGAACGACAGCTACTCGTACCTGTTCCTCAATCCGACCTTCATCAGCCTGGATCCGACCCAGACGCCGAACAACATCCCGATCCAGGGCATGCGCATCGGCATCAACGGCGCCGAGGCCCCGGTCGGCCAGACCTACATACCGCTCAGCACGACGATCACATCGGCGAACTACAGCCCGACCACGGGCCAGCTGCTGTCGAACGTCGGTGCGGTCATCGGGCTGCAGAACGGGCCGCAGTACGACCAGTTCTTCCTGACCTTCCAGCAGATCGGGTCGAACACGCGCGCCTATCCGAACCCGGTGATCCAGGCGGTGCCGCCGACCCCGGGCACCGCAGGTGCGGATCTGGGCGTGCGCACCTTCGAGCGCCTGAACGACACGATGGCCAAGCTCACGGGCGTCTCGACGACCGATCCCGGCGTCGCGCCGACCTACTCGAACGTCGAGTCGGCGCTGCCGCCGATCTCCGACATCACCGCCTTCTCGGCGGCCAACCAGACCGGCGTGTCGCAGCTGGCCGTCGCCTACTGCAGCACGCTCGTCAACGGACCGAATGCCACCGCCTTCTTCGGCGCGGGCTTCACTCCGTCGGCTGGCGGCTCGTGGTTCGCAACCCCGGCGAATGAGAGCCAGGTGATCAACGCGCTCTACAACAACCTGGTCGGCAGCAACATTGCCACGCAGCCCTCGTTGGCGCAGGTGCAGACGGAGCTTCAGAACCTGATCACGGCGCTCACGCCGGCGAGCTATGCGAACACGCAGGGCCGCGCGGGGATCGTGACGGCCGCGGCCTGCGCAGCCGTGCTGGGCAGCGCCTCGACGCTGGTGCAGTAGGCGCAGACGGAACACGCTTGAGGAGACAGTCATGATCATTCGCAAGAAGCTGCCGCGATCCCACAAGCTGCACGAGCCGCTCCGGCACGACGGCAGTCATCCGCGGCCGGTGAGCCGGCGCGACTTCCTCGCCCAGGGCCTCATCGGGAGCCAGGCGGTCGTCATGGGCTCTGCAGGGCTGTTCTCCCTGTTCGCAACGCGCAACGCGCACGCCACGCTCGCGGCGGACATCCAGGCGCTGAAGGCCCAGTGCGGCATTCAGACCGCGGGCGCCGGCAAGATTCCGTTCATCGCCTTCGATCTGGCAGGCGGTGCGAACCTGAACGGCTCGGAGGCGCTGATCGGCGGTGCGGGCGGCCAGCTCGACTTCCTCTCCACCGCCGGCTACAACAAGCTCGGCCTGCCCGGCAACATGCTGCCGAACTCGCCCAATCCGGCCGGCGGCACCTTCACCAGCACGGCCCTCGGGCTCGCCTGGCATTCGGACGGCGCGATCCTGCGCGGCATTCTCTCGAAGGCCGCGACGACCACGCAGGCGAACACCAACGGCGCCGTGATGGCGGCGATGTCGCAGAACGACACGCAGAACAATCCGCACAATCCGATGTACGGCATCTACACCGCGGGGGCGGATGGCGCCCTGCTGCCCCTCATCGGCACCGAGGCCTCGACCTCGGGCGGCAACTCGATGGCGCCCGCGACCATGATCAACCTGTCGGTGCTGCCGACCGTGATCCGCAAGGGCAGCGATGTGACCGGCCTCGTCAACACCGGCCAGCTGGGCACGATGTTCTCCGACCCGAACGACACGGTCTCGGTGCTCGAGTCGGTCATCCGCCTGTCCGGTGGTACGAACGCGAGTGCCCCGAGCGACAAGCTCGGCAACATCGTTATCCAGCCGGGCAATGCCCAGACGGACGCAGTCCTCAAATCCCAGGTGCTGTGCGGCTACACGAAGTCGGCGGCGCTGGTGGACACCTTCGGCAGCCCCTCGGCGCTCAATCCCGACGCCGACACCAACATCGTCGGCGCCGCGAACAGCATCTTCACCGCGACCGATTACCAGGACCCCAACGTCGTGATGACCGCGGCGGTCATGAAGATGGTGGTCAACGGCTTTGCCGGCGCGGGCACCATCTCACTCAACGGCTTTGACTATCACGACGGCACGCGCGCGACGGGCGAGACGCGCAACTTCGCGGCGGGCGTGCTGATCGGCGCGTGCCTCGAGTACGCCGCGCGCGTGGGTGTGCCGCTCATGGTCTACGTGTTCAGCGACGGCTCGCTGAACTCGACCAACACGGTCGACAACTCGACCGCCGGCCGCGGCAAGTTCGGCTGGCAGGGCGACAACTCCTCGGTGGCCGCGACCTTCTTCCTGGTCTACAACCCCAAGGGGCGCGCGACGCTGCTCGACGGTGCAGGCGGACTGCCCGCGGCGAACCACCAGCAGATCGGTGCGTACACCTCCGACGGCTCGGTCAACACGACGGCGAGCCCGGTGTCGAACTCGGTCAACGCGCTCGCCTACTCGGTGGTGCTCAACTACATGGCGCTGCACGGCCAGCAGGCGAACTTCGCCTCGCTGTTCCCGGCGAGCGGCATCGCGAGCTCGCAGATCGACCAGCTGACGGCGTTCGCGCCCGTCGTGAACGGGGTCATCTAGAGCCCCGGGGGCGAGCGCATCGCGCGCAGCTTGGGGCCCGCCGGCGCGGGCGGCACCGGCGCATCACCGCACGCGGGCGAGCCATGCCCGGGCGCGCCGTCGTCTGACGGCGACGCTTTCGCGCGCTGCCTCACAAGATGCCGACCCGCGCTGCGCGATGCGCAGATTTGCCGACTTCGTTCGTTGACATTGTTAAGTTCGCTGTGCGAGGGTTGCTCGCGCGCGCCGGCTTGGGTCGCTCCGCTGGCGCGCACGCTATTTTCGTGGGTTCCTCGCGCTGCAGGGTGCGTCGCGTGAAGATTCTCTGGCGCTCGATGTTGATGACCGCGGGCGGTGCGGGCAGCGCGCTCGCGTGGGCGGCGCTCGCCTACGGACTGCTCGCCTCGAGCGCACCGGACTTCGCGCTGCACTCGTACACCGGCGACAACGTGCGCCTGTCGGAGCATCGCGGCGAGGTCGTGGTGCTCAGCTTCTGGAGCAGCCGCTGCGCACCGTGCGACACGCAGCTGAAGACGCTCGACCGCAGCTTCGCGACCTACCATTCGGCCGGGCTGCAGATGTACGGCATCGGCGTCGACGACGACGCGGCGCGCGCCCGCGACTTCGTCGCCGCGCACCGGGTCGGATTCCCGATGCTCGCCGATCCGGACAAGGGCGTGAGCCGCAGCTACCAGATCGACAACCTGCCGATGACCGTGCTCATCGACCGCAACGGCACGGTGCGCTACGTCCATCGCGACTTCGGTGCGAAGAGCGAAGCTCTCTACCTGCAGCAGCTGCGCACGCTGCTGAATGAATGATCGGAGTGTTATGGCAGCCAATCCCGACTTGCATCCCGGCCTGAGGCGGCCTTGCGGCTCCCGCAGCCGCGCTCTCGCGCTCCTCGCCGCGACCGCACTCATGGTTGGTGCGGCTGCGGCGCAGGCGCCGCCCCAGCCAGCCGCCGCCCCCCCCGCTGCGGCCACGACCGCTGCGGCGGCCGCGCCTGCGACCACCGCGCCGGCGGACGCCGGCAGCACCACCGCCCCCGCTGCCCAGACCCCGGCAGCCGCCCCGGAGGGCGGCGAGGCCGCGCCCTCGGCCGCCGATACGCGCGGCCTCGATGAGGAGGCACAGGGACTGAAGAAGGACGTGGTCGACCTGAACCGCGACCTGTTCGTGCTCGAGGAGGAGCTGCTGTTTCCGGCGAACACCCAGGTCGCCGTGTTCCTGTCGATGGATGTGGGCGAGTTCTTCTCGCTCGACTCGGTGACGCTGAAGATCGATCAGAAAGAGGTCGCGAACCACCTCTACACCCCGCGCGAGGCGGATGCACTGCTCAAGGGCGGCGTGCACCGGCTGTACGTCGGCAATCTCAAGGTCGGCGGCCACGAGCTGGTCGCCTTCTTCAGCGGCAAGGGCCCCAACAACCGCGACTACAAGCGCGGCGCGACCGTGAAGTTCGAAAAGGGCATCGGCGCGAAGTACCTCGAACTCAAGATCAATGACCGGCAGCGCAAGCTGCAGCCCGAGTTCGAGATCAAGGACTGGGAGTAGGGCGAGCCCGATGCGCCGCCTGCGCTCATCGCTCCTCACCCTCGCGGCGCTCGCGCTGGCCGCGGCTGCGCCGGCGCACGCCGCCAAGCGCGATCCGGACAAGCTCGCGCCGATCAAGGTGCGGGACCTGCACTACGGCGATGTGCTCTTCTATTTCTACCAGGGCGAGGACTTCGAGGCGATCACGCGGCTCAACGCCTACGAGCACTGGAACCGCCTGCCGCACCACGAGCCCGAGTCGCAGCTGCTGCTCGGTGGGCTGTATCTGGCGCTCGGCCTGCACAACGAGGCCGGCGAGCGCTTCGAGAAGCTGCTGACAAAGGACGTGCCGGTCGGCGTGCGCAACCGCGCCTGGTACTACCTCGCCCAGATCTGGTACGCGCGCGGCTACCTCGATCGCGCCGAGCAGGCACTCGGCCACGTGCAGGGCAAGCTCCCGGGCGATCTCGAGTCGGAGCGACAGCACCTCGCTGCGAACGTGCTGCTGCGCGAGGGGCGCTTCGATGATGCCGCGCGCATGCTGCAGGGCTGGCAGGGGCCGCCCGACTGGATGGCCTATGCGCGCTTCAACCTCGGCGTCGCGCTCGTGCGGCAGAACCGCCTCGAGGAGGCGGATCGGTACTTGAGCACCGTCGGCTCGCTCACGAGCGCCAACACCGAGCTCGCATCGCTCCGCGACCGCGCCAATCTCGCCCTCGGCTTCGCGTACCTGCAGGCGAACCAGCCGGAGAAGGGGCGTGCGGCGCTCGAGCGCGTGCGCCTGAACGGCCCGTACTCCAACAAGGCACTCCTCGGGGTGGGCTGGGCGGATGCGGCGCTCGGCGACTACCGCGGCGCGCTCGTCCCGTGGCTCGAGCTGCGCAGCCGCAACCTGCTCGATGCCGCCGTGCAGGAATCGTATCTCGCCGTGCCGTACGCCTACGGCAAGCTGAACGCGAACGCCCAGTCGGCCGAGAACTACGAGCAGGCGATGCGCTCCTTCGACGCCGAGAACAAGAGCCTTGACGATTCGATCAGCCGCATCAGGAGCGGCGCGATGCTCGATGGGATGCTCGCCGATGAGCAGGACGCGCGTTACGGCTGGTTCTGGCAGCTGCGCAACCTCCCGGATGCGCCGGAGTCGCGCTATCTGTATGCGATCCTCGCCGGGCACGATTTCCAGGAGGGCCTGAAGAACTACCGTGACCTCGCCTTCATGGGGCACACGCTCGATGCGTGGGCCGAGAGCATGGAGGCCTTCTCCGACATGATCGACACGCGCGAGCATGCCTATGCGCAGCGCCTGCCGCGCGTCGATGCGCTGCTTGCCTCCGGCGCCGCCGATCACATGCAGCATCAGCGCGATGAGCTCGAGACGCGCCTCAACACGATCGAGCGCGAGTCGGATGTGGCGGCGCTCGGCTCGAGCGACGAGCGGCGCCAGTGGGCGCTGATCCGCGAGCTCGAGACGGCGCTCGCGAGCGCCCCCGGCGACGCGACGAGCGGCGAGCAGCGCGACAAGCTGCGCCTGGAGAAGGGCGTGCTGTACTTCCGCCTGAACGATGCCTTCAAGGCACGTGTGTGGCAGCAGCGGCGCACCATCAAGGACCTCGATCTCGCGCTGCACGAGGCGCAGGAGCGCTGGATCCGCGTCGACCGCGCGCGGCGCAGCGTGCCGACCAACAACGGCGAGTTCGCCCAGCGCATCGCCGCGCTGCGGGACCGGATCACCGCGCTGCAGGGCCGGCTCGCCGCGACCGAGCGCAAGCAGAACGAGTATCTGCAGCAGCTCGCGGTCGCCGAGCTCGCCGGGCAGAAGGACCGCCTGGCGACCTACGAGGTGCAGGCACGCTTCGCGCTCGCCTCGATGTACGACCGCGCCGCCAACGCGGACGCCGCCGCGAAGCCCGTGAAGGACAAGAACGCGCCCGCCGACACCGACTCCTCCGACGAGGACAAGGCCCCGGCCGGGACGCCGCCGGCGCCGACGCCACCCGCCGCCCCCGAATCCCAGCCCGCAGCCGCCGAGCCGCAGGCGGCCGCGCCCGCGCCGGCACCGCCCGCCACTGCCCCGCAGCCGGCCGCCCCGGCACCCTCGCCACCGGAGCGCACGCCATGAGCACCGCGTCGCGCGCATTCGCGCCGGGTGCGCTTGCCGTAGCGCTGCTCGCGTTCGCTCTGGGGCCGGTCGCCTCCGGCGCCGACAAGCCGAAGGTCAAGACGATCAAGGATCTGGAGTCGCGCCCCGTCGAGGTGCACCCCGACACACCGGCCGAGGCGAATCCCAGCAAGGCCATGGAGAACTACCGGCGCTTCCTCGAGCTGCAAAAGACCGATCCGCAGCTGCGCGCCGAGGCGCTGCGGCGTCTCGGGGACCTCAATCTCGAGTCCGGCCAGCTCGAGCGCATGGAAAAGGAGCTGGGGTCAATCGACCTGATGGGTGCCGAGGCGATCAAGCTCTACAACACCCTCCTCAAGGCCTATCCCGACTACGCGCGCAACGATCAGGTGCTCTATCAGCTGGCGCGCGCCTACGAGACCACGGGCCAGCCCGAGCAGGCGCTCGCCACGCTCGACCGCCTGATCGCGCGCTTTCCCGCGAGCCCGCAGATCGATGAGGTCCAGTTCCGGCGCGGCGAGATCCTGTTCTCGGCCAAGCAGTACCCGCAGGCCGAGGCCGCCTATGGCGTCGTGGTCAAGCACGGCCCGGGCGCCGCCTTCTACGAGCAGAGCCTGTACAAGCACGGCTGGGCGCTGTTCAAGCAGGGCCTGAACGAGGACAGCCTGCCCTCGTTCGCGGGCGTGCTCGATCAGAAGCTCATGGGGGGCAAGAAGAGCGGCCGGCTGAAGAAAGTGGAGGACCTGTCGCGTGCCAACCGCGAGCTCGTCGAGGACACGCTGCGGGTGATGAGCATCACCTTCTCCTATCTCGACGGCGCGGACACGCTCGATGGCTTTCTGAAGAAGCACGGCGACGCACCGTACTCGTACCTGCTGTACTCGCGGCTCGGTGATCTGTACGTCGACAAGCAGCGCTTCCAGGACGCCGCGACCACCTACCGTGCCTACGTCGCCCGCGATCCGAACAACGACCATGCCCCCAATCTCGCCATGCAGGCCATCGAGGCGTACCGCAAGGGCGGCTTCAGCCAGCTGGTGCTCGATGGCAAACGCGAGTACGTGGAGCGCTACAACTTCGGCGCACCGTTCTGGCAGGGGCGGCAGAAGAGCGCCTATCCGACGGTGGTGGCGGAGCTCAAGGTCAATCTCAAGGACGTGGCGACCTATTTCCACGCCACGGCCCAGAAGAGCAAGCACGTCGAGGATTACCAGCAGGCGGCCCGCTGGTACCGCAACTACCTCGAGTCCTTCCCGGATGATCCCGATTCCGCCGGCACCAACTACCTGCTCGCCGAGACGCTGTTCGAGAGCAAGCAGTACCGCGACGCGGCGAGCGAGTACGAGCGCACCGCCTACACCTATCCGAAGGATGCCAAGTCGGCGACCGCGGGCTACGCCGCGCTGGTCTCGTATCAGAAGGCCGAGGAGCAGCTCGCGGGCGCGGAGAAGGCCGAGTGGCACAAGAAGAGCGTCGACTCGAGCGTGCACTTCGCGCAGGTCTTCCCCGAGCATCCGGACAGTGCCGGCGTGCTGACCCGCGCCGCCGAGGACATCTTCGCGGCGAAGGACCTGCCGCGCGCGATCGAGGTGTCGCAGCTGGTCCTCGCCCGCCGACCGCCGGTGGATCCGCCCAAGCAGCGCATCGCCTGGAACATCATCGGCCAGGCGACCTACGAGCGCGGCGAGTACGGTGAGGCCGAGAACGCCTACATCAAGGCGCGCGAGCTCTCCGCGGGCGACGAGAAGATGAAGGCCGATCTCACCGAGCGCATCGCGGCGGCCGTCTACAAGCAGGGTGAGGCCAAGCAGAAGTCGGGCGATGCGGCGGGCGCCATCGATGACTTCCTGCGCGTCGCGCGCGTCGCGCCCGATTCCAAGATCCGCTCCACCGCCGAGTACGACGCGGCGACCCAGCTCATCAACTTGAAGCAATGGGACCGCGCGATCGGCGTGCTCGAGGATTACCGCAAGGAGTTCCCGAAGCAGTATCCGGCGGAGGTGACCCGCAAGCTCGCCGTCGCCTACGCCGAGGCCCACCGGCCGGGCGAGGCCGCAGCAGAGTTCGAGCGCATCGCCGCTACCGCCAGCGAGGATGCCGCCGTGCGGCGCGAGGCGCTCATGCGCTCTGCCGATCTCTACGGTCAGGCGAACAACACCGGCAAGAGCGTCGCGATGCTCGAGAAGTTCGTGGCCGAGTACCCGACGCCGCTCGCCGATGCGATGGAGGCGCGCCAGCGCCTCGCGGACCAGGCGGGCAAGACTGGCAACATCTCGCGCCAGCGCGAGTGGGAGCGCGAGATCGTGCGCGCCGATGCCGCGGCTGGCGCTTCCCGCAGCGACCGCACGCGCTATCTCGCCGCCAAGGCGCAGCTCGATCTCGCCTCACCCGCGCGCGATGTCTTCCGGGACATTCGCCTGGTCGCGCCGCTCAAGAAGAGCCTGGTCGCCAAGCGCAAGGCCCTGGAGGCGGCGCTCGCCGGCTACAAAGCCGCCGCGGACTACCACGTGGCCGAGGTGACCACTGCCGCCACCTACGAGATGGCCGAGCTCTATCGCGTGCTCGGCAAGGACGTGCTGCGCTCGGAGCGACCGAAGAAGCTGTCGAAGGACGAGCTCGAGCAGTACGACGCACTGCTCGAGGAGCAGGCATTCCCGTTCGAGGAGCAGGCGATCGCGCTGCACGAGGTCAACGTCGCGCGCGCGCGCGAGGGTGTCTACGATGACTGGGTCAAGAAGAGCTATCAGGCGCTCGCCGAGCTCAAGCCCGGTCGCTACGGCAAGACGGAGCTGACGAAAGATGTGGTCACGACGCTGCGCTAGCGTTGCGCCGGCGGTGGCCGCCGCCGTGCTGCTCGCCGCCTGCGGGAGTGCTCCGGTGCGCGAGGAGGCGCCGGCCACTCAGGTGGTGCCTACCAAGGCGAGCGCGTCCGCCGCCGCTACCGCGCCGCAGACGGTGCCTCCGGCCTCGCCGGCGGCCGCACCCGCCGCTTCGGCAGGCGCGGTACCGGCTGCCGCCGCCGCGGCCGCGCCGCCGGTTGCCCCGCCGCCGCTGCCCGAGCCCCCGAAGCGCGCGATCGCCGATTTCGAGCGTGCCGTGGGCCTGATGCGCGCGGGCAAGACCACGGATGCGGAACTCGAGTTTCAGCAGATTGCGGTCGCGTACCCCCAGTTCGCGGCCGCCGACATCAACCTGGGCCTGCTGTACCGCAAGATCGGTCAGCTCGATCGCTCGGAGCAGGCCCTGCGCGCGGCCGTCGAGCGCGAGAGCGCGAACCCCGTCGCCTGGACCGAGCTCGGCGTGACGCTGCGGCTGCGCGGGCAGTTCAAGGACGCGGGGGAGGCCTACAACCGGGCGATCGCGGCCGATGCGGGCTACGCGCCGGCCTATCGCAACCTCGGCGTCCTGCTCGACCTGTACCAGGGCGATCCCGTCGGAGCCCTGAGCGCCTACCAGCGCTACAAGGAGCTTTCCGGCGAGGACAAGCCGGTGTCGAGCTGGATCGCCGAGGTGCGCGTGCGGGCGGGCAAGGCCGTTCCCGCACCGCCCAAAGACGCTGCGCCCGCGAGCGATGCGGCGCCAGGCAATGATTCCGCGCCCGCGAAGGATGCGGCGGCGCCGAAGTCGAACGGAGGCTAGTCATGCACAGTTTAGGCGCGAAGACACGAGCCGTACTGCCGTGGGTCGCAGGTCTTGCGCTGCTGCTCGGCGCTTGCGGCGCGGGGGCTCAGGCTCCCGGGGCAGCCCCTGCGGCCGCACCGGCGCAGTCCCCGGCCACGCCACCCGCGGCGGCGGCGCATCCGGCCGATGACCTCGAGCCTGCGGTCAACACCTCCGATACCTCCGCGCGCGCGGTC
>Ga0187780_10003984_pt1 | contig 11069 bp, 6 predicted proteins | sample 1015_Q2_SP10_20__FD_132429 | JGI IMG/M metagenome (GOLD analysis project Ga0187780, IMG submission 132429) | Tropical peat soil microbial communities from peatlands in Department of Meta, Colombia - 1015_Q2_SP10_20_MG | ecosystem: Environmental > Terrestrial > Soil > Wetlands > Peat | place...
GGCCCGGGTGCTGACCAGGGCGAGCACGGCGCCGACCACGGTCGCGAGCAGATTGACCGCGTCGTTGTCGAGCCACCGCCATCCTTTGATCAGACGAACCGCGCCGTGACAGGCGGCCTCCCGGCGCTCCGTTTGGCTGCCGCAGGCGGCGCACTCGTACAGGCCCTGCGCCGTCGCGCCGAGCAGGGAGTCGGCGAGCATTCCGGCCATGCCGACGAGCGTGATCACGGGCGCGCCCGGCGCCGGAGTCCGGGGAGCGAAGTGGTGCGCGAGCACAGCGATCAGCCCGGCACCCAGCATGCCGCCGAGGGTGCCAAGCGCGGTCACGCCACCAGAGGCCCCGCGCGGTGCGCGCGTCCACGTCGTCATCAGGCGAGGGGGGAAGGGTGAGAAGGCGCCGAATTCCGTGGCCCACGTATCGGCTGTCGCCGCAGCGATGGCGCCCATGGCGGCGCTCCAGGACCCGAGGAGGGCGGCGACCGCGGCGACGCCTCCATTTGCCGCCACCTGGCGCGCGGTGCGGCGGGCGCCGCCGCCGGTCGCGAATCTGGTCAGCAGGCTGCCTGAAATGAAGAAGGCGAGGAGCACCACGGCTCCCCGCCATCCGAATCCCCAGAGCACCGCCGCCCCGACGACCAGCGCCGCCGCCAGGCCGTCAGGCGTCAGCCACGTCACTCGCCGAACAGCTCGTTCAGGATGCGGCGCTTGAGCTCGGGCGGCGCGGAGCGCGCGCGGGAGCGCGCTTGCAGGAACCGAAGGAATGCTTCCTCGAAATCGAAGTGCTCACCACAGGGCCGACAGGCGCCCAGGTGGTTCCGCACGTCCCGCTCCACGTCCGGCGTCAGTTCCTTGTCCAGGAACTCGTAGAGGTGTTCCAGCGCCTCTTTACAGTTCACGCATGACTTCCCTTTATGTAACCCATGCTGACGGCGTATTCGTAAAGCTTCGCCTGCAGCATCTTGCGGGCTCGAAACAGCCGCGACTTGACCGTGCCGATCGGCACGTCCAGGATACGCGCAATCTCCTCGTAGCTCATTCCTTCCACATCGCTCAACACCACGGCCTCGCGGAATTGTTCCGGCAGCCGGTCGATGGCGCGCAGCACTTCGTCGTCCACGATCTGGTCGAAGAACTTCCCCTGGGGGTCCTCCTCCTGCACCCCGTCGAATATTGCGAACGGCTCGATGGCGTCGAGATCCACGGTTTCGGGGTGCCTCGAGCGGCGGCGGTATTCATTAATAAAGGAGTGCCGCAGGATGGTAAGGAGCCAGCCCTTGGCGTTGGTGCCGCGCTGGTACTGGTCCCACGCCCGGTAGGCCTTCAACATCGTCTCTTGGACGAGGTCGTCGGCATCCGCGGCATTACCGGTCAGGCGCGATGCCACCCGATGCAGTGCGTCGAGGTGCACCATCGCCTCGCGCTCGAAGCTCTGGCGGCGGTCGTCGACCGCCGCTGTGGTCGCCGGGGATGGTGGCGACGGGGGCGTGGGTGGTGGTGTGGGAGGGGGAGTTCGGCTCGCCATTGGGGTAAGCTGAACTCGGTCTCCCGGGTTCCGCAATGGCATGCTAGGTTACGCCCGCCGTGGTGCACAGCATCCTTCCCCTCGCTGTTCTCGAAGCCGTTCGCAATCTCGACACGCCAGTCGAAGACGGCCTCACGGAGTTTGCCGAGGAGTTGTTGAGCAAGCGCCTCGGTCTCTCTCCCACGGTTGCGATGCAGCTGGCGGAGTACGAAGGCCTCGTCCGGCGTGACGCGCGAGTGGACGCTACGCACGTCGAAGCGTTGCTCAGGCTCGTTGGGCGGCGTCCCGACGCCGACCTCGTGTTCGCCGACGCCGGGCGACGCGCGGCGCGGCGCGCCGTCGGACGGCTGTTCGGGGTCTCGCGCCTGCTCGCGCGACTGGCGCCGCGGAGCGCCGGCTTCGGCGCGGCCCGGCGGGCTGCCAGTGCGGTGCTAGGCGGCGATCTCAGACGTGAGGAGCTCATCCCGATCGCGACCGTGCGGGAGTCACTGGCGGTATCGGCAACGCCTGACGGAACCGCTTGTACCCTCTACGCCGCCGGCTTTGCGGAGCTGCTGCGGCTCCTCACCGGGTTCGAGGGCGCCATGGTGCACACTTCCTGCCGAGCCGCGGGCGCGGCCACGTGCGAGTGGCGCGCGGCCCCGTCGGACCCGCGGCATCACTGATGGCAGCGCGCCCGCTCGACGGTCTCGACCTCCGCGCCGTCGGACGCGCCCTCGAAGCGCTGGGTGCCGACGGCTGGCTGCTGTTCGACTTCCATCAGTTGAATCCTGTGGCGTCGCGAGTGCTCGGGTCGGGCGGAATGGGGACGCGACGTCTCTTCGTGTGGCTCCCGCGGCAGGGCCGTCCGACGGCCGTGGTCCACCGTGTGGAGCAGGATTCGCTGCGAAATTTTCCCGGGGACCTCAGGCTGTATTCCTCGTGGCGCGAGCTGCACATCGAGCTCCGCGCGCTGGTGGCGGGTCGCACGCTGGCGATGGAGGTGTCCCCGCTCGACGCGGTTCCGTACCTCGACCGGGTGCCGAGCGGCGTCGTGCAGCTGGTCGAGTCGTTTGGCGGGCGAGTAGTCTCGTCGGCGTCCCTGGTGACGCGATTCGCGGCTCGTTGGACCGATGACGATCTCGCGGGCCATCGGCGCGCGGCTGCGGCGCTCGCGTCTGCGGCCGCCGAAGCGCTGCGCTGGGCCGGCGCCGAGACGGCACGGGGCGCCGAAGTGCGGGAGACGACAGTGCAACACCGCGTGATGGAGACGATGGCGCGCGCGGGACTCGTGACGGATCACCCGCCGATCGTCGGCTTTCAGGAGAATGCGGCGCTGCCGCACTACGAGCCGCGCGAGGGCGCCGACCGCCGGCTTCAGGCCGGGGACGTGCTGCTCCTCGACCTCTGGGCGGGCCCCGGCCCCGGGACGGTGTTCGCGGATCAGACCTGGATGGCGTTCGCCGGGCGCGCGCCCGACGCGGAGGTGCGAAAGGTGTGGGACGCGGTGCGGCGGGCCCGCGACGCGGTGGTGGAACGGCTCCGCGAGCGCTGGCCGGGGCCTGCCTCGGCGGCTGGGACGCAGGGGGGTGGGGTGACTGGCGCGGAGCTCGACGACACCGCTCGAGGCGTGATTCGCGACGCCGGGTACGGCGAATACTTCGTCCACCGGACAGGACACTCGATCGACCGCCAGCTGCACGGTTCGGGGCCGCATCTCGACAACTTCGAGACGGCCGATACCCGGCTGCTGGTGCCGGGCATCGGTTTCTCGGTCGAGCCGGGCATCTATCTCCCGGGCCGATTCGGGATGCGCAGCGAAATCAACGTTTACTTGGGGCCGGAGGGCGTCGAGGTCACCCCGACGGATCCCCAGCGCGATCTGCTGTTGGTCTAGGGGCGGGCCCGGGCCCCCCGAAGGGGGTCTTGCGGGCCCTCCGAAGGGACGACATGTTGGCCGCGCGACCGAACGCGGCTCCTCGGGGGAGGGGGCGTCGGGCCCCCCACCCGTTGCCGTGACACGCTCGTGCTCACGTCGTGACAGAATCGTCTCAGTCCGCAGCCTTGGGGGCCGTCAGGTTGCCACACGCAGACCCTGCATCGATCACCGAATCTGGAACAACAGATAGAGGTGACGCCGTGCCGACTCTTCTTCGTCGTCCGTTCGGTAGTCCACGTGCATTCCCGGATTTGGAGGATGTCTCCATGACGCATCGTGTGCGAGGCGCCTTGGGTCGCCTTTCCGCGTTCTCTCTCGCATCGGTGGTCGCGCTGCTGTGCGCGGCCGGTCCGCTCGCGGCCCAGGAGGCGACAGGAAAGATCCAGGGTATCGTGACGGATCAGGCAGGAGCACCGATCGCGAACGCGCAAGTCACGCTGGTGGGAACGGCGTTCGGCGCGCTGACGAGCGAGGTGGGCTACTACTTCATGAACAACGTCCCGGCTGGCAGCTACACCATCCGGGCGAAGTTCATCGGGTACACCCAGGCCGAAGTGACGGGCGTGCGCGTGCTGGGCGGTCAGACGATGACCCAGAACATCAAGCTCTCGCCCTCAGCGGTGGCGATCGGGCCGGTGGTCGTCGAAGCGGCCGCCAACCCCGTCGTCCCGCGTGACCAGGTGGCCTCCAAGACCATCATTACTCACGTCAGCGACCTGCCGGTCGACGACGTGCGACAGATCGTCGCATTGACGCCGGGCGTGGTCGAATCCGGGAATGCCAACGGTCTCTCGCTCCGCGGCGGCCGGCCCGGCGACGCGAACGTCTACATCGACGGCGCGCCGGTCCGCAGCACGGGCTATGGACGCCAGTTCCTCGTGGTCGGCACGAACGCGGTGGAAGAGGCCTCGGTGACTACGGGCGCGCTGGGCGTGGACTTTGGCAACGCGCAGTCGGGCGTCATCGCGTACACCACGCGTTCCGGCGGGCAGAAGTATCGGGGCTCGTATTCGTACGACACCGACGAGCCGTTCAGCAACACGATGAGCAACGGACTGAACCGCATCGAGGGATCACTCGGCGGGCCGTTCCCCGGCATTCGCAACCTGACGTTCTTCGGGTCCACCGTCGTGCAGGGGATGCAATCCTGCGGCACGGTGACCGCCGGCCAGTGCATCGGTAACGGCATGGGTCAGGACACGGTCCCGACCTTCGTGATGGGCGGAACGGACACCGTCGTCACCGTCAACAAGTCGGACGGCAGCGGCGTGCAGTCCGTGGCCATTCCGAAATTCATCCAGTTCGGCGGTCAGTGTAACGCCGCGCAGAACTACGGGTACGATTGCCAGGGTCAGCGCTTTCCACTGAACTGGAACACGATCCGTCAGCTCCAGGGCAAGCTCGCGTTCACCTATGGCGGCGGCTCGAACCTGTCGCTCACGGGGGTCTCGGCGAGCAATCAGCTGCGCAACTACCCGGGCGCCCTGCTCACAAACGCGAACGCACAGAACAGCGGGGGCAGCAACATCGGTGACCCGTCGCTCTACACCGGGACCCGGACGTGGAGCAATCTCGCCGTGCTCAACTGGAACCACTCGGTCTTCAAGGCGGCCGAGCACCAGCTGGCGCTGAACGTCAACCTCTCGTATGGCCAGGACAACCGGATCACGGGGCGTCTCGACCCCACGTACGAGGTTGAGAATCGGAGCCCAACCGGTGGTATCGATCTGAACACGATGCAGTTCACGGGCTTCGGCGACCTGCCGTTTCCCATCACGAACGACATCATCAACAACGTCCGGCTCAATCAGGGGTTGCGAATCCCCTACATCGGGGAATCGAGCCTCCTGGCGACGCAGCCGTACCGCATGAACCCGTATGGTCTCTCGTCCTCCGCATCCTGGTTCACCACGGGGGTCGACGACGGCCGCGCGTTGACGTTGTACCACGAGGACCGGTACCGGGCGTTCGCGCAGATCGATTGGCAGGCGAACCGCTACCATCGCTTCAATTTCGGCGGTGAGTACAACAAGAGTAATCTGTCGTTCTGGTCGGGGGCGCTCTCGAATGAGATCTTCCTCGAGGCCTACTCCGGCGAACCGCAGACGGTGGCGTTCTGGGGCTCCGACCGACTCGATCTCGGCGACGTCGTGATCGAGCTCGGTATTCGCTGGGACCAGATGAACGCGGAGGCGCTGTTCCCGAACACGCCGGGACGTATCTCCACCAGCCCGCTGTGGAGTCCATACGCCGCGACGAACGCGGATTCGCTCGCGGCCTCGATCGCGCGTGTCTTCAGTCCCGCGCAGACACATGACGCCCTCACGCCGCGCCTGCGAGTGTCGTTCCCGATCACCGAGCATACCGACTTCCGGCTCTCGTATGCGCAACAGGTGAACACGCCTGACTTCAACACGTTGTTGAGCGGCACGAACAGCGATTTCGCGTTCACGAACTCGAACGACTTTTTCGGCACCGACATCGGGTTTGGCAAGACCATTCTGTTCGAGTTCGGCGTGCGCCACGCCTTCTCGAGCGATCTCGTGCTGGATGTGTCCGCCTACAACAAGGATTTCGTGGCGAACCCGGCGTACCGAGTCGAGACGCTCCCCGATCCGGCAGTCCCCGGCGGGACGCACGACGTCAACGTCCTGACGAGCAGCGACTTCGGGTACGCCCGCGGGATCGATTTCAGCGTGATCCGGCGCATCGGCGCGTGGTTCAACGCCTCGTTCGCGTACACGCTTCAGTTCTCGCAGAACACGGGGTCGGATCCATTCTCGTACCTGAACACGTCGGGGCGGCAGTTCTATTCGGTGTTGAACGAGCAGGTTCCTCCGCCCGAGCAGGCGTTGCCCACCAATGACAACCGGACGCACAACATCGTTGGCACCGTCACGATGTCCGTGCCTCCCGATTGGGGGCGCGGCAGCGTTCTTGGTGCCGTGTTCCGAAACCTCGGCGTGTTCGTGACTGCGCGGGCGCAAAGCGGCCTTCCCTACACGCGCCTCTTGAACAACGGCGAGGGGGAGCTGGCACCGTTCGAGCGGTTCGGGCTGACAGGGCAGGCGGTCGAGCCGATCAACTCGTCGACGATGCCCTGGAACAAGTTCCTCGACCTCCGGCTCAACAAGGGAATCAAGATCGGCAAGATGGACTGGACGCTCTACGCCGACATCCGGAACCTGCTCAACTGGCAGAACGTGATCTCACTGTTTGCGGAGACCGGGGACGTCACGAACCCGGCGACCCGCAGCCTGGCACTGAAGAGTGAGCAGGCGGCGCTCGCGAACGAAGCCTCGCAGAGCGGGGCGCTGCTTGCGGACGGCAGCGTGAATCTCAAGACCGGCTGCGCGTCGTGGACGGGTGATGCGGGCCCGGTGGACTGCGTGATGCTCGAGCGCACCGAGGCGCGGTGGGGCAATGGCGACGGCATCTTCACGCCTGCGGAGCAGTTGCGCACGCTGAACGCCTGGTATGACTCGTACAACGGGGTGCAACGGATGTACGGGTCGCCGCGGCAGATCCGCATCGGCGCGGAATTGAGCTTCTGATGGACCGCGTCAGGATCCTTACTCGAGGGATGATCATGCGCTCAACGTCGAGCCTTCGCGCCGCGATGACCATCATCGGTCTCACGCTCGGCGCCACGTCACTGGCTGTCACCCCGGCGGTGGCAAGGCCGAAAAGCGGCTCGGTCCGGCAGCAGGCGTTCAGCTTGTTCTCGGTGCCGATCGCCATCCTGCAAGTGAACAACATCTTCTGCCCGGTCGCGAACACGGGCCAGGTGTGCGTAAATCAGAACAACAACGCGCTCCTGGAGGGCGGGTTCTGGCCCAAGGGGACTCCGGACAGCTACATCTACGATTCCGGCATGCAGGCGGGGGGGATCATCCAGAGCAGCCCGTTCAAAGGCGGATCGGCCGACACGGTCGGTGTGTTCTTCATGGACCCGGAGGGCAACCAGTTCGAGGGCGAGGGGATCACCAACGTCTTCAATGCGGCCGATGCGGGCGACGCGGCCGCGTGGCCCAACGGCGCGACCGTGCGCGACCCCAACCTGTACAACTCCGTGCTCGTGGGAAAGCAGTTCGTCTCGCAGCAGGATGTGTGGGTGCGGGTGTGGGACGGCAATCCGGCGAAGTCCATCGGCGGATCGCATCCGCTCGGGCTCCTCGTCGAAGAGCGCGGGATGGCGTGGAACTTCCCCACTGGCAACGAAGACATCATCTATTTCATCTACACGATCTACAACGTCTCGGCGGCGAACCCGGCCAAGTACAACAACCCGACGATCGATCCCGCGGTGCAGTCCGAAATCGCCGCGATCGGCGCGCAATTCAAGGCCGCGAACGACCTGCACTACGGCATCAGCATCCCGCCCGACGGCTACACCATCAACAATACCTTCCTCGCGTTCATGGAAGACTGCGACGTCGGCGTGAACTCGGCGTCGAACTACTCGAACGTGAACCTGGTGTTCAATCTGAGCTTCTGCTGGAAGTCGGACTTCAATGACCCGACGTGGACGTATCCGTCGACCATTTTCTCCGCGCCGCTCTTCGCGGGCGTCGGGTTCACGGGCGTGAAGTATCTTCGCTCGCCGCTCGGCGACAACGGCCAGGAGCTGGGCCTCACGTTGTTCTCGAACGTTCTGAACCCGAGCGCGGGCATTGGCTATCTCGACCCGGTCGGCGGCAAGCAGTTGTATCGTTACCTGTCGGGCACCTCGAGCCCGGCGTCCGGCGACCCCTCCTGCACGACCCAGGGCCAGCAGCTCCAGCTCCACTGGTGCTATCTGGCCCAGGTCCCCGTGGACGATCGCTTCTTCATGTCCTCGGGCCCGTTCACACTCCCCGCGGGTGAGGCGCGGACCATCGTCGTCGCCTACATCCAGGCCGCTGCCCTTGGCACGGCGATGACCGGACCGTGCGTCCAGGGTGGAAACTGCCAGGCGAGCGCGCCACCCAGCCCGGTGGCCCTCGCGGCCGGTACCGACACCATCCGGACGATCGACAAGATGACCGGCTGGATCAGCGCCACGAACACGAACGGCGACAGCGCGATCGAGCAGAACGAGGTGAAGACCTTCCCGCGCACGCTGCTCAACAAGGCGCTCGTCGCACAGACCGTGTACGACAACAAGTTCCTGCTCCCGTTCTCGCCCAACCAGCCCGATTTCTTCCTGGTTCCTGGTGACCGCAAGGTGACGATCGCCTGGAAGCAGAGCACCACGGAGACGGTGAAGACGGGCGGGGGCGACCCGTACTACGAGGTCGCGTCCGATCCGACATCGGCGCTGTATGATCCGAACTTTCGGCAGTACGACGTCGAGGGGTACCGCATCTATCGCGGCCGCTCGCCGAGCAACCTGCAGCTGATCGCGCAGTTCGACTACGCGGGGACCACGCTGCGCGACTATACCGGCGCTCTCTACTACACGGGCAACTGCGCGCCCGAGCTTGGCGTGCTGACCGACTGCCCGGTGACCTTCCCGATTCCGCCCGCGCCGATCGATCCGACGCAGTACGTGGATCAGCCGCTCGCGGGTCCGATCGTGCAGGTGCCGCTCGGCGGCCGCGTCCAGCTGGCGGACGGCAGCATCCTGCTCACCGAGTCGGACACGGCCGTCACGGGTGGCGGCTCGGGGAATCCGCCGCTCAGCGATACGGGGGTGCCGTTCACGTACGTGGACAACACTGTCGCGAACGCATTCACCTACTACTACGCCGTCACCGCATTCGCGGTGAACTCGGTCCGCTCGGGGCCGAGCTCGCTCGAATCCTCGAAGGGAACGCTCAAGAGCGTGACGCCGCGACCCGCGGGCTCGAATGTCTCGCAACCCGTGATCGTGTCCGGCCTATATGGCGCGGATGGAACCCTGCTCGATCCCACGATGCCGTACCCGACGATCGACACCGCGCAGGGCACGTTCAGCGGGAACATGCCTCCTGCGAACGACGGCGCATTCTCGCTGGCCGCGGTGCAGGAAGTCCTGCCCCAGGGCGACATCGCAATGCGCATCGATTCGATCAGCGCCGGGGTGAGCAGCGGGTTGGGTCCCTTCCCGCAACCGACCGCGTACCTCACCGCGATTGCGGGAGGCAAGAATACCCCGCTCGTCGTGCCACTGCCTGCTGACGCCGGCGTGGGCAGCGATTCGACGTCGACGCCTTGGTCCGTGAGCGAGCTGGTGCCGTACGATTCGACCAAGGCGGCCAAATTCGGCCTTGGCGTCTTGAGTGGACCGGCGGTGATGTCGGCCGCTGAGGTGAGCGGCGGAGCGGCGTCGTCCGGGATTTCGGTGTCCATCGGTCGATTCGGCGACTACGGGTCGAGCGTGCAGCTCGCGTCCGAGTACCTGGCGCACTCTCGTTGGTTTGCATCAGGCGGTACGGAGCCGTCCAACCCGACGATCGCGTCCGGACCGGACTCGGCGCACAATTCGGGCGCGCTCCCCGGGGTGTCGCTGATCTGGGCGCCACAGGCGTACCGGGACTCGAACGTCAATGCGCGGTTCCGCAACTACGCGTACGCGCAGGTCAACTGGTACCCGGCGGACTTCCTGGTCACGTGGAACGCCGATTCGAGTCTCACGGTGTTCGACTCCACGCACCACAGCCCGTTGCCATATGCGCCGAACGGTGGGACGGGTTGGGGGTTCATCAATGTCGCGGCGTTCACGGCGGCGGGACTGACTGCCGGGAACCTCGATCAGGCGGGCGAAGGGATTCCGACGAACCTCAACGCCGTTACCTACAACCACTTCTACGGCGCGCCTGACGTCTGCGTGCAGCGCGGGCTCAACTGCATCACGCTCGCGAAGAAGGCGCAGTACGAAGGGCTCGACATGAATCACGACGGCGCGATCGATCACAACGGAATCGCGCTGTGGATCAACGGCGAAGGATTCATCATGGCGATGCCGGGTATCCCCGCTGCGGGAACGAAGTGGCATCTGCGCGCGGTGACTGGGCTGATGACCGCCAGCTGCACGCCGTCGATCGGGCCGGCGATCACCAGCTGTCACCAGTACAAGTTCAAGGGCTTCCCGACGAGACCGTCGCGGGCGCCCGGGCTGACGTACAAGATCACGGTGAAGACGCCGTACACCGTGGCGGCCGGGACGTCCGGGGACCTGAGCAAGGTGCATACCGTTCCCGACCCGTACTACGTCACCAACTCGCTCGAAGTATCGCCCAACACGAAGGTGCTGAAATTCGTCAACCTGCCGTCACAGGCGATCATCCGCATCTACTCGACGAGCGGGATCCTGCTGCAGGTGATCTCGCACAACGATGCGAGCGGGGGCAGCGAAGAGACCTGGAACCTGCGCAACCGGAACAATCAGTTCGTGGCTTCCGGTGTGTACTTCTACCACATCGAAGGCCCCGACGGGAAGACGAAGGTCGGTCGGTTCACCATCGTCAACTTCGCGCCGTGAGGACAATGCTCATGAGAAACTTGACTCGGAGTGGTCTCAGCGCGGTCCTCCTGGCGGCCTTGCTGTGCGCGCCGGCGGTGGCGCAGGCTCCTCAGGACAACACGGGCTACGGCACGACATCGGCGGAATTCCTGCTGTTCGGTGCCGGAGCGCGCGGCACGGCGCTCGGCGGCGCGGTCGCGGCC
>Ga0187780_10003987_pt1 | contig 11062 bp, 13 predicted proteins | sample 1015_Q2_SP10_20__FD_132429 | JGI IMG/M metagenome (GOLD analysis project Ga0187780, IMG submission 132429) | Tropical peat soil microbial communities from peatlands in Department of Meta, Colombia - 1015_Q2_SP10_20_MG | ecosystem: Environmental > Terrestrial > Soil > Wetlands > Peat | place...
CACGATACGATAACAGTTATCTGCTTTGACCTTTGTTGTTGAATAATAAGGGTTGACGATGAAGTCACACAACAGAACCATCGTCATCGCGCTGATTCTCGCTCTCTACGCGGTTACAACTATCGGATTCTACGCTACTTCGATGATAACTGTGACTATCTTCCCGAGCAAGGACAGCTACGCTTGGGAATCTGTTCCCAATGCTAACAACGGGAAGTCAGACAATTTCGAGATAACATCGTACGCTGGTCATAACATGCGAGGCTGGGTCGAATTTAACACGACCAGCATTCCCGCAGACGCGTGGATAATGAACGCGCAATTACGCCTTCGATTATGGCAGAAGACGACGAATAGCCCGCCTTATGGCGATTCTACAGGGAGAGTTTACGGAGTTTACATGATCACCGAACCCTGGGGAGAGATGAACATAACTTGGGCAAACCAACCTCAATACACTGACCTCCACCAAGCCGAGTCAACGGTCCCCACAGAACAGGGCGGTTGGTACGCTCCAATTGTCTGGATGGGTTGGGATATAACCGATGTGATGACCGACTGGCAACAGGGCACGCCAAATTACGGACTACTCGTTCGCGATACGCAAGAAAATACGACACTGCTCTACTCCACACAGTTTTTCACCCACGATCAGGTTCCAAACGAAACGTACTATCCGAGACTCGTCGTGACATATGTGAATCCGATTGACGTCTACATTTTAGCAACCCTGATCATAATAGAGTCGGTCATTCTCGCACTCTGGTTAAGGGAACAATGGCCGTTCAAGCCCAAACTGAGTCCGATAACAAGTCATGCTGAAAGCAAAGGATAAGTAAGAAACTTCAGTATGCAGCAACCGTTCCATTTCGCAAGATGTGCTTACGATGTCCTTTAAACCAGGAAAGATCGAGAGGGTGGCTGGACCCGTCGTTGTTGCATCAAGTATGCTTGGCGCCGGCATGTATGAGTTAGTGAAGGTTGGAGCTGCTGGTCTTATAGGAGAAATCATTCGCCTCGATGCTGATACAGCGACTATCCAAGTGTACGAGGAAACTACTGGAATAAAACCTGGAGAGAACGTTGAGCGAACCGGCGCTCCTCTTTCCGTTGAACTAGGTCCAGGATTGATTAACCAGTTTTTTGACGGAACGCAGAGACCACTCCCCGTTCTTCAATCTAAAGGCGGAGCATTCATACACAGAGGAATCACAGCTCCCCCACTTGACAGAGCAAAGAAGTGGGAATTCACTCCAAGCCTGAAGAAGGGGGACAAGGTCACGGGTGGAGCTGTGCTAGGTGAAGTCCCTGAAACGGTCCTCGTTAAGCACAGAATCCTAGTTCCGCCTAACGTAAATGGTACGATCAAATCGATACAGCCGAAAGGAAGCTACACGGTTGAAGATCCAATCGCGGAGGTTGAGACAGGACGAGAAAGCGTCAAACTGTATCTCATGCACTCATGGCCAGTTCGTATTCCGCGACCAGCTCGCGAAAAAGTTCCCTCGGATACCCCGCTAATCACGGGCCAGCGAATTGTCGACTTTTTCTTCCCGATCGCCAAGGGTGGCACTGCAGCAATTCCAGGCGACTTCGGTACTGGGAAGACCATTACCCAACACCAGTTAGCAAAGTGGGCTGACGCTGACGTAATAGTCTACGTGGGGTGCGGTGAACGAGGAAACGAGATGACCGAAGTGCTGGAAACGTTCCCAGAATTAAAAGACCCACGTTCCGGCCAACCCCTGATGGAGAGAACACTCCTCGTAGCGAACACATCGAACATGCCAATTGCTGCCCGTGAGGCGAGCATGTACACCGGTATCACTCTGGCTGAATACTTCAGAGATATGGGATACAACGTTGCGTTAATGGCAGATTCAACGTCAAGATGGGCAGAAGCGCTGCGCGAAGTTTCTGGTCGTTTAGAAGAAATGCCTGGCGAAGAAGGATACCCAGCTTACCTGGCTTCCAGGTTGTCTGAAATCTATGAACGCGCAGGACGCGTGAAAGTGATAGGGTCTGAAGCAGAGAAACTTGGTTCGGTCTCAGTTGTTGGAGCCGTATCACCTTCGGGCGGCGATTTCTCAGAACCCGTTACGCAAAACACGTTAAGGATCGTCAAAGTGTTCTGGGCACTCAGTAAGGCACTGGCTGAAAGAAGACACTTCCCCGCCATCGACTGGCTGACAAGCTACTCGCTCTACCTCGACTCGCTGGAGAACTGGTATCGGACTCAAATCAACTCTGAATGGTCAAACATGAGAAAGGAAGGAATGGCACTCCTGCAACGAGACGAAGAACTCCGCGAGATCGTGATGCTCGTTGGACCTGATGCGCTCTCTGAAAGTCAACGAGTAGTCCTCGAAGCTGCCCGCATGATCAAGGAGGACTTTCTGATTCAAAGTGCTCTTCACCCCGTAGACAGCTACTGCTCACCGAACAAGACTTTTCGGATGATCTCACTAATCCTCAATTTCTACAACAAGATGAAAAACAGCGTAGAGAAAGGCGTCTCATTACAACGAGCATTGGAGGTTCCCGTAAAACAGGAGATAGCTCGCGCCAAGATTCATCCCTCGGAAACGTTCGACTCATACGCTCAGGAGATAGAATCGAAGATGGAGCAACAATTCCAAGATCTATCAAAAGAAGTCGTAGAGGTAACTAAGTGAGGAAAGACCATGTCGGTAGTTATCCGTGAATATTCAACGATCAACCAAATCTCCGGTCCCCTCCTATTCGTTAAAGACGTCCAGGGAGTTGGATTTGGTGAACTCGTACGAATCAGGACTCCGACCGGCCAAGAAAGAAGGGGTCAAGTTCTAGAAGTACGAAGTGACCTTGCGGTTGTTCAGGTCTTCGAGGGCACCTCAGGTCTGGACGTCTCTTCGACGAGTGTACGATTCCTAGGCGAAACGGTCAGGTTGGCAGTCTCAAGTGATCTACTCGGCAGAATACTTGATGGGAGCGGTAACCCAATCGATGGAGGTCCCCGAGTGATTCCCGAAGACTATGCAGACGTCCATGGGGCCCCTATCAACCCCTACTCCAGAACGTACCCAAGAGAATTCATTCAGACAGGAATATCCGCGATCGACGGGATGAACACATTAGTCAGAGGGCAGAAGCTTCCGATATTTTCAGGCGCCGGGTTACCTCACAATCGAGTCGCCGCCCAAATCGCAAGGCAGGCCAGAGTCCGAGGGACAGGCGAACCATTCTCAACAGTCTTCGCCGCTATAGGAATCACCGCAGACGAAGCCCGATTCTTCAGAGAGGACTTCGAGAAGCAAGGTGCGTTCGAACATGTTACAATGTTCATCAACTTGGCTGATGACCCTGCAATCGAACGAATACTCACACCACGAATGGCCCTAACCGCAGCCGAATATTTCGCATTCAAGTTGGATATGCATGTCCTCGTAATCCTCACCGACATGACAAACTATGCTGAAGCATTGCGCGAAATTTCCGCGGCCAGAGAAGAGGTCCCAGGCCGACGTGGATATCCTGGCTACCTATACACAGACCTTGCATCAATCTATGAACGAGCCGGTAGAATTCATAACGCGAAAGGATCCATCACACAAGTTCCTATCCTAACTATGCCCCACGACGACATCACACATCCGATCCCTAACCTGACTGGATACATAACCGAAGGGCAACTAATCGTTGACCGTGGGTTACATCGAAAGGGTATCTCACCGCCCATCGACGTCTCACCCTCCTTGTCGCGGTTGATGAGGGAAGGCATCGGGAAGGAAAGAACCAGACCAGATCACAGGGAAGTTTCCGACCAACTCTACTACGCGTACGCCGAGGGCAGAGCCTTCCGAGACTTAGTCGCCGTAGTTGGAGAAGAGGCGCTGTCGTCACGGGACAAACTCTACCTGAAATTCGCCGACGAATTCGAACGCAAATTCATCAGCCAGGGAGAATATGAGAATCGAGACATTGAAAGAACTCTTGACATAGGCTGGAATCTGCTCGCAGCCCTCCCTGAAAGCGAACTCAAACGAATCGATCCCGCAACCATCAAACAGTTCCATCCCAACCATAGAACCGGAACGTAACCAACATGCCTGAACTAATATCCGGCATCCATCCAACTCGAATGGAACTTCTCACGCTGCGCAAGAGGCGAAAGATAGCAGAGAGAGGAAGAGATCTCCTCAGAGAAAAATTAGACGCGTTGATGATCGAGTTCTTCCAGTTCGTGAAGGAGATCGCAAATCTACGTGCCAGGGCGCAGGAACAGTTGGCCAAAGCATACGCTAATTTCGTTGAGGCGCAGATGGCGATGGGCTACATGAAACTGGAGCAGACATCAATCGGAGTTGATGACAGATTCTCCGTTGATCCCAAAAGCCGTAATGTTATAGGCGTCATAGTTCCCTACCTCCAAGTGGTCGTCAAACCACTGGACGGGTTCCCATACAACGTCTATGACACGTCGATTAAGCTGGACGTGGCAACTCTCAGTATGGCCGAGGCAATCAAATTGATAGCTGAGCTGTCAAGCGCAGAAGCCGCCCTCATGAAGCTTGCGCAAGCAATAGCTGCAACAAAACGCCGCGTAAACTCGCTTGAGTACATCGTAATTCCTAGGATGGTAGCTACTATACGATATATCGAGATGCATCTGGAGGAAGCTGAACGCGAAGACTTCTTCCGACTCAAACGTATCAAGGGTAGGATGGCAAAGGCCGAAACAGCTGTTTAGCTTGAGAGTTAGGCCTGTTGGCCTTTGAGAATCAGAATGGCGCGAGCAAGATCTCCGCCAGCCTCGGTCAATGCTTTTCGCGATTCATCCATGGACTTTCCGGTTTGCTGCGCGACAAGCTGGACGTCAACCTCCGGAACTGCACTAGCAACAGGAGGCGTCTCCTTTGCTTGAGGTTGTGACTCTGACACCTCACCCCCCGCGACCTGATACATAGCTTGACCCTGCAGGGTAACCATTGTGACGGTTGGAGCGTCTATGACAATATCCTTCGACGGCGTCCTAATGACTACCTGAGTGACGTCGGGAAGCTCATCCATCTTCACTCCCATCTTCTGCATCATTCTTGCGGTGTCTCTGCCGCCGCGGGCTCCGCGTGCAGCCTTCAGCGCTTTGTATGCCATGTTGGTTCAACATGAAGTTTCGTTACATTACTGAATAAGAATTTCGGCATGGGTTACCTGATACTGCAAGGTCTAGTAGGTGACGACGGTACCTAGCATAGACCTTTCAGTAGAGCGCACTATTCTAGTGATCCTACAGCATTCTCCACTTCTGTGAGGATTTCGCAAGATTTGACTAGTTCCTTCATTCTATTATGATCGTCATAAAGTGGACGATCTACGTCAAGATACTTGACGTGTTTGCGGATCACGTTATGAGCAATTTCTGTTCCCTTACCGAACGCGTATGGTACTTCAGAACGTTTACGCAAGTCAAGGGCTTGAGCAGCGGCCATGAATTCTATCCCCAGAATACCGTAAGCATTGTCGAGTATCTGGAAGTTCTTGAGCGCAGTGTTCATGCCCATCGAAACGAAATCTTCCTGATCAGCAGCAGCCGGGATTGATTGTATGGAAGCAGGCATGGAAAGTATTCGCTGCTCCACGATCTGCATATCTGCAGTGTATTGGCTTAGCATCATGCCAGAAAACATTCCAGCCTCGTTTATCAGGAAAGGTGGAAGCCCCACGCTTAACGCGGGATTATTCAGCCTGTTCATTCGGCGCTCTGAAAGGACACTCACCATCGTTACCGCAACACCTACCATATCCATAGCTAAAGCGACTGGGGACCCTTGGAAGTTGGCGCCTGAGAGCACGCGGTTCTCATCTGGGAAGAAGATGGGGTTATCCGCAACACCGTTCAGTTCAGTTTCGACCTGTGCCCGAGCAAAGGCAAGCGCATCATGAGCTGCACCAATCACCTGTGGCGTGGAGCGCATCGAATAAGCATCTTGAACCTTCACCTTCAAGCGACCCTCGAACAGATCACCACCTGCCACTACCTTACGAATCGACCTAGCACTGCGAACGCCGCCATGGAACCCTCGCGATTGAAGAATTGAGTTATCATATGGTTTGAGGTTAGCTTTGAGTGCCTCCAGTGACATCGCACAGGCTACCTCAGCCTGCTTGAGCCAGTTGTTGGTATCATATATCATCAGAGCCGACATCGCTGTGAGCACGTTTGACCCGTTAATTGCAGCCAGACCATCACGAGCCTTTAAGCCTGGAATTGGAATACCTGCTCTTTCCATAGCCACGTGACCTTCCAAGAATTCGCCCTTGCAAAACGCATGTCCCTGGCCCATTAGAAGCAGAGCAATCTGCGCCATCGGCGCCAAGTCACCGCAAGCGCCGACGGACCCTTTGACACATGCATAAGGTGTGACATCGTTGTTGAGCATATCCACGAAAGTTTGAGTAATCGCTAGTCGACATCCAGAGTTGCCGTGTGCATGCACGTTGATGCGCGAGAGAATGGCCCCCCGTACCCAGTCAACGGGCATGGGATCACCGATGCCCGCGGCGTGATTGTAAATCAGATATTTCTGAAAATCCTGGATCTGCTCGTCGTTAAGCACTACTTCCGAGAATTCGCCTATACCTGTATTGACGCCATACATGATCTCATGAGATTCAATCTTCTTCTCAAGCATGGCACGGCACGCATTAATCTTCCTCATAGAATCAGGATGAAGTTCCACTTTCTCGCCCTGACGTGCAACCCGCACTACATCTTCAATAGTTAATCCTGTACCGTTTACTACAAGGGTCATGCAGTTTCTCCTTAACCTGAATAGATCTTCAATTTCTTATGAAGATTCGCAAATGTCAAGCAGATTGGGTCCGACGGTAAACAATGTTGAACGGCACGGGTGGTTGATCACTGGTCTTTGCTTATTCCTCTTCTAACTCGGACGGCGACGCCTCGTTTGAAGTATTTCATGTCGTTGCCGCTAAGAAGAGCTGAACCTACACCTAACAGTTGACCTGCCTCGTCAGTTACGATTACCTCCTCAGATGGACGGATCGTGTCGGGAGCATTGACAATGTGCTTTGCGAAGACATCACCGTTTTTCATGATGAATTCCCCTACGTCGCTCTGAATCGTAACAACATTCGGGGGCGACTCCATCTTCTCAAGCAGAATCTTCGCTCCGTGTACAGTCAGGGCAAGTAGCCCGTCGGTTGGTCTTAGCGTTGCAATTAGCCTCTTACCGCGATAAATGTGGCGAACTCTCCCTGTTTTCCTAGAGCACACTATTCTAACGGTACGGTCGAAGAGGATTGAACCTGCTCCTTGCCCAAACTGATAATTCGCGACGCCGATCACTTTGCGTAACTGAACTGGTATTGCGCGACTTGACATGCCTATCAGGAATGATCTTATCCAAGAAAACCAATTTAAGCTTCCAGCCTCGCAAGCGATGGGGAACGCGTTGAACTGCGATATTTGCGGCCGCGAAATAGGAGGACAAGCATTCAGGATTGAGGTAGAAGGGGCAAAGATGCTGGTCTGCCACGTGTGCCAGAGGCTTGGGAAACCCTACGAGGAAGAACATGCACCACCATCTCACCCTCAGTATCAACCCCGTAGCCCAGCCGTCCCCCATGTTCCAACCCCTATGGGCAAGCGGAAGGTTGAGCTGCCAAGAGAGATGGCCCAGGTTGATCTGGTTGACGATGTAGCGCAAAGGGTCCGAGCCTATAGGGTTAAGCTTGGTGTCACTCAAGAAGATCTGGCAAAACGTGTGAAGGAGAAACTTTCTGTCATTCAAAAGATCGAGACAGGCAAGATGATTCCTGATATCCGTCTCTGTCGGGAGCTTGAGCACGAATTGAAAGTGAAACTTCTTGTTCCGTCCACTGAGACTGAAGACGTGCCGAAGAGTCCGCCGCCGTCAGAGGTGACGCTGGGCGATATAATCAAAATCAAAGATAAGACGAAAACCAAGGAATAGAACTATTCGACCCCGATAACGCTTTTGCCGCGTACGCTAGGGACAATCTTCTTTCTCGCTCCCGGAAACTCATTCGACATCTGATGCTCATACAGCCAGTCCAGAAATATGCCTAACGCGCTCACTTCACTGATTGGTTGATTAGTTACTGCCACATTCCAATCTGCCAGCTGGAAAACTTCTCCGGGCATCTTCTCGGCGCCCACTACAATCAACTTATCAGACCTGATACTCCTGATCTCCTTGATTACATCCGGTAGCGGAAGCCCATAAGCCGTGAGATGAATTACTGAACCCTTTGTTTTCTTCCAGTTTACTATTGTAGATCTCCATGGAATACCGGTCTCGACTGTGAATTTTCCGCCAAATTCTTCTACAACCTTCTTTACCGTATCTGCCAACTGACCGTCATGAGTGTCGGATACGTATACTCCGTCCGCTCCAAGGGCTCTTGCAGTCAAGCAGACATGCGTAGTTACGCGCTCATCCCTGGGGATCCTGTGCCCCATTCGCAAGATCATAAGGCGCGGTCGAGAATTATTTAACAAGCAGATCGGCTTAGCGAGTTTTGACGATTAATACGATTCCAACTAGAAAAATCAAGGTGCCGATTAATTCCATCACTCCCACCTTGAAATATATCGGGGGGGGAGTACCGCCCTCCGTCACGAATAATGAGCCAGAGATGTCGAGCATAGACCCAGCGAAGAACAGTATGAATCCGAGAGTGGCTAAGGTCTCTTTCATTTGCAGTGTCCGCGACAGCTTCTCAAACATGGTATAAATAAGTTACTTACCTGACATCGGTCTATAAGCGGTCGACGAAGGATTAATGAGAACATCAGGCACAGTAACAACCTAAAACTCGATGAGTCACGATGTCAGTCCTAGATGAAGAATTAATCAAAGTCGCTAATCTCTTTGGAGGAGAAGAAGCAGTCACCGTAGTAAAGAGCCTCAAGAAACTGGGCGAAGGGACAGATGAAACAATAACCAACGACTGCGGTACCGCGGTAAGATTGAATAATGTTCGCAAAGTCCTCTACAAACTCTACGACCATGGTCTAGTCTCATGCACACGCGTCAGAGACGAGAAGACAGGGTGGTTCATCTTCTATTGGAGACTCCAACCAGATCAGCTTGACGCATTCATTCGGAGCAGAAAGAAACGGGCCCTGGACAAACTGAAACAGCGACTAGAATACGAGCGGGGGCACACGTTCTTCATCTGCAAGAAGGACAGCGACGTTCGCGTCACCTTCGAAGAGGCAATGGAGTCCTCGTTCAAATGCGGAAAATGCGGTAACCAAATGGAAAGTTTGGAAAACGCTGCCGCGGTCGATATCCTAGAGTTAAGAATCCAGAGATTGGAAGCTGAGCTTAGCAGATAAACTCTATGAAAGTAACACTAGTACAAAAGAGGGGTAAAGTAGAAGATCGAGATTTCCGAAACCAACTTGAAACCGCGATTCGCAACACGATAGGCAACCTCTCAGCAACTGCAACCTTCTCATCCTACACAAAAGAAGGATGGGTGACGCTGTCCGTAACTGGAGAAGATGCCGAAATCGTGACTGAACTCCTCTCTCAGACCTTCGGCACAATCAGCGAGGACGCTTCGAAGGGCGAACTCCACGGAAACTACCGTGGAATAGTCGAGGAAATATCAACGGCTGGACTAGGAGTTGACATAGGAACTGAACGTCCAAGATCAACTCTCGTCAACGTGAAATTAAGCTCACTACAGGCCCAACTAGCTGACGTACAGAAGATCTCGACGAGGCGAATTGGAGATTGCTATTGCATCCTCCCCCAGACACCCGTCTCAGTTCGAGTAACTCACTCCTCACCCAGCGAAATCGAGGGCTGGCTGGCAGACTCACAAGTCTCCCAGTTCTCTCGGTGGATTACCGGCGGATTAGAACGAATACAAGTTTTCAACTGCCTGCCAACCCACATGGACTTCGCCATACGTAAAACCCAATTAGAAAGAGACATAATCGCCACCGAACAACTTAGCCTCACCGTCCAATCCATGGCATGCAAGGTAGGAACCAACGCGATAGGATTGATCCCTCGAATAGGCTCAGTCTTGAGGAAGAGCCAACTGGTGCCGTTCATCCCAAGACGAATACAAGAAGAATGCCGAACGTGGCAGACCAATGACGTATAACGAATGGAAATTCCTAGACACCAGCTATGACTCGGTCTACAGAAATCTAGCTTTAGAAGAAGCTCTAATCACAACCCAGCAGTCAGACAAAGCCACCCGAATGCGAATTTGGACGAACCCTCCAGCAGTAGTAGCCGGCCGCTTCCAAGACGTACGCTTGGAGGCAGACACAAGCCTGTGCGAGCGAGAGAACATTGCAATTGCTAGAAGATTTACCGGAGGTGGAACCGTCTACCACGATCCAGGAAACCTGAACTTCACGCTGGTCAGCTGGGAACCATCTATCGATCTGAAAGCAATTCAACATCGCAACATCTCGATCTTGAACGAAATGTTGCTCAGACTGCATATCGACAGCACGATAACGAGTCCGAACTCGATCTCAGTGGCAGGTAGGAAGATTTCAGGCGCCTCCGTCGCAGTGAAACGTAACCTTGTCCTTTGGCATGCGTCACTCCTAGTCTCGACCGACCCGTTAACAATCACTCACGTCCTTGCTCCTAGCCGCCGGCAGTTTATCACGAATCGGGTTCGAAGCAGGTGGGAACCCGTCACCAACTTGCAGAGAGAACTATCGCGATCTGTGGAAACTCGAGAAGTCAAGCAACAGTTCCTGAACACTGTGGAAGACATGTTCCAGGTTCGATTGAGAAGAAGTGAACTATCGTCGAGTGACGAGGCGGAGACAATTAGACTGCACGATTTGAAATACGCCACTACAGAGTGGATCTATGAGGGGGTTGTTAAGTAGAGAAGTTGGAACTCACACGACTATTGCTGTGTGAGTTCGCTCAACACCCTTCACGGGCTGAATCTTCCTAATCACCAACTCAGAAAGCGCATTCATATCCGGCAATTCCAAGTACACGATCACATCATACACACCCGTAACCGCATGAACCATCTTCACACC
>Ga0187780_10003988_pt1 | contig 11061 bp, 13 predicted proteins | sample 1015_Q2_SP10_20__FD_132429 | JGI IMG/M metagenome (GOLD analysis project Ga0187780, IMG submission 132429) | Tropical peat soil microbial communities from peatlands in Department of Meta, Colombia - 1015_Q2_SP10_20_MG | ecosystem: Environmental > Terrestrial > Soil > Wetlands > Peat | place...
CCAAAGGGCAACTCTGAATACGACGACACACCTATGAGCACAGTCCCAAACGTCGGTTTGTGCGCCTGAGAAACCTGGTGTCGACAGTTCGATCCTGTCCCTCGGCACCACTATTTGAATTCAAAGTCAGCCTTCCACGGACCTCCGGCGACGGCCCGGGGACAAGCCGTGACAGCTGGCCACGGGGATCACCGGGGACGCCCAGCGATCGCACGCAAGATGGCGCCGGCGTATACGCTTTGGTTGACGACGAGCATCAAGGGCGCCGCCATCAGTGGGGCGAACACCCCCAACTATTTCGGGGGTGCAAAGTCGGCATCCTTACGTGGAGGGTGCGTAGACCTGGATCCGGTTGTTCTCCACGTCGGCGACGTAGAGGAGCCCCGTTTCGCCGAAGGCCAGCCCTTGGGGTGCGTTGAATGCGTAGTCACCACTGAGTCCGTAGCTGCCCATGAGCTGGCCCGTGAACACCCCGGCAGACGTGAACTCCTCAACTCGGTTGTTACGGGTATCGGCGATCCAGATGTTCCCCGCGGCGTCGACGGCGATCCCTTTTGGCCCGGAGATCTCGCCTGGCGCGGCGCCGGCAAGGATCGGGAGCACACCATTCCAAGCACCGGTCGCCGGATTCAGCGAGATGATCCGGTTGTTGAAGGAATCGGTCACGAGAAGGCGGTTCAAGGTCGAGTCGTATACGAGGGAGTAGGGATTGTTGAACTGGCTGTTCCCGGAGCCGTGAGAACCGACCTTCCAGAGAAGGGTTGGTTCCCCGGTTGTGGGCACCGAGTACGCTTGGATGTCGCCACCGACGGTGTCCGCGATGTACATCGTCCCCGACGGCGAGAATGTCACGTCCATCGGCCAGTCGAGCACGGTGTTCTGCCGCCCCCCGGTCGGTACTTCGCGGAGCGGTCCGTCGCCGCTCGCGTCGAACTCGTCGATGGCGTTGTTTCGAGTGTTGGCAACCCAGACGTTGCCGCTCACGGGGTCCACCGCGATGCCCTGGGCCCAGTTGAAATCAGCAGCACTCTCCTGGGTTCCCTTCACCCCCCAGTCGAAGGGGTTGCTGCCGTCGAGGTCGTAGCGTTCGATCCGCTGGTTGACCGTATCGCTGACGAAAACGTAGCTGGAGCTGAGCGCCACACCGTGCGGCTGGTTCAACCCTCCGGCCGGCGGATACACTCCGTCCCCTATCTGCGGTTGGGTCGTTGAGATCGATCCGTCCGACGAGTTGTAGGCCAGGATCTTGAGGCCCCAGAGGTCGGCGGCATACACCGTCGGATCGGCTCCAGCGCCGACGGCGACGCGCCGGAGTTGGAAGATCTGGTTCGCCGCTGTGCCCTTTGTACCGATGACGTTCGTCGCCGGCATGCTTCCGGGCAGGTTGGCGCAGCTCACCCTGCCGCCTGCGACATGGAACACCTTGATCACCTCGAGCTCCGACGAGGCGACATAGATGTTGTTGTTGGCATCGATATCAACGCCATAAGGCTGGCCGACCTGCTCACAAGCGGGTGTCCCCTTGCCGGTGCCCCATCGCAAGAGAAGCTTTCCCGCTGGGCTGTACATATCCACGCTGTTGCCGCGGTAGTCCGCGGTGAAGATGTCACCGGAGGAGTCGGTCGCCGCGTCGCGGGTCCCCTCCGTCTTGGAGGTCGGCGGGACCGTCAGCACCGGCTTTGTATCGGTGAAGTGGTTGAACACATAGACATTGCCGGTCTTCCCGTCGGACACCAGGATGATCGCCTGCCCGCTCGCGTTCTTGCCCAGGCTGACACCGATCGGGTCGGTGAAGGGTGCGTTGATCTTCTGGACGAAGCTGCCGTCACTGGCATTGAGGACCTGCACGTCGCCGTTGTCGGTGTCGGCCACATAGACATAGGTGCCGTCACTGGCGACGTCTCGCGGCTCCTGGAAGCTGTCGTTCCCGCTGCCGGCCGGGCCGATCGATTCGCCACGGACCCCCACAGACCACACCAGGGTGTCGGTGCCGGCTGCGAACTTCTCGACCCGGTAGTTGCCGGTGTCGGCGACGTAGACGTTGCCCTCGGGGTCGACCGCCACCCCCGATGGGTAGATCTGCGCTTCACCGGACGTCCCGACTGTGAACTGATAGGTCGGCGATGTGGTCTCCAGCAAAGGTTCCGCCCGGACCCCGGCTTGCGCGAAGCCGGCCCCTGCCAGCATCGCGGCGATGACGGTTCCGCGCAGGGCCCATCGGCGCGGCATGAGAGCGACTAGCCGCGCCGCCGGCGCCCTCATCGCGATCATTCCAGATTTAAACAACGCGGTTTCACGGTGAAAACGACGCAAGATTCGCCTCCTCGACCGGATCTTCCCCACACCGAACCGGCGGAACCCCGACTCTCCGCGGCAACCGCAGCCTACCATTGAATCACATCCAACAGCAAGAGCGCATCAATCGCACCTTGAGCATGTCCGTCAGACTCCTGTTTCGGCGCGGCGTGCTGTTCAGTGGAGCCGCGGTCTGACCGTCCAGTGGAGGAGGCATCCATGACAACAATCCCGGCAGACGCTCCGCGATCCGACGACGGTCAGTGGTGGTGGGATGGCGCCCAGTGGCAACCCGTCGATAGCGCTGGGGCGGCCGCGGGTCCGCAGTCTGCGGCGCAGGAGGCGGGCGGCGAGGTCAATACCAGCGGAGCCCCCTACACCGCCTCTGCGGAGATCGCCGCGGGCACCCAGATCGGCACCATCGACATGAGTCTCAGCGAGATCGAGTCCATCCTCACCGCGGCGGGTGTCGACCTGGGCGATAGCAGCGGTGGCGGCGACCTGGTAGCGGAGCAGAACCCGGACCAGGCGAACGCGTGATGGGAGACCCGCATCTCGTCACCCAGTGGGTTAACCAGTCAGATCTCATCGGTCACAGCTACGTCTGGCAGGTGCAGTTCCAAGTCAGTGATCTTCACTTCGAGACTCTCAGTAGCCGGCTGGGAACGACCGACATCTTCAGCGACCCCGCGTTCGTGGTCCAGCCGCACGACGCATTTCAGCCCGGGCAGCTTGCGCTGCAGTGGAACCTCGTCAACCAGACGTGGCCGACAATCGGCGGCATGGTGCTCCAGACAATGCTGCAGGGCGGTCTGCAATGGACCGACAGCTCGGGGACTGCCGTCACTCTGCAGCCCGGCATCGACATCAGCAACACGCACCTCGACTGGTTCCACCTGCAGGTCGGTATCCAGTTCAGCTTCAGCGAGGGCGCCGACGGTGCCCTGCGCGTGCAGACTCAGCTCCCCGTGTCCACGGTGATGACCGGCGTCTTCCGCTTCTAGCCACAGGTCGTTGGGTTCGAGTTGTCGAGCGAGGTCAAGGGGCGAAGAAGCCGTCGTTCAGTCCCCGACGGCGATCCTCCCGCTGATCTCCTCGATGGCGATCTCCACCCAGTGCTCGGTTGAGGGCACAGCCCACGAACGCAGGGATCCCCATCGCAGTGCAGCCAGCTTGCGGGGATCCGTGACCTCATGCGCCGTCCCGCGCACGATCACGCTCCATCCGGTACGGTACTCAGGGCTGTTCTCACCAACCTCAAAGACCACTTCCGCCCCGGCGCCGATGGCACTCAGTTTGGTGCCGGGGCCTGTGCATAACAGGATCACGTCGTTGCTGGCGGCGTAATTCACCGGCAGGATCATCGGGTGCCCTTCCGAAATGAAGCCGAGCCGGCCAACCTGCGCTCTGTGCTGCAAGAGGTCGAGTGATTCCGCCCGGCTGATATGCCGCAGGCCGCTTCGCGCTGGATCGTGCATGGTCCGCTACTGATGCCTACCCGTGCTGGGGCGGGCCGAATCGTCCAAGCACCAGGTACAGCGCCAGTGCGATGAGGCATACCAGCACGAGGAGGCTGAATGGCACGACGACGACCATGATGAGATTCGGTGCCTGCGTGGCGAGCACGGTCATGTCCTCCTCGTTCGCTGCCTCTTGTGCGGACCCTCTTCACCAGCCGTCAGCGTGAACAGCCGGTCGTTCCCATTGCGACCGGAAGCTACGGTTTTGTACAGGGTCGAAAGTCCCCATTTCTGTGTGACCTAGGGACTGCGGGTGAAGAGCCATGACACACGCCGATGCTCTCCGGAATCAGCGATCACGGCGTGCGCGGGCTCGACACACCACCCTCTACAGAGCTGATTCGGCCAGCCGGACCCATCGCGGTCTTCCGCGGACATCAAACAAGAGGCTGATCCGGACGGCACTGCCAGTCTCCTCTTCCCACACCTGATACCCGCTCTTCGGCCACCAGTGGCCGGCGTCCCTCACCGCCAGGTCGACGGACTTACCGACGCCGACCACGGTGAGATGATCGAAGCCGGTCGCGTAGCGTCGACCGGTTCCGTCGGTGCGCCATTCTGCCTGGGCGACGACGTAGGTCACGGCAGTCCCCTGTAGAAGCTCCGTTTGCGAAGGGTTGGCTCATGGAAACCCTGGAAGCTCGGGATAGCGGCGACCAGAGGAAAAGGTCCCGATTTGAACTGACTGGACGGAGCCGTTCGTCACGCCTGTCAGAATCCCCGGGCCCCGCGCCAACCAGCACGCGCGAGCACGACCTGCACGTCACTCACGCGTCGCTCAAGAAACCCCGCCTCGCAATATGCGAAGTAGAATCGCCACATACGCAGGAAACGCTCGTCGAAGCCCAGGGCGTGTGCATCGGACCAGCGGGCCTCAAGTCGGTGCCGCCAGTCGGACAGCGTTCTTGCATAGTGCCGGCCGATATCCTCGAGGTCGATGATGCGGAGATCACTCGACCGCGTCGCGGCGTTGGCAATGGCTGTGATCGACGGCAGGCAGCCACCGGGGAAGATGTACTGCTTGATGAAGTCCTTTCTCGTCTTGGACCGTTCGTACTCGCGATCGTCGATGACAATGCACTGGAGGGCGGCGCGACCATCGCGGCGCAAGAGACGCGAACACGTCGCGAAGAACGCATCGTAGAGGCGCCAGTCCACCGCCTCGATCATCTCGATGGACACGAGGTGCGAGTACTGCCCCTCGAGGTCGCGATAGTCCTGGTTGAGCACCGTGATCCGGTTGGTCAGTCCTGCGTTGGCGACCGCGCGGGTGGCGTAGTCGAACTGCCGTCCAGAGATCGTGGTTGTGGTGACCCGACATCCATAACGTGTGGCCGCGTGCTGGGCGAAGCCACCCCAGCCGCCGCCGATCTCAATGACATGGTCGTCCGCCCCAAGGTTGAGCTTGCGACAGATGCGGTCGAACTTCGCGGTTGATGCTTCGGCGAGCGTGCTTGCCTCGGTCGCGTAGACGCCACAGGAGTACGCCATGGTGGGATCAAGGAACAACTCGAAGAACTCATTGCCAAGGTCATAGTGCGCGTGGATGTTCCTGCGATCGTCGGCTTTGGAGGGCGGTCGGAGTTGATGCGCCGGTCGTGCCGCAGCGTCTCGGAGCGACACCACAGGGTTGCTGACACGGTTGAGACGGTTGAGGTTGAGCGCCAGCAGGCGGAGGAGGGCGACGAGGTCGTCGCTGTCCCACCGTCCCTCGAGGTAGGCCTCGCCCAGTCCAGCGCTGCCCCGGGTGAGCACCGTCCTCCAGACTGCTGGGTCGTGGACGTGCACCGTGGCGTCTATGCCGAGGCGGCCGCCGCGACCGAAGGTCCGCTGCCCAGAGCGCTCGACGACGGTGAGTCTTCCGTGCTCCAAGCGTCTGAGCATTCCTGTCGCAATGGTGCGGGCCAACCCGGCGCGCGGTCGGGGATTCGCGACGGGGTGCGCCCCGGCACTGCTCATGCCACTGTGCCTCGGTGAGCAACGTAGGGGGTACGCCGGAGCCACAGGCGCACCGCATGCGCATAGATCCCGGCTGAGACGCGGGGCGTCATCAAGGGATAGCGGAACAGGAGCCGGGCGACGGCGCGGCGCGTGAGCGGCCGGCGCTGCAACGACAGACCAGCTCGGAAGACAACCGTCGCACCGCTCTTGACGGTGATCCCGAGCCCGCAGCGCCGTCCCGGTGCCGTGAGGCGGAAGTGGTACGTAAGGTCCATCGGCAGAAACGGGGAAACGTGGAGTTGCTTCTGCTCGGGTTTCACATCGCGAAGCCCTGCGCGGACGTCGAGCACGTATGCCTGCGATTCTCCCCACGGCGTGTTGGTCACGTCAGCGACGACCGCCTGCAGCGTTTCGTCGGCACCGTAGCAATAGTAGAGAGCGATGGGGTTGAAGCACCACCCCCACGAGCGATGGTGAGCAAGTAGCCGCACCGGCCCGCTCGGACGAAAGCCGACGCGGTGCTCAACCAGGTCAAGCACGGTGGCGCGGAGGGGTTTGCGCGGGTCGCCCATGAAGTCGCGGCGGCGGAACCGTATCGGCGCCGAGCGCTCGGCGCGCCAGAGTGGTGCGAGCTCGGAAAGACTGTCGATCTCATCAAGGTCGAGGAAGAGCATGGCGATCCTCCGGACGAAGCCGCTCGCCTGATCTCCTGAACGTCGATGCATGACGGTACCCTCGTAGAGCGCGGAGTGCCTCATCGCGCAAGCACCGCTTCGCGCTCCGGCGCTCTCGCGACCAGCCGCTCGGTCGTGGTGAGCGCGCTCCGCACCCCATCCTCATGGAAGCCGTATCCCCAGTACGCGCCGGCGTAGTGGGTGTTGAGGTGGCCGTCGATCTCGCCCCTGCGACGCTGGGCCCGCAGCGCGGCGCTGTCGAAGACCGGATGCGCATAGTCGTGCGAGGCGATGATCCGCGATGGATCGATCGCCTCGTCGGCGTTGAGCGTGATGCAGTAGTCGGTTGCCGAGCGCAGGGTCTGCAGCCGGTTTGCGTAGTAGGTGAGGATGGGCACTTGCTGACCGGCCTTGACTCTGCGGTAGTTCCAGCTCGCCCAGGCCCGCCGGCGCTGGGGGAGCAGCGTTCGGTCGGTGTGCAGTGTGGTGCGATTGCCCCGGTAGCGAAACGCCCCGAGCACCGACACCTCAGCTCGAGTGGGGTTGCTGAGAAGGGAGAGTGAAACGTTGGCGTGCGTCGCCAGGATGACCTTGTCGAAGCGCTCCCCGTCCGGATGCGCTCCGCTGTGGATGACCACGCCTTGGTCGTCTCGTTCGATGCGACGCACGGCACAGCCCGTACGAATCCGATCGTGCCACGGGCGTGTCAGGCTCTGGACGTACTCGCGCGACCCGCCACTCACGGTGCGCCACTCGGGCCTGCCGCCAAAAGAGAGCAGGCCATGGCGGTGAAGGAAACGCGCAAGCGGAGCCACTGGGAAGGCCATGAATTGCTGCGGATCCGCGGACCAGATGGACGCCCCGAGAGGGACAAGGTAGTCATCGATGAACGGGCGCGAGTAGCGACCCTCGGCGAGAAAGCCGTCGAGCGATGTGAAGATGTCGTCGCTGTCGACGAGCCTGCGCGCGGCGCGGTTGAATCGCGGAATGTCGGCGAGCATCCGGGTGAAGGACGGCCTGAGGAGATTGCCGCGCCGGGCCAGAAGCGTGTTGAGGTTGGTCGTGCGGTATTCAAGCCCGGAGATCAGAGACGAGACGCTGAAGCTCATGTCGCTGGGCTGCGTCGCAACACCCAGTCCTCTCAGCATGGTGGAGAAGTTGGGGTAGTTGGGTTCGTTATAGACGATGAACCCGGTATCGACACCAAGGGTCTGTTCGGCCTCGTGCACGAACACGGTATTCGAGTGGCCCCCCACCTGCTGGTCTGCTTCGAACACTGTGATCTCGTGGTTGGGATGGAGTACGTGCGCCGCGCTGAGACCGGAGATGCCGCTGCCGACGATGGCGATACGTTGCATGTCCGGTGAGTTTAGTGCTAAATTATCGTCCTGTCAAGTCAACCCCTCCCAGCAGGTCGAGCAATGCCCCGCTACAACACCGTCATCAACTCCACATGGAACGTGGACCAAGCCTTCGCCTTCATGAGCGACTTCAGCAATGCGGCGCGCTGGGATCCCGGCGTGGTCTCCGCCCAACGGCTCGACGAGGGGAAGGTTCGCATCGGATCGTCCTTCGACCTCACGGTTGCGTTCGCAGGCCGGAGGATGAGGCTTCGATACACCGTGAGAAGCTTGGACCCGCCCCATAGGGTGGTATTCGTTGCTTCCACGAGTCGGCTGGAGTCGGTGGACAGTCTGACCTTTGAGCAGCTCGGTGACGGCTGCCGTATGACATATGACGCCGATCTCAGGTTGACCGGACTCGCTGCGGTCGCCAACCCCGTCCTCGCTCTCGGGTTTCGCCGCGTCGGCGATCGAGCGCGCGATTCGCTTCGATCGGTACTCACGAGCAAGCGATGAGCAACCCCGACAGCATCCGTTCGGGCATCGATCGCGTCCTCGAGGCCTCCGTCGTGGGCAGCTTTACACGGATCGGTCCGGCGGTCCGCCGCCGCCTATTCGATTGGGAACCACTGGCGGCCCATCGGATGGACGGCAAGGTGGCGGTGGTGACGGGAGCTACCTCGGGCCTTGGCCTTGTCACGGCAACGGAGCTTGCTCGGCTTGGGAGTCGCGTGGTGCTCCTGGTGCGCGACGCCGAGCGGGGGCGCAGGGTCAGCAATGTGATCGGTGCAACGGCGGGCAGCGGCGAAGTCATCGTCGTAGAGGTCGACACGGGCGACCTCGAGGGCATACGGCGCGCCGCTGCGGCGCTCAACAATCTTGCGGCGATCGATGTGCTGATCCACAACGCCGGTGCGCTGAGCGCGACGCGAAAGGTATCGCCACAAGGAGTCGAGCAGACCGTCGCCGCGCAACTGGTCGGCCCGTTTCTGCTCACCCACGTCCTCGGTGCCCAGCTGAGGAAGCGGCCATCGCGCGTGATCTTCGTGACCTCGGGCGGGATGTACACCGAGCCGCTTCGGGTCGAGGCGCTCGAGATGAGCACCGCCGACTATGACGGCGTCACCGCGTATGCGAGGGTCAAGCGCGCCCAGGTCTCGCTGGTGGAGCGGTGGGCTTCGCGGCTCCAGCATCTCGGGATTACCATGACCGCGATGCATCCCGGCTGGGCCGATACCCCGGGCGTTCGCGCGTCGCTTCCTACGTTCCGGCGCGTCGTGGGACCGCTCATGCGCACCCCGTCCGAGGGAGCGGACACGATTCTCTGGCTCGCGTCGGCGCCGGGCGCCGGCACGCCACCGGGGTCGCTGTGGCTCGATCGCCGGCCACGCAGCGCTCACCGGCTTAGCCGAACTCGCCGAAGTGACACTGACGCCGAGCGGGCCCGGCTCTGGGAGTTCTGCTGCGAGCGCAGCGGCATCACCAGGGACGAACTGGCGACGCTGGCGTGAGTCGGGAGACGCCGTACGGTCTGCGCGAGGCGGCCGAGTTTCTCGGGGTCCACTACATGACCGTCTACCGCTACATCCGCACGGGCCGCCTTCCCGCGCGTCAATCCGGATCGCATTGGCTGATCTCCGAGACTGATCTGAAGCGGTTTAGCCGGACGAAGTCCGCCGGCGGCGGCCGTGGCAAGCGCCTGCGGCTCGATTCGAATGCCTCCGACCGGTTGGTTGCCCGGCTGCTCGTTGGCGATGAGGGCGGGTGCTGGGGCATCGTGCAAGAGGCGCTGGCGGGTGGAGCGGTGCCCAGAGATGTGTACGTCGATCTCTTTGGTCCTGCTCTGATCACGATCGGCGACCTCTGGGAGCGCGGCGTTATCACCGTTGCCGACGAGCATCGAGCGTCGGTGGTTGTTCATCGCTTGGTGGGGCGCCTCGGGCCACTCTTCCGGCCCCGCGGCCCGCGCGCCGGCACAGTGATCGTCGGCGCGCCTGCCGGCGAGCTGCACGGACTCCCAACCGCCTTCGTAGCCGACATCCTGCGCAGCCAGGGTCTCGAGGTCATCGATCTCGGCGCCGACGTGCCACCCGATGCCTTCGCCGCGTGTGCTCGCAGTGCCGAGTCACTGATCGCGATCGGCATCGCAGTCACGCTCGGCCAGCACCGCCGCAGCCTTGGTGTCCTGATACGGACGCTCAGGGCCGCCGGGGTCACCGCTCGGATCGTGGTTGGAGGCGCCGGGATCACCGAGGCGCAAGCGCGACACCTTGGGGCGGACCACTGGGCCCGAGACGTCGATGACGCGGCGCTGCTGCTGGCGACTCCTGATGTCTCGCCCGTGCCGCCATCTCATCGCCAAGCGCTGGAACGTTGAGGAATTCCGTGTTCCAGCGCGCCAGATGGTGACGACGCCGCACATGGCAACTGTCCTCCGCCGGTCGACCCATTGCAGGGGCTTTCACGATCATCCAGCGGAGACCCGTACCGCTTCCGATCACCAAGCCGCGCTCAGCAACTGATGAGCGTGAGAATCATGATGGTGGGCTCGAGCGCCTCGAGGGTATGCGGCGCGCCCTGCGTCATGTAGAGCCACTGGCCGGGCGCAAGGTCGATCGACTCGCCTTCAACGTTGAACTGCAACTGACCGGATAGCACTTGGACGACGGCGGCTCGGTTCGCCGTGTGCTCGGTGAGTCCCTCACCCTTGTCGAATCCGAACACAGTGACATTCAGCGTGTCATCCTTATGGATGACCTTCGAGACGACGGCACCGGGCTGAATCGCGACATCCGTGATGGCGCTGACGACGTGGTGTGCCATTGAACTCTCCTCGTATTCTTGGATGCACAAGGGTGAAGGTCACGTGGCGAGAACCTGCCACGTAACCGCCGCGCCGGGAACGGCTATGAATGGCGTGCGTCGGGCTGCGTGCGCCGGCACCGGAAACCTGGCGTTCCGGAGACCGCGGACACCTCGGTGATGCAAGGCAGTCACGCGCCTGTTGCGACCGGCTGAGGCTGCGCGCCCTCCTCGGTGTGGAACAGCGAGGTGGAGGCTCGGTACTGCGAGGCATCGATGATGAAATGTCGTAACCCGCGGGTCGAGGACGATCCAGAGAAGCACTCCGATGACGAGCAGGGCCACGCCTGACGTCACCCAGCCGAGGAGGACGAGACGGGTGCCGGGCACAGCCGTGCCGGCGACACCGGTGAGTGCGGCGGGCGCAGCGGACTCGCGCCCCAGGCCCGGGCGATCAGCGACTGAGCGCACTGCGAGAAGAACGCC
>Ga0187780_10003990_pt1 | contig 11053 bp, 10 predicted proteins | sample 1015_Q2_SP10_20__FD_132429 | JGI IMG/M metagenome (GOLD analysis project Ga0187780, IMG submission 132429) | Tropical peat soil microbial communities from peatlands in Department of Meta, Colombia - 1015_Q2_SP10_20_MG | ecosystem: Environmental > Terrestrial > Soil > Wetlands > Peat | place...
AGTATGTTTTTGAATCCAGCAACAAAGTACAGGTACAGGACGAAAACAGCTAACCCTATGAACATGAAGAAAAAAGCTTTTCGCGTTTGAAGATACTTGGCAACAGACAAATTGCCGACTACCAGTTTGTTGCTACTATAATGAAAGGGTTTAATTTAATTCTACATGCTGGTTTTTTAAGATTTGACAATCTAACCTGGTCTTTTTCAGGTTCCGCATCTTGCAAAATAGTTATTTGCTTTCTTATCAGCGCCTTCTCCTAAGTTGTTTTTTTGCTTTGCCTCTCCAGAAGTGCGCTGGTCATTATCGGCATTATCACCGTGGCGTCCCCTTCGATCATTATGCGCTTTGCTTTTTCGCTTATTTTTCCCCATGAAACCGCTTCTCTGGGTCTTGCGCCGCTGAGGCTTCCATCCCACTCGTCTGCAGTGCTGATGTAAACGACGTAGTCCAAGCCTTCTTTAAATTGATTCCACCATATAGTGTGATGCTTGGATATTCCGCCGCCGACGATTAAGGCGCCGCTTTTTTTCGCGTCGAAAATGATGTTGCTGAGTTCACCCTCATCTTTAAGCAGGTTTACGCGGAAGTCATGGTGGTCCTGGCTGAAGAACCATAGTTGGTAGCCTACGGCGCCATCTGTAATTCCAGGCACGTAGACTGGGATTCTGTTTTTGGCTGCCCAATAAAGAATTGAAGTCTCGTTACAGCAACGTAACCCGATTTCCCACGCAAGTTCACTTGTTGAAAATTCCCGTTTACCTTCTTTGTAGAGTTCCTGCAGGAGCCCTTGGATTTTCTGTTCAATAATCATGCCGTAGCTATCGTTTGGGACAAGCACATTTCCCAGGCGGTTTAAGCCTTCGCGGTGAAGCTTGGAGTCATTCATCACGAAACTTCCCTTGTAGTAATCTTTCCAACATCGTGCCACGTCATGGTCCAGCGTGCCACAGGTGGTTATAATGACGTTTACCAGTTTGCGTTTAACCAACTCTTTTATGGCTCCTCTTGTTCCAGTGGCGACTATGTCAGCCGGGAATGAGAGGAACTTGACGCAGTTTTTGGTGTTAATCATGGATTCCATGATGGTGACGCCTGTGGCAAGTTTGCCGGCAGTAAAGCCCCACGCGCTGTCCATCTGCTTGACAAGTTCGTTCACGGTCATTTGTTCGGCGAAGGCGAAATCTTTCACTGGAATCTTGCGGTGTACTCTTGGCATTACGTTTTTTCTCCTGTTTTACTGGAATAAATCGTCGATTGAAATAAATAGATGTCGAAGCGCCGCCTCATAACTTGATTATTCAGATAGGTATGTGATGATTCTCTTGTAGATGTCATGGTCAGATCGGTCTTCGTAGCCGGCATATATGCTTGGGTTGTCGTTGACCTCCACCACGACAAAGTCACCGTTAACTTCTTTGATATCCACGCCGTAAAGTCCTTTTCCAACAACACTGCACGCCTTCAAAGCAACTTCTCTGAGCACAGGCGGCATCTCACATCTTTTCAGACTTACCGTTCTTCCCCAAATCACTGTTGGTTTACCCCGGAGTTTGGCCCCGTGCTTCCATTTGCCTTTTGGAATCATGTACTTGCAGACGTACAGCACCTCGTTGTTTAAAACGCCTACTCTCCAGTCGAAAGCCGTGGGCGTGAACTTTTGGATAGCCAAAACGTCTGATTTCCTGAAGAACCGTTTTGCAACTTCCCGAAAGCTTGTTTCACAAGCCGCCTTCTCGACATAACGTGAGAAGCTTGTGTATGGTGCTTTTATGACGACCGGTTTTCCGAGAGTGTCGAATATTTCGCTGATTTTTTTGTGGTGTAGCTCTTCCTTATCCAGAAACATGGTGGGAATGCGCGGGACATCGTACTTTTCAAACAGCGCGTACTGATGGATTTTGTTGCCGCAAATTGTTATGGATTCGGGGTCATCAATGACTCTTAACCCGAGTTCCCAAGCCGTTTTTGACACAACGTACGCGGTGTTTAATGGGTCAGTAGTTGCCCTGATAAAAACGGCGTCGTACTTCGGGACCTCGTTGATGTCTTCTCGGAAGAGGAAATGAAATTCGCTTCCCTGCTTTTCAGCTGCTAATTTGAATCTTTGGAGGGCCCCTTCTTCCCGCGGATCGGTAAAATTATACTTCTCAACAAAACACGCAATGTTAGACACCGAAGTGTTCACCCTGCTCAGAAATGAGCGAGACCTCTTTTGATATTAATTTCAAGTCTTGTTCGGAAAGCTCCTCTTTAGTTACGGGTTGCAGTGCACAAAGATAAGCTTTGCCAACAGTTTTTTGTATGTATAATTTACATAGTGGGATCCTGAAGATTTCATAAACTCTTTTCGCGATATTCTGCGTGTATGGGTCCAGGTTATTTGCCTTTCCGAAGCACGTTTTGACCGCCACAAGTTCGCCTTTGAGAGGTTGCGCGCATACGGCAAACTTGTAATTCATTCCAAGACTCTTCATTGCACGGTAAAGGGCGCTCTTGTTGTGAGCGACCTTGTAGCCACCATGGATGAAGGGGTTAACCGCGAAAAGAAGAACTGGAAAGCCGAGTTCGTTGATTATTTTCTTAACTGAGTCAGTTACGACTACTGGTAGAGTCGGCACGCCAGCTTTGGCTGCCCGCAAAAGGAAAACTGGTGTTCTGCTTGAGTCAATTATGTTTTCGCATGAGGGAATTACGCTGTTACCGAGGATTTCAGCGTGCATGGAGACATAGTAGCCCGTTTTGAGGTAGCGGTATTCATTGTTTAGATTGAGTGTTGGTTCGTTGATTGTGGAGTCTAAAAACGTTGCGGGCTTGATTACACGCAGTTTGATGGGTAGGTCGATGTTTGAGACGACCAACACGGTCATGAGACACCAGAGTACTTGAAAGGCGTTATTCGTGCAGTTATATTTAAGATTAACTGCCGCCATATTCGCATCTTAAGTTAACGCTAAACAAAACGAGGCATACCCGCACGTATAAACCGCTTGAAGTCTTTGGACCAGAACACGAATTAGCCCTCGTCGACAGGGACCTGAAGCCTTTGCCGATCTCGGACAGAATAATCAAAGATTACTGTGGAAAAACTAGAAATTTCGTCGAACTTCCGTCTTTCACCTTCGGCAAAGAGCTTCAGATGCATGTAATGGAGCTGAAAGCCAACTCTCCATTCAAATCCCCAGTTGAGTTTGAGGAAACAATGCAGAATGCGGTCTTAACGCTGAGTCAAATCGTAGAGAGGAACGACGCCCAACTGCTAGGAACAGGAATGCATCCCCTGCTTAAACTTGAAGACACAAGCATTTGGCCTCACTACCACAGAAAAATCTACCATGAATATGGCGGAATCTTCAACATGAACCAGCACGGCTGGTTAAACATTCAAAGCTTCCACCTAAATCTTCCGTACCAAAAAGAGCGTGACGGCATCGAAATGCACAATTTGCTTGCTAACCTGTCTGCTTATCTTCCAGCAATCACTGCGTCCTCACCTATCTATGAAGGTAAGGCTGGCTTGGACATCGACAATCGTCTAGTATTTTATAAGGTGAATCAGAGCGAGATTCCATCCATTACAGGCGATGTGATCCCAGAGTACGCCAGCTCATTCAGCCGATACAAGCATGACGTCATAGTTCAATACTCAGAGGATTTAGCCAGAGCGGGTGCTGATAAGACGATTCTCTGGCGAGAATGGATTAACTCGAGAGGCGTGATTTTCCGATTTGACCGCAGAGCACTTGAAGTGCGAGTGATGGATGAGCAGGAATGCATCAAATCCGACGTTGCTTTAAGCTGCTTTATCCGAGCGGCTCTCAGAGGCTTAATGCATGGAAACGGCGAACTTCAGCACCATGACCTACTAGTACAGGATTTCAACTCTGTAATAAAAGACGGGTTAAAGGCTAAAACCTCAAATCCACATGGCAAAACCGCTAGGCAGGTTTGTCAAAGATACCTAGAAATTGCTCGGGAGCATGCAGAAACAGAAGAGAAAAAGTACTTGTGGCTTGTTGAGAAGCGGCTGGAATTGGGTAACCTATCTGAAATTATTCTTGACAGGGTTTCGAGACGCGCGGAAAAAGCGGGTTTCCATGAAGCGATCTTGGACGTTTATTCAAAACTTATTAAATGCGCCTGTGATAATGAACCATTCTTCTAGAAAAAAGGCGTGAAGGTAATGCGTGAAGACAACAATGGCGTAACGTACTCGTTGGATGTTTGCAGACGTTGCAAAGACGGTTGTTGTCAAGACGCCAAGCCCCCGCTTACCGAAGAACGGAAGAAAATCATTCGTGAATACTTAGTTAGACAGGAAGTCCGCGTAAAGAACCCGTTTGCCAAAGCAAGTTATTCTTACCCTAAAGTTGACGAATTGCTTTTCTGCGGTTTCTTGGACAAGAAAACCGGGAAATGCCTGGTGCATCCTGTAAAGCCTGAAACATGCAGGGCGGGTCCAGTGACATTTGACATAAACTTTTGCGAAAGAAAGATCGAATGGTTTCTGAAGAAAAGTGAAATATGCGAATATGCTGCAAGTCTGTACCTGAACAAAGAGGCTTTCAAAAAGCATTTCGAAGTTGCGAAAGAACAGCTAACGCGGTTGATATGCGAGCTTGACATAGAGGAGCTCAGGACCATTGTGATGATCGATGAACCCAATACATTCAAAATTGGCGAAGATGATCTTCCTAGGGAAGTCGTCGGAAAACTCGATAAGAAATCATTTCAATCCCTGCAAGAATCACTTGGCGGGGCAACTGTTGCTAAAACCTTTTGCTTTAGAAAGTTGTAAGAAACTGTTTTCTGCCCCATCTTGAGGATGTGCTCTAAGTCTCCTTCGGAGTCGATGTCGAACATAACGTTTGCGGAGACATAGATTTTAACTCTGACATTCTTGGCTCGCGCTTTGCCGATGTGCCTCTTGAAGCTATCTGGCCCAAAGCAGGGTGAAACTATGCATGGAGGAGTTTGTAACAGCGCGTTGGTTCCACCGTTTTGCGAAGGAGAAACAACGACTGAATTCTTCTGCGCCAGCCTCAAGAGTTCATCTACGTTTTTGGATGTTATAAGTGGGGCATCCGCAGGTAATGCTAAGACCAGTTCTGCTTTGTTTTGCAGACACCACCGCGTAGCTTGATTAAGAGCTTTGTTGAGTCCTTCCTCCGTCTCCAAGAGAAACGTCATGCCGAAGTTTTTCACGAAGGCTTCCACAGTTGAGTCAGAGCTTACAACGACGGTTTTGTCGATTTTGGAACACTTCAAAGCGTTCAAGACATCCTCGAGCATCGCAAGAGTGAAAAGTGGTCGCTCCTGAATAGTGAAGGCGTTTGAGAGCCTTGTCTTCGATTTCAAAAGGTTTTTTACGGGCACAACAGCGAAGGCAGACATGTCCAATCAACTTGAGCTGAAACAGGTCAAATTATTTTCAATTAAAGGCGCTTGACATTTTAAGATTATCCCATATACCACTTCAACCATAGGCAACTCGTTGGATACAAATTAGATCAATTCTTACGCCTACATCCCGAAATCTAGTAAGCCAGCATCCCGCAGCTTCAGCGCCAAGAGAAGGCTGCCAGTCAAATGAATTTTCCCACCGAAAAAAGCTTTTGTGGTGCTTAACTTTCCGCTGACCATATCCATGAAATCAACGTCGGAAACTGTCAACGCTAAAGTTGGCGAAGGATGAGTTCCTTCCGTCACTTTCAATGTTTGATTTTTCACACTGACGATCCAGTTGCCGCCGTTCGATCCGGTTAGATTCAATTGGGCTACAATGTCAAAACCGGCTGCTTTTTCAGGTCGGAATCTGCTCGGCAAAACCTTCTCAAGAAATTCTTTGGGTGTTATAGATTGCTTTTTTTCCATCATTTTCCAACTCGAGGTTTGAAGTTTTACCTGAACAAGTCCCGTTCTTTCGGTCTTGTAAGCTCCTTTGCTGACGCGTTTTTCGCAGTTTGATATTCGTAGCCGCGTATGATAGCTGCAGGGATTCCCTCGTTCGCTTGTCCGATCACTAGCTCGGCTGCTGATGACAACTCGTCAGCTATCGCTGTTTGCTTAATTCTGAGAACGTACCCGAAAAGATCTTTCTCGCCGCGTCTATCTCTTATCGGTTTGATTCCTGCAACGCCTACAGCCACGTTTATTTCGCCCATACGGAACGGTCTCCCATGAGTGTCAGAAACGATGACGGCGACGTTTGCGCCTGTCAACCGTTTTATCTCTTGCTTAATTTTTTGTGCGGAAACGTCTGGGTCTTTCGGCAGCGGCACGACGTTTCTATCGCCTGAAACGTTAGACCTGTCGACTCCAGCATTAGCGCAGATGATCCCATTTTTGGTTTCTGTTATGATGCTGTTCTTGTTTAGCCTGACGATTTCTTTGGTTTCCTGAAGAACAACCTCGACCAAAGCTGGGTCTTTGCCTGTTTTCAACGCTATTTCTCTAGCTTGCAGGGATGGGGTAACTTGTTCAAGGTTGATAACGTTTCCTTCTGCTTTGGAAACGACCACGTGGGTTACCACGACCACGTCTTTCTCCCGAAGGGGTGTTTTCTGTTTTTCAGCTGCTTGTGTAATCAGCTCCCCCAAGTTGTCTCCTTTTTTTATCAATGGAAGATTCTCAACAGCGATGATTTTCACTGGATTCAAGCGGTTTTCCCTTCTTTAAAGGCTAATACTACAAGAATCAATACATTAAAAGGTTATCTCAGTTAACCAAAGGATTTTTTGAAAAAAAATAATTCACGAAACAAAAAAAGAAAAGATTAGAAATTCAGGCTTTAGTTCTGAACTTCTGAAGTTTTTGCAACATTTCTTTGTCGCCTTCAGCATCTCCGGCGCACGTTGCGATTATCCCATCGACCAAGCCATTAAGCCTTGCAGCTTTTTCTTCAACCGTATCCATTGTAGCTGCTGTTGGCCACCCGATTCTCGCGACGATTTCAGCGTTCTTGGGCGTTCCTACCAAGAAATATGCGTAGATCGGCTTGCTCATCTTTTTGCATGCTGCTGCTACTTGCTGAAGGATCGGGAATGATTTGTCTTCGAGTCTCATAAAGTAGATAAAGTCCCAAGGTTCTTGGGCTCGTTTTATGGCGTCCTCAGCGGAAACTCTTGCCGTCAGCAGGCAGCCCAGTTTAAGGTTTTTGGTTTTTACTGTGGTGCGTATAAAGTCCCTTGCAGCCTCGGATGAAGGTAGCATTTTTATCGGGTCGCCGTATGCGGGTTTATCTCCCATAGTGATTGCCAAGCCGTCTAGACCTATGACGTCCGCTGCTAACGCTAAGCCTCCTACCTCAACAGGTCCCTTATAGTGCAGAATGAAGATCGGGCAGACGTATTTCTCCGGGTACTTATTCTTGAGAATGCAGCTTACGACAACGCCGCTGGGAGCTGGATAACCCGCTGCGCTGTCAGTAACGTTCCATCCATCTACTAAATCTTTGATATCGTCTGCAACCTTCAAAAATTTGCGTGTTGGAACAAACTCGTTTAGTATTTTCATGACGATTTCATCTCGGCTAAAGGCTAAATGGGTTAAGACTAAAAAATCTTTTGTACTCTCAGCAAGGATGATCATATGAAATAAATCTTAAAATTGGACCGCGTAAGCCACTTCTGAGCTGTTCTCGGCGAATGAGCCCAGAGAGTGGCGTTTGCTTGAATGCTAAGGTTTCGGCTGGGCTCTTGCAGCTACGCTGTCATGTTTCTTTTTCGTCAACTTAGAAAGCAACCCTTTGGAGAACGACGTTTCTTCAATAGGCTTAGACTCCAAGAACCCTGTTTTCTCGGCGTTCGTGAAGAGTTCTTCCCCTTTTTCCGTGCGAATAATTGTGAATGTCCATCCGTCCAGGCCTAATCCGCCCACGGAGACGTCGGCGAGCTCTGAGCTGAAGTCCTCGCATACCGCGCAGCTCGTTCTAACATACTGTTTTATGTCTGCAAGCGGGATAGCTGTTGTTCCAGCGGGCGTGGTTACAAGCATTTTTCCTTTGATGTTCATCTTTGTTATGTCGTTGAGGTTGATGCCGAGTTTTCCTTTTATGTGAGTCTCCATAAGCCCCTCGTAGTCGAAGCATTCAGAGCACATTAAGCCGACAAGATACTTGATGGGCGCGCTCATTCTTTTCACATTGTTCATCTGCATCTTGCGAACCGCTTGGATCTGGCATGGTGTACCGACTAAGGCGACATTTGTTTTCTTCTGCTTGATCACCTCGGGGAGAGCAAGAAGCGCCGAAGAACAAGTGTACTTTGTTCCAGCAGACTCCACGATCTTTTCAGGAGTCGTTGCAAGGATCGGCACGGGCAGGAACGGCTTCTCTAGGCTTTTTCCCGAAACTACAGCGCCGTCGATAAGCCCGCTCTTCAAGGCGGCAACTAGCATTGCTGTAGCAGCTCCACCGTCTTGCCGAGTTTTCAGGATCTCAATGGGCTTAGCTTGGGCGGCCACTATTCGCTTGTATATTCCGAATTCTTCCTGCGGGTTTCTGATTTTGCCATAAGTGAATTCTTCCGCTTTAGCCATTGCCCAGTTGTATCGTGGACAGGATTGGGCGCATATGCCGCAGACCTTGCATTCCTTGACCAAACTGGGTTTCCCTTTGGCGAGTTCAAGGCATCCGAAGGGGCAGGCGACTACGCATGTTCCGCAGCTTGCGCATTTTCCAGATTCAACAACTTCAGTTAATAAAGAGTTTTCAAAACCTGTTTTTTTGGCGCTCATGCCGAATGCTATGAAGATGATTATATTTAAATTTTAAAGATAAATCGCCTTTCAATTTTCTTGTGTTCTCGATACGATTAACTTTGAATTTAGAAATGTGAGCATATGGATTTTCAGCTGGTCATTTACTAACAGAGCGAAAACGAAAAACCAAACAAAAGCCAAGAGCACATACAGTGGCGATACCGGTGTTAACCCAGGTACCCCGAAAACAGAGATCAACGATGAAATAACCATGTCTGCTATTATAGCAGTCAGAAGTGGAGTGCTCGGTCTCGACTTCCAGAAGTTGCTTCTCTCGCGTACCACAAAGATGGTGAATAATCCGCCGAACAAAAGCATGTCAAACGAGAAAGTGTTTAGCGTCGAAATTTTGGTTAACCCCAAGTATCTAAGTCCCAAGTAGAGTAGCCCTAAAGATTCGATCACAGTAGCCACTCCCAAGACGATGGCTCGCTTGACAAGCGGCTTAATATTCCAGCTCTCAGGCTTTTCCGATGGTCTGACATTGTCGGTGGAAATCGATATAGTAACGAAATCAACTAGGAAAAGCAGTAAAACCACTTGGAATGGACCAACAACAAATAGTCCCGTAGCCAGAAAAGCAACGATGACGAACAATATTACTTGGAATGTTTTGACGATTTTGTTAAAAATCCATGTATAAATTCTTTGGTAAATCATTCTGCCTGTTTGAATCAAATCTACAATGTTAGATAAGCCCTCTTTGGTTAGTACAACGCTGGCTGAACCTTTCGCCACGTCTGTTGCGTTGCTAACCGCTATACCCACCTCAGATTGCTTCAACGCGGCAGCGTCGTTTATGCCGTCGCCAGTCATCCCGACAACGTGCTTTTCAACCTGCAACCCCTTAACAATGCGGTACTTGCCCTCAGGATAGATTTCAGCGAAGCCGTCGCTTTGGTCAACGATTTCTGCGGTGGCGACCGCGTTCTCCGGGCTTTTCTCAACGTCAGCCATTCCGACTATTTTTTCCCCAAGCCCCACTTCTTGGGCTATCTGCTTAGCAATCGGGAGCGAATCGCCAGTTAGCATCTTCACAGATATCCCAAGGGATCGAATCTTGCTTATCAATCCCAGAGAATCCGGTCTCGGCTTATCGTAAAGTGCAACCAAACCAACTAGATCCATCCTTGTGGCTTCTTTGCCCTCTGCCACACCAATAACTCTGTAGCCCTTGTTTGCTAAAGCGTTCATCTGGTCCTCGATTTCGGCAAGTTGTTCACTTTTCAGTTCGCATAGCTCTGTTACTGCTGAAACAGCTCCTTTTGTAACTCTTAGAGTTTGGCCTTGTTTTTCAACGATAGCCTCCGTTCTCCGTGTTGACGGGTCAAAAGGCATGAATTTCTTTTGTTGGTACTCGCCGAGATTCATTTTTTTATCATCGACCGCAGCAAAAAACGCCAGGTCTATCGTATCCTGATTTGCCCTTTGCGATGCTAACGCGCCGAAGATGATGACGTCATCTTTCGTGTAATCGTTCACTTGGGTAACTTCGGCTATTGACAGCTTGTTTTCAGTGATTGTTCCCGTTTTGTCTATGCACAGCACGTCCATGAGGGCGGCGTCTTCAGAGGCGCTTAGTCTAGTGACCAAGACTCCTTTTCTTGATAGCTCATAGGAGCCAAGCGCCATCGTGATCGTGAACATTGTCGGCAAGGCAACGGGTATTGCGGCTACAATCAGAACTAGCGTCAAAGAAAGCACGTCTAAGAGGTTTACCCCTCGCAAATAAGATACGAAGGCGGCGAGGATGAGGAGAGAAATCACCGAGACAAGGAGCCACTTCATCAAGTTCGATATGACGCTTTCCATATGTAGTTTCGGTTTAGCTAACTGAACGAGCTGAGCTGTCTTGCCGAACATCGTGTGAGTTCCAGTCGCCATGATTACTCCTGTAGCTTCTCCCTTGACAAAGAGGGATCCGGAGTAGACGATGTCGCCTTCTTTCTTCTCTATGGGCAGTGATTCGCCGGTGAGAGCCGCTTGATCCACAGTTACCTCAGCATCAAGGATTTTGAAGTCCGCGGGCACGAAATCGCCAGACCTGACTCTTATAATGTCGGCAGGCACAAGTTCCGCTGCGTTCACGGTTTGCCAGACTCCATCCCTTAAGACTCTAGCCTTCAACTGAAGCTTCTGTCTAAGCGATTTCACCGCACGCGTCGCCTGTCGTTCCTGAACAAATCCCAAAACGGCGTTTACAAGCAGCAGAGCGGCTATAATGTAGACATCGATGTATTTGCCTAAGATATAAGAAAGAGCTATCGCTGCTTCAAGCATCCACGCTGCTAAA
>Ga0187780_10003991_pt1 | contig 11051 bp, 12 predicted proteins | sample 1015_Q2_SP10_20__FD_132429 | JGI IMG/M metagenome (GOLD analysis project Ga0187780, IMG submission 132429) | Tropical peat soil microbial communities from peatlands in Department of Meta, Colombia - 1015_Q2_SP10_20_MG | ecosystem: Environmental > Terrestrial > Soil > Wetlands > Peat | place...
CAGCGTGGAGCGGCGGAATCCACGATCAGTAAATGAGAAATATGCGCGGGATAACGAGCGGCATACGCCATGGAGAGGTAGCCGCCCCAGGAATGCCCAAGCAAATCTATTTTGTCGAAGCCGAGATGCGCGCGAAGAGCCTCGAGGTCGGCGATCTGATCGGCCACCGTGCAGGATTGTCCGGTCTTCAGAGGGTCCGAGCGGCCATCCCCGCGCTGATCATAAAAAATGACGCGACGGTTCTTGCCGAGTGCGTCCCAGGCCGAGGCGATATGAAGATAGGTGTGGTCGAAGCCGGGGCCGCCGTTTACGACGATGAGAGGCGTGCCCGGACCGCTGCCCGTCACCTCGTAATAGATTTGTCCGCCGGGGCCGTCGAAGGTCTGGCCATTCTCCGGACCCGCTGCGCGCGAGAGAATTCCACAGAAAAGAAGCACAGCCGCCAGGCAAGCGAAACGAATGAAAAAAGATCTCATGTGCGTTTCCTCAGCCCATAGAGCTGACTTTTAGCGGTTCGATCTTGTAGAGGACGCGGACTTCACCGGGCTGACGGAACGGATAGACGGGCTTGCCGAGATATTTTTGCGAAAGTTTGTTGATGTGATCGTCCGCGCCATTTTCCGTGATTTCGATAACTTTGCCGCGGATTTCCAAGTAGCGATAGGGGTTCGCGGGATCCTGAAGCGAGATGGCCACGCGAGGATCGCGCCGCATGTTCTTGTCCTTGACGCGGCCTTTTGCGGAATTGACGCGGACGTGCTTGCCGTCGTAGTCCACCCAGACCGGCGTGACTTGCGGGCTGCCGTCTTTCATGAGCGTGCCGAGATTACCGAACGCCTGCTTTTCGAGCAGGTCCATATATTTTTCCGGAATAGCCTGGGACATTTCTTCCTCCTAACGAATTTCCTGCAAACTCATGCGAAGCGAATTTCGGGAACGCGGCCTTTGGCGAGGAGCGGCGCGCCTGTCAGTTTCTGTACTTCTTCGACAATCCAGTCGGGGGCGATTTCGCGCAGAATCAGGCCTTCGGGCTTGACGTCGATGACAGCGAGGTCGGTGACGATCGTGTCGACACAGGCGAGGCCAGTCAGCGGATAGGTGCATTGCTTCACAATTTTGGGCGCGCCGTCCTTGGCGACATGCTCCATGCACACGATCAAGTTTTTTGCGCCGGCGGCGATGTCCATCGCGCCTCCGATCCCGCCGGAGCCCTTGGCGCCGGGAATTTTCCAGTTCGCGAGGTCACCTTTTTCGGAGACCTGGAAGCCGCCGAGAACAGCAACATCAAGATGCCCGCCGCGGGTCATCAGGTGCGCGTCGGCTTGGTGAAAGAAAGAGGCTCCCGGAATCAACGTCACGGGAACTTTCATCGCGTCGACCAGGTCAAAATCTTCCTCTCCCGGCCGGGCGCGGCGTCCCATGCCCAAGATTCCATTCTCGCTGTGGAAGTAAACGGTGATGCCTTTGGGAAGATAGTCCGCGATGAGATTAGGAATGCCCCAGCCGAGATTCACGTAAGCGCCATCAGGCAATTCGAGTGCGGCGCGCTGCGCGATTTGTTCTCGAGTGAGGCGCGGCTTATCCGGCATAGTGGAGCCCCTTAGCCTGAACGATGCGGTGCACGAAGATTGCCGGTGTCATGACGTTTTCTGGTTCGATCGAACCCACCGGCACAATTTCTTCAACTTCAACGATCGTGGTGTCTGCGGCCATGGCCATGATGGGATTGAAATTTCTTGCCGCAAGGCGGTAGGTCAAATTGCCGAGTTCATCGGCTCTTTGCGCTTTGATGAGCGCGTAGTCGGCGTGAATGGGCATTTCGAGGATGCAGCGCTTGCCTTCGAGCACGCGCTCTTCTTTTCCATTGGCCACTTCGGTGCCCACACCAACGGTGGTGTAAAAACCGAGCAGACCTGCGGCAGCGGTGCGCATGCGCTCGCAAAGGATGCCCTGGGGGACCAGTTCGAGGGTCACTTCTCTTGCGGCGAAACGATCCTGAAAATAGTTGGCGTGAGGTCCGGGAAAAGAAGCGATAACGTGCTTGACCTGATTGTGCTTGAACATTAGGCCGAGTTCGCCTTCGCGCGTGCCACAATTGTTGCTGATGGCGGTGATGCTTTTCACGCCTTTGCGTACCAGCGCCTGAATCAGATTGTTCGGGAAACCCGCGCCCCCGAAGCCGCCAAACATAATGCGCGCACCATCAGGAATGTCCGCGACAGCTTCATCGAGGCTTGGAAAGACTTTCTTTTTCATTGCGCTCCTAAGACCTGATTGGGGATGGCAGCCAATGCCGGCGATTTGCTACTCGGACCGAATCTCGATGCGATGCCACTTTCCTGCAGCCAGCGGCCGGTTTGCGTGCCGGTCAGATCGTGTTCGAGCAAGGCGCGCAAATCGGATTCATCATCGAGGTCCATTTCCAGCCGCTGGTTGCGGCGGACCAAGATTTGCGCCCCAGCTTTTTGCGCTTCGGCAAGATGCTTCGCAAAACTGCCGTTGCCGAAGTGCGAAGGGAAAAGTGTTGGCGGAGTGCGGAGCATGGCGTTAGTGCCGGTGCCATCGCGGGAAGGAACAATGGCCAAAGCAGGCGGCGTGCATTCTAGCGCGAGAAGCTCATCAATGTCGCGTGGCTGGATCAGCGGGAGGTCCAGCGGGAGGCGGAGCAAGGCGCGGACGCGGCGCTGTTCACAAATGCGGGAAGCTGCGTCAACCGAATCGCTTTCGGAGATCTGACGTTCTTCACGCAAAATTTCCCAGCCGTTTGCTTCCGCCGCATCGAGCGCAGGCTGATAGCTGGAGACGACGAAGATTTTTTCCGCGTAGCGAATATCTTGCAGCGTGCGAATGGCGTCCGCGAACATTGCGGAGGCCAAGCCGAACCTCTCTTCCGGTGAGAGCAAATGCATCAGGCGTTTTTTCGCGTTTCTCAGGTCTTTGACCGGCAGGATGAGCGCGCGCATGGGTGGTTTAGTAGGCGCCTTCGGCATATTTTGCGCGGGTTTCAGTGCGGGCGATCCGAAATAGGGCTGGAAGCGATGGCGGATCGTTCTCCAGGTTTTCAAAGGTACGCCGCGTTTTGTAAGTCGTGGAGCGTTCGGCAGGGACACGACCGATGCTTCGAATCTTGGAGCGAAATTCTTCCGGCGAGACATACTCGCCGAATGTCGCGCCAGCGGCTTTGGAAATACTTTCCTCCATCAGCGTGCCGCCGAAATCGTTTGCGCCCGCTTGCAGGCAAGCCAGAGAAGTCTCGAAGCCGAGTTTCACCCAGGAAACTTGAACGTTGCGAATAGCGCCATGCAGCAGCACGCGGGAAAGCGCATGGATGCGCAAGTGATCGTCGCGCAGCGCGCCGGGCCTGGCGCCACCATGTCGGTAGAGGCGGGTTTTTTCGTGGATGAAGCCCAGAGGCACAAATTCAGTGAAGCCGCCGGTGTGCTTTTGAATCGAACGCAACAGGAGAATGTGGCGGACCCAATCGGCAGGCTCTTCGACGTGGCCGTACATCATCGTCGAGGTCGTGGGAATGCCAATCTCGTGAGCGGCAGTGATGATTTCGACCCAGCGGGCAACGGGGAGCTTGTTGGGGCTGAGTTCGCGGCGGATGCGATCGTCGAGAATTTCCGCGGCCGTGCCGGGAATACTTCCCAAACCTTCGTCTTGGAGCATTCGCAAGTAGTCGTGGAGCGGCATCGCGGTTTTCTGGACGCCATAGTCGATCTCCATGGGCGAGAAGGCGTGGACGTGCATGGCGGGAATGGCACGCTTGATGGCGCGGAGCAGGTCGCGATAGAAAAACCCATCGAGGTCGCGCGGCAGGCCGCCTTGAATGCAAACTTCGGTGGCACCGCAGTCCCAGGCTTCGCGGGCGCGGCGCACGACTTCCTCGAACGAGAGCGAGTACGCGTCGGCGGCGTGCACGCCGCGGCCAAAGCCGCAAAAGCTGCAGCCCACGAAACAAACGTTCGTGAAATTAATGTTGCGGTTGATGACGTAGGTGACGTTCTCCCCCACGGTTTCGCGCCGCAGGTGATTCGCGACGCTAATCAGCGCCTGAAGAGCGGAGCCTTCCGCAGTAGCCAAGGGGAGAGCCTGGTCAAAAGAAAGCTCATTTCCCTGGAGAACCGCTTCAAGAGAACCGCGGACCGGGACAGGGCAGAGCGAAATCGCGTTTTCCAGTTCTCCGATTTGAAGAGTTTGGTTGGTTACCAGGGAACCCATAGGCTTCTTTCCATTGGATGAAGGGCAGGGAATCAGGATTGCTTTTCAGCATTCTCCTTGCACCGGAGCAATCCTATCAGAGCAGGCCGGGCAACCGAAATCCCCGGGCTCGACGCGGCTGAAATTGAGTGCAAGAGATGTGCTTCTTCTTGGCTGTAAGTGCGGCATTCGACCAGGAGACGAGGGAGAGCAACTGTGATAGGTTGCCGTGCGAGGAGGAAGGATGCGGCAGACAAGACGCGCATTGGGCGTGGTGGTAGTCGCAGGGACGCTGGCGGCTCTTTTCGCAGCAAGCGCGTTCGCGGCGGACCAGGTAGGAACGGAGAGCGGGATCGTAGAAGGCACCCCGACGGCGTCGCCCGGCGTGCGGGTATTCCGCGGAATTCCATTTGCAGCCGCGCCGGTAGGAGAGTTGCGCTGGAAAGCGCCACAGGCCGTGAAGAGTTGGAGCGGAGTGCGAAAAGCCACGGAATTCGGTCCGCGCTGCGTGCAGGCGCCGATTTATTCAGACATGATTTTCCGCGACCGTGCGGAAATGCCAATGAGTGAAGACTGCCTGTATCTGAATGTCTGGACGCCGGCGAAATCGGACAAAGAGCGGCTCGCGGTAATGGTGTGGTTTTACGGGGGAGGGTTTCAGGCCGGTTCCAGTTCCGAGCCGCGTTATGACGGAGAGAATTTCGCGAAAAAAGGAATCGTGGTCATCAGCGTGAATTACCGTCTCGGAGTCTTTGGATTCCTGGCGCACCCGGAACTGACCAAGGAGTCGGGCGTGGGCGCTTCAGGGAATTATGGATTAATGGATCAGATCGCGGGGCTGCAGTGGGTAAAACGAAATATAGCGGCGTTCGGGGGCGATCCGGAAAAGGTCACGATTGCGGGAGAGTCGGCGGGATCGCTCTCGGTGAGCGCGTTGATGGCGTCGCCGCTGGCCAGGGGATTGTTTCGGGGAGCGATCGGCGAGAGCGGCGCGTTCTTTGGGCGCGCGCCAGCGGGAATGGCAATGCAGACGCTGGCAGATACGGAGAAAGCGGGGACAAAATTTGCGGAATCGGTGGGAGCCAAGAGCCTGGCGGAACTGCGCGCCAAGGGCGCGGATGAGCTTCTCAGTGCATCGCGGAAAGATCCACCGCTGAGGTTTTGGCCGAGTGTCGACGGCTACGTCTTGCCAAAAGACGTTGCCACGATTTTTGCCGAGGGTAAACAGAGCCAGGTGCCGCTGCTCGCCGGCTGGAACGCAGACGAAGCCAGTTGGGCGGTGGTCTATGCCAAAGAGAAACCTACAGTGCAGTCCTTTCCCGAGCAAGTTCGGACGCGATTTGGGGAGCGAGCGGCGGACGTCTTGAAGCTCTATCCGGCGAGCACCGACGAAGAGGCGCGGCGGTCGGCGATCGATCTGGCAAGCGATCTGTTCATCGTGTACGTTACCTGGCAATGGCTGGAGGAGCAGAATAAAAAAGAGGGGGCGGCGGTCTATGGGTATGTGTTTGAACGCACGCCCCCGGTGTCGCCGGAGACGAAGGAGAATGGCGTTTCGCCAAAGGAGCTTGGAGCGCGGCATGCTTGCGAAATTGAATACGTTTTCGGAGCTCTGAAGTCGCAGCCGAATCCGTGGGAGCCGGTGGATTTCAAAATCTCCGATGCGGTCGCATCGTATTGGGCGAACTTCACAAAGACCGGAGGTCCGAACGGGCCGGGACTCGAGAAATGGCCGGTTTATGGCAGTGGAAATCATCCCATGATGCGCTTTGGAAAAAAGATTCGAGCAACATCACAAGAGCATCGCGAGCGGTACGAATATTGGAGCACATCGAGCGGCCAATCCGAAGCGCATTGAAATTAGCAAAAAGAAGTTCGAAACTGCGTGCCGGAGCAAGCTGGCTGCTTAGAAGTAGCATCGGCTAGATCATTCTCTCGATGAAACGCGGAACAATTCTGATCATCGTTGGCTTCGCGATGCTCGGGCTAGCCATCGCGATTGCCGCTTCCGTGCTGCATGACGGGCTCAGCGCAAAGGCTACGCCAAGCAGGCTGGAAACGTTTCTGGCGCGCTATGCGCGTCACCTGGCGATCCCGTCGAGCGCGCGGACGCAACAGAATCCAATGCTGGATTCGCCAGAACTTCAGCGCGAGGCGCGGCTGCATTTTGCCGATCACTGTGCAACTTGCCATGCGAACGACGGCAGCGGGAAGACCCTCTACGGCGAAGGACTCTATCCAAAGCCGCCAGACTTGCGCTTGCAAGCGACGCAGGATTTGACGGACGGTGAGCTGTTTTGGATTATCGAGAATGGCGTGCGTTTCACAGGAATGCCGGCTTTTTCAAACAATGGACATCACGATTCAGAGAATCACGGGGGAGCGCAGGATAGTTGGCAGCTCGTGCATTTCATCCGCCACCTGCCGCACTTGACGGCCGCAGAACGTCTGGAGATGGAGCGCTATAATCCAAAGGGTCTGGAGGAACGCGCGGAAGAACAAGAGGAAAATGAGTTTTTGGGCGGGGCAACGCCGAAGCCGAAAGCTGATTCACAAAAACAGAAGCCGGAGTGAAGGGCTTGGTTCGAAAGCAAGCAGCTTGCGAGGGAGTTTCATGAAGAGGCGATTCCTGTTGATTGCGGTTTTCGTTGCGCTTTTGAGCGGCGCCAGCTTTGCGCACGGCAACAAAGTGCACGTGCGCGGAACGATCGAAAGAATCAGCGCCGAAGCCGTTCAGGTGAAGACGCCGGATGGCAAATCGGTGGAAGTGAAACTCATGGCTTCGACTGTATATCTGCTGCATGTTGTGGAGAAGCCGGTAAAACCATCTGATTCCAGCAGCGACCAGCCCGCCAAGGCGACGGACCTTACGGTGGGAGACCTTGTTGTTATTCACGCGACGCCGAAAGGCGACACGCTGGAAGCAGACGAGATCAAGTTTTTAGTGCCGGCGAATAAGGTGGCCCCGGCGGCAGTACAGAAACCGAAGACGTGAAGTAGTTTACAGTGGCGGGGGATCCCTACAGCCGAGTCGCTTCGATCCTCATTGAAGCTTCATTTAGCTACTCAACCAGATGACAAGAATGCGTCTTCAAGACCAGCCAAACTTGTTTTCCTGTAGACAGCTCGAGGGCGCGAACTGCTCCGGGCGTGACGTGGGCGACGAATTTGACGCCGCAGTCGACCCGCACGATGAACATGGCGCCGCGCTGCTCCAACGCAATGATTTTTCCTTTGAGGATGTTTCGCGCACTCAGGCCGCGTGGCTGCTCGGCAGCCATCAAAATGTCTCCGGCGCGAATGGCAACTTGCACATGGTCGCCGACAGAGGCATGAGCAAGGGGCACTTCCATTTCGCACGAGCTATCCGCTAGCCGAACGCGCATCACGCCATCCGGCTCGCGAAGATCAAGCACCGTGCCGTGAAGCAAGTTTTCGAATCCCGCGGACAGAGCCAGGCGCTTGCGGCGCGGCGCGTCCAGCACTTCCATCGGAGCACCGTGACTGACGATGCGGCCATGATCGATGGCGATTACGCGCTCGCCGAGGGCATCCACTTCGTCACGGCTGTGCGTGACGTAGAGAATCGGAATTCGGTTCGCGGCGTTCCAGGCGCGCAAATCCTCAACAATGGACGATTTCAGAGCGGCGTCCAGGCCGGTTAAGGGCTCATCGAGTAGCAACACTCGTGGGTTGGTGACCAGTGACCGGGCCAGAGCGATGCGTTGCTGCTCGCCTCCGGAAATTTCATTGGGCTTGCGCGTTTTCAACTTCTCTACGCGAAACGCTTCGAGTATTTGCGCCGTGCGTTTTTGCCGGTCAGACGCGGGCAAATTGTGCAGGCCGAATTCGACATTTTGTTCGACGGTTAGATGTGGAAAGAGCGCCAGGGATTGAAACACGTAAGCGATGCGGCGTGTTTGCGAGAGAAGGTTGAAGCCGGTGGCGGAATCGAACAACACAGTATCGCCTACTGCGATCCGGCCTTCATCCGGCTGCAGAATCCCTGCGATGCAATCCAACACCGTGGATTTTCCCGAGCCCGACGGGCCAAAAAGGATTGTGATGCCCGAAGGGATTTCTAGGGAAACGTCGAGCACGAAAGGGGAACCGCGCGCGCCGCGCCGTTCTTTGTGGAACCGCGCAACGAGCGAATGGGAATTTACTTTGCGCTCCACGGTGTCCACACGCGACGGTTAATGGCGTAGACTGCCGCCAGCACACTAAAGGAGATCATGAGCAGGGTGAGCGCCATGCGATTGGCCGCGCCGTATTCCAGCGATTGCACACGGTCGTAGATATCGATCGAGACCGTGCGCGTCACACCGGCGAGATTTCCGCCGACCATAAGCACAACGCCGAATTCGCCTAGCGTGTGCGCGAAACTCAGCACCAGCGCCGTAATTACGCCCGGCAAGGAAAGAGGCAGAATGACGCGGCGAAATGTGCGCCACTTTCCCGCGCCGAGAAGTGCCGACGCGTGAAGCAACCGTTGGTCTACGCTTTCGAAGGAAGTGATGAGCGGTTGCACGGCGAACGGGAAACTGTAAAAGATTGACGCAATCACCAAGCCTGTGAACGTGAAAGCGAGACCGTGGCCGAAGAGAGCGAGCCATAATCTTCCAAGCGGGCCGCGCGGGCCCATGGCAATCAGAGCGTAAAATCCGAGGACGGTTGGCGGCAGCACGAGCGGAAGCGCAACGACGGACTCCAGCAAGAACTTGCCGCGCCAACTCGAATACGCCAGCCAGTACCCGAGCGGCATAGCAAGCAAAAGCAAGATCGCCGAAACGCAGAGCGCCAGGCGAAACGAAAGAAGTAGGGGATCCATACTCATGGCTTTGTAGGAGTTTTGGAGTTGGCCTGTTGCACGACCAAACCATACTTTTCCAAGATTCGCCGGCCGGAATCGCTTTTCAAGAAATCCAGAAACTGTTGTGCCCCTTTTTTGTTCTTTGCGCTTTTCAGCACAATCGCTCCTTGTTCGATCGGCGGATACAGTTCCGCGGGAATTTCCCAAACTTTTCCGTTTCCCATTTCCGGTGACAGGGCCAGAGACTTTGCGAGGATACCGGCCTGCGCATTTCCGGATTGTACAAACTGTGCGGCTTGCAAAATGTTTTCGCCGTAGACCAGTTTTGCTTTCACTTGCTCATAGATACCGGCCTTTTGCATGGCTGCGACGGCCGCTCGGCCATAGGGTGCATGGTCGGGATTAGCGATGGCAATTTTGTGGACCGCCTGGTCCAGCAGCGCGCTCCATCCCTTTTGCTTCATGTCCGTTTTTGTTTCCGGCGGGATCCAAATTACGATTCGGCCCACCGCATATTCGTACAGCGTTCCCGGCTCTGCGAGTCCCCCTGCTTCCAGCTTCCTGGGATATTCGATGTCTGCGGACAGAAAAAGATCAAAGGGGGCGCCATTCTGAATTTGCGCGAAGAAATTACCGGTTGAGCCATAGGTCACGTTTGCTGAGGTGTGGGAATTGCTCTCGAACTTCTCGGTCAACTCGGCCATCGCAAATTTCAAGTCCGCAGCTGCCGCGATGCGGATTTCGTGTTCCTGAGGGGCTAGCATTTTGGGCGTGAGAAAAACACACGCCGAAATAACCAATAATTTAGCCCAGATTCGAAGAGTGATTCTCCGGCGAGTCACAAGTCACCTTACCAATCACGCCTTTTTTTACACTCGCAGAATCATGACTTCGGTCGATTTGACGAGCGCGGCGGCGCGGTCGCCGGGCTTCAACCGCAACTCCTTCGCGGCGTCCGCCGTAATGATGGAAGTGATGTGCTGCTCGCCGATGGCCAGCGTAACTTGTGCGAGTAACCCGCCGTATTTCACTTCGAGAACCCGCCCGATCAGTTGATTCCGGCCGCTGATTTTCCGGAAATTTCCGCGGCGTGCTTCCAGGTCTCCATGTAGCAGCTTTCGGGGAATGAGCCGGTCGATTTCGCTCTCAGGGACACGGTGGTGGCCACCGGGAGTCTTCACGGACTTGAGTTTGCCGTGGTAGATCCACTGCTTCAGAGTCGGATAGCTGATCCCGAGAATTTTGGCCGCTTCGCGCGGCGCCAGCAGTTTCTGCAAGGCAGCCCTCCTGCTTCTCGACAGGATACTGTATAGCGAACTGCCATTTCAATACGATTTTGTACGACTTGTCCTGGGGCGAGGATCAGTTGCGCAGCGGCTTGCCGGTTTTCAAGGTGTGCGCGATGCGCTCCTGTGTTTTCTTCTCGCCGCACAGCGAAACGAAGGCTTCGCGTTCGAGATCGAGCACGTACTGCTCGCTAACCATTTGCGGTGCCGTAAGCGCCCCGCCAGCAAGAATGTTCGCGAGCTTGCGCCCGACATGCCCGTCGTACTCTGAAGCGAAGCCGCCGCGCACCAGCATGTGAATGGCCAGCTTCGCGCCGGCCAGAAACTGCTCGCCAAGGACTTTGATTTGCGTTGTCTGTGCGCCTTCTTGCCAGTTTGCAGCCAGGGGTTTGTAACCGCCGCGAGCGAGCGCGAGCGCGGCCTCCTTGGCGTCGGCGACAAGCCGGTCGCGGTTCATTGAGATGCCGTCATCCCGGCGCAAGAATCCCAAATCACGGCACTCTTCCGCGCTGGTGCCAACTTTCGCCATGGCAATGGTCTCGAACACAGGCTTGAGCGCGTGAAACAAGTCCAGATCCTCGCCGCCCGCCGCGTGTTCGTTCGCGCGAATCAACATTTCTTTCGTTCCGCCGCCGCCGGGAATCAGGCCCACCCCAGCTTCCACCAATCCGATGTACGCCTCGGCGGCTGCTTGAATCTTTGAAGCATGCAGAGGGACTTCGCATCCGCCGCCAAGCGCCATGCCCTGC
>Ga0187780_10003992_pt1 | contig 11048 bp, 10 predicted proteins | sample 1015_Q2_SP10_20__FD_132429 | JGI IMG/M metagenome (GOLD analysis project Ga0187780, IMG submission 132429) | Tropical peat soil microbial communities from peatlands in Department of Meta, Colombia - 1015_Q2_SP10_20_MG | ecosystem: Environmental > Terrestrial > Soil > Wetlands > Peat | place...
GCGTTCAGTGAGCTGCACTCGCCACCCCATCGATTTCAAGACATCGGCGATGTAATCGTTGCTCGATTTGCCAGCCTCGCCGTGGTCGGCAATAAGTTTCCGGCGCAACTGGTCGATTTCGGCCGTCGACCATTTCTGGATGCCAAGATCGCGCGCGGCTTCGAGGATCATTGCTTTCTTCGTTTGCAGGCTTTGGGTCATCGCTTGCCTTTTTGGGCCGAGCGGGCGGCGCGCTTGTGAGCATGCGAATGGCGCGCCTCCGTAACTGCGGGTTCGGCGGGTTCCCCATTTAGCAGACGGTGATATTTGGCCACATTTTTGTTGTGTTCCGCCAGTGTCGCCGCAAAAAAATGGCCGCCCTGCGTATTGGCGACAAAATAGAGGAAGTCGGTCTGCGCGGGGGCGAGCGCCGCGCGGATTGCTGACTCACCTGGATTTCCAATGGGCCCGGGCGGCAATCCTCGATGTTCATATGTGTTGTACGGCGAGTCGTAACGCAAATCCTTCAGCGTGAGCGGCGGCTTGTACTGGTCCGCCTGCTTCAGCGCGTAGATCACCGTAGGATCACATTGCAGTAGCATTCGCTTGCGCAACCGATTTGTATAGACGCCTGCGACTACCGGGCGCTCGTCCGGCTTGGGAGTCTCAGCCTCTACCAGCGAAGCCAGCGTCACCACAGAGAGGAGCGGCGTTCCGGGAATTAGTGGATCGAGCTTATCTGGCGCGGCCTTTTGCAGCGTCTCGCGGAATTTGCGCACCAGCATGGCCGCAAGGTCAGCGGGCGCAGCGTGACGCTGGAGATTGTAGGTGGCGGGAAAGAGGAATCCTTCGAGGGATTTTGCATCGGGAGCGATGTCTCGGACGAGCGCGGGATCGCCCGCCGCCTTCGCGAAATCCGCGGCTTTCATCAGCTTCGCCGATTCCAGGTTCTGCGCGATGTCGAAAATGGTGTCCCCTTCGCGCACCGTGAATTGCTGATAGTAGACCTCGCCATTGGCTAGTTTCCAGAAAACTTCCTTGCCCGTCAGCGGATGGTCGAAGAAATATTCGCCGGCCACGGGCGTGCGTTTAGGATGGCGCCGCGCGTAAATCTCGAACGCAATCGCGCTCCGAACGATGCCGTTTTCTTTCAGAATATGCGCGGCCGCTCTCCGCGAAGCGCCATGCGGAATCTGCACAAACACGCCCTCCGCGGGTATCGTTCCGTATGGCTTTTCGATGCTGTACCAGAGGAATCCGGCGGCCGCACCGGCGGCAAGCAGTAGGACAAGGACGAGGGCTACAAATACGCGCAAACTAGGTATGCTCCCGGGCCGTGGAGTTTCGAGCCAGATATTCTCGCAAAATCACCATGGCGGCAACCGCGTCGACGCTGTACTTGTCCTCCGAGGCACGGGCATTCTTTTTGCGTCCATGTGGAGTTTCGTGGTGCGTGATGCGTCGTCCGAACTCCTGCTCCAGGAGTTGCTCGGCCTGCCAGCTCGTCAACCGCTCGTCCACCATCTCGACCGGTACTCCAATCTGCTTGCGCAGTCGCTCGGCGAAGCGGGTAGCCTCCTCGGCCATTGCGCTCGGTGTGCCGTCCAGCCGCAGCGGCAAGCCGACGATAATTTGCCTGATGCCGTGATCGCGCACGAATTCGCGCAACCGGCGCATGTCCTCATTGCGGTTGATGCGCTCCAGCGTAGTGTGAGGCTCGGCCACGCGTGCCTCGCAATCGGCAAGCGCCATCCCAATTTTCTTGCGCCCATAGTCCAGCGCCAGAATTTTGCCCGCGGCTGTATCAGTTTTGTTCTTCTGCGTCACCTCGCCAGTATAGCTTGAAGGCTCGTGCGCTGCGGTACATAGGAGGCAATCAGGAGTCTCTCCACATCCTCGCATCTACTTGATTTTTGAAGGGAAAAGTATGAGCCGCAAATCTCCTGTGATGAATATCACGGCCCAGCAGGGCAGTTCTGCCTAACATGTTACGTGGCCTGCACAGGGAAGCGCTCCAGCTCCGGATGGAGCGGTTGCGATTTGCGGCCAAGAACAATAAAGCAGGAGGTACTCGAGCGGTAGTCACCCACGCACATGCCAAACAAGCTCAGGGCGGGAATCATCGGTTACGGCAGGATGGGACGCGGTTTTGTTGCCGCGATGCAGGAAAGCGACCTTTGGGACGTAGCGGCCGTGTACGACATCCGCAGTCAAACACGCCAACTGGCTGCACAGCAAGTTCCCGAAGCGGCGGTTTATGACGAACCAGATGCCATTTTTGGTGACACCTCGATCGATGCCGTCGGCTTGTTCACCCTGGCAGATGCGCGGCCACAGCAGATTCGGCAAGCCCTGGCGAACCGCAAGCATGTCCTCGCGGAAAAGCCCATCGGCGCCGACATTGCCACGGAGTGGCAACTGGTCCACGAAATTGAAGCCGGTGACCGCCTTGTGGCCGTCAATCTGTTCAATCGCAATGCCTGGTATCACAAGGATATCCAGCAATTCATTGAAGACGGCGAAATCGGCGACCTCGCGGTGATCCGGATTTGCCACATGACTCCGGGCCACATGCCGCTCGAAGGCCACGACCCCGAAGGCCCGCCGTTCCACGATTGCGGCATGCACTACGTGGACGTCGCACGCTGGTACGCCAAGAGCGAATACGAGAGCTGGCATGCGCAAGGACTCCGCATGTGGGATCACAAGGACCCGTGGTGGGTTCAGGCCCACGGCACCTTCGCCAACGGTGTGGTCTTCGACATCACGCAAGGGTTTATCTACGGCCACTTGGCCAAGGAGCAGACACACAATTGCTACGTGGATGTCATCGGTACCAAAGGCGTCGCGCGCATGAGGCATGACTTTGCCGAGGCCACTGTGGAACTCCATGGCGTCCACAACACCATTCGCAAAACGGCTCCATTCAACGACAAGAAGCTCGACGTCATGGTGGATGTTTTCGCCCGCTCCATCCTCGCAGGAAAGAACCTTGGCTTCCCGCAGGCGCGCGACAGCGTCATCGCCTCTGAAGTGAGCTGGGCCATGCTCGACGATGCCATGTCCCATGCTCTGCCTGTGCGCGGCACGCCCGAGGAGATGCAGCAAATTCTAAAGCACCGCCGCAGCTTGGAAAACGGGTTCGGCCTCCCGGTCAAGACGCACGAACTGCTCGACACCCCACTGGTGCGCGGCTGATCACCTCGCCCGCCCTCTTCGTTCTCAGCCAGCGTGGATGACCTTTGGTCCTCGGGCCTCTTTGCAGCGTATAATCCAGTTAACGCTTGCCCTCGCTCCAGGCACGTAGCTTGATCCTGATCCGATTCATTCGTGACGTTTGGCTTTCGCGTGATCAAAAAAACCGCAGAGAGTTTTTGCTTTGCCGCTACTTTGGCGGCGGATCTGCTAATGAAGACAGCGCAACACCATCCTTCCCTCGGAGGCTGTTCGGCCCATGAGCGAACTCAACACGAAGTCCCTGCCTGAGAACGCCTACAAACAACTAAACCCTGGCGAAAAATATCAGCCATTGGTGCCGGCCGACGCAAAGTTGCCGGAGGTGACCGCACGCTCCGTCGGCTGGGGACTTCTGCTCTGCATCATCTTCACCGTGGCTGCGGCATACTCCGGTCTCAAGGTCGGGCAGGTGCTGGAATCCGCCATCCCAATTTCGATCCTGGCCATCGGTCTGGCGCGCGTCTATTCACGGCGCTCCTCGCTCCTTGAAAACGTCATCATCACTGGCATCGGCGGCGTGCCGGGCGCGGTGGTGGCAGGAATCGTCTTCACTGTGCCGGCGCTCTATATTTTGAAACTCAGCCCCCATCCCGTGCAGACGATTTTTATCGGCCTGGCCGGCGGCTGCTTGGGCATACTTTTTCTGATTCCCCTGCGGCGCTACTTTGTGCGCGCGCAGCACGGAATTCTCCCCTACCCGGAAGCGACGGCCATCACGGAAGTTCTGGTGACCGGCGAAAAAGGTGGCTCGCAAGCGAAGCTGTTACTGCAAGCTACCGCCGTCGCGGGCGTGTACGACTTTTTCGTGACCACGTTTCATGTCTGGAAGGAGTTCGTTGACTTCCGTTTCGTCTCTCCCATGCGTTTACTCACCGAGCGCGCGCGTATGGCCTTCAGCTTCGATGCCATCGGTTTCATCCTCGGCCTCGGCTACGTGATGGGTCTGCGCAGTTCGATGATTCTCTGTGCTGGCGGCATCCTTTCGAATTTCGTGCTCGTGCCGCTGATCTGGTTCGTCGGGAGCCACCTCGATTCCGCAGTCTATCCGGCTTCCATTCCCATCGCCAAGATGACCGCGGTGCAAATCTATCGAAACTATGCGCGCTTTATTGGCGTGGGCGCGATTGCGACCGCAGGCATTTTCGGCATCATCAAATCCCTGCGCATCGTGGCCGGTTCCTTTGGCATTGCCCTGCGCGTCTTTCGCAAGGGCGAAGTCGCAACTCCGGAACGTACCGATCGTGACATTTCCATGGCCACGATTCTCCTCGGCGTCGTTCTGGGCGCTATTGGTACCGCGCTGCTTCTCGGAAATCTCGAAAGTTCTTGGCTTGTAATCGTTACAGGACTGCTGTTGACGCTCATATTCTCGTTCTTCTTCGCATCCGTCGCAGCAAATGCCATCGCCACCACCGCGCGCAATCCCGTCTCTGGCATGACAATGCTCACCATCATTTTCTCCTCCGCCGTGCTTCTGCGCTTTGGCGTATCGGGAACCAGCGGCATGTTCTTTGTGATGGCAATCGCCGGAATCGTTTGCACCGCACTCTCCGTTTCCGGGCAGGCCATCACCGACTTGAAGACGGGCTACTGGCTCGGTTCCACGCCCGCCGCGCAGGAAAAAGTGAAATTCCTCGGAATCATCGCTGCAGCGATCGCCGCGGGACTGACCGTGGTCATGCTCGCGCGCACCTTTCAGTTTGGCGAATCAGCCCCGGGCGACTTGAGGCCGGTGCTCGCCTCACCGCAAGCGTCCATCATGAAAGCGCTTGTGGAAGGATTCATGAGTCACCAGCCAATCGCGTACCTGTTGTTCGGCACGGGCGCAATGGTCGCCCTAATTCTCGAGATGCTCGGCCAACCCTCGCTCATTTTTGCCCTGGGGATGTATCTGCCACTTGAATTGAATACGCCCGCGCTGGTCGGCGGCTTCTTGTCTCATTGGCTGACCAAGCGCAGCGAAAGGATGGGCGGCGATCCCGGGAGGCGCGTGCGCGAGCGCGGCGTCATCATCGCATCCGGCTTGATGGCCGGCGGCGCGCTTGGCGGTGTGTTGGGCGCCGCGATGCGGCTTCTGCCGCGCTTCAAGGAAGAGTGGATTTACACGCCGTTTTATGGGAACGAGGCTGTCTCACAAACAATTTCCGCGGTAATGTTCTTCGCACTCTGCCTGTACGTCTGGTTCGGCTCACTCAAAAAAGAGAAGGAGATCCCATGGACCGAGTAGGAAGATCTGTCGCAAATGCCGTCTTGGGGATCGACACCTTATGGGGCGGCGACGTCATGTGCCCTTCCGGAACCGGCCGCTTCATCGCGGATTCGTGGTTTTCGGACGAACCATTGCCATGGGCCTATACGGCTCCGGCCGCCACGCGCGTCAGAAATGCAGGTGGCGTCACGGGAAAGAGCGTGGACCGCAACGCCATTGATGAGTATTTGAAGCAAGTCGACGTTGCGGGAGCGATTGAAGGTATTCGAAGCGAGATTGATGGAATCAGCGGCCTGCGCGGAGCCTATTTGGCTGGGCTGGCAACCAGTTTGGCGGCGATGTGGGATCTCGCGATGGAAATCTTGGGCAAGGGCGCACCCGTGCCGTACGACCGCTGCGTCGAAGCCTCAACCGGCCGCGCGCCCGAGCCTTCAAAGCCGGAGGCCAAGCGGCAACGAGTCACGGAGCTTCTGAGCCGCGCCGGCTACTTGACCGCTGGTGCCGGCGGTATGTTGAAAGCGGTGGATATGTGGCGCGGCGAGCGCCAGGTTCCCATGGCATCCGTGCGCGCGCTGGGTAACGCTGTCATAGCGCAGTACGACCGCCTCTGCGAGTCGAACCTCATGCCGTACCTGCCGAAGGAACTTTCGCGTGTGCCACGAGCCAATATCGAATTCCTGCCCATCAAAGACGCCTGGTTCTCCGGCTCAATGAACTATCTGGGCCGCGCCAGGAACGCGGACCGCAGCCCTCAATACGAGGCCACTTACGAAATCAACGCCTCCCTGAAAATCTCGGTGCCCGAATTCGAGCAACTCGTGAGCCACGAAGTGGTCCCCGGCCACGTAACCACGTTTGCGTACCTGCAGGATCTGTTCGTGCGCGGCAAAGCCGGTTTTGAAGCCAGTGTGCTGACCATGAACACGCGTGCCGCAACCCTCTTCGAGGGCATCGCCAATAACGCCATCCTCATCGCCCACGGCGTGACCGAAGTCGAGCAATTGCCCGACGAAGACCTGCAAATTGGCGTGCTCTTGGCCCTTCTGCAGGACGACGCCAAGAATCAGTCTTCGTATCTCACGTGGAAAGAGAATTTGGCCCAAGGCGAAGTCGTGAAGATTCTGCGCCAGGATTTTCTCGTGACCGAGGAGCGCGCCGACAAACTTTCAGGTGCCTGGGGAAGGCATCCTCTGCTCGGAAGAATGTACCTGCCCGCTTACCGCTCCGGCACGGAGCGCGTGGCCGAGTGGCGGCGCAATCACCGGCCGCAGGATATTCTGCCTCCTCTCTACGGCTGCTCTGGCCTGGTAGATATCGAAAGCGTTCCAAAAGCCATCCGACACTCAGACGTCCATTAAAGATGTTGGCGTGTCGCCTTTGGACTAGAACTTTGCTGTTCCTGCGAACGGCGGGAAGACTCTGCCCGCAAACTCTCGCCAACCCCTGAATCACGGAGGGTGCCCCACCCTCGGTTTTTGAGGGTGGTTCTTGGGTTCTTTGCCGCCGGGGGAAGTCAAAGTGTTCTTCGATCGCCAAGCCAATCGTGTGACCGCCACGCTGTCGAGAATCTCTGACAGGTTCTACAATGTTTCGGCATGCGCCTCTGGTTTGCACGCGGCACTGAAATTCCCCTGCGCGATCAGCTTTCCACGCAAGTCATCCTCGCCATTCACTGCAACGATCTGGCGCCCGGCGAGCGTCTTCCCAGCACTCGCGCTCTGGCGCGCCGATTCGGCTTGCATCCCAACACTGTAAGCGCAGCCTACCGCCAACTCGAGAAAGAGCAGTGGGTCGAATCGCGCCACGGCAGCGGCATCTACGTTCGGCAGACGCCTCCCGCGCTTCCTCCCTCAAGCGACATGGAACTCGACCATCTCATCGCCGACTTTTTCCGCTCGGCAAGGAAACTGGGAGTCCCTTTGGCTTCGCTGCGTGCGCGCGTGCAGCACTGGTTCCAACTCCAGCCGCCAGACCACTTCCTTCTGATCGAACCCGACGCCGAACTGCGTGAAATTCTGGCTGCTGAAATCCGCTCGGCCGTGCGGCTGCCTGTGAAGAGCTGCGCGCCCGGTAAGCTGAATGCCGAAGTCCTGCAAGGCGCAGTTCCCGTAGCCCTGGCTCGCACCGCCGCCAAGCTGCCGAAATCGCTTTCCGGAGATGCGGATTTGTTGACCCTTCAGGTACGCTCCGTCGGTGAGTCCCTCAGCGAATGGTTGCCCGCGCCCACCACCGCGATTGTGGGCGTCGCGTCCCATTGGCCGAGGTTTCTGAAGCTTGCGCAAACCGTGCTTCTCGCCGCTCGCTTCTCCACCGAATGCTTGTTGCTCCGCGATGCTCGCCGTGCTGGGTGGTTGCGTGGCTTGCGCGACGCCTCTGTGGTCATCTGCGACCCGCTCACCGCAAAACGCTTGCCCAACCAGGTTCGCGCGGTTGTCTACCGCCTCATCGCCGAAGCTTCCCTCGCCGAGCTGCGCCGCTACGAAGCCTTCCTCTGCGGCGATGTGGGCCAATAATGCGACAATCCTCGACCTCACTTCGGCTCAGCGCCTCGTGGGTCGCGGACTGTCAGTAGTCTTTGATTTCCCGCAGCAGGCCGCTGGTCACGTCGTACACAAACCCGCGCACCGTCACACTCGCGGGAATCCATGGATGAGTGCGCAGCTTCTGCAACTGGTGCCGGACGTTTTCATCAATGTTCTGGAACGCGTAGAAAAATGCCGGGCTGACCGATGCGGTCCCTGTGCGGTTTTGAATTCTCGTCCGTAAATCCTCCTCGCTGGTCTGCATCAACCCGCAATCGGTGTGGTTGATGACCATGATCTCCTCGGTGCCCAGCAGGAAGTGCGACACCACCAGCGAGCGCAGCGTGTCCTCCGTCACGATCCCGCCAGCATTGCGGATGATGTGGGCATCCCCGGCTTTCAGCCCCAGGGTGCGAATCGAAAGCCGCGTATCCACGCAGGTCAGCACGGCGAGTCTCCGCACGGGTCGCGGCGTCAGGCTGCGCAACTCGTGCGTGCGAGAGTAGATTTCGTTAGCCTTAAGGACTTCGTCAATAACGCTCATGATCTCGCCCCACTTGTCCTGCCCTCATCGCGTTCTCCTCCCGGAGCCGCATATTCGCCACGGACGTATCATTCTCCCGGTGCCTTTCCCTTTGAATCGAGGTGTTCCTGCGCCAAAAGCCAAGCTTCCAGGTCTTCCTTCCCCTTCCCGTGAAAAATCTGCACGGCAACCCCCGCCATCCCTTCCGTGTTCACCCAGGCGACGCGTCCTTTCCCCTTGATGCTTACTCCCAACGGCAATTCAAACGCGAAGTCCACGGCCGCCGAATGTTTCAGCGGCTTCATGGTATGCACGGCCATTCCTTCTTCGCTCAGGTTGGTCATGCGGGCCCGTTGCTCCACTTCGCCTTCCTTCAACACGACCGGCATGTTGACGCCCCTGCGGAAATATCGGCGGCGTTCGCGCGCCAGCAAGTCCCTGGCAATCACGAGGTGCAGCGCAACGTTGTCCTCGCGCAGCGGCTTCGGCAAAAGAAAGTTGGCCCCGGCGTTCAAAGTGCTTGTATTTTCTTTGCTGCCCCTCACACACGCGAAGATCACCACTTTGCTGTTTGAAGTTCCCTTGCGAATCGACTCAATCAGTCCCAGCGCGCCCTGGACCTCCAGGTCGACGAATACTCCGTCCACCTTGCGCCGGTTCAGGTGATCCCGCGCCGCCTCAGCCGCCGGGACCACCACAAACTTGCCGCCGTATTTCTTCACTCCTGCGGCGACGGCGTTCATGGTCGCATAGTCGTTGGACACGAGCACGAATTCGAGCTCTGGGGACATGAACATGGCGGTTGTGAGTCTCCATCGGCCTGCGTAGGTCGGCTTGGTTGAATCGGCAGTACCCGACAATATAGTGTTGCGGCGGCCTGCTGTCGAATTATTTCTACGCTCCGTTTTTTCGATTCGCCAATCCCAAAAATCTTATCGTGCCCGACTATCGGCCTCGCAAGAAGCAGCCGGAGGCATCCACGATCGGCTTTGGCCGGTAGTTTCCTCTCCCCAGAGAAATTTGCCGCCTTCGCTTTAACGGGGCATAGGCAAGGTGCTCGCCGCCAATCCTCGATATTCCCGACTAGGCACAGAATGGACACGCCCTCTCGAGTCCAAAATGGACACGCCGATACAGGGTGTACTCTGGAACTGACTTCGCTCCGATTTATCTGTTACCTCGAACAAAATTCGTGCAAATCCTGGAGGGCCATGTGCGAGTGCTGATCTTTATCGTTGGGCTGGGCTTGATGTTCGCATCGTCCGCGAGCGCCGCAGACGACGCGGAGTCTACGTACAAGGAGCGATGCTTGAGCTGTCACGGCGCGAACGGGGACGGCAATGGGCACGCGCAAATGAAAATCAAGCCGCAGGATTTGCGTTCCGAAGCTGTCCAGAAAAAGTCTGACGAAGAGCTCTATAACGCGATTGCTTTTGGCGTCGGGCACGTCGAGTATGCACACGCGTTTTCCCAACGAGGATTAAGCTCCGCGCAAATTTCGCAACTAGTGACCTACATCCGCTCGTTTGCCAAGAATTCCAAGAAAAACAGATGAAGCTGCCAGCTTGCCTGGCACTTGCCGGCTCATGCCTGGCGGCAGTTCATACTTGGTCATCCTCGGACCGCAAGGCAGTGTCCGCAAGCGCGACATCCACTTCCCACTAGCGGACACTTTTCTCCCTCACCATTCATCCCGAACCGTGTTGATCTGCCTTTTTTCAAATGTTTACGTCGCCGAGCCTGATGGCGAATGAATTGCTCCTCTCTCCCTGGGCAGGTACATCTCGCCTATGCCGTGGAGCAGATTCTGGAGGCATTCCCATGAAAAAGATTGATCGCATTCGAGAGAAGGTCAGCATTCTGCCAACTTCCACGTACTTATCGAAGATGCACGATGCCGGCTGGAGCCTTGTGGCCCTGGAATGGGAACGTGAAGTCGAAGTGTCTGGCGAGCCCCCCGAGCCTGCCGCTCAACCTGAATCCGAGGAAATTCCCTTTGGCCTACGGATCGCCGCTGATGGCCGCCATCTCGAAGACGATCCTCTGGAAATGCAGACCCTTCGGTTTCTTACCGAGATGATCGTTCAGGACGTTTCCTTCAAGAGCATGGCCGACACTCTCAACATCCGCGAGTACCGCACCCGCGATGGCCATTCCTGGAACGCCGCCACCGTTTTCAAATTGACTCCTCGCCTCATCGAGGTCGCTCCGCGCATCCTCTCCAGCGCCGAATGGGAATCCCGCCGGAAGCAGCTCTCGCGCGTCACTTGGAACTCCTGACCCACCTAGTCGCCCATCGAAGCGAGATCACCGCCTGCGTCCGCGCGATCCTGACTGGAACTCGCTCCATAGTCCGAGCGCCTGCAGTTCCTTGTCGAGACCGGTATCCTTCATGAGTTCTTCGAGTTCGGCTCGAGTCTGTCGCTTTCCGATGGGCTCCGCGCGATCCGCGATTCCCCAGGCGGTGACTGCGGCGAGCACCGTATTCAGCTTGAGTTCGCGAATGTCCACCTTGTCGAACGTATCGGATGCCGCGTGATAGTTCCCTAGATAGTTGGCCACTTCCTGATTTGCATAC
>Ga0187780_10003993_pt1 | contig 11048 bp, 9 predicted proteins | sample 1015_Q2_SP10_20__FD_132429 | JGI IMG/M metagenome (GOLD analysis project Ga0187780, IMG submission 132429) | Tropical peat soil microbial communities from peatlands in Department of Meta, Colombia - 1015_Q2_SP10_20_MG | ecosystem: Environmental > Terrestrial > Soil > Wetlands > Peat | place...
ACGTGATGGTCGGCAGGTCCGTCGACCTCCTCAGAGGACCCGGTTGCGCAGGTCTATTGCCATTCGCCTTCCGTCGAAGTCATAATAGATGTTGCGGTCGACGAATCGCCCGTCCGCCCATTTGGGAATCCGCAGGAAGCGGACCAACCCTTCGGTTCCCTCCTGGGCGTGAAACTGGATGTGACCCTCGGCGAGGTGTGCGAGGACCGCTTCCGAACGCGGTTCGAACATCCCCTCGTCGGTCACCAGGAGCGTCGTGGTCCCGTTCTCTCGAGCGGCTCGATGAAGGTCCCGGAGCATCCGGGCGAGGTCGTTGGAAGAGAGACCCAGCGTCAGGAACGAGAAGGAATCGACCGCAAGAAGCCCTCCGCGCGGGACGAGCTCGGCGAGACTCTCCATCGCGTCCATCTCCACGACCTGGATCTGAGTGGCCGCGCCGGACGATTCCCCGTTCTCCCGGGCGAACATCTGCCGAAGTTCTCCGGCGTCCCGCGAGGTCACGTACGAAACTGGTCGGCCTTGGTGGAGGGCCGTCCTGCACAGGCGCCGAACGAAGAAGCTCTTCGCAAGGTCGGCTCCTCCTTCCACGATGATGATCGTGCCATCGTCGATTTTGGAGATGAGGGTGTCGAGGCCCGGGACTTCAATCGGAAGGCTCACGCCGTCTCGATAGCTCCATGACCTTTAACGACTCGAGCGGAAGTGTTCGGCCGCTTACGAAAAGACCGTGGCTCTATAGGGGCTACGTAAGCGACACCTAAGACCATCGGCGGGAATCGAGCAAGGATGCGCCGCCTATCGCGGAACGAGCGCGGTCTCTCGGAGATCGTGGGGACCCTCATGCTCGTCGTCATCGTCGTGAGCGCGGCAACCCTGCTGGCCGCCTTCGTTGCCTCCTATCAGAAGCAGCTTCAGACCGAGCAAGCCTTCTCCCACGATCAGAGCCTCGAGTCAATCCACATTCTCGGCCTCACCACCTCCACGAGTGGGGGAGCTTTCGCGAGCCTCTCCTTCACCCTCGCTAGCGAGTACGTGAACCCATCGCAGGTGCTTGGCATCGCTATCAACGGAGCTCCCCTCCTGAACTTCGGCTGGGACAATGTGTCCACTTCCACCACCGGAACCTACAAACTCGGAGAGACGTGGAATCTCCTTCCATTCAACCAAGTCGTCGTCACGCTGGACCTCAACCCGAGCGATTCGAGTTTCTCGTTCTTGAGCCCGGGCGAAGTTCCTTTGCCAAACCATTACCTGAAGTTTGATGTCTATACAGTCCTCCAAAACGACTTCACTCGGGTCTTCCTCCCCCCAACCCCACTTGCAGTCGTCAGCGAAATTGACCCTTCTGGGGGGAATCCGATCACCTTGCTGGACGGCTCCACGTCGTTCCAACCCGGAACCAACTCGACGATCGTGAGTTGGAATTGGCTCGTTACTGGTGGCGCGCTGGCACCTTCCTATATCTCAAGCACTGACCTAATTTCTGCTCAGTCTGGGCCCTTTGGATCAACGACGTATACATTCCTAGGAACCGGGTCTGCAACGTTCACGGGACTCCCCAGTGAGTTTGCTGCTTGGAGTAGTAACCTCATCTACTTGCTATCACCGAATACCCCACTTTCAACATATTACATAGCGACGGGAGCCAGTGGCTGTACCCCTGTTTCCGCGTCTTTTGCAAACATCACCGGAACGGTGAGTGGAACCACTGCTACCGTTGCGTTCTCTTACTCCGTACAGTTCCAAGGATGCTCGGGAAAGCCCACGGCTTTTCAGTTTTCGGGAGCCGGAGACGATGTGTCAATGGTTGCGGAACTCACTGCGTCCGGGGAAGAATACGAGGTGTCCCCAGTGCTCCCCGTTCCGGGAATGGGAGAACCTTCCTATTCGGTCAACCTCGCTGTGGTCAACAGCGACGGGCTCACTGGGACCCTGACATTGTCGTACATTCCCATCACCTGACCGAAGCTTCCTCCGCCTCGGACCTGGTCGAGAGCAATCAAGGAACTAGAATCGCAAACGCAACTGCGGTCGCACCGGCGAGCGCGAGCGAGTGGAGGATCCCGTAGCGTGCCTTACCTTCCGTGAACGCCCCGATGATCGCTCCGGTCCCTAGGGCATTAATGACCATCAGCTCGAAGAACCGTTCCTTAAGGCCGGTTTCGTCGAGTCGCGGGACCGTCGAGGGGGCCTGAGCACTGGCACCCGCGAGCGGGTTGGTTCCGAGGAAATTGATGTTCAAGGTGCCGAGGTCCGGGGCGATATAGATGAGCGCGAACAGAACCGCCATCAGAATCCCGAAGGCGATGTAGACGACTGCGACGGGAAGTGTCAGTTGTTTTCCTCGCTCATCCTCGATTTTCACAAAGTCGTCCATATCCTTCGCGGCCCGGTAGATCACGGTCGCAGTCTCCCCTCCCACCTGGGTCGCGTCGGCGATGAGGCTCGCGTATCGGTTGATGAGGGGGCTGTTCATCGGCACGGCCATCTCCTTGAGGACGACCTCGAACGGTCGGCCCAGACGGATCCCGTCAGCGGCGATCCGCAGAGGCTTACGCAAGATGTTGGTGTGCGTCTTGGAGAGCTCGACGAGAGCTTTCGCGGGGTCGATTCCCCCCCGCATGGCATCTGCCATTTCGAAGAGCAACTGGGCGAACGCTCGCTCGTACGCGCGCGTGCGGTTCATCTCGTGACGAGAATCAATCCCGAAGGCGGTCAGGGCCACGAATAGGCCGAGGATGATCACGTAATCCGGAGCCTCCACCGGTAACCCCGGCGTGTTGTACACGTAGTCAAGCCCGATGAGCACGACGAAGAAGGCGAGGACCACGGGAAGGTAGATTACGAGGTACTGAGTCTTGACGGGATGGGTCGCAAAGTACCGGCGGAAGGTGAAGCGAGTCGTTTGCTTCAGAACGAGAATGTACCCGCCCACAGCTGCGCCTGCGAGAGCGGCGGTGACTCCGACGTAGAAGAGAATCGTGGTCGGCTTGATCGAAGAGAAGAGGGTCGGAGCAACTGTCAGGTTGGTGTTCACCGTGAAGTTCCACGTCGTAGTGGCCGTATTCCCGGCAACGTCGGAAACATCGGCCGTCACCGTGTTGTTCCCGTGATGAAGCGGTAGGATCGACGGTGGGACGTAACTGAACCCCGCTGTGGTGACTGTCAGTGATTCAACGCCGGTTACGTTCAAGTCATTCACAAAAAGGAGGACGCTCGACGGATTCACCGTGCTGGCAGAGTCCTGGAAGGATCCGCTGATTGTGCTACTGAGGGAAGGGACCGTTGCGTTCGGGCCCGGGCTCAGGTTCACGATGGCCAGAGGGTTGCTGGCAGGGGTCGATGTCCCAGACGCGGGCAGAGCAGCAGCGCCCGCACTTACGACAAAGACCGCGATGAGCGTGAGGAGAAGCGGGCGCCCGTGCATCATTCCGCCTTTGCGTAGGCGACTGAGATCAACACCACCGTCATCGCGACTGCCACGGGGACCAGTCCAAACGTCAGAAGCAAGAGGAGCTCGTTGGCGTCGAGTCCCAACGCTGTGCTCCCAAGTGCGTTTAGGAGAAACGCAGCGACTGCAATCATCAGTACTCCCACGAGAACTAGGCTCACGTACATGTCGAGAAACGTCGAGAGCCGCTCGATGAATTCTCTCTGGATGAGGCGCTTCAGCCTCATCACGTCGTCCGACTTCGTTCGGAGGTACTCGTCGAGATTGCCTCCCTGGTGAATCATGTTCGCGATGTCCCAGAACGACTCGCGGACGGACTGAGAGGGGGACTCTTTCGCCGCCTCCGCGAGGGCTGTAATCAGGTCCTTTCCTTGGACGTCGGTCTTGTAGACGACCTTCTGGAATTCCCCGGTCATCGCGGGGTCATGGTCCCGCTGTGCCATCCGGCGGAACAACCGGATGGGAGACGTCCCGGTACTCGCAAGGACGGAGAGCTCGCTGAGAGTGAACGGAAGCTCTCGGTCCAGACGGTCCTTGCGGTTTGCGATTCGGGTGTTGAGGAGGAAACGAAACCCTCCGAGCACCGCCGCGAACGTTACGCCGACCACGAGGGCGAGGTAAAGGTACCAATCCGGAACGTGAATCACGAGGAGGAACAACAAAAGTCCGACCGCAGTTACGGCGACGACACTGAAGATCGTGGTCAGAATTTCGACGCTTCGATGCATCCCCGGCGAGGCGTTGACTCCGGCTTGCTTCAATTTGTCCGCGAGAATCTCGTCCGGTTCCCCGTGGTCCAACCGCTCTCCCAACAGGTGATAGCAAAAAACGCGGTACTTGGAGACGACCTGCTCGCCGGATGGTGGGGCCGAACGGCTAGACCCACTCTTGGCCTCGATGTCCGACCCGTCCCGGGTCGCGTCCGCCGATGGGTACATGGTCGCTCAGCGCGCCGCTCGCTTTTCGAGGTCGCGCAAGGCTCCCGCCGGATCGATGTAGTACTCCCCAATCGCTCGGCTAACATCCTTGAAGTAGGTCACGTTGAGGCGAGTCATCAGCTGGAGATACTCTTCCTTCCGTCTCAGCTCCTGGGTGAGCGCATCGACGCTCTTTCCTGTCCTTTCCGAGATGTGTTCGAGAACGAAGCTTCGGCCAAGGTAGGTGAACTTGTCCGGCTCGGGCTCCCACCGGAACGCCTCGTTCGTCAGGAGCTCGTTGGTTCGGGGGTCGATCTCGAGGATCTCAGTCACCTGAGTGATTCGTCGCATCCGTGTGTTGTTGACGATGATCTGTGCGGGGAATGCTACGACGTCGAGCGCTTGGAACAGCACCCGCGGGATGTTCATCGGTTCGTTCTCGACGCGGTGAAGGAGCTCACCGATCGACCCCGCGTGGATGGTCGACATCGAAGCATGGCCGACCGAAATCGCCTGGAAGAGTGTGAACGACTCGGTTCCGCGGACCTCCCCGACAATCACATACTCCGGCCTCTGACGAAGCGCCGTCACGAGGAGGTCGAAGAGGGTCACCGTCCCCTGAGACTTGGAACGCTGGGACGAGATTCCCGATACCCCAGAGATACCAGACGCCCCTCCAGAGACGCCGGATACTCCGTACCCAGTTCGGGCTACAGACTGAATCCAGTTCTCGTGGTCAATTTGTATCTCGGGAGTGTCTTCGATGGAGACGATCTTGTCCTCGGGGCGAATGAACATGCAAATCGCGTTGAGGAACGTCGTCTTGCCGGCGGCCGTGCCTCCCGAGATTAGGATCGACCGGTGATTCTCGACGAGAGTCCAGAAATAGGCGAGCTCGAACGCGGAGATCGAGCCGAACTGGAGGAGATCGATCGGGGAGACCGGGTCGTGCGAGAATTTCCGGATGCTGAAGGTCGACCCTTTGCGCGTAACCTCAGTGCCGAGGGTGAGGTTGATACGGCTTCCATCCTGGAGGGTCGCATCCAGGATCGGCTGATAGATTGAAATGTGCTTGCCAGCGATTTGAGCGAGACGAAAAATGTACTTGTTGAGCTCGATCTCGTCGGCGTACGACACGTTCGTTCGCATTGAACCACAGACGCGATGAAACACGAAGAGCGGGGTCTCGGGGCCAAGACAGCTGATGTCCTCGAGGAACGGGTCTTTCAGAAGCGGATCGACACGGCCCAGTCCTAGGAACTCCCGCTGGACGAAATAGAGCAGAATCGGCTGACGGCGCTCCGGGACTTGGATGTCGTACAGGTCGAGCACCGTCTCGAACCGCCTCTTCAGATACTCTTGGAGAGCGGGTGATTCGTCGAGAGATTGTCCCTCTGAGATGGGAATCTCCTCGTGACCCATGAGGGTCTCCATACGCGCGCGGATCTGGGCCAACTGATCTTTCTCCGTGGGGGAGAGCGTCGGTTCGATCGTCTTGTACTGCAGCTCTCCCTCGCTGTCATCGAAGTAAATACGGACGAAAGCGTACGGTGGGTTGACCGGATACGTCACGTTGAGTTTCCTCCGGTCGGCGAGAAGCTGGGCGCGCATGTACCCGAGCTCGCCCTGGATGAGCACCTTCTCGGGAACGATGTTGCGACGAATGAGTACCTGCTCGAGTCGTGCGGCTTCCTTTAGCAGTGTCGCCCGATCCTTCGGCTTCGCCTCGCCGGGTTTGATACGGGGAACGAGCTGAGGTGGACGACCCTTGTCGGGGGAGCTGACCGACGCCGGACTAGCCGTGGAGACCACCGCCGGCGTCAGAGGGCCGGTTGAGAATAACTGATTCCTTCGCGATATACGAAAACTTCGTGCGTGCCAGATGTTCCCGGTGTCGACAATAGAGAATAGCGCCCATATGGAATTTCATCGCGATACGGGTTCTATTTCGAGGGTGGATATCAAACTCGGGCGCCTTCGCTCGGTCGCAAAACCGCCCCGAACGGGGCGGTCGCAAGAAAACCAACAAAGGGGGAAAGAAACAGAGATGAGCGACAAGCGAACGAATGAAATCGGACGACGCCGGGAGTACCGCCGGCGCCTCCGGGGCGAGAAGAAGGCGGTGTCGCCGGTCGTGGCGACCCTGATCCTTATCCTCATCGCGGTGGCGGCAGCAGCGGCGCTCTACCTGTGGCTCGTCGCCTGGCAGGGAGGTGTCACGAAGGGCATCGGGAGTCCGACCGCCCAGTACACCGTCACTATCGGGGGAAGCAGCTCGGTGTACCCGTGGTCGGTAATCGCCGCGAACTCATTTGAGCAGAACAACAGCAACATTGTGATCTCGATCAACCAAGGTGGTTCAGGTGCTGGTGACGCGGCGGTCTGCTCTGGGCAGGTCGATATCGGGGCGTCCTCAGCTCCCGTGACAGCGACCCAACTGGAGACTAATGACGGCTGTCCGTCGACTGTGGTCCAGGAAACAGTCGCCTATGACGCAGTAGATGTGATCGTGCCCTCTGGCAACCCGCACGCCATCAACAATGTCACCTGGGACACGATGCAGTCAATCTACATCGCAGGTGGCGGCGGCCTTAGCGCCCTGACCCCGACGACGAACCTGCTGACGGCCTACAGCATGAATGGCGTGGCGACATCCATCGCGCCGGCGAGCTCGGCGGGATTCGCATGGGACCAGATTCCCGCATGCGTGCCTGCTCCCAGCCTGCCCTCCGCCGCGTACAACTGCGCCGGGTCGGCTCCCGAACAGGGAACGGTCGCGGCGACCAACACTCAGACCACATTCAGTGGGTTCAGCTGCGGCGCTTGTGCGGCGACGGGAACGGCCACGGCAACGGGAACCTTCGCGGTTACTAACAACGCCGGCTTGACATCGATCTCGGCGATTACCCTCACGGGAGCGACGGCGGGTGTCGTGACAATCACGAGCGTGACACCTGCCACGAGTGGTGGAACTGGTCCAGGTGGTTTCGGCACCGGAAACGTCAACGTTGGATTCAGCGTGGCGTATACCGTTGGACCCCCGACCGCGGTTGCTACCGCAACCCTGAGCTACACTCAACCGGGAGTGACGGGCTGTGGCTGGACGGTTTGCGCGTCCGGGGCGAGCACGATTCACCCCTGGCAGCGCTCTGACACGAGCGGGACGACCCAGTCGTTCACCTCGCGGATCCTCGCCGTCAAGGCATCGGGGAACGCCCCCTCCGGGCTGGGCTTTACCGGTTGCGGAAGTGGCGGGCAGCTCACCGAGTGCGGCATCTCCGTAGCACACCAGGCCTTCGGAAACCCGGGCGTAATCGCGGGTGTGAAGGGTGACCCTGACGGTATCGGGTACGCCTCGGATGGCCTCGTTATTGCCTCCGGATCTGGTGTCGTTCCAATCGGCCTACAGGGCTACGGTCAGACCAACGCGGTCTTCCCCTCGGTATCGAAGGGAACGATTATCAACGGGATCGTTTCGGGGACCACTGACGTCTTTTCCTCGACCACGTACGTTGGTTGGCGCCCGTTCGTCTACATCCAGATTGCCCCGCCGACCGGTGAAGTGCTCCGATACCTGCAGTGGTGCTTCCAGCCTGGGAACAACCAGCAGTTTGCGTCTGCCGCCGGCGAACTCAGCCCCTACCAGCCGGGATTGGCGGGAGTTGTCCCCGTCACCCCGATTCCGTAGGAAAGTCGGCAGAGTGGAACCCAGGACCAACCCTTTCTTACCCCCGGGGGAAACCCCGGGGATTCATCTTATTCAAGTCGAGATGGGGGATCCTCGAACCGTAGCACACCGGGATTATTCCCAGAATCTCATCGACAAGTGCCCAGTCCCAAAGGGCACCCGGTCCGAGGGATTGTGCGGAGCGCGGCCCTTGCCTTCAATCAGGGCCCGTGGTTTCTCTCGTCGAAGCTCGTGTGGCCGCAGTGGCCGCCGAGCTCGGGTGAACATAGATAAACTGGGTTGAGTCGGCGCGGGAGCCCCGCCGAGTTTGAGCGAGCTCGAGACCGTGATTCGCGGCTCCCTGTCGAAGCTGGTCGAATCCTTGTGGGGAGAGTTCGACCGGTGGGACTTTGGAGTCCATCAGCCAGATCATCACGAATTCTCGCCCGATCGGAGCAGCCGCTCGACGGGCGATCAACTGCAACGCGAAGTCGGGGTCGGACCAGGAGGCACCGCGAACTTCTCCGTTGTGGAGGACGAGCTCTACTCCGTCGGTCCAGAGGAACGCCTCGTCCGGCCAGTGAACGAGATCACGTCGGTACAGTAGGTGTTGCACAACTCCGAGCACCAAGAGAATCCCCCCGAAGACCGCGAGAGCGAGTCCCAGGGGGCCGGGCGTCGTGACCCAACTGGCCGCTCCCGTGGAGGCCGTTACCGCGCCGAGCATCACTAGGACGACACGCCCGACGCGAGCGGGGCGTTCCATCCGATGCCGGAGAGAGGCCATGTCGGGGCCGGTCCGAAGGAGGGATTCCTCGCCGGGATGTGGTGGAACGACGGAAGCTGAGCTAGGGGAGCCAGGAGCCTCCATTCTCTTCGCTCGGTGCTTCGACCCGGGCGGAGCAACACGTCTCTCTTATGTCTGGTCCCCGAAAGCGCACGCCGACTCCGAGGCCTACGAGGGTCCCCCGAATTTACCGAAGCCACCAGAGGCGCCTCGGTCGAGGAGGGCGCCTCCAGAGGGGGGACCTCTTCCCCAGGGCGGCCCTTTATCTTGCGGGCTTCCTCGGACAGTCCGATGGCTCCAACGAAGCTGTCGAAGCACTTGTCCCCGCCGAGGGTCTACGAGTTCCGGTCCAGGTTCCGCGCACCCCTCCCGTTTGTTTACGCCTGGTGCACGGACTACACGCCGGAGGACTCCCGCCTCGAGGGCGAAGAGTACACCCGACGGATCCTCAAGCGCTCAGCGCGACGGGTCGTTTACGAGGACCTCTACGATGAGCCGACCGGATGGATGTGGAGTCATCAGGATGTAACGCTACTGCCTCCACGGCGGTGGCACGCGGAAGCAGCGGGCAGCCACCGGACCTGGAGCATCGACTACGAGCTCTCCGAGCGACCCGGGGGCGTCACCGAGCTCTGGTTCCGAGGCGTCCGCCGCGCGACCGCGCTGGCGGGAAGGAACCCGCCGAAGGCGACGTTGGAGCGAGGGCTTCGCGGAATGTGGAGGCGATTCGGCCGGGCGCTGGAGGCCGACTACCGGGCGAGCTGGAAGGGACACAAGGCCCGCAAGAAGTGAGGGGCCGGAGTTCTCGCGGGCTTAGCCCACGTTGAGTTCGATCGCGATCGGCCCTGCGTAGGAGGTCGACGGCGACTCCACCGTGACGTTCGTGTACTGGTCCGGAGCGTAGACCACCGAGAAACTCACCATGGTGAATGGCGCAGCGACTGAGGCGCCCTGGATTCGAAGACATGTGGTGCTGCACGTCAGTGAGAGGGTGACCTTCTCGGAACTGTGCATGCTGAAGCCCGCGGTGCTGGCGAGAATGGTCCCGGACGCTAGCCACTCCACGCCGGTCACCCGAACGGTCGCGGGCTGGCTCTCGGCGAGGGCGACGTCCGCCCAGATGAACCCCAGCAGAACGAGGACGGCGACCGAGATCAGCAGGACCTTCCCGCTGACGAGCGGTCGTTGGTGCGCATACCTCTGCCACCGGAGCGCTTCGTACGAATAGGGGCTGCTGGGAATGAACGACTCATCCCATCCGTCGCGCATGGTGCGCCCGAATGTACGTCTATATAGTCTATTTCGTTTTTAAAACTCTCGTTGACATGCAAAGTCATACGGAAATTCCGTAGATTCACGCTTCGACTACAGCGGGGCAACGTAACACTAGGGCGTGGGGATTGAGGACTCCCCGAAAGATAGCCCTCCGAAGAGAGCGTCAGACCGACTCTTCGATTTCTCCGGCTTGCGGCGTTCCCGCGAGCAGCTTCGCGACCGTGCCCAGGATCTCGAGGTGCTTATCGACGTCCTTCTCGGTGTGCTGCACGGAGATCGTCCACTGCTCGTCCGGGCCGGTCCCGCTCGCGATCAGGTTGTGGTTGAGGGAGAGGTAGTAGTAGAGCATCGAGCGGTCGCCGTCGACGGTGAGGAAGTCCCGCCAGTTGCGAACGGGGTGGTCCGAGAAGAAGACGGTTCCCGAAACGCCGTCGGCCGAGACGAATGCCGTGACTCCGGCGTCCCGGAAGACCTCTCCGTAGCCCTTCGCAAGGCGCATGTTGAGACGGGTCGAGCGGTCGAGCGCCTCGTCGGTGAGGATGTGGTCGAGGCACGCGATACAGGCGGCCATCGCGAGCGGGTTCGAGTTGTAAGTTCCCGCGTGGGCGACCTTTCGGGGCCCGACCTCGTCCAGGATTCCGGGTCCGGCGGCGATGGCAGAGAGGGGAACGCCACAGGCGATCGACTTCCCGAGTGTGATGATGTCGGGCTTGGCACCGACACGTTCCGCGGCACCGTGCGGGTACTTGGCACCGGTCTTGATCTCGTCGAAAATGAGGAGCGTTCCGAGCTGATTGCAGAGCTCGCGAAGACCCGGGAAGAACTCCTTCTCCGGAAGGATGAACCCCATGTTCATCGGGATCGGCTCGGCGATGATCGCTGCCAGGTCGTCTTTGTGCTCGAGGGCGATCTTCCTCGTCGTCTCGAGGTCGTTGAACGGGGCGACCAGCG
>Ga0187780_10003994_pt1 | contig 11046 bp, 10 predicted proteins | sample 1015_Q2_SP10_20__FD_132429 | JGI IMG/M metagenome (GOLD analysis project Ga0187780, IMG submission 132429) | Tropical peat soil microbial communities from peatlands in Department of Meta, Colombia - 1015_Q2_SP10_20_MG | ecosystem: Environmental > Terrestrial > Soil > Wetlands > Peat | place...
CCGCTCCTACCAGGTAGGTCCTGGCAGCGGCCAACGATGGCGACGGCCAGGATGGTGCTCCCGGTAGAAGCCATCAGCCACAGCGGCAGTTCGGGCACCACGCCCGCCGGAGCTTCATCCGACCCCACGCATCATAGCCGCCGCCGGGAATCAGATCCGCAGGCCGTTTCTGCTCCGTCAACGCGCCGGGCATGGTCATCGAGCACCGCACGGCAGCTGGCCAGCCAGGCCAGGGCCCTCTCCGCGCTGGCCGCGCCGAGGGTGTCCCGCTTCTGGATCGCGTCAAGGCGCGCAGAGCCGCCCGCGCCCGCGGGCGGCGGTAGCGGTAACCGGGGCGCGTAGCCTTGAGGCGATGAGCGGACTGAAGGTGCTGGCGGCCATGTCGGGCGGGGTGGACTCCGCGACGGCCGCGGCGCGGGCAGTGGACGCGGGTCACCAGGTGACCGGCGTCCATCTGGCGCTTTCTGCGAACCCGAAGTCTTACCGGACCGGCGCCCGCGGCTGCTGCACGCTGGAGGACGCGCGCGACGCGCGGCGGGTCGCCGACGTGATCGGCATCCCGTTCTATGTCTGGGACATGGCCGAGCGCTTCCATCGCGACGTCGTCGAGGACTTCGTGGCCGAGTACGCCGCGGGCCGCACTCCGAACCCGTGCCTGCGCTGCAACGAGAAGATCAAGTTCGCGGCGGTCCTCGACCGCGCGGTGGCGCTCGGTTTCGACGCGGTATGTACCGGTCATTACGCCCGGATCGCCGGGGGTACCCTGCACCGTGCCGCCGACCCGGCCAAGGATCAGTCCTACGTGCTGGCCGTGCTCACCTCGGCCCAGCTCAGCCGGGCCATGTTCCCTCTCGGCGATACGCCGAAGGACCAGGTACGAGCCGAAGCAGCCTGGCGCGGGCTGGCGGTGGCGGACAAGCCGGACAGCCACGACGTCTGCTTCATCGCCGACGGTGACACCAAGGGCTTCCTGGCCCGGCGTCTTGGCCAGGCGCCCGGCCGGATCATCGACACCTCCGGCGCTGTCCTTGGCGAGCACGACGGCGCCTACGCCTTCACTGTCGGCCAGCGCCGCGGCCTGCGCGTGGGTAGGCCCGCCGACGACGGGCGGCCCCGTTACGTGCTAGACATTGAGCCAGTGACCAGGACGATCACCATCGGACCTGCCGAGGGACTGGATGTCACCGAGATGACAGCCACGCGGCCCGTATGGACCGGCCGTGCTCGGCCGCTGAAGCCTTTTGATTGTCTCGTACAGCTACGCGCTCACGGCGAAGTCCACGCCTGCACGGCATGGCTAGAGGAAGGCGTGCTGCGCGTGCGCTTGCACCACCCAGCGCGTGGCGTGGCTACGGGCCAGGCCGCGGTCCTCTACAACGGCGACGCAGTCCTCGGCAGCGCCACGATCAGCGGCACCTCTGCCGCGACTCCGCTGGCTCACGCTTCTGCCGGGCAAGACGTGGCAGGGCAGTTAGTCGTCTCCGAAGAGGTGCCGATTGAGCTCGTGCGGACGTGTGGACTCTGGGCACCACTTGGTGTAATAGTTCATGACCGCGACGACCCGTACATCGAGCTTGAACAAGAGAGGACGCACGTAGTGCGGGTAGGTCTTTCCATCGAAGAAGATCAGGTGACCTGCGTGTACCTGGATGACTGAGCAGTCCCGATCTACTGCCTCGAGGCCAACCGCGGCGGGATCGTTCCCAACCACGAGTTCGCCTCCGTCCGCCGGGTGATCGGTAAAGAAGAGAAGCCCGGTTACGGGATTTGAGTCGACGTGGCATTCGAACCGCATCGTGTTCCCGCGCTGAACGTTTAGGACCACGCCGTAACGATCATCGAATGCCGCCTTGATGGGTTCCCCGCGAGCCTCGGTCGCCAGTTCGAGGAAGTCGCTCCGGTAGAGCTTGTACAGCCAGGGCAGGCACTGCTGCACCTTGTCCGCGTGAACTCGGCCGCGCGTGATATGCGTCACATTGTCCGCTTCACGGGACAAGACAGGCGTGCGAGGAAAATCGCGGAAATCCGCTTCAGCGCAGACTTCTTCGATATCTTCCCGCCAACCATGGGGAAGATAACTGGTTACGTCGAATGTTGTCCAGTGGAAATGTAGTGGCATAACAAGCCGTCCTACAACATAAAAATCGGGCATTCTGTCGGTTAGTCCGAGCCCTGGGCCATCGGGTAGAACCACCAACAGATTGTTATTGGATCGTTTTAGGTCTGGAGGCGATTAGGTCAGAGGAGCCTGCGTTCAGCCCGGCCCTCCTCCTCGATGAACAATTTCTTGTAGTCAGCCCCTGGCCCGTCTACCTCGCGTTCGAAGAGCGCCTGGGACGGGTAGTTACCAAGTTCACGCGGATCTCTGCCCTCGCGACGTGTGAAGTGCTGTCCTTCGTAGTAGGCGTGCAGTTCATGATTGGTGGTCCACACATCGATGCGGATTAGCGCGGCCTGGTGGTCTCTCTGCGCCATTTCGGCGGCCCAGTCTAGCAGTGCCGCGCCCAGCCCGAGGCTTGCGTGACTCCTCCTCACGATGACCCGTCGCACGTAGAGCGCCGACTGGCGGCATTTATGCGCGGGCCAGACGGGCTGGTCATTCTCATCCAGCGGTTCTTCAGTGTCGACGGTGATGGTCGCGGCCGCTATGGTGCCGTCCCAGACCAGCCACGTCTTGCCTTTGAGCAGGTCGTAGCGTATGCGTTCGGTGTGCCTGGCCCGGTCAGGCCAGGGATCCGCCCACTGATCGGTGTCCTTGCTCATCCGCAGCCATTCAGCGGCCTCACTGAAGAGTCCGCGTACTTCCCCCAGGTCCCCCGGCATAGCAAGACGTAGGGAGAACGGATACCTTCCCACTGATACATAGTCACCCCTATACGGCAGATGCGGTACCGCCGGAAGCGCAGACCACGCCGACTGGGTCACAGCCTTGCCCGCGCGTATCGAGCTGCAGGACCCCGTGGCCTGGCGCAACGCCTGTCAGGCTGGAAATCGCGCTGGCCAGCACCCTAGCGTTTCCAGACCTCGGCAGGACGAGATCTTTGCCGGGCGAAAGCAATAGTTCGGCTTCCGTCATCGCCTCCCATTCCTCTGTGTTGTCAATACCCACATCTGATGATCCGGCCTCATGATTACCTGCGTGACTATTGAATCTCATGCGCTTCAGCGGTTCCAGCATCCGACGATGCGTGAGCAGGTCCAGGGCCGGACTGTGGACGTGTAAGCCGACTCCGCCGGCGGCGCTGCCATAACGGCCAGCGCCGCCGACTCACGAACGCCCCGGCCGGCCCTATTGCAGGCCGGGCACGATGTGGGACTCCTGCCGGTCCGTTAGAAGCGAGGGTCGTAGTGCTCGTACCGGTACTGATTGGAGGGCCGTGCATGCAATTTCGCCATGGCACTCTCCTGCTTTCTGGTCTTCATTCCCGTTGGAGTGGATGATTGGAGTAACCGATTTAACCCATATAACTGCATAGGCACGAAGGTTCTTCCACGTGCCCAGGACCCGGACGGCCCCTATTCCGGTTACCATTCCCTAAGAGTCGGGACTGGTGCCGGAGTCTTTATTTGGCCACAATTCCTGCTCTGCTAATCCGGTCCAGGAACAGGAACCCGCGACCTTTTAAACAGAACTGATAAATGAGCAAGCTCCGTTTCCCGGCTACCTTGGCCGGAAATGGGCTCTGGAACATTTCCGACGTCAACGTAGAACTGGTTGCGATCGGCCGGGTATACGGTGATCGTCAGTCGCATGGGCTGCCCGTTCCCGTCGAAAGCGGTCCTGTATATCTCGTACAACGGGACCCGGCCATCTGGAGGCAGCTTGAAGAAGTCCGCTTCCATGGAGTTCGGCGCGCGCACGGTGATCCAGTCGCGATAACCGACCTGCTTGATGCGGAGGGTCTCGGCCAGGTACCGTACGGTTCCCTCTGAGATGTTGCGGGCGCTCCTGAGTCGCTCCGCTCCACGGTCTGCGAACTCCATCGGGTAATACGATGTCTGCATCGACCAGGGGGTGTTGTCGATGTAGCGTTTTTCGTGTCGGCTAATGACCTCGGCACCTGCGGGAATCCTCAGCGAGATGGCGACATCTCCGGAGGCTTCCTGAATCTCGACCTGGACCTGACTGACAGAAGGACTCCTCCTACGTTCGCTTACCTCGGACAGGTAAGCGATCTGATCGCCGCCGCCCGGGCCGGACGGATCACCCGTCAGGCTGGTGACGAACGGATCGATCTTCTGGACGACGAACGTCCCCTGGCCCGGTCGCGTCTCGACCAGTCCGAGCGTGGTGAGCCACTTGATTGCGTCGCGGACGGTGTTCCGCGAGGCCCCGTAGTGGTCCCGTAGCTCGAGCTCGGTCTGGAGCTGCTGGCCGGGCCGGAGTGCTCCCGACTCGATCTGCGCCCGCAGGTCTTCAGCGATCTGGCGGTACATCGGGTTCGCCATCGGCCCTCCTCAGCACCCGATCATCCAGCAGTCGGGATGATCCCACCCGCCCAGGCCATTCTTGCCAGCCGCCTGGCTGGAATATTTGGCATCGGCTGGTTTATACCCCGCCCAACCGTGGGAACACCTACCACAGGTACCAAAGGTTGGGATGGCTTGGATGGCAGGGTGCATAGGATCTATCCTAGCAGTCCGACTGCTTGGATGCACCAGGATCTGTCAGATGGCTCCAGAGAGCGGAACAGTCAGACTTAACTGGACGTATCGGATAGTAGGTACAGATCGTGGACAGACGGCGACGCCGTGGCCCACGAACATCAGGTCAGTGGGAGCACCTCGCAGGACCTGTGTCGCAGGAATCAAGTCCGGCGGAAGGAACTCCGCGGGACGGAAGTGCTGGAGGCCATCATGGCCGATGTCGTAGCAGTTGCCGCTCTAACCGCCTTCGTGCTGGGCGCCATCATGACAGTCCTGGTCGTGTCCTCCTGGGCGATCAGGCACGAGGACAAGAAGCTCACCCTGACGGGGAAGGCTCCGAACCGGCTGTTCAGCGGGGTACGCCGCGTCATGGGGGTGGGGCAGCGCGACGTGGACGCAGAGCTGGCGCGCTTGATCACGGAGCAACTAGTCCGGCGGTAACGCCACAGCTCGGGGGGATGACGCCCGCTGCCTATCGGCAGCGGGCGTTGTCACATTTGGGTGTGTCGCGTGATGACCCTGCTGGAAACCGCGGCCGCCCGGAAATCGGAAAATCAGGCAGGTATCACGTTTCCGGAGTCAAAAGATGCGGTACAGATCCCAATAGGTTGGGATGGCCTGGACAGCCCAGTCCATCCTAGCCGTCAGGCTCCTTGGTTACATCAGAATCTGCCAGCTTGTTCTGAAGGACCAGATCACCCGGCCGAACCGGTGCCTCCGATGAGCCGCCGTGTGACTGTAGGCATGCAGACTCGCCGAAGAGGGGTGGTGGCGGTGTCATGGTGGTCCTGGCGATCGTATTCGTGACTTTCTTCGGTGCTGGCATCGTGTTCGGCCTGAACTGGATCTACTCCAGGTCGGTCCGCCGCATGCGTAAGCCGCGGGCTTCAGCGGACAAGGATCCGGCGAACGAGGATTCCTGGCCGGATGCGTGGTCTTCCCGCCGCTGAACCTGGCGGGTCCGCCGGTGACGGTGGCCTGGCCTAAGCTCAGGATGTGCAGGACTATAGCGCGCCCGAGTCAGGCGGCTTGCCGTTTCCGTGGCGGGCCGGCAGCGCGACCGGGATCGGGTCGATGCCGGGAACCGATCCGGCCGAGGCGATGCGGGTCATCGCGGGGGAACTGCCCGGGTTCCCGTACCTGCCCGAGCTGCCGGACCGGGGCCCGGGGGCCGACCTGACGGGCCGGACCGCGGCGCTACTGGTCGACATCCCGGCCGAGGTCTCCCCGCGCGGCTGGCGGCTGGCCGAGCGGCCGGGGCGCGACCTGGCCCGGGCCCGGACCATGCTGTCGTCGGACCTGGACGTGCTCGAAGAGGTGCTCCAGGGCTTCCGCGGCCTGGTCAAGATCCAGCTCTGCGGGCCATGGACGCTCGCCGCCACCTTGGAGCTGCCGAAGACAATGAACGTGGTCCTCGCCGACCCTGGTGCGGTGGCGGACCTGACCGCCTCGCTGGCCGAGGGCGCGGCCGCGCACGTCGCCGAGGTGGCCAAGCGCGTGCCCGGGGCGCATCTGGTCGTCCAGTTCGACGAGCCCGCGCTGCCGGCCGTGATCGGGGGCCTGGTGCCGACCGCGAGCGGGCTGTCGCGGCTTGCCGCGGTCGAGGCCGACACGGTGCAGGACCGGCTGAGCCAGGTGCTCGCGAGTACCCGAGGGTACACGCTCGTGCACTGCTGCGCCGCCGCGGTTCCGTTCGGGATCATCCTGGCGGCGGGAGCGGATGGCCTCGCCTTCGACCTCAGCCAGCTGCGGCGGGGGGAGGAGGACGGGGTGGCCGAGGCGGCCGAGGCCGGAATCGGGCTGCTGACCGGGGTGGTGCCGTCGGCGGCCGCCCCGGATGCGGGCCCGGGCGGCCAGGCTCGTGCGGCTCCGACCGGGCCTGGTGATGGCAGCGCCGAGGCCGTCCAGGCCGCCGAGCGGGTGATCCGGCTGTGGCGAAGGCTGGGCCTGCCCCCGGAGACCTGCGCGGAGCAGGCGGTGATCACGCCCGCCTGCGGCCTGGCCGGTGTGTCCCCGGGCCAGGCCCGCGCCGCGCTGGCCCGGTGCCGGGAGGCGGCGGGCATGCTGGCGGAGCTGATCGAGGAGACGGGCGAACCGGGATGAGCGACCACGACGCGGGACAGCCCGGCCGGAGCGAGCACGCGGCCGCGGCGCCGGAAGCCGCACCGCCGCAGGCCAGGCGGCGGCACGCGGACCTGAGCCTGGACATCACCGAGGCTGACCACCGGTATTACGTCCTCGACTCACCCACCATCTCCGACATCGACTACGACACCAAGATGCGGGAACTGCGCGGGCTGGAGGAGCGGTACCCGGACCTGCGCACGCCGGACTCGCCGACCCAGACCGTCCACGGTACGGTGTCCACGCTATTCACCCCGGTCGAGCACCTGGAGCGGCTGCTCAGCCTGGACAACGTCTTCGCCGACGAGGACCTGGGTGCCTGGGCCGACCGGGTCACGCGGCTCGGCGGCGGCGGACCTTACCTGTGCGAGCTGAAGATCGACGGCCTCGCGATCGACCTCGTCTACCGCGACGGGGCGCTGGTCAAGGCGGCGACCCGGGGCGACGGACGCACCGGGGAGGACGTCACGCCGAACATCCGGACGATCTCCTCCATCCCGACGCGGCTGGCCGGCTCGGGGTATCCGGGCACGCTCGAGGTCAGGGGCGAGGTGTTCATGCCGGTGGAGGCGTTCGAGAAGCTGAATGAGTCGCTGCTGGATGCGGGCAAGGCGGCGTTCGCCAACCCGCGCAACTCGGCCGCCGGGTCGCTGCGGCAGAAGGACCCGCGGATCACCGCCTCCCGGGCGCTGGACGCCATCATCCACGGGATCGGCCGGGTCGAGGGATACGGGGCCGAAGACGGCCAGGCGGGGCTCAGCGGCCCCGCGGGCGAAGCCGGCCTCAGCGGGCCCGACGGCCAGGACGGCAGCGTGGGCATTAGCGGCACGGCCGCCGGACCGGGCGAGCAGGGACACCTCGAAGGGGCACCCGACACGCAGTCGGGCTGGTACGAGCGGCTACGCGGCTGGGGCCTGCCGGTCAGCCGCCTGTACCAGGTGGTGCCGGACATGGCCGGAGTCCGCGCCTACATCGCCCACTACGCCGAGCACCGGCACGACCCGCCGTACGAGATGGACGGCGTGGTGGTGAAGGTCGACCAGATCGCGCTGCAGCAGGCGCTCGGCTCGACCAGCCGGGCGCCCAGATGGGCCATCGCCTACAAGTACCCGCCGGAGGAAGTCACCACCCGGCTGCTGGATATCAGGGTGAACGTCGGGCGGACCGGCCGGGTCACCCCGTTCGCGGTCATGGAACCGGTCAAGGTCAGCGGCTCGACGGTAGAGAACGCCACCTTGCACAACGCCGACGAGATCAAGCGCAAGGGCGTCCTGGTCGGCGACATGGTGATCCTGCGCAAGGCCGGCGACGTCATTCCCGAGGTCCTGGGGCCCGTGACCGACCTGCGCACCGGGGCGGAGCGGGAGTTCGAGTTCCCCGCCTCCTGCCCGGCCTGCGGTACCGCGCTGACCCGTGACGAGGGCGAGGTCGACTGGCGGTGCCCGAACGCCCGATCCTGCCCCGCTCAGCTCCGCGAGCGGCTGTTCCACCTGGCCGGGCGCGGCGCGTTCGACATCGAGGTGCTCGGCTACGAGGCGGTGAGCGCGCTGCTCGACTGCGGCCTGGTCGCCGATGAGGGGGACCTGTTCGCCCTCACCGTCGAGCAGCTGGCGACCTGCCCGTTCTTCGTGGTCAAGCAGGGCTCGCTGAGCGCCAACGCCACCAGGCTGCTGGCTAACCTGGCCGAGGCGCGGACCAGGCCGCTGTGGCGGATCCTGGTGGCGCTGTCCATCCGGCATGTCGGGCCCACCGCGGCGCGGGCGCTGGCAGCCGAGTTCGGCTCGCTGGACGCGATCGAGGAGGCCAGCACGGACGCGCTGGCCGCCGTCGGCGGCGTCGGGCCGACGATCGCCGCGTCGCTGCGCGACTGGTTCGCCGTCGACTGGCACCAGGCGATCGTGGCCAAGTGGCGCGCGGCCGGGGTCCGGCTCGAGGACGAGGGTTTCGACCCCACCCGCGCCGCGGCCCGCCTGCTGGCCGGCGTGACCGTGGTGATCACCGGCACGCTGGCCTCCTGCAGCCGGGACGAGGCCGGCGAGGCCGTCCGGCAGGCCGGCGGCAAGGTCACGTCCTCGGTGTCGAAGAAGACCGACTTCGTGGTGGCCGGCGAGAACGCCGGCTCCAAGTACGACAAGGCGACCGAGCTGGGCGTGCCCATCCTGGATGAGGCCGGGTTCCGCACCCTGCTCGCCGAGGGACCCGGCGCCGTCCGGCCGCGGCCGTAGCTCCCGCCGGTCACCGCCGATCGTGATCGCCCCGCGCCATCACCACTGGCAGCTGGCTGTGCTTGACTCGTTCCGGCCAAGGCGAGCGCGTGAGCAGGAGGAATGATGCCGGTGACCGGTGTGACCCACGCTGACGTCGAGCAGATGCGCGGCCAGCTGTTCTTCGAGGGCCCGGAACGCAACCGCCAGCTGAGCCGTTACTGGCTGTTGCTGCTGCTGGCGGCCGTGATCGCGTCGGCGGGCGTGGTGAGCGACTCGACGGCCACCGTGATCGGGGCCATGATCGTCGCCCCGCTGATGACCCCGATCCTGGGCATCGTGCTCGCCGTCGTGCTGGTCGACCGGGCCAACCTGCGCCGGTGCGTGTTGCTGGTGCTGGCCGGCGCCGCCGCCGTCATCGCGGTGGGCTGGCTGACGGGCCTGGCCGTCCCCTACCCGGTGATCGCCGCCACGAACGGCCAGGTCGCCTCCCGGGTCACCCCCCGGATCGTCGACCTGGTCGCCGCGCTGGCTACCGGATCGGTGGGCTCGGTGGCGCTCGCGCGGTCCGACATCTCCGACACCTTGCCCGGCGTGGCCATCGCCATCTCCCTGGTCCCTCCGCTGGCCGTGGTCGGCCTGACCCTCCAGTCCGGTGTCCCCAGCCAGGCCCTAGGGGCATTCCTGCTGTTCGCGACCAACGTCGCCGCCATCCTGGCCAGCGGCATCGTGGTCATGACCCTGTACCGGGTCAGCCGGGCCTCGGACCCGGCGACCGCCCCGGGCTTCCACCGCTTCGCCGCCGTCACCATCATCGCCCTCCTCCTGCTGGCCGTGCTCGTCCCGCTGTGGATCAACTCAGAACGGATCGACAAGGCCCAGGTCCGGCAGGCCGACGTGCAGGCGGTGGCCGATAGCTGGGCCAACGGCACGGGCTGGTCTGTGCTGGGCGTCACCACCAGGGGCGATCAGGTCCTGGTCGACGTCACCGGGCCGAATCCCGCTCCCGGCCTCTTCGCCCTGCGCCAGCAACTCGACGCGGCCGGCCTGGGCGGCCTCGACGTCCGGATCAACCCGATCCCGGTCAGCTACCAGACCGTGCCCAAGTAGGCAGGCACGAGTTCGGTCAGGACTGCCGCAGACCACGCTGACGGCCTTATTGGTTACGGCCCGCTTCGGCCGCGGCCCTGCTTTCCCCCCGAACCCACCCTAGGATGGCGTGCATGTCCATCACCCGTGATGAGGTCGCGCACCTGGCGCGGCTGGCCAGGATCGCGCTCAGCGACGCGGAACTCGACCATCTGGCGCCCCAGCTGGATCAGATCATCACGGCGGTCGCGCAGGTCCAGGAGGTCGCTGCCGAGGGCATACCGCCGACCTCGCACGCGACCGGCCTGACCAACGTGTTCCGGGACGACGTGCCGGTCCCGTGCCTCAGCCCCGAGGCCGCGCTCGAGCAGGCCCCCGCGGTAGAGCTGCGGCGGTTCAAGGTGCCGCGGATCCTGGGGGAGGAATGAGGCCATGAGCCGCGATCTGACCCGCATGACCGCGGCGGAGCTTTCGGCCGCGCTGGCCGCCGGAGAGGTATCCGCCACCGAGGTCACCCGGGCGCACCTGGACAGGATCGCCGCCGTCGACGGTCGCGTGCGCGCCTTCCTGCACGTCGCGGCCCACAGCGCGCTGGCCCAGGCCGCAGACGTCGACGAAAGGCGCAGGGCCGGGGAGGAAGTGGGCCCGCTGGCCGGCGTCCCGGTGGCGGTCAAGGACCTGTTCGCCACGATCGGCATGCCGACCACCTGCGGGTCGCGCATCCTGGCGGGCTGGCATCCGCCGTACGACGCGACGATCACCCGGCGGCTGAAGCAGGCCGGGGCGATCATCTTGGGCAAGACCAACATGGACGAGTTCGCCATGGGCTCGTCCACCGAGAACTCCGCATTCGGCCCGAGCCGCAACCCGTGGGATCTGGACCGGGTCCCTGGCGGTTCGTCCGGAGGCTCGTCAGCCGCTGTGGCCGCCTACGAGGCACCGCTGGCCATCGGCACCGACACCGGCGGCTCGATCCGCCAGC
>Ga0187780_10003995_pt1 | contig 11046 bp, 9 predicted proteins | sample 1015_Q2_SP10_20__FD_132429 | JGI IMG/M metagenome (GOLD analysis project Ga0187780, IMG submission 132429) | Tropical peat soil microbial communities from peatlands in Department of Meta, Colombia - 1015_Q2_SP10_20_MG | ecosystem: Environmental > Terrestrial > Soil > Wetlands > Peat | place...
GATGCCGCGCGCAGGCGTTCGAGGTCGCTGGCGAAGATGATGCTTGCAGGGTCGCGGTTGGCGTACACCAGTGCGATCTCGCGCCTTGTGGTCACGAGTGCGGTCTTGATGATCGAGAGGACCGGCGTGATCCCGCTGCCACCTGCAAAGGCCACGATGGGGACTTCGGATGCGCGCAACACGAACCGACCCACCGGGGGCATCACCTCGATCGTGTCGCCCGGGGCCAGCTCGTCGTTCATCCAGTTCGACATTTTCCCACCGGCGACACGCTTCACCGTGACCGTGAAACGGTCACCCGTCTCCGGTGAGCTCGACATCGAGTAACAGCGGACGATGGATTCGCCGCCGATCGTGGCGCGGAACGTGCAGTACTGTCCGGCGACGTAGGCGAACTTCTGCTCCAGCTCCGGAGGGACGTCGAGGACAAAAGAGCGCGCGTCGTCGGTCTCATGAACGACGTCGGCCACTCTCAGAGAATGGTACTCGTGATCGCGCGGCATCGGCTCTCCCCGGGAAACCGACCGGATGGTAGGAGTGGATCCATCATTTGCAATCACGCTCTCAAAAAATGCTAGTATGATTCTCGCTGATGGATACCCGGGACACCCCCGAACAGGCCGAGTTGCGGCGCACTGCCCGCCAGCTGGCCCGGCAGCTCGGACCCCGGACCGTGGCGGATCTCGACGAGGGCAAGCGCACCCGACGCCTCGCGGAAGCGGTGCGCAGCGCGGGCTGGCTCGAGTTGCGCCAGGACAGCGGCCACGGCGGTCCGCTCGCCAGCGGGGTCGAGGCGGCCATCATCGCCGAGGCGTTGGGGGAGGCCGTGGCCGACGTCTCGTTTGCGGGTCCTCTCCTTGGGGCGGACCTCGCCCGCCGCGCGGGTGCCCGTCCGATCGACGGCGCCGTGGTTGCGTTCGCGCCCGACCTGATCGACGCCGCCCGGGTGTCGGGTCCATCCACGACGCTACCGATCTACGCCGTGGACTGTGACGGGCAGACCCCCGGCTCCGCGTACGTGCTGGTTCCCGAAGGCGCCGGCTACCGCCTCGCGCAGGTGCGGGTCGAGGGCGCAAGCGAGGGTAGCGATCTCACGCGAGTGATTCGGCGGCTCCCCGCCGGCACTCCCCTGTTGCCCGTTCCCAACCAGTCTCGGCTCCTCACCAGCGCGGATCTCGACTCCTGGGCGACGCTGGGCCTCACGCTCACCAGCGCCGATCTGGTCGGGCTCATGCGAGGCGTGCTCGGCCTCACAGTTTCCTATGCGCGCGAACGGCGGCAGTACGGCGTTCCCATCGGATCGTTTCAGGCGGTGCAGCATCTGCTTGCCGAGGCCCTTTGCTTGATGGAGGGAGCGTTCAGCGCCACGCTTCATCCCTCGTGGGCGGTCGACGAGCGCGCACCTGCCGAAGCCCGAAACGCTGGGCGTTTGGCCAAGGCCTACTGTGCGCGCGCCGCACGCACTGTCTGCGAGACCGCGGTACAGGTACACGGCGGCATGGGGAACACGTGGGATTGCATCGTCCACGTCTACCTGCGTCGTGTCCTGCTCTCCTCGCAGTGGTTTGGCGACGACGGCGAACACTTGTGGCAGCTGCAGCGAGCGCGCCTGGGGGCGACCCATGGATTTTCGTGACTCACCGGAGGAAGCGGAGTTTCGGCAGCGCTTTCGCGCATGGCTTGCCAAGAACAACCCGGGTCTGCCCGTTTCCTCGACCGACGACGAGTATTGGGCCCGGCAGGCGGAATGGCACACCGCTCTCTATGACGCGGGCTTCTTCGGATTGAGCTGGCCCTCACGCTTCGGCGGTCATGACCTCCCCCCAGTCTTCGACGTCATCCTCGACGAGGAGCTCGCGGCCGCGGGTGCGCCCCCTCGTCCGAGCCTCGGATACCTCGTCCAGGGGATCGCGACGCATGCCAGTGATGCGGTTAAGGGCCGCTTCCTTCCCGGCCTGATCAGCGGTCGCGAACGCTGGTGTCAAGGCTTCAGTGAACCTGACGCCGGATCCGACCTCGCGTCGCTGCGCACGACTGCGACACTCGAGGGCGACAAGTATGTGATCCATGGACACAAGATCTGGACCAGCTACTCCGACGTTGCCGACTGGTGCTTTCTGCTCGCGCGCACCGATCCCACCGTGCCGAAGCACAAGGGCCTGTCCGCCTTCGCCGTGTCCATGCATCAGCCTGGGATCGGGCAGCGCCCGCTCCGAATGATCAACGGCATCACCAAGGAGTTCGGTCAGGTGCTGTTCGACGGGGCGCGCGCCCCCGCCGAGAACATGATCGGCGCGCCCGGTGAAGGTTGGCGTGTCGCGATGACGATCGTCAGCCATGAACGGGAACCCGGTGAGGTGGGCTACGTGGCTCGGTACGCGAAGACCGTGAGGGACCTCGAGGAAGTCGTGCGTGCCGATCCGAATGCGTTCCGGAGCGACCAGCGTGAAGCCGTCGCCTGGGCCTATGTGCAGGCTGAGATGCTGCGGCTGCATGTGCGCCGCAGGCTGTCCGAGCGTCTGGACGGCATCGATCACGGCCCCGGTGGCTCCATCGACAAAATTCTTATGACCTGGGTCGAACAGAGTGTGGGAAGCGCGGCGCTCTCCGTGGCTGGATCGCGCGCGCTGATTGACTCCGACGACCTCGGGTTGAAGATCTATTTGTATAGCCGCGCGCAGAGCGTGATGGGCGGAACCTCACAGATCCAAAAGAACATCATCGCGACGCGGATCCTCGGCCTGCCGTCGGCTTGAGCGCGCCGCGTACTGGAGAGGAGACCGATGGACTACCCGCTTCCCGACGCGACCCGCGTCGAGATCGACGGCCCCGTGCGTATCGTGCGACTGGCCCGTCCGAACCAGCTCAACGCCGTGAACGAGGAGCTGCACCTGGGACTGACCCGTGTCTTCCCGCTCCTCAGCGCGGACCCTGATGCGCGTGTCGCCGTCATCACGGGCGAAGGGCGCGCGTTCTCAGCCGGCGGCGACATCGATCTTCTCGACCGAATGACGAGCGACCGCGTTCTGCGACGTGGCATGATCGCGGAGGGTCGAGAGCTGGTGCTGAACATGATCCATTGCCGTGTTCCAGTGGTGGCCGCGGTCAACGGTCCGGCGGTGGGCCTCGGCTGCAGCGTCGTCGCGCTCTCGGACGTCGTCTACATGGCGGAGTCCGCTTATTTGGCGGACCCGCACGTGGCGCTGGGGCTGGTGGCGGCCGATGGCGGCCCCCTCACCTGGCCCTTGCATACGAGCCTGCTGTTGGCGAAGGAGTACGCGTTCACGGGTGACCGGATCAGCGCAGCGCGAGCCGCGGAGATCGGCCTGGCCAATCACGTGTGCCCGGATGGCGAGGTGCTGTCCGCGGCGCTCAAGGCCGCCCACAAAATCGCCACACTCCCACGTCAGGCCGTGGAAGCGACCAAACGGGTTCTAAACCTGCATGTCGAGCGGGCAGTGCTGGCAACCATCGACTTCGCGATGGCCGCCGAAAGCGAGTCCTTCGAGACGCCCGAGCTGCGCAAGAACGTGGCGCATTTTCTCCGGCGACCGTCAGCGGCCGAATGAATGCCCCCGCAAAAGGAGAACACGGTGGCCAGAACCCGTGGTGTGCCGAAAGAGCGACCCCGGTCCTGCTCAAATGGTTGAGATCAGTCCGAGGAGGGGAGGGGCTTCGCGCCCTTGACTTTAAGCGCGACTCCATCCGCAGAAAGCGAACCTGCTCCCGGCTTCGTGCACAGCACCTCGAAAGTGCCTGCTTCGTTCACGTAGCGCTTGCCGAGCTGGGTGCCCGAGGAGAAGGCGGGAGCGGGAGTGCCGGGAGGAGGCGGCACCGTCCCCAGGTCAAGCATGGGCCGACCGCCGCAGCAGAGGACGACGGCCGCGTCCTTTTGGGCAGCCACCACCATCACCTCGGTGGTGCACACAGCGCTGCGCAGACGTGTGCCGGGCTTCATCTCGGTCATTGGTGAACTCCTGGCTCGTCGGATGCCCCCGCCATCCCTTCCGAAGCTATCCGGAGGCCGCTTCGCTCCCGGAGCCTCGCAGGATCGACCCGACGCCAACCTTCCCGAGACACCCTGGTGTTCCCAGGCTCGGGTATCGCCGGCATCCTGGGCGTCTCGTCCTACTCAGCGTCCCCGGGTCAGGCGGCCGACGTCAATATACCGGCGAACCTTCCCCTTGTTGTTGTAGGGCGTGCCGTTGCTGTCCCAAAACTCGATCCGGTTCCCGGTTCCGGTCTGAACGTTCACGATCATGTCGGACACGTCACGGTTGTCCCGAGGCTGCGGAACGCCTTCCCAGCCGGGGTACCAGGTCGGATCGTCCTCACTCCAGCGGTGGTTGTGCCAGATGATCTTCCAGAGTTCTTCCTTCTGGTCATAGGCGAAGGAATAGACCGCTTGCATGGTCTGCTTGTCGATGTAGATGTCCTTGTGGTGGTAGGGGTGATCCTTGTTCTTGGGCTTCATTCGGACCTCGATCACATGGCGCAGCTCCCAACGGTCGTCGGCATAGGACAGACCGTACGGTCCGAAGTTGTGGTCCTTGGTGTAGGGGTACGCCTTCACCTTGGAGTTCATCGGCGCGATGATGTCCTGCTCGCCGAGACAGGTCCATTCGTATTGGGGGACAATCCCAGCGAAGCTGCGAAGGTCATCGAGTGTGAAGTCCGTGCCTGAGACTGCATCCGTTCGCTGGGCTGTGGAAATCCTGCGAACCCGACGCAGCGTCGGTATGTAGACCCAGGTGTCGTCGTTTTTCGCCTGGTCGCGTGGACCATCGGAAGCTTTGTAGCGGTAGGTCATCAGTGCAATGCCCCGCGCATCGAACGGTGCATCGACTTCGGCACCGAATGCGAGCTTCCGCTTTTCGTCCCGAAACAGGTCACCCTGCTGATCGTCGAGGTATTCCTTCTCGACTCTGTGGGCAAGTTGGATTGCCTTCGATGTACCCTCATAGTAGAGGGGGAGTTGCTCGCCGCGGTCCCAGTAGGAGTAGAAGAACTTCGCCTGTGCGCCGTCACCTTCCCACTGGTAGTCGAAGTCCCACATGATTTTGACACCGGCCTGGGGATCGCCCTTGCAGTCGATTTGATCAATCGGGAAAGGCTGACCGGCCGTGTAGTTCTCGAGACTACCGTCGGGCCCAATCCTCGGCTGACCTGCAAACTTCTTCGTCGCCTCCTGATATTCCGCCGCGGGCGTGTAGTCTCGGAAGGACGGACCAATTTCGAGCTTCATGCCTTCGTAGAAGAAGAAGTCGCGGTTGTTCCAGAACTGGGGCGGCAGGAAGGGCTTCAGGGAGTCGATCTTGTCGAAAGTGATGACATCCCCTTCCTTGAAGGAAGGCCCTGCCACACCGGTGTCCTCAGCCTTCTTCTGGGCTGCTGCCGGTGTAGAGATCGCCAGGGCGGCCAGGGAGCTCGCGACCAGTGCACAGAGATGGCTCCGAGGGAACGAACGCATGACAGGAATCCTCCTTCCGGTTCAGCCTTCGCCAAGGCATCGCTTCATGAGCTGTAGGTTTCCAACTGAGGGGAGCCATCTAGGCGTTTCTGATTTCCACTCAGCGTCCGAAGCGGTGTCATCCTGGGACAGCACGTAGGCCAGAGTCAAGTCCTTCAGATTCAGGATCTTCTCCGGTCGGCAGCTTTGTCGTCGGGCTCGCTGCCGCTTCACCGGAACCCGGACAGCAGAGCGCACAGGGTGGCGACGGCGTCGCTGCCAATTCGCCCGGACTGCAGTCGCGAATTCCCACGCCGGCGAAGCGCCTGGAGCGAACGCGGCGCGAGAAGCGAGGTCTATCTTGCGATCTCGTCGACGAGCCCCCAGCGAAGGGCGGTAGCGGCGTCGATCCGGCTCCCAGAAAGAGCGAGCCACGCCGTGCGCTGACGGCCGATGCGAAGCGGTAGGCTTGCTGTCCCGCCTGCCCCGGGCACGAGACCCATCCTGACCTCAGGGAGCTGAAAGAATGCGTCCTCCCGCGCGCGCACATGGTGGCAGAACGCGGGAAGCTCACACCCTGCGCCCACGCAGGCGCCATGCACTTCCGCTCGCGCCCTTGCGGAACACAGAGAGAGGAGGCGCGCGGGGCTTCGCGCCGAGCGCACCGCGTGCGCGGTCGCTGGATCGAGCAAGCTCCCGAACTCATCAAGGTCGCCGCCGCTACAGAAGGAGGGTCCATTGGCGTCGAGAACGAGCTCTTCGATCGAGTCGTCGGCGAGAGCGAGCGAGAGTCCCTCGGCGAGCGCATCGCGCATCTCAAGTGAGAATGCGTTGTGCTTGCGAGGCCGGTCGAGCGTAAGCCGGAGGCAGGAATCCTCGCGACGTGCGTGCACGGCGGGCCCAGAGCATTCCACAGCAGGTCGGGCGCCATTGCGCCCGGCGAGCCACGTCGCGAACTCCGGTCCGGCCTGCAGCGTCGAGTACGCGAGTGACTCCGCGATGAGGCACTCGTGGATGTTGAGCGTTCGACCGTGACGCAGGAGCTGAACCAGGGTGGCTGCGGCGAGGGGACAGCGCTCGGCGGAAGTGCAGACGGGCGCGAGATCACGTTCGTCTTCGACGAGAAGATCGAAGGCAGACGCGAGGCGCGATCCAGTGGGTGACGGTGCAACAAGTACGAGGCCCACGGTCGGGCAAGGAAGCGAGGAGAGCCTCGCCGCGATGGACGCAGCCTCCGACAGAGGTGCATCGTCGGCGAGGTCAACGATGAGAAGAGGAGCGCCCACAAGCGGCGAGTACGCCTCGAACGCGATCGGCGAGCGAAGCCTTGCGACGGCGTCGGAGAGCGGAATGGCTTCGACTATGTCGTACCCTCCCCGAGCTCGGCCCGCACCACGCGGCGCAGCAACTTCCCAGTCTCGTTGTAGGGAAGCCTTCGTCGGAAGACGACGCGTGCGGGTACGCGCGACGAGCGGAGCCGTGATCGGACCCAGGCGCAGAGCTCTTCTTCCGACGCCGATGCGCCCTCGACGAGGACCACTGCCGCAGCGACCGCCTCGCCCCATTCGACATCCGTGATCCCGACCACGGCGCACTCGGCCACACTCGGGTGCTCGAGCAGGACGTCCTCGATCTCCCCCGGTGAGAGGTTCTCGCCACCACGCACGATTACGTCGTCGATGCGACCCTGAAGGAAGAGAAAGCCCTCCTCATCGAGAAAGCCACTGTCGCGCGTGCGGAGAAAGCCGTCTGGGCCAAGCTGGCTCTCCCGTCCAATGTATTCGCCGGAAACCTGTGGTCCGCGCACGCAGACCTCTCCCGTCGTACCCGGAGGAAGCGGTCTCCCACTCTCGTCGCGTACGTCGATTTCGACCCCTGGGAGCGCCCGACCAACCGAAGAGAGGCGTCGGCGCACGCGCGCATCACGACTCGCTCTCGCCTGTCGATGTCCCTCAGGACCGAGCAGCGCGATCGTGGAACTCGTCTCTGTGAGACCGTAGGCATTCGTGAATTCCGCTTCGGGAAGGAGCTCAAGGGCTCGCTCGATCACGGGCAAGGGCATCTTCCCTCCACCATAGGAGAGGCTCCGGAGGTGGGGGAGATCGGCACTCGCGCGGCCCGCAAGGGAGTCAACGATGCGCGCGAGCATCGTCGGCACGACAAAGGCGTGAGTCACCCGCTCCGAACGGGCGGCCTCGATCCAGGCCTCGGGACTGAAGTTGGGGAGCTGGACGATCTTCCGGCCGGCGTATACGGAACTCAGGATTGCGGCTACACCCGCCACATGATAGGGCGGCACAGAGACGAGGGCGGCCTCCTCCTCGCCTGCGCTTGCGAACTCCACGCTGCCGAGCACGTAGGAAACGAGGTGGCGGTGGCGGAGCACTGCCGCTTTCGGGGATCCCGTGGTCCCGCTTGTGAAGAGAAGCACGGCGATTGCTTCGGGGTCGTCAGGGCAGGCAGGGGCCTCGCTCACCCCGCGCGCGCTCGCGAGGAAGACATCGCTCCCTGCAACGGATGGGCCCGGGCGGGAGGACATGAGTACGGCGCGTTGGGGGTCGGTCACGAGGTGCGCGGGCGCGATCCGCTGGAGGAGCTCATCGAGCTCGTGACCCGTGAGTCGGTAGTTGAGCGGGACGTAGGGCACGCCAGCGCGCGCGGCGGCGAAGAGGGCTACCGGCGCTGCGAGCCCGGAAACGTCGAGAAATGCGAGGTGTGCTGCACCCCTCGACGCGAGCTCTCGCGCAGCTCCTCTTGACGCCACGAGGAGTTCCTCGTACCGCAGCACGTCGCTGCCGCATTGCACTGCAACTCGTTCGCCGTGCCCAGCGGCGGCCATTTCAAGGAGCATCACGAGGTTCATCGGGGGAGCCTCACGGGGCGATGGAGTCCGGCGTGGGTAACCGCACAGCCCTCCGCCTGCAAGAGGAGGCGCGACCTGCCTCTCGTGAACTCATTCTCAATTAGGCTGGGAACACCGTCGCATGGGACCTCGGAGCCCGGATCGGGGGGCGCGATCCAGCTAGGGTACACCGCGGCTTCCGGAAACCGCATGCCTTCGACACTCGGTGGCCGCAGTATCATGCGCATATTGGGAGGCGCGACCACCATGCACCTCGCCGACAAATACGCCGAAACCCTGCTCAACGCGCTCCCAGGAAAAAGCTGCGAGCCTCCGACGGGGTGCGGGGAGCACCCGGCATTGACTTGGGCGCGCTCCGGGGCGATGGCGCTGACCGGGCGCGCGGACGAGGCTCCACGCGTTGCTCCCGCCCCACTCGCAACCTGTGCCAGGGCGGCGCTCGATGCCCTCCGGGCGCTGGCACCGAAGTCACGCCTCGCGCTCGAGCGCGGTGACCTCGCCTCGGCACTCGACGGCGCCGCGCTCCTCGCGGAGCGAGCAGCATACCTCGGGCTCATGCGCCACGGCTCGATCTCACCCGGGGGCAGTTGTCACCTGTTGCGCGCAGCCGATGGTTGGATTGCGGTGAGCCTGCCGCGCGCGGACGACCGAGCGCTGATTCCGGCGTGGCTGGAGGGGGATGGCAGCGAAGAAGTCCGGCTCGATCCTTGGGACCTTGTCGCGGAAAAGGTCGCGAAGCGGCGCGCAGTGGATGTGGTCATGCGGGCACGACTGCTCGGCCTTGCGGTAGCCGCCGCAGGCCCGCCAAGTGGTGTTGCGCCCCCCTGGTTTCGCGTCGCCGCGCGCGGAGCGAACCGAGTTGCTCGGCGCAAACGCCGTCAGCCGCTCGTCGTCGACCTCTCCGCACTCTGGGCGGGGCCGCTGTGCGGACGGCTGCTCGGCCTCGCCGGCGCCCGTGTCGTGAAGGTCGAATCTGTGGGACGCCCCGACGGCGCGCGTTGTGGATCGGCGGGATTCTACGAGGCACTAAACGCCGAAAAGGAGAGTGTCGGCCTCGATCTTCGCACGCCACGCGGGGTCGGATCTCTTCGAAGCCTCCTCCGGCATGCGGACATCGTGATCGAAAACGCCCGCCCGCGTGCCTTCGCGCAGCTTGGGATCAGCGCGGAGAGGCTTGTGGGCGAAGGGCTCGTATGGGTGAGCATTACGGGCTATGGACGTCGTGAACCCGAAGCTCAGTGGACCGCCTATGGCGATGATGCCGCCGCGGCGTCCGGCCTCGCCGCAACGACCGGGGATCCGGACGCACCGCTCTTTTGCGGAGACGCGATCGCAGATCCGCTTGCCGGAATCCACGCCGCGCTGGCGGCACTGGCTCACTGGCGCAGCGGTGAAGGGGCGCTTGTCGAACTGTCGCTTCGCGACGTGACCGCCCACTGTCTCGCACTCGGCGGGAAGGGCTTGGACGCGCGGGTCGAAGTCAGGAATTCCGGCTTCGTGGTGATCGAGGGCGGAGCGCATGTCCCCGTGGCATCACCGCGCGGCGCGCTCCCCGTCGGGCGCGCGCGGCCGCTCGGAGCCGACACTGCATCCGTCCTGGGCGAGTTCCACATCCGGTGCTGATCCGACGCGCGGAAGTCGAGGGCCGCCGGCGCGACGTGCGCATCGCCGGAGGGCGGATCCTGGCGATCGCCGAGCGGATCGCTGCGCGTGCGGGGGAGGCCTCGGTCGACGCCGAAGGGGGGGCCCTACTCCCGGGTCTGCACGATCATCACATTCATCTTCTTGCCCTGGCTGCTGCGCTGGAGTCCGTAGCCTGCGGGCCGCCTTCGGTCGTAGATCGCACCGCGCTGGCCACTGCACTTCGCTTCGCGACCGGGGAATTCCTGCGAGGTGTCGGCTACCACGAATCGGTCGCCGGTCCGCTCGACCGGACTGAACTGGATGTGCTGGTGCCCGACCGACCGGCCCGCATCCAGCACCGCAGCGGAGCGCTCTGGATGCTGAACTCGCGGGCCATTGATCGTCTGAGGCTTGACCAAGGAGTGGACGCACCTGGGGTGGAGAGAGACGCGGCAGGCCGCGCCACCGGCCGCCTCTTCCGTCTCGACCGTTGGTTGCGCGCACAGCTCACACCGGCTGCGCCTCCTGACCTTGCGCGGGTGGGACAGCTTCTGGCCCGCGTTGGGATAACCGGAGTGACCGACGCAACGGCCGACACCGACTCCGGCGCCCTCACGCTGCTCGAGGCGGGGGTTGCTTCAGGCGCGCTCCCGCAAAGACTCGCCGTGATGGGAGGTGCGGAGCTTCCACCACCCGCGCACCCCGACGTGGTCCGCGCCCAGGTGAAGCTCGTGCTCGACGAAAGTGCGCTCCCGGACTTCGAGGCGCTCCGCACAGCGATTGTGGGTGCACACGCGCAAGAGCGGGGCGTCGCGATCCATTGCGTCGGCCGAGCGGAGCTCGTTCTCGCGGCACGCGCCCTTGCAGAGGCCGGCCCCCGGGCCGACGACCGGCTCGAGCACGCGAGCGTCGCACCGCCAGAGCTCGTCGAGCTGGTGGCGAAAACCGGCGGCCTGGTGGTCACGCAACCACACTTTCTCGCGGAACGCGGCGATGACTACCTGCGCGAGGTGGAAGCCCGTGACCTGCCTTGGCTCTACCGGGGACGCGGGTGGCTTGACGCCGGCGTGCGTCTGGCTGGGGGGAGTGACGCACCGTTCGGAACGCCGGA
>Ga0187780_10003996_pt1 | contig 11045 bp, 9 predicted proteins | sample 1015_Q2_SP10_20__FD_132429 | JGI IMG/M metagenome (GOLD analysis project Ga0187780, IMG submission 132429) | Tropical peat soil microbial communities from peatlands in Department of Meta, Colombia - 1015_Q2_SP10_20_MG | ecosystem: Environmental > Terrestrial > Soil > Wetlands > Peat | place...
GTGGCCAGGCATGCGGTGGCCGGATTCCTGGGCCTGGCGGTGGACCTGGCCGGGATCGGCGCGGGCCTGGCCCTGGCCAACCTGTTCACCGTCGCGTCGGCCTACCCGGTGGAAAAGCGAGCCGGCACCCCCATGCCCAGGGCGGCCAGCGGACACAACGGCGAGGCGCTCGGGGCGACCATCCTCACCCTGCTCGGTGTGGGGCTGGCGGTCACGCCGGTGATCCTCGCCGCGGTGTTCACCCAATCGGCTCCGGCGGCGATCCGGATGCCGGTGGTCGTACTCTGCGCCGCCGCGTACGGCCTCGCGCTGGCCTGGGCCGGCGTGCGGGGCGCCGCCAGCGTCGCCGAGCCGAAGCTGCCGGAACTTGCCCAGATCGCCATCCAGAGCAAGCTGTAGGAACGACAAGCGCCGTGCGGTCCGCCCGGCATGACCGGGCTGCCGGGCGGACCCGGCGTCAGGTTCGCACGCCGGTCTTGGTGATCTGGCCATTCCCCAGCGGCCCAGGCTCCCTGGGCCTATGCTGAGGAAACAGGCGGGCTCTCGGCAATTGGGGGAGGCCATGCCAGACGATAACGTCCATGCAGCTGACGACACACGCAAGCTCCGGGCCAGGTTCCCCCGGTGGGGCATTCTGTTTGATCCCCTGGAAAGCGTGTGGGTCGCGGTCCGCGGCAAGCGGACGCTTGTCGCGGCCAGCAGCCCTGAGAAACTGACCGAGCAGGTGGAGGCAGCGGCCCGGGGCGAAGCCGGGCCGGATGAGGGCGACAAGACCCAGGCATGGCGTGCCCTCCGCAAGCATGGCCGGGGCTAGCTGGCCTCGGGCGTATGGTCCCGGTGGGGCGCATCAGCGGAGACAGGATTGCTACGTGAGCCGTTCACTCCCGCGGCAGTTATAACCAGCCAGCGGCCGCGTTTCCTTTTTCGGCGGCTGATCATGGTGACGACAAGCTTGGGCTATCGCGGACGGCTCGGGCTGGAACCGGCCGGTCAGCGTCTCCTGCTGGCGGCGGATATCAGATCCGGGGGACGAGGGCGAGCTGACGCGACTGGCCAACCAGGCGCCCGGTGCTATCCCAGACTTCGCCGTCCTCTTCGAGGAAACCGGCGGTGACGAATCGGGTCGAAAAGCGGCAGCGAAGCCAGCCGGGCGCCGGGTTGGCCCGGATATGAGCGGTGAGCTCGACCGTCGGCGTCCACGCCACCGGCAGCCGGGCGTTGAAGGCGGTGGGCGGGAAGGCGTCGATCGCGCACAGCAGGGCGAGGCTGTCGACGTGCTCGGCGCCGGGGAGCCGGAACCAGCCCCGCATCAGCGGCCGTCCGGATTGGTTCCCGGTGGCGAAGGCGGCGTCGTCGGGATGGAGCCGCAGGTCGACCCGGCCCATGAACGGGGGCGGGAAGGTGTCGGTCGGCTGCAGGCGGACGCACTGCTCGGGCGGGGGCAGCTCGGGGGGCGCGCCCTCGACGAGCTCGGGGCCCTGGGCCTGTGACAGGTCACCGAGCGTACCCAGCACGGCCAGCAGCGGGCGGCCGCCGGAGAACATCGTCCCGGTGCCCGTGGCGAAGCGCCTTCCTTCCTTGAGGATCTGGGTGGTGATGCGGACGCTGCCCGGCTGACCAGGGGACAGATAGTGCGCGGTGACCGTCACGGGGTTCGGACGCCCGGTGGCGTTGACCAGGGCTCGAGTGGCCACGGCGAGCAGATAGCCGCCATTGGCATTACCGGCGATGTCCCAGCCTGGATGGATAGAAGCCGACCACTGGCCAGCCGCAGCAGGCTGGACAGCTGTCGCGGTGGCAAATGAGCCGGGCAGGGGACACCTCGCTGGCAGGATTTCTGGGCAGATCATCGGCAGCGGTGCACCCCGCTGCCTGTGGCAACAGGCCTATCACCCAACCGGATTGATGTCGACCGGAGGCGGGCCTCCTCGCGCCAAGCGACTCGCTTATCCGGCCGCCTGCTTCAAGTGAAGACAATGTCATGCCACCAGCGGGCCGCGGGGACCAGGCACCATGCGCTGACGCTGGCGCCAGAGGGCTCGCGGGGTATAAACCGGACGGCAGCGCCAAGGCTCGCCGGGCCGGTTCGCAGGGAGGGCGGCATGACCAGTCACGAGATCAGGATCGACAGGACCAAGACGCTGCTGGAGGAGCCTGCCGGCGGTCACAACCGGTGGCATCCGGATATCCCGCCGGTGGTCCGCTGCCAGCCCGGAGACGAGGTGGTGATGGAGACCCGGGATGCCCTGGACGGGCAGGCGGGCCCGGGAGTCACCGCCGGCGCGCTCGCCGCGCCGAACCTGGACGTGGTGCACCCGCTGACCGGGCCGGTCTACGTGGAGGGCGCCGAGCCCGGCGACCTGCTGGCAGTGGAGATCCTCGACATCGAACCCGACCGCTACGGGTTCACGGTCCAGCTGCCGGGGTTCGGGTTCTTGCGCGATGAGTTTCCCGAACCATTCAAAGTGGACTGGGATATCGCTGACGGCTGGGCGACGTCTGCTGACCTGCCGGGAGTGCGCATCCCGGGTTCCCCGTTCATGGGGACAATCGGGTTGCCGCCCGGCCATGAGCTGCTGGCTGCGACCATCGCCCGGGAGCAGGCCCTGCTGGAGCGCGGCGGACTCGTGCTGCCGCCGTCGTCGGCGTCCGCGGTCCCCGCCGATCCGCAGATCGCGGCCGAGGCGCTGCGCACGATCCCGCCGCGCGAGCAGGCCGGGAACGTGGACATCAAGCAGCTCGGCAAGGGCGCAACGCTGCTCATCCCGGTCGGCACTCGGGGCGCGCTGTTCTCAGCCGGCGACGCGCACTTCGCCCAGGGCGACTGCGAGACCTGCGGCACAGCCATCGAGATGGCCGCCACCTTGCGCGTGCGCTTCGGACTGCGCAAGGGCGAGGCGGCGGCCAGGAACATCCGTGACCTCCGGTTCACCAGGCAGGACTACTACCTGCCGCCCGAGTTCGCCGCGCCGCGCCGGTTCTTCGCCACCACTGGCATCTCGGTTACCAGGGATGGGGTGAACCACTCCGAAGACGTGACCCTCGCCGCCCGGAACGCGCTTTTCAATATGATCGACCATCTGGGGGAACGGGGCTGGACACGGCAGCAGGCCTACGCCATCTGCAGCGTGGCGGTGGACCTGAAGATCAGCCAGCTGGTAGACGCCCCGAACATGCTGGTGTCCGCGTTCCTTCCCGAAGACATCTTCGTCAGCTGACGCCGGTTCAGCTTGCTAAGCCTCTCGCGTCGCCAGCCGTCCTCCGGACAGGGCAGCGGTGTCGACGTCGTCGAGTGTGGTGACCACCAGGTCCGCGCCGGACGCGGCCAGCAGGTCGGCGTCGTCGGCGCGTGCGATGCCGAGCGCGGCCATGCCGCCGGCCTTGGCGGCCTGGACCCCGGCGGACGCGTCCTCGACGACCATCGCGTAGCGTGGCTCGACGCCGAGCTCGTGCGCGGCGGTCAGGAAGATCTCGGGGTCGGGCTTGCCGTGGGCGAAATCGCGCCCGGAGACGTCGGCGTCGAAGTAGTCCAGCAGCGACAGGCCGGGCCGCAGCGTCGGCGACGAGATCCCGTTCTCCTCCGCGAACGTATCGAGCCGGATCTGGCGCAGGAACAATCCCGCGTTCTTCGACGACGACGCGTCGGCGATGAGCATCCCGGCGTCCTTGGTGGCGATGACGAAACGCAGCGCGTCGGGATAGGCGGTAAAGTCGCCGGCCTGGATGAGGCGCACGACCAGTTCTTGCTTGCGCTGTGCGTACTCGGCGACGCGGGCTTCGGCGTCGGGTACCTGGAAGTAGTCGAGGGCAGCGCGGGCGCCGCTCATGCGCGGCTTGCCGGATACGTACTGCTGGTAGACGGGGGAGGTGAACGCGTCCGGCGACCACGTCGTGCGGTCCCGGATGCCGCGCCAGCTGGACTCCATCAGCTCGCGCAGCGACTCGCGCCATGCCTTCTCGTGCGGCGAGTCGACCAGCACCCCGTCGACGTCGAAAATCGCTCCCTGAAACTTCGGCATGCGGCCTCCTTTTCAGTCTCGGGCGGAGGGCCCGTTGGTTGCCGGGTTCCGGCTGAGCTCGAACACGGTCTGGTCACCCGGGCACAGTTCACGGACTTCGTCGCGGACTCCGACCCGGACGGGCCGGCTCGCCGCCTCGGGGTGGATGGCCAGCCGCAGGTGATCGCTGGTGAGCGTCACCTGGATCGGGGTCTTGCGGAACTGCATCGGGAACGACAGGCTGTCGAGCCTGCTCGGGAGCTGGGGGCTGAAGTGGAGGATACCGTCGTAGACATGGGTGCCGGCGTAATTCCGCTGCACAATGTCGAGCGTCCCGGACATGACACCCATGTGGATGCCTTCCTTCGTGGTCCCGCCCTGGATGTCCTCGGCATCGCTGCGCAGCGCGACCAGGAACCGGTCCCACGAGCTCTCGGGGTCGACGGCGGCCAGTACCCCGGCATGGGTGACAAAGCTCAACGTCGAGCCGTGAGAAGTACGCCGGTCGTAGTACGCGACGTTCCGCGTCAGCGTGTCGGCACGGTAGTCATACCCGAGCCGCCCGAAGATCTCGCGTAGCTCTTCCTGCCTGAACAGGAAGAACAGCATCACCGTGTCCGCCTGCTTGGTGACCTTATAGCGGTTGGGATCCTTGCCCTCCGCACGCAGGATGCGGTCGAGCCGCTGGATGTTGCCGTACTTCGCTCGGTACGCGTCCCAGTCCAGCTCCTCGAGGTCCTCGTATCCCTCGAACTGGCTGATGATCCCGTCGCCGTGGAACGGGACGAACATCCGGCGGCTCATGTCCTGCCACACCGCCAGCTCGTCGTCGCCGATGCCCAGCCGCGTGCGAAGCGCCTCCGAGCGGCTGGCCGGGAGCAGCGGCAGCAGCTGGCCCGCGATGCCGCAGAGCCACGCCACCATGACGTTGGTGTAGGCGTTGTTGCGCAACCCGCCCCGAGGCGCCTCCGGGTACTTGTCGTGGAACTCGTCCGGGCCCATCACGCCGTGAATCTCGTAGCGATCGCGCGCGGCGTTGAAGTAGGCGATCGACGCCCAGAAGCGCGTGATCTCGAGCATCATTTCCGCCCCGTAGTCGCGCAGGAACGCCTGGTCGTTGGTGGTCTGGAAGTAGTGCCAGATGTTGTAGAAGATCGCCGCGTTGACGTGCCGCTGGTTGCGGCTGAGGTCCGGCTCCCAGCGGTCCGAGACCGGGTTGAGGTGGACCCGCTGGGTCTCCTCGATTCCCTCGCTCCCGCTCTGCCACGGGAACATCGCACCCCGCCACCCTGCCTCCCGGGCCGCCGCCCGGGCCTCGCCGATCCGGCGGTAGCGGTACATCAGCAGCCCGCGCGTGACCTCGGGCAGCCGGACGTTGAAGAACGGGAGCGCGTAGATCTCGTCCCAGAACACGTGCCCGCGATAGGCCTCGCCGTTGAGCCCGCGGGCGGGCAGCCCGGCGTCCAGGTCAGCGGTGTGATGCGAGCAGACCTGTAGGACGTGCGCGATATGCAGCCGCAGCAGCTGCTGCACACGGTCGTCTCCGGACACCCGCATGTCGCACACCCGCCATAGCTCGTCCCATGCCGCGGTGTGCCGCTCGAACGTGGCCTCGAAGTCGGTGTGGCGCGCCGCTGATGCGGCCGCCTTCACCAGCGTGTCGCTGATCGCCGGGTCCCGCGACGTGTAGAACGTCACCATCTTCTCCACCCGCGTCGCGGCCCCCTGCCGCACATCAAAGGCCAGGACCTGCTGGATATAGTCCTCCATCTGGTACAGCCTCCGCTCGACCGGGAGCGCTTGACCACCGGCAAACACGCGCGTGCGGGCCGCCTGGCTGATGTACAGGTTCGACTGCCGGGTCTCGGCCTTCAGCGCGATCACCTCGGGCCCGAACGTCCGCGGGGACACGGGGTTCAGGTGGCGGCCCTCCAGCTGCCGGTACCGGGCAACACCGCCATTGCTCACCCGGCCGTCGATCGCCGTCACCACCTCGACGCGGCCTGACCAGTTCTCCGGCACGAGCGTCCATTCGATCCCGGCATGGTGCGCGTCGGCCATGCTGACGAATCGGCGGCTCTGCAACGTCGTCTCCAGCCCGCTGCGATCACGGAAACGGACGCGGCGGACGACAGTCGCGTACCGGATGTCCAGTTCGTGACGGTAACCGAGCAGATCCACCTCGGCCAGCCGGATCGCGTCCCCGCCCTCGATGCGCACCTGGAGGACCAGCCAGTTCGGCATGTTGACAAGATCCTCGTTGAGTACTGGCAGCCCGCCCAGGATCGTCGTCTCGCGGTTGTAACCGCCGTGTACATAGGTCCCGGGATAATGCACGCCGTCGGCGTCTTCCCACTCCGCCGCGCCACGTGTGCACAAGTAGCCGTTCCCCGTCGAGGTCAGCGCTTCGCGAAGACCCTCAGACCCAGGATCGAAACCGTCGTAGGTGAGCAAGAAACCGTCCACGGCACCTCCTCGTCGCCTCGCCACGCCGCCGCCTCACGCCGGGCACAGCACCGGATCCCTCAGCACAATGCGCCGACCCCGGAGACACAACCTCCTTCCGGTACCTGCGGGCCAGCGGCCGGCTGCCGGACCTCCTCACCCTGCCGGGCCCGGGCCGGAGGCCGCCCGCGTCGAAGGTGTACCCAGTCCACCACGTCCGCACCGTCGTGAGGTGGAATAGTCCGCCGAGGTCCGAAGGCTAGGGCAGCGACTCTGGCCGCTGTGGGGTCCAGACCTCAATGGGCTCGCGTGCCGCTGGCTCAGCCGGGCTGATCGCCCGAAGAAGGTACCCGGAAGGCGCCGGGATCGGTCGCAGGGCCGTGCTCGACGAAGGCAGAGCGCGGCGAGGTATCGACGTGGAGGGTGAAGACATCCGGGCGATTGTAGTGGCCGACCGGGTCCATATGGCGGCGCCCGGTTAGCACGGCGCCCAGGTCAAGGTCGGCGATGAGCGTCTCCTCCTTCTCGCGCACCGGCCCGGCCAGGATGGTTCCGTTCGGCCTGATGATCACCGTATTGCCCTCTTCCAGCCAGGGCCCGTTGTCCTCCAGGTATGCGGGCGGCACCAGCCGCTCGCGGTGCGGGAAGCCGGCCGGGATCTGGTCGGCATGCAGCACCGGGTTGACGCCGACGACGAACATCCGGTTCTCCCGGGCCAGGTGCTGCAGCGTCACGATCCAGCCGTCACCGATCGCCAGCGTGGGCGCGATCCACAGGTCCACGCCCTGCGCGTACATGTGGAACCGAGCCAGCGGCATGTAGTTCTCCCAGCAGATCAGCCCTCCGACCCGGCCGAAGGGCGTGTCCACGACGCGGAGCGTCGAGCCGTCGCCCATGCCCCACACGGTCCGCTCCGACCCGGTCGGCATGAGCTTTCGGTGACGGCCGACGAGTGCTCCGCCGGGGGAGAAGTACAGCACGGTGTTGTAGATGGTCCCTCCGTGCCGCTCGCGCTCCTCGACGCCGATGACCAGCCAGACCTCGTTATCGCGGGCGATCTCCCCCAGCCGCTCGCTGCCCGGGCCCGGCACCACGACGGCGTTCTCGGCAAGCAGCCGGAACCAGTCCTCATCACCGTCCCAGATCGGCCGGGTGTCGATCCAGATCGGCGTGCCCGGGACGAAGACCTCGGGGAAGGCTACCAGCTGCGCGCCCCGCGCGGCAGCCGCAGCCGTCAGCGCGGCAACCCGCTCCAGCGTCGCGGCCCGGTCCATCAGCACGTAGTTCGCCTGCACCGCAGCCACTCGAAGCGATGTCATCTGGCCGACCTCCTTGCGCAGGATGCTATCCGCACGCGCCGAACCAATTGCGGCGTGTCGCCCTCCGGGCATCTTTCTGCCTGTAAGTCCTGGTCTTCGTTGGTTACGGTGGGGATATGCGCGCGGTTACTGTTATCCCTGGGCAGCAAGGCTCGGTTGCGCTCAGCGAAATGCCCGAGCCGCCACCCGAGGACGGGCCGGTCCTGGTCGAGACTGCGGCGATCGGCGTCTGCGGCACGGACCTGGAGATCATCAACGGCGAATACGGGTCAGCGCCTGCGGGCCAGGAACGTCTCATCATCGGGCATGAGTCGCTGGGCCGCGTGACCGGGGCCGCACCGGGAACCGGATTCCGCGCCGGCGACCTCGTCGTCGGCATCGTACGCCGGCGTGACCCCGTCCCGTGCCCGGCGTGCGCTGCGGGGGACTGGGATATGTGTACCAACGGTCAGTACACCGAGCGCGGAATCAAGGGACGTCACGGCTATGCCTCGGAGCGCTACCGTGTCCACCCTGAATACCTCGTCGCGGTCGACCCGGCGCTCGGAGGGCTCGGCGTGCTGCTCGAACCGGCCACCGTGGTGGCCAAGGCGTGGGATCACATCGATAAGATCGGCAACCGGTCGACGTGGGCACCCGCCAAGGTCCTGATCACCGGCGCGGGGCCGATCGGGCTTCTCGCCGCGCTGTTGTCCACGCAGCGCGGTTACGACACTTACGTGTTCGACCGCGTCACCGAGGGCCGGAAGCCTGAGATGGTGCGCCGCCTCGGGGCAACCTATTTCCATCGCGGGGACCCCATCGAGACGGCCGCTGAAGCGGACATCGTCATCGAGTGCACAGGTTTCGTGCAGATGCTGCTTGAGGCAGGCCCGCAGCACGTCCGGCAGCGGATCATCTGCCTGACCGGCGTTTCCGCACCCGGAGCAGAAGCCGCTGTGGATCCCGGGCTGCTCAACCGCAACATGGTCCTGCAGAATTCTGTCCTGTTCGGTTCGGTCAACGCCAACCGGTATCATTACGAACTCGCCGCCAAGGCCCTCGCCCAGGCCGATCCGGATTGGCTCGCCGGTCTGATCACCCGCCAGGTGCCGATCGTCCGGTGGGCCGATGCCTACGCTCGCGAGCCCGACGACATCAAGACGGTCCTGCATTTCGCAGACGGATCGTAATAGGCGCTCGCGGCGCTGATCAGCCGGCTCGACAACCTCAGGCTGGTCACAGGCCCGTCGTGTGAGCGGCCGAGTCCCGTGCTGCAAAGGTCACGCCATCTCTTATGAGTGGTACGAGCGCACGTTCGACTATCGCCGGAGGCGGATCAGGGGTCGCTGGCCAGCTGCGCCCGGTTGAGGATCACGATCCGCCCTCGTCCGAGCCGGAGCGTGCCCCGGCGTTCTTCCTCCCTGAGGACCCGGTTCAGCGTCGGCCGGGTTGTCCCGGCGAGCTGCGCCAGCTCCTCCTGGGTGAGGTCGACCACTATGACCGGTGATCCCCTGTCGTACACCTGCGCCAGGGCGTGAAGGCGCCGTCGTATCCGCACCTCGGCGGGGAGATGGAACGCCTCCACCAGCTGAGCATCGAGCCGTCGAACCGTCGCGGCCAGGCTCTTGATGAGGAACTCGGTGACCGAGGGATGCTGTCGTCGGAGTTCCGCGAACTCGCGGCGGCGTAGGGCCAGGGCTACCACCGGCTCGACCGCCTGGACTGTGGCCGTCCGGTGCTCGTCGTCTCCGATAAGCGCCAGTTCTCCCACGGCCGAGCCGGGACCGAGCAGGGCCACGGTCACCAGAGCGCCCTCGGGCGTACTGATCCGCACCGCCACCTTCCCGCTCTCGACGAGGTACACGGTTTCTGCGTGGTCACCCTCATGGAACAAGACGTCGCCTCGTGACAGGCGGATACGGCGGGCGGCGCCGAGGATCCGGTTGACGCTCTCCGAGGCTAGGTCGTCGAACAACGCCCACTGCATGCAGCCCTCCTTGACCGGCGCTGTTCAACGGGAGCGTGGCGCTGCCGCCGGGGCACCTTTCCGATGGCGTGTGGCCAAATTTACGTGGCTGTGTCATCCCTGGCCCGGACGCCCGGTCAGGCCCCGTGGCCCGGTGCGGAAAGGCACAGCTCAAGTTACCTCCGGCCCTCTCAGGCTATAGGTCCCAGCGTCCCGCACGTGAGTGGCAGCCCGGAATGGAGAGACAAGGCACCGGCTAGGCGACGGCGACGTCCAGGACGTCAGCCAGAACGTCTGGCGGCAGTTGGCGGACCAGCCCGACACCATCGCGATCCGGCCGAGCTTGCTGGCTGGCCGAGCGTCAGCGGCTGCCGGTGATGTAGTCGGTCAAGGCGGCTCGCTCGGTTTCGAGCTCGTCCATCCGGTTCTTCACCACGTCGCCGATGCTCACGATCCCCCGCAGGCTGCCGTCCACCACGACCGGCGCGTGCCGCACCCGGTGCACGGTCATCATGCGCATGACCTCCTCGGTCGGTGTCTGTGGCGTGACCGTGTGCACCTCGGCTGTGTAGATAGCCGTGACCGCCTCGGACAGCACCGCGGCGCCTTGCACGGCCAGCGCCCGGACGATGTCCCGCTCACTGACGATCCCGTCGACCGAGGTGCCGTTGCGAGAGACGACGACGGCGCCGATCCGGTGTTCGGCGAGCACCGCCACAAGGCGTCGTACCGTCGTGTCCGGAGTGACGGTGACGACCTGCGTGCCCTTGACGCGAAGCAATCCGCTGATCAGCATTCGGCCCTCCCAGGCACCGGCGGAGTGATCGTGTGCCACCGGTACCCCCCAGGCTGCTACTTCAAACCGGGAATGCCAGGCAGGTAGCCGACGGCAGATCCCAGAACATCGGGAGGGACCAAGGATCGCGACCGCATCACCTGCGGCCGAACTGCAGGCCCGCGAAGTCGCCGGAGTTGCGCCATTGGTCGATGTAGCGGAAGTACGCCGGGGCACCCTGGTAATACCCGCCGCCCAGCGTGAACTGCGGTCACCGTCCACAGCCAGGCAGAGACTCATGCCCAACGGCTCGCACTGCGGTCAGGGCGGTTCGATGACACCGGATGGCAGGATGTGCGCCGCGCTCGAACCGAAGTCCTCCGAGGCCAGTTGGGCCACAAAGGCGATGGCCCCTCCACCTGGCACGGGCCGGCCTTCGCCGGTGAACTGGATGGGGTAAATGCGGGCCCGCTCGAACCGGCCGGCCGATGACAGCGTCACGCGCAGGATCACGCTCATGTCCAGGTCGCCGTCGACGGAGAAGTCACCATAGCTGGCGA
>Ga0187780_10003997_pt1 | contig 11045 bp, 12 predicted proteins | sample 1015_Q2_SP10_20__FD_132429 | JGI IMG/M metagenome (GOLD analysis project Ga0187780, IMG submission 132429) | Tropical peat soil microbial communities from peatlands in Department of Meta, Colombia - 1015_Q2_SP10_20_MG | ecosystem: Environmental > Terrestrial > Soil > Wetlands > Peat | place...
CGGTGAACTCGACCACGGCCGCACCGCGCGGTCCCTTAGCTACCTCCTGGCAAAGTTCGAGCGTGTAAAGATTTTCTTCGTTAGTCCGCCCGGGCAGCAGATGAGGCCCGACCTTTTGCAGTACCTAAATGAGCACGGAGTGCGTTATGAGCTGGAATGTCAAATCGAGCGGGTGATCGGAGAAGTGGATGCTGTTTATCAGACTCGAATCCGGTCCGAACCTCCAGACAGTCTGAGCAACCCCCTGCAATTCGCCATTAATTCGGCCATCCTGCAGAAGATGAGACCAGGTGCTCTCATTCTGCATCCGCTGCCGCGGACCGTCGAACTTGACAAGTCCGTGGACCAGGATCCGCGCGCACTGTACTTCCGGCAGGCTCTAAATGGACTGTACGTGCGGATGGCACTGCTGACCATGTTGCTGGAAAAGGATTGAGGAAAGCGAGAGAGATTATGGACAGGGAACTGACAACTGAAATCGGTCTGCACACGCAGGAATGCATCGAACTGGAAAACAAATTCGGCGCCCACAACTATAATCCGCTGAACGTGGTGATCGAGCACGCCGAAGGTGTTTGGGTGTACGACATCGAAGGCAAACGCTATCTCGATTGCCTGGCCGCTTACTCGGCCGTGAATCAAGGCCACCGCCACCCGAAAATTCTGAATGCTCTGATTGAGCAAGCCCACAAGCTTACCCTGACCTCGCGCGCCTTTCGCAACGACCAACTGCCATTGTTTTACAAGGAACTCCACGAGCTCACGGGCTATGACATGGTATTGCCCATGAACACGGGAGCCGAAGCCGTAGAAACCGCCATCAAGACGGCGCGTAAGTGGGGATATAAAGTCAAAAATACTCCCCAGGACCAAGCGGAGATCATCGTCTGCGCCAACAACTTTCATGGACGAACGGTCACGCTGGTAAGCTTTTCCACTGATTCCCAGTATCGCGAAGGTTTTGGGCCGTTCACCCCGGGTTTCAAAATCATTCCTTTCGGTGACGTGCAGGCCCTCGAGAATGCCATTACCCCGAACACTTGTGCATTTCTGGTCGAACCCATTCAAGGAGAGGCCGGCATTATCATCCCACCAGAAGGATTTCTCAAAGAGGCCGCAGCAGTATGTCATCAGTACCGGGTTCTGCTGATGGTCGATGAGATTCAGTCGGGCCTGGGTCGCACCGGCAAGCTGTTCGCGTACATGCACGATGACGTCAAGCCCGATGTTGTCATCATCGGTAAAGCGCTAGCCGGCGGCTTCTACCCGGTTTCCGCCATTCTGTCGTCCTGGGAAGTTCTTCGCGTCTATAAGCCGGGGGACCACGGGAGTACCTTCGGCGGCAATCCGCTGGGATGTGCCGTGGCGCGCGCCGCCCTGCGGGTACTGAAAGAGGAGAAATTGGTGGAGCGCTCCGCCGAACTGGGTGCGTACTTTCTCAGCCTGCTGCAAACGCTCCGCAGCCCGGATGTGAAGGCGATTCGCGGCAAGGGCCTGTGGATCGGAATCGAACTGAATTGCCCCGCGCGCCCATATTGCGAGTTGTTAATGGAAGAGGGAATCCTGTGCAATGACACTCACGACCGCGTGATCCGAATCGCACCGCCCCTGGTGATTCAACGGAACGAAATTGATTGGGCCTTCGAGCGGATCAAAGAGGTGTTAGAGAGAGGCGGAGCACGTCCGTCGTGCGACTAGCCGCATTGAACTGCGCATTCCTTATCCGAGCGACGCGAGCCCGCGGACGACGCTGGAGGAGATTCCTAACACCCCGGCGCCGGCTGTCATTGAGCGGCCACGTTCCGTGCCCTTCTAACAAAGGGCTCAATCGGTGGCAGCATTGGCGAACGTGGAGGAAGAGCCATCTGGGGCATCACCGAGCTTCAGCTTCAAAGCGCAGATTGACCTTGCCCCGATTCCAAGATAATCTTCTTTTCGATTCCCGCGCGCGGGCTGGCGAGTCGAGCCGACCCACCTCACATGACTTCGGCAGTCGCTGTTGTAGTGGAACCTTCTTGGAGGTCTATGTCGGACAACCAGAGCAAGTTCGTCCTGGAACACGACAATTTCGAGCAACTGTTTGATGTCCTCGTTGGGCGAGGCTATCAAGTGGTTGGACCTACCCTGCGGGACGGGGCGATTGTCTATGACACTCTGACTTCTATGGTTGATTTGCCGGTGGGTTGGACGGACGAGCAGACGGGCGGGTCTTATCGCTTGCGCAGACGCGGCGATCAAGCCCTGTTTGGCTATGCGGTTGGACCGGATTCCTGGAAACGGTTTCTCCATTCCCCGGTCGTACGATTGTGGCACGCCACGAGGCGTGGGGATCAATTTGAAATTCAGGAAGAGCCGCAGGACCACTCCAAGATCGCGTTCCTGGGCGTCCGTTCCTGTGAACTACATGCGATTCTCATCCAGGACCGCGTCTTTCTCCAGGGGCAGCAGGTCGAGACGAGGTATAAGTCGAGGCGAGAACAGGTTTTTGTGGTGGCAGTGAACTGCGCCCAGGCCGGCGGGACCTGTTTTTGCACCTCGATGAATACCGGACCGAGAGTAAGCTCTGGTTTTGATCTTGCCCTGACTGAGGTTCTCGAGGAGGGTCGCCATTATTTTCTGGTGGAAGTTGGTACGGAAGCGGGTGCGGAGGTCTTGCGGGAGCTTCCTCACAGGCCGGCGCGGGAGGCAGAAGGGGAAGCTGCCGATCGTATTTGCGCAAGAACGGCAGCAACCATGGGCCGCACTATGGACACGGTGGACATCAGGGAACTGCTCTATCGAAACTACGAGCACCCTCGATGGGACCATGTCGCTGCGCGTTGTTTAACTTGCGCCAACTGCACCATGGTCTGCCCTACTTGCTTCTGCACCACGGTGGAAGATGTTACCGACTTGAAAGGAGAACACGCTGAGCGCTGGCAGAAGTGGGACTCTTGCTTCACCATGGATTTCTCCTATATTCATGGCGGGAGTGTTCGGGCTACGCCCAAGGCCCGTTACCGCCAATGGATGACTCACAAACTTGCCACCTGGATCGACCAGTTTGGAACATCCGGCTGTGTCGGATGTGGGCGATGCATCACCTGGTGCCCGGTGGCCATCGACATCACGGAAGAGGTCTCGGCAATTCGCCAGTCCGAAGCTGTGAGGAATGCCAAGCAAAATCATGGAAACACTTGAGAGAATTGTGGCGGATCATCCCTTCGCCCGAGGGCTGGATCGTCGGCATTTGGAACTGCTTGCGGGCTGCGCATCCAATGTTCGCTTTGCGGCAAACCAAGTAGCTTTCCACGAAGGGGAAGAGGCCAACGAATTTTATCTTATTCGAGAAGGCAAAATAGCGGTGGAGCTCCACGCACCCGCCCGCGGCCCCATCAATATTCTGACCGTCGGAGGAGGCGAAGTCCTGGGGTGGTCGTGGTTAATTCCTCCCTATCGTTGGAGCTTCGATGCCCGGGCCATCGAACCCACACGAGCCATTGCCCTGGATGGGAAGTGCCTCCGTGAGAAGTCAGAACGCGACAACGAACTCGGTTACCAGCTTCATAAGCGGATCGCTCAAATCATGGAAGAGCGCTTGCAGGCAACAAGATTGCAGCTGTTGAACCTTTATGAAGTCCACGCTTGAGATGCCGCGAGTTCATGTTTCCTTGCACCCCATGGTGCCTCAGCCGTGGTGTGTTCGGCGATCATGGTGGGAGACAGATGACTCGTTCAGCTTCGAGCTCGAGCCTCGAGATGGTTCGCCGACCCTCCACTTCTTTCCCGGCCAGTTCAATATGCTTTATGTCTTTGGCATCGGGGAAGTCCCTATTTCCATCAGTGGAGACCCTACCAAGGCTGAGACCCTGGTACACACGGTGCGAGCCGTTGGGTCCACGACTCGGGCGATGGGCAACTTAAAACGCGGCGCGCTGCTGGGCGTGCGCGGTCCCTTCGGGAGCTGTTGGCCCGTCGAGCAGGCCAGGGGCAAGGATCTTCTCATGGTGGCTGGTGGAATTGGGATGGCGCCATTGCGCCCTGTCATCTACGAAGTGCTTGCCAGGCGCAAGGAGTTCGGCCGAGTATGTCTTCTCTATGGAACACGGACCCCGGATGACATCCTTTACGCCAAGGAGTTGCAAAAATGGGGGAAGCGGACGGATCTCGAAACCCTTGTGACGGTTGACCGTGCGAACCAGGATTGGACGGGAAATGTCGGCGTGGTGACAACGCTCATCGCCAAGGCGCAATTCGAGCCGGAGCATGCCGTCGCGATGGTATGCGGTCCTGAGGTGATGATGAGGTTCACCGTTCGCGAACTGCAGACACGCGGGATGCGAACCGACAGTATTCATATCTCGATGGAACGAAACATGAAATGCGCTGTCGGCTTTTGCGGACATTGCCAGTTCGGCCCCACATTTATCTGTAAAGACGGCCCGGTATTTCGTTACGACAAGATTGAACGTCTGCTCGCGATTCGTGAGATTTGAAATGGCGTCCCCACGAAAGCCGAAACTTGCGGTCTGGAAGTTCTCTTCCTGTGATGGATGCCAGCTAAGCTTGCTCGATTGCGAAGACGAGCTGCTTGACCTCGCCGGCGAGCTGGAAATCGCCAATTTCCCGGAGGCCTCGCGCACCTTGGTAAAGGGCCCGTACGACCTCTCGCTGGTCGAGGGCTCGATCACGACGCCGCATGACGCTGAACGCATTCATCAGGTTCGGCGGGCATCCAAGTTTCTGGTAACCATCGGCGCATGTGCCACCGCCGGCGGCATCCAGGCGCTGAGAAATTTCAAAGACGTAAAGGAATTTATCTCGATCGTTTACGCTACACCCGCCTACATTAGCACGCTGGGCAAGTCGACACCGATCGCAGATCACGTGCGCGTCGACTTCGAACTGCGCGGCTGCCCGATCAACAAACACCAACTCGTCGAAGTGATTAGCGCATTCTTGTATGGGAGGAAGCCGAACACGCCGGCGCATAGCGTATGTGTCGAATGTAAGCGACGCGGTACGGTTTGCGTGATGGTGGCGCACGGCACACCCTGCCTTGGCCCGGTGACCCACGCTGGTTGTGGTGCGATTTGCCCCTCGTACAGCCGCGGCTGCTACGGCTGCTTTGGTCCGATGGAGACACCCAACACCAGGTCCTTGAGTGACTCGTGGATGGGCCTGGGAGTTAAGGAACCGGATCTGCTGAGACTGTTTCGCAGCTTCAATGCTTATGCTGAGCCCTTCCGGAGGGAGGGCGACCGGCATGAAAACTAAGACCATTAGAGTCGACTACCTGGCCAGAGTCGAAGGCGAAGGCGGGCTATTCATCAAGGTTCGTGACAACCGCGTGGTGGACGTCAAGTTGAGAATCTTTGAACCGCCACGCTTTTTCGAAGCCTTCTTGCGCGGACGCAATTTCGCGGAAGTTCCCGATATCACAGCGCGAATTTGCGGCATCTGTCCCATCGCGTACCAGATGAGCGCCGTGCACGCGATGGAGAACGCCTTGGGTGTCAAGGTTAATGGCCAGCTGCGGGCTTTACGGCGGCTCATGTACTGCGGCGAATGGATTGAAAGCCACACACTTCACGTATACCTGCTGCATGCGCCGGATTTTCTCGGCTATCAGGATGCCATCGCAATGGCAAGAGATCATAGCGGGGTTGTGCAGCGGGGCTTGCAATTGAAAAAGGTAGGCAACGAGATCGTTACCTTGTTGGGAGGAAGAGAAATTCATCCCATCAATGTTCGCGTCGGTGGTTTTTATAAGGTCCCGTCGCGACGGGAACTCGAAGGGTTGGCGGAACCACTGAAGCGGGCACGGGAAGCAGCGCTCGAGACCGTTCGCTGGACCGCCACCATGCCATTTCCGGATTGCGAGCAGGATTATCTATTCGTTGCGCTGCGTCATCCCCACGAGTATCCCCTGAACGAAGGCCGAATTGTTTCCAACCGAGGCTTGGACATCGCTGTCGGTGAGTATGAGGATCATTTCCTAGAAGAGCACGTAGAGCACTCGAACGCACTGCACTCGGTGTTGAAGCTACAAGGACCATATTTTGTAGGTCCCATGGCCCGCTACAGCTTGAATTTCGATCGGCTCTCGCCGCTCGCGCAGGAAGCGGCGCGCCAAGCCGGCCTTACACCTGTATGTCGCAATCCGTTCAAAAGTATTATCATCCGCAGCCTTGAAATCTTATATGCTTGCGACGAAGCCTTGCACATCATTGCCCAGTACGAACCGCCAGAGCAAACAGCGATTCCCACTCCGGTGATGGCCACCACGGGCTGTGCCTGTACCGAGGCACCGCGAGGCAGCTTGTACCACCGCTACCGCATTAGCGACCAAGGAACCGTTCTCGACGCGAAAATCGTCCCACCTACGTCGCAAAATCAGAGGGTCATCGAACAGGATCTTTCGCAATTTGTCCCCAAGTTCCTCACTCTACCAGAGCAGGAGCTGGGGTGGCGCTGTGAGCAAGCCGTCCGTAACTATGACCCGTGCATCTCTTGTGCAACCCATTTTCTTAAGCTCCACGTCGATCGTGGATAAGCCGGCTGACGGACGGTGATGGCTTGCAGTCCAAAGCAGCATTAAGGGTGCTCCTTCGCGATGCAAAAGTCGAAGATGATCGTGATTGGCATTGGTAACCCGTATCGGAGCGACGATGCCGCCGGGTTACTAGTTGCTCGTCGTTTGAAAGAGCAATTCATCAGTGCCTGCGAAGTGCATGAACAAGCCGGGGAGGGAGTTGCGTTGATGGAATTGTGGAAAGAGGCTCAGCGTGTTGTGGTAATCGACGCAGTTCAATCAGGCGCGGCTCCGGGGACCATTCATCGCTTCCAGGCTAATCTGCATCCCTTTCCGGCGCCAATTTTTCGTGACTCGACGCATGCATTCGGGCTCATTGAGGCGGTTGAACTTAGCCGCGCTTTGAACCAGCTTCCGTCCGATCTCGTAATTTACGGCATTGAGGGAGAACACTTCGGCGCAGGAACTGGACCCTCGCCGGCTGTTCTGAATGGGGTCAACGACTTGGTCAGAGACCTGCATCAAGAAATCAATCAGTTCCTGGTCAGTGACCCGCCCGTTTCTGAATGACAGCCTGCCAACCCGCACAGAATTGCCCCTATCACAGGAGCGGCTCGTGAGCAGGATCACAAAGGACACTGTAGCCGGTCACTCCTCTTGGGTTACGTGAAGTAGTAGTGTGGCGTCGTATGCAGGAGGAGGCTCTTATGCCTGCGACCGCACAGACAGAGGGTCAACAGCAGGCTATCCGCATCAAGCGAATCCTGATTGCCACAGATTTTTCACATATATCGCAACCGGCTCAGGTTTGGGGGCTTGCCATTGCACGTCGTTGCGGTTCGGAAGTGTATTTCGCACACGCCAATTCTCCTGAAGCCCATGGAACGATTCCTATGGACTCTCTACCTAAGGAAATCGATCGCAGGCGGATCGAGGCAGAGAGCCAAATGAAGGTGCTAGCTGACCGGGCGCGAGCCGAGGGCATCGCCAGTCAAACCATGGTCAAACAGGGTGCGGCATCCGCTGTTATCCCGCGTATCATTCAGGAAACGGGTATTGATCTCCTGGTGCTGGGGACGCACGGCCGTGGCGGTCTGAAGAAGCTGGTTCTCGGGTCGGTCGCGGAAGAATTGTTGCGCCTTGTTTCCTGCCCAGTGCTCACGGTTGGCCGAAATGTCGCGCCTTCAGCGAGCGCAAGAGCCAACTTTGAACGAATTCTCTTCGCAACCGACTTCGGCCCTGGGGCTGCGAAGGCCCTCCCCTATGCTTTGTACTTGGCAAAGGAGCACAGTGCCAGCCTCGTCCTTCTGCATATGATTCCACCGGTGATGGTGATACAGATGGGGGTGGCGCCTGATGGTTCAGAAAACTACCCGGTGGAGGATTTGACAAACGGAGAAGCAACCCAGCGACAAGAAGGTGAGAGAAAATTGAAGCAGTTAATGCTATCTGAAACGGCGCGGGGCTTCGAGCCTGAATATGTGGTTGCGGCTGACTTCTTGCCGCAAGGCATTTTGGATGTGGCCGCGGAACGGAAGGTAGGTCTGATCGTGATGGGAGCGACCCGACCCCGGTCGGCTCGTGCGGCCGCGCATATGCCCTGGACTGTTGTTCACCATGTCATATCCGAAGCAGAGTGCCCTGTATTAACCGTGATGGCCTGACCTCATAGCGATCGCGGACTTGGACAAATGTTGGGAAGGCATCACGAACCCAGATGGCTTTGCCTAAGGACTGAACCTTGACCATAAGTCCCGATCCGGCCCCAAGAGCCCCTTTAAGACGGGTTCTATGCCAAGGAACAGTGTGAGCCGAGCCACCAACCTATGGCTGCTGTAAGCGGATGCCCTGGTTTTGCAGGGGCGATCCGGCCTCCACAAGTGGACTCACGCCATAGACGACATTGTGGGTATTCGTGATATTGCTTAGTTTGCGCTGATTTCGGTCCAGCCTAAGTTAACTGTTATAGCATGAGTTGCCAGTTAGCAAAAACATACAATTTTCTCAACCATCATGGGGTCAGCCGAAGGCAACAAATCATCGCAGCAAGCGCTGACAGACGCGGAGGAGCTGAGTCTGCGGCGATTGGCTAGAAAATCGGAAACTGCGAATGCCAGCACCCCGATTCTACGTTCGAGTTTGTAACTTCAATAAACAGCCGGCAGCTCGTTGCTGCCGGCATGAAACTCAGGACCGATTCTCCCTATACTGTCGCACCCACGAACATCTTCTCCGGGATTTCGGTCACGACCGGGCCGACCTTCACAATCACAGGCGCGGTCAGGAATGGCTGCACAATCTGTTTCACCTTGGCGAAGTACTCCTTCTCGTACTTTTCCGCGTCCTTCTTCTCATACCAGAGACTCAGGACAAAAAGTCTTGTCGGCTCTGTTTCAACTTCCCACGGAAGCAGGTCAAAAAACCCGGTGTAATTCTTCAGAATAGGTAGAATCTCTTCCTTGACCTTCTTCACCAGTTCGATTTTCTTATCCGGCTTCACGGTGAATTCCAGAAAACGAATAAACATGATGATCACTCCTTACGATTGGATTTTGCAGCGCTCAGGGGCCGCAGTCCTCGTTAGAATTGGACACCAGATCAAAGCAAATCCACCAGATCAAAGCAAATCCGCCCTCTGTGAAATAAAGTCGGGCGCACGGTTGCGGGACAAATTGTTGTCGCAGACGTCGTTTCCTGTCGAATCTTTAGGCTGAAATCAGTGCCTGAACTGACAGGCAACACACCGCCTCTGATCGGTACCCGTGACGCCCGACAAAATCACAGTAACTGTGCCACGGTTTTGATTTATAGTCAGTGACATCGGACAGTAAGTCTCGTGATGCGAATCACCTGCCTTTTGCAAGCAGCAGCCGAGCAGCACGTAGATTTGGCTCTAACGTAGTCGTGTCGGACCCGGAAAACTCTCCATGTCGGAGCCTTAGATTCCACTCCATGGTGCCGTAACCAGCGGTGTCTCAAGACCGGCACGAGAGCTGACGCGCACCGATCACCTGCAAAAGTGATGGCCGTCACGTCCCCCTGATCGCATTCGATGGATGATGAGTTTGGCAGACGGAGCTGTTCGGTTTGACGGTTGCAGTAGATTTTTCTCTAGAGCGACCGTGTTGCGTCGGACGCAGGCGCGAGCTGCTGTGTCTGCGATGCCACCGCGTTGGATTAGCACAGCATCCGCGAACAGGAGTTGAGAAATGGCAGAAACGGCAATATCGCCTGCGAGGAAGCAACGGCAAGATGAATCACAATGGGAACAATGCTTCGACGCTCTCGGTGAGGCACATGATGAAAACGTGTACGGTGCGATCGAACGGTTGGTTCAAGCGGGTGAGCAGGTGGGGTTCACGGTCCAAGATCTCATTGGGATGCTTAACGGCGGTATGACCCTTGAATCCATGCTCGACGTGATTGAGGTCAGGATGATCGGCTCCTGTGTTCGCCTGAATCTAGGGCCGCGAAGATAGTGGGGGACCTGTATGCATACGGTCTTGTGTCTGGATGACCTGACCTGCGGTTTAGCTGAGGTCGCTCAGACCTTGCGTGAGAGCGGTTATCGGGTTTTGGCGACCGCTGACAATGCCACTGCGCTTAACCTAGCAGTCGAGACTCGCCTGGATGCTGTGTTGCTTAACTGCCGGCGCGATAGAGACAACACAGGGCTGGTGGCAGCTCTGCGAATTCTCCAGCCCCACACTGCCGTCTTGATGTTTTCCGGCCATTGCGGCGCGCCCTGCAATCAGCTTCACCTGGCCGATGCGTGTGTTCAGAAGGGCGGGAAGCCGTCAATGCTCCTGTTGTTACTGCAGGCCGTGCTGTGTCAGAGCCGATACGGGCTGTGTCGCTCGGTCAAAGCCTGATGAACACTGTCTGGAAGGGAAGACTGGTTGCTTAGCGGTACGCTCGGGGGAGGTGAGAATCATGGCTCGATGGGCAGAACGCTTGGCGGTAGCCGCGATTGTCGCTATTTTCGTACTCTCTGGAATGCTGGTGTGGGCCGTGCTGTTCTTTCGTGACATTTTGTAAGTTCGCTCGGGTCGGATAAAGCTTGAACGCCTGGCCGACCGGTTCTCTGGATGATAGGATTCGGAAGGAAAGGGTCGGTGCGGAGCTTGCCGCGCTCGGATCCCGCGCACTAAAGAGTCGCTTGCCCCTTAGAATCAACAAATAAGGAGTCTAATCCGCATCTGGCTTAGCGGTCGATGCCTTGCGCTCCTTTACTTATCTCCAGCTTCGCAATAAATTAGCAACGCGTCTTTAAGTATTGTCCCGGGCCGTTTCATGCCAAGAGCAAAGTCCCAACCGGCTGAGCCCGCGCCACGTGCTGCGGTGAAGGCGAAGGCCAGGGCGCTGCTTTCTAGCAACCTGTGGGAGAGCATTCCCGACGCTATCGTGGCGGTTGCGCAGGACGGACTCATCCTGCAGGTTAATTCCCAGACGGAAGAGTTGTTTGGCTACCGGCGCGACCAATTGGTCGGGCAGCCGGTTGAGATGCTCGTTCCGGAGCGCTATCGAGGGC
>Ga0187780_10003999_pt1 | contig 11041 bp, 9 predicted proteins | sample 1015_Q2_SP10_20__FD_132429 | JGI IMG/M metagenome (GOLD analysis project Ga0187780, IMG submission 132429) | Tropical peat soil microbial communities from peatlands in Department of Meta, Colombia - 1015_Q2_SP10_20_MG | ecosystem: Environmental > Terrestrial > Soil > Wetlands > Peat | place...
ACCAAAGATACGAGGAAGCCTTCGTCTTCTTGCACGAAAGTGTCCGGATCAGGGGTCCTGCAGGAGAGACCTTCGGCAAGCCGCTCGACTTCGTCGAGATGCTCAGGAAATACCGTGGGAGGTACGACGTGAAGAAGGTGTTCGTCGATGGTGATGACGTGTGCGTTCTATATGACCTTGCAACATCCGGGCCCACGGTGTTCATGTCATCATGGTACCACGTCGAGGATCGAAAGATCACTTCGATACAGACGGTCTTCGACCCCCGACAGTTTGGCCCGCCACCTGGAGAGGGAAATAGCGGGGGCGAGGCGAAGTGAAATCCATTCGAATGCACAGGCGTGGCGGTACGGAGGCGCTCGTTTACGAGGAGGCCCCTGTGCCTGACCTCCTGCCAGGAGACGCTCTGGTCCGGGTTCACGCCGTAGGGATTACCCCCACCGAACTCACCTGGAACTCCACCTATGTGACGCGAAAGAAGAAGGATAGGCTGCCCATCATGCCCGGGTTCGAAGTGGCCGGAACAGTCGAGAGGGTCGCCCCAGATGTTACCGATGTATCAGTGGGGGAGGAAGTCTACGGACTTCTCGATTTCTGGAGGGATGGCGCGGCAGCAGAATTCGTCTCGGCTCGCGCCTCCGACCTGGCACCGAAACCGAAGTCGCTGTCATTCACATACGCGGCGGCGATTCCACTCTCGGCACTGACGGCGTGGCAGTCTCTCTTCGACTACGCGAAATTGTCTGAGGGTCGCACCGTCCTTGTTCACGGCGCGGGGGGAGGCGTGGGGACATTCGCGGTCCAGTTCGCTCGCTGGAAGGGCGCGCATGTGTTCGCGACCTGCTCAAACGTGAAGGTGAATCTCGTTCGCAGCCTCGGGGCCGAACGGGTCATCGATTATACGAGCACGAGGTTCCAGGACGAGCTGAGCGACCTTGACGTCGTACTTGACACTGTGGGCGGGGAGGTGCTCGAGAACTCGTGGAACATACTTCGCCGCGGAGGCTCGCTGATTACGATAGTGGGGGACGCGCCGGAGAAAAAGGCCGCGGCATACGGTGTCACGGGTTTCTCGATCCTGGTCGAGCCCAACAGGGAGGAACTGGTCGAGATCGCGCGACTTGTCGACGCCGGCGAGGTTAAACCAGTGGTCGACGCAATATTTCCCCTCACCCGGGCGAGGGAAGCGTTCGAAAGGGGACTTTCGGGGCACAACCGTGGTAAGACGGTTCTGACGACCGAGGGCATCCTGAGCTGTTCGAAAATCTCTCCGGCGACAACGGCGGCAGCAAGAACGACTAGGACCTGCAGAATGAAGGGGTAGGCCACTTCTGGAATCCAAGACAGTCGTGGTGGAATCAGTTCATAAATGAAAGGTGTCACTTCTGGACATCACAGGATGGATCCCGAAGGGCCTTGAGATGCGTACGCGTCCCATCGACACAATGCTGTGATCCGGAATCAGACTTGCTCGCGTAAGATTCGGTTCCCTCCATGGTGTCGACCTCCCTGGATTTGACCGGGAACACGCAGCTCACAGGCGACGGCACGGTTACTCGTAGCTGTTAGGGGCAACGCGCTTTATTGAGCCCGCCATCGAGTCCGAGAGGGACAGGCGCCCGTTGATAGAAACGGAGAACCTCGTGAAGGTGTTCAAGGAAGGCAGTATCAGAGCAGTCGATGGCCTCACGATCAGCATCAAGAAGGGCGAAATCTACGCGCTAATCGGAGCGAACGGTTCAGGCAAGACAACCACCGTGAACATGATGACTGGGGCCCTCGCGCCAACGAGTGGTCGAATCGTCGTCCTTGGCTTCGAAATGCCCCGCCAAAGGCGTCTCGTTTCTGGAAGAATTGGAGTAGCGCCGCAGGAGTATTCTCTGTATCCCGACCTGACCCTCGAGCAGAACGCTCGGTTCTTCACGAGACTCTATGGGATGAACCCCCAGGATTTCAGAAGGCGGTTCAACGAGCTCAATGAAATCCTGAGACTCAGAGGCAGGGAACACTCTCTTGTGTCTAACCTGTCGGGAGGCATGAAGCGGAGGGCGAGCATCGAGTGCGCGTTGCTCCACGAACCCGAAGTGGTCTTCTTTGATGAGGCCACTGTAGGCATAGATCCTGTGCTGAGGGCCTTCCTCTGGAACTATTTCCGAACCCTGAGGTCACACGGGCTGACCATACTGCTGACTTCACACGTCATGGACGAGGCAGGGAAGGCTGACCGCATAGGGCTGGTACGCGCCGGAAAGTTGGTCGAAGAAGGGGAGCCTGAGGAGCTGATGACCAGACACAACGTGCACTCAATCGAGGAGGTATTCCTGAAACTGAGTGGGAATGAAGTGAGCGATGCCTAGGCCAAGCAGGTTCTCGTTCAGAAGATCCGGCGCGGTCGCCGGACGCGTGCTCGCCCAGATTCGGAGAGATAGGCGGACCCTTGCAATGCTGTTCGCCATGCCCGCTGTTGTCATGCTGATCTTCGGTTTTGCCCTGGGCGGCCAGGTTAGCAACGTCCCCATACTCGTGGATAACCAGGATGCCGGTTATTCTGCCAACCTTGGAACGGCAGGGGTGTCGTTGCACGCTGGATACCAGATTCTGGCTTCTCTGCAGACCGACAGCACAGTAACCGTGACCGCAGGCAGCTACTCCACGGGCAGAGCGAACGTGGACTCGGGCACGTACTTCGCAGCGATTCTGATTCCATCGAACTTCTCCCAGACTGTGCTTATGAGAGCCCAGGGTCGCAACGTCACTGCTTCAATTCTGGTGTACATTGACGGCACGAAACCAACAATCGCTGCCGGGGTCATTGGCGCCCTTCAGAGCGCTGTTCAAAACTCGTCGGGAATCAAGGGGTTCAGCGTGGTCCAGCAGTACGCCTACGGCGGAGTGAAATTCAGTGGGTTGGACGTGAGCCTTCCCTCGGTGACCGCCTTCGTACTGACCTTCCTCGTTCTGCTGATCTCCCTCCTCACGGTATCGAGAGAAACGACTTCGGGCACGCTGCCGAGACTGTACACAACACCCCTGACGGCTGTCGAAAGGCTCCTCGGCTATACGTTGTCTCTGTTGGTCGTGGGCATAATGATGGTAGTCGTAGTGCTGGTCGTGGGAATTGGACTGTTCGGCGCAGTGGTACGGGGAGACACGCTGCTTCTCTTTTCAGCGGCCATACTGTACGCCCTCAGTCAGGTCCTTCTGGCTGTCTTCCTTTCGAACTTCGCTCGGAACGAGTTCCAGGCCGTGCAGCTGGCACCGTTAATCGGGTTCCCAAGCATGGCCCTCAGTGGGATGCTGGTACCAATTTCTAGCCTTCCCGCATGGATTCAGCCATTCTGCAGGCTGATACCCATGTATTACGCGAATCAGCTGTTCGAAGGAATCATGCTCAAGGGGTACGACATGGGTGCCTTGGCATTCGACTTCGCCATTGTCGGCGCTATGGCAGTGCTCTTCTTGGTCCTCGCGATGTCTACGGTTAAGGACAGAATAGACGCCTAGAATCCCTCAATTGGTCCCTCCCGAACCCAAGGTCCGGGTCCCGAGGTTGCTGAGCCAGGAACCAGCGCTCCGAAGTAGAATGCTGTTCGAGGGTCTTGCACAGCTTGATCACGTCGTCTCAATCCCGCCAGGAGGCCCGGGCAGAGTCGCAACACGAAGCAGATTAGGCGTTGCCAATCCCGTGTCAGGAATGGGTGTGATCTAGCCCCGCTTCGTGCTCTCTCTTGTGCCTGTAGGTCGGAACAAACATGGGTGTCGTCCTTCGATACTCGACGTACCCCTGGCCCCATTCCTGCACCAGATCCTTTTCTTCACTCCGCGCCAGGTACCACCATGCGGGTAGAAGCATGGTAGAAGCTACGAGTCCGTACAGGCTCAGAAACGACAGAGAAGCGAAGTAGTTCAGCGCAATTAGCGAGGAGTAAAACGGATGTCGAACGTAGCCGTATGGGCCGGTGGTCCGAAGTTGAGCAAAATCGCTGGCCTTGCCGTGCTCTTCAGGAAACCCTCGGTGTATGAATATCGCGGCGGCCAGGCACCCAAGCACAAGAGGCGTGCTGATGAGGAGAACAATGAGACCTGATAGGCCACCCAGGGGAAGCGAGCCGTATCCGTATGCCCAGGACACTAACATGGCCAGGTAGTTAACTACGAAGAAGAGTGTGCGACCGTGCAGACGTGTTCTACCATCAATTCGCGAAGCACCCGCTTATTCAAGCGTTAGCCTTGAACGCCGTCACCCATCTTCATGTTCAGAAGACCGAAACCATCATCTTGGCTAGGTTCTGCCCAGAAGAGGTTTGGAACTTGACTGCTCTCCTCTTGGAACCGGAAAGCACCGCCGCACGTGCTCTCACTGAGCGACCATGGTCTATTGTGAGGTGAGCGAGTCGTTCTCAGCTCCTTGCTTGGAATTGGATTCCACCTCGTTGATTATGGACTCTAGGTCTCCCTCTTCCGCCTCTTCTTCAGCCTCCTCCTCTGGATGAAACTTGCCTGAATCGACGTACCTGACTATCATAACGTAGTAGTGCAGAGCTCCCAGCCCGTACGCTTTGTATACTTCAGTAGCGAATCGCTCCGGACTTTCCAAGCTTTCCTGGCTCAGCCCCTTTAAGAGAGCGTCTCCTTCTCCTCCAAACTCCGCCTCAAAGACATCTCTGGTGAGCCTTGTGAAGTCGGCGCCCCTGATGCCCGACTTGGACATGTGTTCAACGAAAGCCTTTTCGTATTCGTTCAGCTTGGGTCCACTTCGGTTCATTACTGTACTTGATAAAACAATATGTCGGCACTACCAGTATGTTGGCATGGCCTATGATGAGAGACCAGCCTTCTACTTCCTCATTCAACTCGTTACCAGCACCATGCTTGGTGGGATAACAGGATTCTACCCTCCCAGCCCCCGCCGGAGAGGCAGCCGCAATTCGGGAATGAAATGGGGGAACGGATGCCGTCCACCCCGCTCAAGCCTGTCATGACCCAACAACCTCTTGGTGGCATACCCAGACGAATCGCTGTTCAGCGTGCTGGAGAAAATGACCAATCATGGGTAGGTCGCATCCCTGTGGTCTCAAGAGACACCGGCAGGCTGTCCGGGATAGTCAGAAGGACCGACGTTGTCCGTTCCTACGAGAGGGCCGCAAGAACTCCTTTCCAAGTCTGAGCCGGCCTAGGCACGAGACCAGAAGCGAGAGCCAGGGATTCAGCGGACCTGAAGGGAGGTTCAGGAGATTGGTTCGCCTTCAAGCGTCTGCTGGTTCGTGAACATCCTTCTGACGTATCTGGCCATCAAGGGCGATTGAATTACGATTGAAAGAAAGGCAACACCCAAGACCATTGTAGTGATTGTCTGGGCATCGGCGGCAGAAACCACAGTGTAGGTTCCGAGCGACGCTGCGAGCGCGATGGAGAGGGCACCTCGCACCCCGCCCATCATCGCGGTGTTGCTCCACCTTATGGGAATCTTGTAGCCGATCTGGTTGAATATCCCGAGAATTGGATAGACCGAGGCTGCCCGGGCGATTGTCACAGCCGAGTACGCAATTAAGATCAGGAGGAGGGACTGCGACAGGACGACAAGATTCGTCTCAAACCCGATGAGAAGGAAGGCTACGGAGTTGCCGAGAAAGGCAGCAATCCGCCAAAAAGACAGGAGAGATGCCTTCGCTTCGGGCCCCACAGCGGCCCTCATCGTCACGTTTCCGAAGTAGAGGCCCACAACAGCAACTGCAATCAGCCCGGAGACTCCTAGTCCAGTAGCAAAGACGTAGGACCCGTACACGGCAGCCATACTCAGGGTGACTTCTGCCAGACTGTCTTCTATGGACGCACCGACCCTTCTCGCCCCGTAGGCCACGAAGAAGCCCACAATCGCGCCCCCCGCGATTTCATACACGAATAGGAGTGCCGTCGACACCACAGGTACTTTGGGGAGAGATAGTGAGGATAATACGATTGTGAACACCACGATGCCAGTTGCATCGTTGAAAGCGGCCTCCGTATCCATCAGGGTTGCAAGCTTAGAAGGAACGTTGACCCTGCGGAAAACCTCCAACACCGTCACGACGTCTGTTGGGGCGATTATTGCGGCGAAGAGGAACGACACTGTTGGGGATAGGCCGGCAAGCTGCCAAAGTACAATTCCTCCGACGGACGTGGCAATCGCAACCCCGACCGTGGCGAGGACTACGGAAGGTCTAATCACCGCCCTCAGGTCCGCCTCGCTGATGTGCATCATCGCCTCAAATATCAATGGAGGGACGACCAGGCCAACGAAGAGGCCGCCTCCGACGAGGCCGGTGTAGAAAGATCTCATCTGGGAAGTGATATCCCGAAATCCGTTTGAGATGACGTTGGATCCCAGTGAAGGGAGAGAGACAAGTGCCGTTATCCCGACACCAACAAAAACTAGAATCAGGGTATACGGTACCCGAGCTCTCAGGGAGAGGAGCTGGGAGAGAAGCAAGACCAGAACGAAGCCAGTCAGAGCCAGCTCGATTGCCGTCGCGTTCATCAGCTCTCAGCCGGCTTCAATAGAGTTAAGCATTCTAGCTGTTCTGAGAGGGAACGGCGAATAGTCCCTCCAGCTCCGTCAGCGAGGATCTGGGCTCAATCAGGCGCACGCGCCCGTGGCCGGAGATTGCATTCGTCTCGTATGATATGATAGTAGCAGCGAGTACGGTGTCGTCATGAGACCTGCCCAAGACCTAGATGAGTGTAAGGCACTTGGCGAAGTATTTCCCGACTCGAAGAGTCACCATAGAGCTCCGGCCTTCACAGAAGGAGGGTTATCGTGAGTGGCAATAGGCGGTGCCTTCACGAGATGTTCGCCTCTTGCCAGCCCCCTAGTATTTCTTTTCGGAAATCATTTAACGTGCTGCAGAGCACCTGAGCCATGAGACCCTATACCACAGACATGTACGAAGGCATGCTCGCTGAGACCGCGATAATTGACGGGCACAAGGGTCTCAGGATCAACGCGTATCTGGCCCGCCCACTAGGTCCGGGGCCCTTTCCCGGTGTCGTTCTTATTCACCATCGGCCTGGGTGGGACGAGTGGTACAGGGAGGCCACAAGAAGGTTCGCGCATCACGGCTACTTGGCGATAAGCCCGAATCTCTACTTCAGCTTCGGCCATGGAACGCCAGAGGAGGTGACAGAGAAGATGAGGATTGCAGGGGGAGTACACGACGACGACGTCATCGCGGATGTGTCGAACGCCGCAAATTACCTTAGGGCCATGCCAACCTCCAACGACAGGGTGGCAGGCTTCGGCACCTGCTCTGGAGGGAGGCACGTCTTCCTTGTTGCATGCAGGACCAAGTCTTTGGATGCGGCAGTAGACTGCTGGGGCGGGTCGGTGGTGATGAAGAAGGAGGACCTGACCCCGAACGCGCCTGTTTCACCATTGGACTACGCCAGAGGCCTGTCGTGTCCCCTCCTGGGTCTCTTCGGGCAGGAAGACAGGAATCCTGATCAACAGCAAGTCGCCGAAATCGAGTCGGAGCTGAAGAAGCTCGTAAAGAGCTACGAGTTCTACAGCTACCCCGGTGCGGGCCATGGCTTCTTCTATTACCACAAGCCAAGCTACAGGCAGGAGCAGGCCGTGGACGGCTGGGACAAGATCTGGTCGTTCCTCGAGAAGCACATGAACAATCCCTCCAGGTAGAATCTCAATCTGGCTAGGGCGTTCGATTCTCTGAGGAAACTCGCAGGGCAATAGCGCTGCACCTCCTCAAAATCCACTCACGCGTCTCCGCGGGAGCCGAGATTCATACCCGTCGGAAGTTAAACGACCATGCAAGTCAGTAGGGATTCGAACCAGGTCTGCCCGAAGTCATTCGGCGCCCTGGGTTCTTGACCGGCAGTGAGTTGGTAAATCCGATGAGTGGCGCTAGCCCTTCCTCTTCCGGAGTTTGATCTTGGGCTTCTTTGGCTTCGCCACCTTTACCCTTGCCACTAGCTTGGCGAATGCGGCATCTGCCTGCGCCCTACTCTTGGCCCCGTCCTTAGCCATCTGGCTCCTCAGCGCCGCCATGTCCTTGCGAAGGGAGGCCATCTCCTTCTCTAGCCGAGCTGTGTCCGTCCTATGGCTCTTGATGTGCTGGCCCAGCTCCTTAGACCGGGCGTGTGCCCCTAACTCGTTCCGGAGCGATTTCAGATGCGTTTCCAGCTTCTTGGTGCTTGCCTCGCTGCTCTTCCTCAGATGCCCAACTTCCCTTGAAAGAGATTCGACACTCTCTCTTACTATCTTGAGCTGCGTGCGCCTTCCCCCGACCTGGGGCTGCGTCGGCGCGGCTTCGCCGGGACTTTCCAAAGGCGCCTGCATTACTTCGGTTGGCTGCGTGGACATTTCTTCCTGAGCGCTAGTGTTTTCCTCTTCGGAACCTCCTCCGCTCTCAGCAGTTTCAGCGGTCATCTCGTCTAAATCGCGTAATCATCTAACTATTAACATTTCAAGTCTGGACGCTCAATGAAAGTTGCGAGCTTTGTCTTCTCTAATTATGTCAGCGACTACCGACCCACTTGGGTTCAGAGCTGCGAAGCGGGCGGCACGGCCGTGACTACGGTGTATGTAATAGTCCGGAGCCCCCTGGCTTTTGCGCTTCCGGGCGCCTCTTGCGTCCCCTGCACTTCGTGAAGGCGTATGATGTGGGTGCCAACCTTGGCCGCCTGGAATGTGAACTGCTGCTTCTCCCTTCCATCGGGTGTCTTGCTCAGTTCTTGGCCCACCAGTTGGACATCGCTGCCGGAGAACTCCGGCCTCCAGACGTAGCCCTTGTCCACGGGCTGCTCGAGGACGAAGTTCATCCCAGGTTCCACGGTCATGGAGACCCGACTGTCAAAGGCAGCCGCTCCTCTGGCCAGGCTCATCGTCCCCTCCCTGAGCTCCAGGGCCTTTACCAGGTCGCTACGGGTGATTATTCCCTGCAATTCGCCTCCATCAGCGACAAAGATGCGACCTACATTCCTCCTTTGCATCATGATCAGGACGTCGGTGGCCGGGTCGTCCCGGGCGACCATGGCCAGCTTGTCGCTGGGGGTCATCGCCTGGTCCACCCTTGTGGTCGCCCACTTTTCCTTGCCAAAGCGCCTCAGGTCGCCCATGGTCACGCACCCTATGATCCTCCCGTCTGACGTCACCGGAAATCCCGTATGCTTGGTGCGCACACACTCGTCCGAGAGGCCCGCCAGGGTCATGTCCGGAGGTACAGCGTCGACGCTCCGCGTCATCACATCAGCCGCCCTGACCCCTCTGAGGCCCTCTTCAGCCATTGTCTGCTGCAGGGACGCAGTGCTGCTCGTCGAAATGAACCAGCCGATTATCAAGGTCCAGATGCCTGTTAAGAGATCAATGAAGAACATTGAGATAATTCCGAGAGCCATGATGATCGTGGCAAAGGTCTGGCCCACGCTCGTGGCAATCCTCGTCGAACGGACGATGTCTCCGTTCCTCCTCCACAGGAGGGCACGGAGCACTCTTCCTCCGTCCATGGGATATGCCGGGATGGAATTGAATGCGGCCATGATCAGGTTCACCAGACCCAAGTAGAATACCGGGGCCTGGATAATCGACGTAAGCCCAGCTGTGGCAGATGTGAACCAAATCACGAAGAAAATCGCTGCGACTGCGAGGGACGTGAGGGGCCCCGCGGCAGCCATGTTCAGCTCCACCACGGCATTTTTCGGCTCGTCTTCCAGATCGGAGACGCCGCCGAGGAGGAACAGCGTTATTTTCCTGATGGCCATACCGTTCCTCTTCGCCACGACGCAATGGGCCAGCTCATGGAGGAGAAGTGACCCAAAGAAAAGGAGAGACGTCACTACCCCTATGAGGAGGTATTCGAACTCGCTGAGTCCCGGATAGGCTCCTGGCATCAGGGAGAATCCGACGGTGTAGACAAGGAGGAAGAAGATGACGAACCACGAATAATCTAGATAGATTGGTATCCCGGCCACTTTTCCCATTCTGATGGCCAAGCCCAGCGGGCCCCGCGTCACGTAATTCACTTAATCCAATATACGTTTTCCAAAGACAAGAAATCAGGGGTGCGTGAAGGGACGGGCTGCCATCCAGGACTCCCACAGAGACTCTGGCCCGGGGCGGCCAGAGCGACTCGGATTTCAGCTCTGGGCTGTAATCAGGAGGGCCATTATCGCAGCCACCAGAGAGAAGGCACCCGAAAGTACGAAGGTGAGGAAGTAGTTCCCTGTGGCGCTGGACAGGAGCCCGCCAAGGACCGGCGGACCTGCCAGTGCTCCGAAACCGAGGCCGGAAGAGATGACCCCGTAGACTAGCCCGTATGATTTCATTCCGAAGCTCTTCATGGTCAGCAGGGGAAACTGGGGGACGTAGGCGCCGTAGCCGATGCCAAAGACAAATGCTGAGCCGTACACAAGCCAGATGTTCCCTGATAGGACAACCGCGATGCTCGAGACCCCCTGAAGGACGAAGCTGGTCAGGACTATCAGGTTGTCACGGAGCACCCTGGACAGAAGGCCGGAGCCGAGCCGGCCGAAGATGCTCCCCCCACCAATCAGTCCCACGCACAGCGCCCCGGCCTGAAGGGGGAACCCCGCGGCCAACGCGTAAACGGCAATGTAAACGAGTACGGTGTAGCGGGCGATCCCGCACCCCAGAACATACATACCGAACAGCGACCAGAAGTTCCTGGTCCTGATTGCGTCTGAGAGGCGTTGGCCCGTCTGGCTAGCCAGGGGGGGCGAACCACCGCTCTTCCTGGGGCTCTTGATCACCAGCACACCAAAGGTGGAGATGGCGGCTGAAATCAGGGCGAACAGTAGGTAGCAGGCGCGCCATCCGTATTGGGTGATGAAGAAGCCTGCCACGGGGGAGATTAGAAGTGTCCCCGCACCCGTGCCCACGGCCACTACGCTCACGGCCATGTTCAGGTTGGGGCTTGATTCGAAGTGCTCCATCACGGCCTTTGTCGGGGGAATCCAGAATGCAGCAGCGCCGACTCCTCCCATAATCCCGAAGGTCAGATAGAGTTCCCAGATCGCGTCAGCCCTGCTC
>Ga0187780_10004001_pt1 | contig 11038 bp, 9 predicted proteins | sample 1015_Q2_SP10_20__FD_132429 | JGI IMG/M metagenome (GOLD analysis project Ga0187780, IMG submission 132429) | Tropical peat soil microbial communities from peatlands in Department of Meta, Colombia - 1015_Q2_SP10_20_MG | ecosystem: Environmental > Terrestrial > Soil > Wetlands > Peat | place...
CGGCGGAAGCGCACGTACATGTCCTGCAGGTCATCCGAGGTCGGCGCGATCCACCAGAACATGTAATCAGCGTCCGCCCGCAAGCCCTGGACGTCGTAGCAGCCGCGGGTGACGACGCCCTTACCTGCCGCCTGGTCGAGCAGGTCGGCTACTTCGCGCGCGTCGTCGGCGTGCCCGCCGGTTTCCAGCGCGGCGCGGTCGGTCACCCGGAATACCGACCACATCGTGTACCTGATCAGCTCGTTGAGCTCGCGTGCCTTCAGCTTGCGGGCCGCCTCCGCGTCCTCGTGGGTCGCACCGCCCGGCTCGCTCATCCCTTGTTCGTCAGCCATGTCCACCATTGTCGGCCACGACGGCTACCACGGCGGCACGGTCAGGACCCGGCGGTGAGAAAAGCCATCACCTGGCTGGCCGCCATGCGGGCCGTCGCGACACAGGCAGGTATGCCGACCCCGTCGTAGGCCGCGCCGCAGACCGCGAGGCCCGGCTGCGACGCGACCGTCGCGCGGATCCTCGCCACCCGGTCCAGATGCCCGACCGTGTACTGGGGCAGCGCACCGCCCCAGCGGGTCACCCGGCTGGCGGCCGACGCGCCGCGGACCCCGGTCGCCTCGGCGAGCTCGGCGGCGGCCAGCACGGCGAGCTCATCATCGGCCCGCTGCAGCAGGGCTTCCTCGCCGATACGGCCGACCGAGCACCGCAGGATCTCCAGGGGCTCGCCGCCGGGCACCGTCGCCTCGGCCAGGTGCGGCCACTTGACGGTGGAGAAGGTGACCGCCTTCACGCCTCGCCCGTCCACGGCCGGGACCAGGTACCCGCTCCATCCGGGGGCGCCGAGCCCGGCTCCGGGAAAGGCCGAACGCGGGTAGGCGAGCGTGACGATCGCCATGCTCGCGTAGCTGATCTCGCCGAACGCCGTCACCGCGGCCGATGCTCCGGGCACCGACGCGAGCAGGCGGCCGGCGGGCCGCGCCGGGACGGCCAGGATCACCGCGTCGGCCGCGACATGCTCTTCCGCGGCCGCCGATCCGACGGTGAGCCGCCAGCCGCGGCCAGCACGTGACAGCTCCCGTACCATCGCGGCCATCCGGACCTCCGCGCCCGACGATTTCGCCAGGAAAGAAGGCAGCAGTCCCAATCCCCCGGCGAGCGTGGTGAATACCGATCCGCCCGTCCGCGTGCCGGGGACAGCCGTCCCATCCGGGTCGCCGGCCGGCAGTGGGGCCGGGCCTGGCAGCAGTGAGCGCGCCGCCTCGGCGAGCGACCGGTACCGCCGCGAAGCGGCGGCCAGCGCCGGCAACGTCGCGTCGAAGGACAAGTCCGCGGAACGTCCCGCGTAGACCCCGCCGAGCAGCGGGTCGACCAGCCGGTCGACGACCTCTGGGCCAAGCCGGGCTCCGACGTAGCTGGCCACCGGCACGTCGCCGTCCCTTGCGGTCGGCGGCAACTCGAGGTCCTGACGGGCCCGGGCCACCCCCGCACCGGACAGCACGCCGGACCTGGCCAGTTCCGCCATGTCCGATGGCACGCCCATGAACTGGCGCCGGGGCAGCGGCCGGAGCGCACCGCGGGTCCAGATCGCGGACGACGTGGTTCCCGGCTCGACGCGCTGCCCGCCCAGCCCGACCTGGGCGATAAGCCCGGTTCCCTCCGGCCTCGTGACGAGCAGGGCCTCGGCCCCCTCGTCGACGGTGACGCCGGCGATCTCAGATACCGACAGCTTGCCGCCCAGCCGCGGCGATCCCTCGAGCACTGTCACCCGCACCGGCTCGTCCCTGAGGAAGAAGGCCGCCGCCAGCCCGGCGATTCCGCCGCCGACGATCACCACGTGCGTCCGCGCGCTCGTAGGATCCATGCTTCCCAGCCTGGCAGAGGGCGCCCGATGCCGCGTACCCCAGGGCCTCGGCGGCAGGCGTAGATCGTAACCAGGGCGCGGCCGGGCCGGTGCGCGATCGTAACCATAGCTGCGGAACCGCCCAGCGCTTAACAGCCGTCACAACGGCATGCTGAACACGCAGAGCTTGAACCGGTGGTCCGCGCGGACCAGGCGCACGCGATTCGGCGCGATCGCCGGCCTGGCGATCGGCGGTGCCATGCTCGCTGGCGGACTGCTGCTGGCCGGATGCTCGGGGGCGGCCAGCAGCAGCGCCAGCTCGTCAGCCGGGTCCGGGGCGAAGGCCGCGGCTGGAGGAGCACTAGCCGCGCCGGCGGCCGCCCTCCCGCCGACCGCCGGCGCGCCAGGGCAGCAAGGCAGCGCGGGAACCACGGCCCGGCTGGCACCTGCCAACGACATCATCTACACCGCGCAGGTGACCGTCCGGGCCGACAACGTCAGCTCCGCCGCGGCCAAGGCCGCGCAGATCGCCGAAGGCGTGGGCGGCTACGTCTCGAACGAGAACGCGTCGGCCGATCCGGACCACCCGTCCGAGGCCACGGCCACCGTGCAGCTGAAGATCCCGATCGGGTCCTATCCGGTTACGCTCGCTCAGCTCGCGGATATCCTGGGTACCCAACTGTCACTGCAGCAACAGGCTCAGGACGTCACCGAGCAGGTGGCCGACGTCAACAGCCAGGTCATCTCGTACGAGGCAGCCATCGCCCAGCTCCGGGCGCTGCTCTCGCACGCGGGCTCGATCGGTGACCTGCTTGCCGTGCAGAACCAGATCAACAACGAGGAATCCGAGCTGGAGTCGATGCAGACTCAGCAGCGAGCCCTGAACCATGAGACCACCTACGCGACGGTGACCCTCACCATCTTGGGCCCGAAGGCCAAGCCCGTAGTGCACCGCCCGAAGGCCCCGCCGACCCTGGCGAGCGGCCTCGGGGCCGGCTGGCGCGCGCTGCGGACCACGGTGACCTGGACCCTCGCCTTCCTCGGCGCTATCGCGCCGTTCGCCATCATCGCAGCCCTCGGCGGATACGTGATCTACCGGGGCAGGCGCCGGATGATCCGGCGCAAGCCCACGGCCCAGCGGGCTACGCCAGACAGCTAGCCCCGGCGACCGGCCAGATCGCGGGGCGGACCACCCACCCTGCCCGGTCTCGACGACCGCGGCCGGGTAACGTCCTGACCATGACGGGTAACTCGGGATGGCAGCCACGGCATGACGATCCGTTGTTCATCTTGGCCATGGATCACCGGGAATCGTTCGGCAGGACCCTGTTCGAGGTCAAGGATGACCATCCAGACCCCGCCGAGCGCGCGGCGATGGAGTCCGCCAAGCACCTGATCTTCGAGGGCCTGCAGGTGGCCCTTCCTGCCATGACTTACGGGCGCATCGGGGTGCTGGTCGACGAGCGGTACGGTCACGGCGTCATCGATGCGGTCAAGGGCAGCGCGCAGCCGCTCGTGCTGGCGGTCCCGGTCGAGGCCAGCGGGCACGACTGGTTCACCCTGGAATGGGGCGAGCAGTGGCTTGAGCACGTCAAGGCGATCAGGCCCGACTACGCCAAGGTGCTGGTCCGCGATAACCCGGAATTCGACCCGGCCGGACGTGAGCGCCAATTCGGCCTGCTCGCCCAGGTCAGCGCCGGGCTGCGCGGGGTGGGCGTGCCGCTGCTTTACGAGCTGCTGGTGCCCGCCACCGACGCCCAGCTCGCCCGGGCCGGCCATGACGCCAGCGGGTACGACCATGACATCCGGCCCGGCCTGGTCGCGAGGGTGATCGCTGACAACCAGGTGCACGACGTCGAGCCCGCGCTATGGAAGGTCGAGGGCCTGGAGACCGTCGAGGCGGCGCAGCGGGTAGCCGAGCAGGCCAGGGCCGCCGGCCGTGATACCGACCTGATCGTCCTCGGCCGGGACGCGTCGGCCGAGCGTCTCGACCACTGGCTCGAGGTGGCCAGCCAGGTCAGCGCGTTCGTCGGCTTCGCGATCGGGCGCAGCATCTGGGAGGATGCCGTGCGCGACTTTGAGGCCTCCGATCAAGGCGAAGCCGCGGCCAGCCGCGCGCGCAATCAGATCGCCGAACGCTACCTGGGCTTCGTGGCGCACTGGAAACCCTGACCAGGCCGCATCCGAGCCGGTCAGCAGCCCGGGCGCGTAGTTAAGGCGGGCGGGCCGCGCGAGCCGGGGCGGCTCGCGCGTGAGCGCGGCTCGGGCGGGCGCGCGGGTCGGGCGGTCTCACGCCTCCCGCCGGATCGACTCGGCGTGTACCAGGTCAGTGAGCCTGGCCAGCACGCCGGGATCGGTTTCCGGCAGCACGCCGTGCCCCAGGTTGAATACGTGCCCCTCCGCCGTGCGGCCCCGCGAGATCACATCCCCGGCCCGCTCCGCGATGACTGGCCAGGGCGCGAGCAGGACCGCCGGGTCCAGGTTGCCCTGCAGTGCCCTGCCTGCGCCCACCCGCCGGACGGCTTCGTCCAGCGGGGTACGCCAGTCCACCCCGACCACGTCGGCGCCGGCCTCCCCCATCAGGCTCAAGAGCTCGCCCGTCCCGACGCCGAAGTGAATGCGCGGCACGCCCGTGGCGCCGAGGGCAGCGAAGATCCGGGTGGTATGCGGCAGGACCGCGTGCCGGTAGTCATCCGGTCCGACCGCGCCGACCCATGAGTCGAAGAGCTGGACGGCCGAGGTTCCCGCCGCGACCTGGATCCGAAGGAAAGCGATGACGATATCGGCGAGCCGGCCGAGCAGCGCATGCCACAGCTCCGGCTCACCGTACATCAGCGCCTTGGTCCGGTCGTGATTCTTCGATGGCCCCCCTTCCACCAGGTAGGAGGCGAGCGTGAACGGCCCGCCGGCGAAGCCGATCAGCGGACGATCGCCCAGCTCGGCGACGAGCATCCGTACCGCCTCGGTGACGTAGGGCACGTCATCAGGTTCGAGCGCGCGCAGCCGCTTCAGATCCGCGGAAGTCCGCACCGGGGTGCCCACCACCGGCCCGATTCCCGGCTTGATGTCAACATCGATTCCCACCGCCCGCAGCGGTACCACGATGTCGCTGTACAGGATCGCGGCGACCACGTCGTACCGGCGCAGCGGCTGCAGGGTGATCTCGGTGATCAGCTCGGGCCGGGTGCATGAATCGAGCATCGAGACGCCCTCGCGCACCCGGTGGTATTCGGGTAGCGAGCGGCCGGCCTGCCGCATGAACCAGACGGGCGTGCATGGGACGGGCTCCCTGCGGCAGGCCTGCAGGAACGGGGACTTTACCGGGCTGACGGTCACGTCTGGGATCGTCTCATACCAGCGAACAGGCCGCCGACCCGAAGACACGCCGCCGGAGATCCCACGAATCAGCGCATGGCCATGCCACTATCGGCATCAGCTCCTTCACCCTTGCCAGTCCGGTGTTGGCACCGCGACAAGGAGGTCGCCAGGATGACGCATCTGACCAGGTACTGCACCGGATGCAACGAGGAGCGGCTATTCGAGCAGTTTCACGCGGAGCCTGCCAGCTGCCCGGATGTCCCGGACGGCGATTGTCCGGAGTGGGGTTGTACCGTATGCGGGGACGCCCTGTTCATCGGCCTTCCGGTACGCGAGCATGTCACAAGCGGCAGCACGTCAAGGGCCGCGTAACCGGACCAACATATCTGTACTGGTTCTAGGCTGAACCTGAACCGGTCAACTCGCATGAAACATGGTGTTTCGGCATGAATCTACGCGGTGCTGCGTGAGAAGCGGATGAGCGACACGTACGCTCGGGTCATGAGGCCGACTGAGGGGCCAGGGAACCGCCGCACCACGCGATCAGGAGCGGGCAGGCGGCCAGGTGGGGCACCCGGCCCCGCGGCCGCGCCCCCGCAGGCTCAGCGCGCCTCGGCGGGGGGTGCGGGCCTGCCCGCGCAGGACGCAGGAGCTCTGGCCGAGGCGACGTTCGCGGCGGCCGTGACCGCCTTTACGGCCGGGCGAGACGGCCAAGTCGACCGCGACCTGGACTTCGAGGACGTTGCCGCACCGAAGCGCCTGGCGCCGTACGCCACGGCCATCGCGGCCACCGCCCAGCGGGACGGCGCGGACGTCGCCTGGGGACGGCTGGTACTGCTCTACGATCCGGGCGGCCAGCAAGGCTGGGATGGCGTATTCCGGCTGGTGGCGTACATCCGTGCCGACGTAGAACCGGAGATGGCGGCCGATCCGCTGCTGGGCGAGGTCGGCTGGAGCTGGCTTTGCGAGGCACTGGACGCGCATGTGCCCGGCTATGCGATGCCCAGCGGCACGGTGACCAGGGTCATCACCGAGGGCTTCGGCGCCAAGCAGGATGAGCTTCCGCTCAACGGGTTCGAGTTGCGCGCCTCCTGGTCTCCAGTGGGGCCCAACAGGCCCAAGGGGCCCAAGGGGCCCAAACGGTCCAAGGTCTCCAAGGGATCCGAGATGTCCAAGGGGTCCAGGGGGCACCAGAGACGAGCCGAGGGCAAGGGCGCAGGCGGCGACCTGGACACCCTTGACCTGTCGGCGCACATCGCGGCCTGGTGCGACTGCTTGTCCGCTGCGGCCGGCCTGGAACCGCCAGGTACGCGGGCGCTGCGGCCGCCGGGGCGAGGGTGAGCGCAGGCAGTGAGGTCGACGGGTCCGGCGCGTCCGTCCCGTTGCTCGAGCCCCGCGACGGCCTGCCCTCCGTCGTCGACACCGACGACGCCCTGATCGAAGTCACCGCCAGGCTGGCGCGCGGCGAGGGACCCGTCGCGGTCGATGCCGAACGAGCCTCCGGCTACCGCTACGGGCAGCGTGCTTACCTGGTCCAGCTCCGCCGCACCGGGGCGGGCACGATACTCATCGATCCCATTGCCTGCCCCGATCTGTCCGGCCTGGACGCCGCGCTGCAGGACGCCGAGGCCATCCTGCACGCAGCGTCCCAGGACCTGCCGTGCCTGGCCGAGGTCGGCTTCCGGCCGCGGCAGCTGTTCGACACCGAGCTAGCCGGGCGGCTGCTCGGCTATCCGCGGGTGGCCCTCGGCACGCTGGTCGAGGAGGTACTCGGGTTCCACCTGGAGAAGGGCCATTCATCGGCCGACTGGTCGGTCCGCCCGCTGCGGGAGGAACTGCTGCGGTACGCGGCGCTCGACGTCGAGGTCCTGATCGAGCTACGCGGCGCGCTCGCGGCCGAACTCGCCGAGCAGGGCAAGACCGAATGGGCCCGCCAGGAATTCGCCGCCGCGCTCGCGGCCAAGCCGGCCGCGGCCCGGCCGGACCCGTGGCGCCGCACCTCGGGCATCCACCGGGTGCAGTCCCGCCGCGGGCTGGCCGTGATACGCGAACTCTGGACCACCAGGGACACGATCGCCCAGGCCGCAGACCTGTCGCCGCGGCGTGTTCTGCCTGACACGGCGATCATCGAGGCGGCCAGATCGCTTCCGGCCAACAACGGGCAGCTGGCGCGGATCAGCGGCTTCGCCGGCCGCCACGCCAGGCGGCACGAGAAGGAGTGGCTGGCGGCGATCAAGCGAGCGCGGAACAGCGCCGACAGCGAGTTGCCTGACACCACCGGCGGACCGGTAACGAACGGGCCGCCGCCGGCCCACCGCTGGGCCGAACGTGATCCGGCCGCCGCGGCACGCCTGGCGGCGGCGCGCACCGCGGTGACGGCGATCGCCGAAGCCAACAACCTGCCGGTGGAGAATCTGCTCGCCCCGGACGCGCTGCGCAGGATTAGCTGGGATCCCCCGCAGCCGTGCGACGCGGAAACGGTTACCCTGGCGCTCGCGGGGTACGGAGCAAGGTCCTGGCAGATCGAGCTCACCGCCAGGGCCATCGCGAGCGCATGGCGCGGCCTGGCCGGAAACGGAGCGGATACGCTGTAGGTCATCGCCTAGCCAAGGGATAGTCGCACTGGTGCTGACCGCCATCGCCGCCACGCTGGCAGGCAACCCGCCACCGGAGCTGCCAGGCTTCCTCAATCTCGTGGCGCCCTACCTCGAGCACTACAGCTACGGGGCCGTACTGCTCCTGGTCATGCTCGAGGACTTCGGGATCCCCGTGCCTGGCGAGACCATACTCATCGCGGCCGCCATCTTCGCCGGCGCTGGCAGGCTCAACGTCGTACTGGTCGCTCTCGTGGGCTTCATCGCCGCCGTAATCGGCGACAACATCGGCTTCGCCATCGGGCATTTCGGCGGTCGCGCCCTGGCCCTTCGGTGGGGCAAGTATGTCTTCCTGACCGAGGAGCGACTGGCCAAAGCGGAGGTCTTTTTCAACCGGCACGGCGGCAAGATCATCGTGGTGGCGCGATTCATCGAAGGGCTAAGACAGGCTAACGGGATCATCGCCGGCATTTCCGGCATGAGGTGGCTGCGCTTCCTCGTGTTCAACGTGCTCGGCGCCGCCCTCTGGGTCGCGACCTGGGTCAGCGTCGGCTACTTCGCGGGGCAGCACATCACCGCGATCTACCACTACATCACGCTGTACTCCTACTACGTGCTCATCGCGTTCGCCGTGACGCTGGTAGCGTACATTCTCTGGCGCCTGCGCCGTCGGAGGAGCGTCGCCGCCAAGGCCAGCGGAACCCCCGCCGCGAGCAGCGTCAGTGAGGGAGGCGCCGAGGCTACGCATACCCAGCCCGCGGGCAGCGCCAACTCTCCCGGCAACGCCCAGGCCTCGGACGCCCTTACCGCGAAGGCCCTTGCCCCGAACGCCCGTGCCGCGGAGGCCCCTGCCCGGGACGTTCCGGCTGCGGACGCCCCCGCCGCCGACAGTACCCACGGCGAGGACAACGCCCAGGCCACGGGCAGTGCCAATGGGGTGGGCAGTGCTCAAGCCGCGGGTGGCCACGTTCATGACGGCTCGTAGCGCTCCAGCCCGGCTAGCTCCCCGTCCGCAGCGTGCACGACCCAGAAGCCGCCCTTGGGCAACGACAGGTCCAAATCCGTCATCGATGACGGCGCGCCCAGCGCCGAGCACGCCGCCGCGAGCGCTATCGGCAGGTTCTCCCGGTGCAGGCAGACAACCGCCGGGCGCGCGGCCGCCACGAGGTCACGGAGAAGGTGCCCGAGGGTTTCACCACTGTCCGTTCGGGCCAAAGAAGAATCGCCGGCGCGGCCGGGCACCGCCAAGGCGACCTCGGCCTCGACCGACCCCCCGAAGCCTGCCGCGAACGGGCGCACGGTTTCGATGCACCGCAGCGCGGGCGAGCTGATCACCCGGGCGCTGGGCGCGAAGCAAGCCAGCAGCCTCGCCAGCAGCAGCGCGTCCAGCATGCCCTGGGCATCTAGCGGCCGCATCAGGTCATACCCCGCCCAGTCGTCTTTGTGGCCAGCCGATGCGTGCCTGACCAGGATCAACGGCACCGTTTCCCGGGGCAGCAGGGTCGAGACCACGTCAGCGTCGTGGGGGTAGCTGAGCTGCTGCCGGGCCTGTGACAGCGGCAGCCAGGACACCGCGTCGATCTCATGACTGGGCGCGGCCTGGTCGCCGGGAGCGAGCGCCGACCAGTAGTCGACCTGCTTGGACCGGCCGGCCGCGAGGTATTCCGCCGTCGGCAGCCTGGGGCCGAGCACGGGACGCACGCTGGTCTCCTCGAAGACCTCCCGCACCGCGGTGAGCAGCACGTGCTCGCCAGGCTCGCGCTTGCCCTTCGGCAGCGACCAGTCATCGTATTTGGGCCGGTGCACCAGCAGCACCTCAACCGCATGGTCCCCGTGAGACTCCTGCGTCGCGGTACGCCACAGCACGGCGCCCGCCGCGAGGATCACCTCACTCACCGGCCGCGCCGACCAGAGGTGCTCACCGGCCGGGCCGTAAGCCTGACTCATCAGCCGAACGGACCCGGCGCTCCCTGACCAGGGTCTCCTGAATGTCCCGCAGCGGTTTCCCCCCCTCGTCCCGGCTGTGCCGCGTCCAGTAACTGTCCGGGTTGAGCCACCAGGACGAGGTGCCGTCATCCAGGCCGAGGTCGAGCAGCCCGCGCAGCCGCCGCTGGTGGCCGGGGTCGGTCACCTGCACGAGCAGCTCCACCCTCCGGTCCAGGTTCCTGTGCATCATGTCCGCGCTGCCGATCCAGACCTCGCTGCCGGAGTCCTCGCCGGGGCCGAACGCGTAGATGCGGGAATGCTCGAGGAACCGGCCCAGCACGCTGCGGACCCTGATGTTGTCGGACAGCCCCGCGATGCCCGGTCGCAGCGCGCAGATGCCGCGGATCCACAGGTCGACGGGGACGCCCGCCTGCGAGGCCTGGTACAGCGCGTCGGTCACCACCTCGTCCACGAGCGCGTTGGACTTGAAGATGATCCTGGCGGGCTGGCCGGCCCGGCTCCGTTCAGCCTGCCGGTCGATCCGGCAGACGATGCCGTGGCGCAGCTCCTCCGGGGCGACCAGCAGCCTCTGGTACGAGCCCGGGCGGCTGTACCCGGTGAGGTGGTTGAACAGGGCGGTCACGTCCTCGCCCACCGCGGGATCGGCGGTGAGCAGCCCGAAGTCCTCATACACGCGGGCGGTGGTCGGGTGGTAGTTGCCCGTGCCGAGGTGACAGTACCGCCGCAGCGTCCCGTCCGCCTCCTGCCGCACGATGAGGGCCATCTTGCAGTGCGTCTTCAGGCCGACGAAACCGTAGACGACGTGGCAGCCCGCCTCCTCGAGCTTGCGCGCCCAGGTGATGTTGGCGCGCTCGTCGAACCTGGCCTTGATCTCCACCACCACGACGACCTGCTTACCCGCCTCGGCCGCCTCGATGAGCGCGTCCACGATCGGCGACTGGCCGCTGGTCCGGTACAGCGTCTGCTTGATCGCGAGTACGCCCGGGTCCTCGGCCGCCTCCTCGATCAGCCGCTCGACCGACGCGGCGAAGGAGTCGTAGGGGTGCTGGACGAGGATGTCGCGTTCGGCGATGGCGGTGAAGATGCTGGAATCTTTCGAGACCGCCCGGCTGGACGGGACGAACGCCGGGTAGCGCAGCTCGCCGATGTTCAGGTCGGCGATGGCGAAAAGCCCGTTCAAGTCGAGCGGCCCCGGCACCCGGTACACGGCGCGGGCGTCGACATCGAGCTCGGTGACCAGCTTGTCCAGCACGTCGGCCGACATCGTGTCCTCGACCTCGAGCCGCACCGCGGGCTCGAACCTGCGCCGCACCAGCTCCCGCTCCATCGCCTGCAGCAGGTTCTC
>Ga0187780_10004002_pt1 | contig 11037 bp, 6 predicted proteins | sample 1015_Q2_SP10_20__FD_132429 | JGI IMG/M metagenome (GOLD analysis project Ga0187780, IMG submission 132429) | Tropical peat soil microbial communities from peatlands in Department of Meta, Colombia - 1015_Q2_SP10_20_MG | ecosystem: Environmental > Terrestrial > Soil > Wetlands > Peat | place...
ACGCCTGCCGCGCGAGCCTGTTCGTAGAGCGCGATCCCGTCGCGCTCGACGTGCTCGGCGAAGAGAAGTGACGGCGAGTCGACCACCGTCTCGCGAAGGGTCTTCTTGCGGATGCGCAGGTCGGTGCTCATCAGGTCGCGGCCGTCGAGCTGGAGCAGGTCGAAAGCGACGAACGTCACAGGGTGCTCCGCGGCGAGTCGCCGTGCATCCGACTCACGGCTCACGCCGATCCGCTGCTGGAGGCGCTCGAACGAGGGCCGTCCGGCTTCGTCCATGACCACGAGCTCACCGTCGAGGATCGCCTGCTTCGCCTTGATGCCCGCGCGGATGGCCCGCGCCTCCGGGTAGCGCAGGGTCTCGTCATTGCCGCGTCTTCCGGTGATGCGCACCGCGTCGTCCGCGACGCTGACCATCGCGCGGATGCCGTCGTACTTGAGCTCGAAGATCCAGCCCTCTCGCGAGAAGGGGCGCTCGACCGGGGTCGCCAGCATGGGCGGCGGCGCCGGGGCCGGTGTGCCGCCGCGCTCACCGGTCGGGGGCACAATGGTGACCGGGCCGCCCTGACGCCTTGCGCGGCGCGACTCTCTCGGGTCACCACCTCCTCCGGCGGCGATCTCCGCCAGGCTCCTGCCGGTCTTGACCGAAACATCCAGGTCGATCGCCTCGAATCCCTCGACGACCGAGGCGTCGCGTTTCTTGAGCATCAACCAGTTCTTGTCGCCGTCGCTGCTGCCACCGTACTGACGGCCGCGTTCGCCGATGTGGACGAGAGCGAACTCCCCCGAGAGCTTGGCGCCCGCGAGGCGAAACTTGATGTCACCCCGGCGCCGTGAAGCCTCGAAGTCCTCGGCCGATTCCTTCACCCATTCGAACGTGCCGATGTCCCAGAGCATCACCGTCCCCATCCCGTATCCCGACGGGATGATGCCCTCGAACTCCCCGTAATCGATGGGGTGGTCCTCGGTCTGCACCGCGAGACGCTTCTTGGACGGGTCGAGCGACGGCCCTCTCGGCACCGCCCATGAGAGGAGCACGCCGTCGTGCTCCAGGCGGAAGTCGAAATGCATGCGCGTGGCTCTGTGCTTCTGCACGCAGAAGCGCCTGCCGTGGGGCAGCAGATCCCAGGCGGACCGGTCCCCGTCCGCGCGCCGGACCGGGTCTCCGCTCGGCTCCGGGGTCCGCTCGAAGTCGCGCTTGCGGCGGTACTCGTCGAGCGCCCGCTCAGCCACCGTCCCGGCGCGCTCCGGAGGACGGCGCGAGCCCGGCTGCGACCGTGCGGTTCACCGCTCTGATGCTAGTGCAGCGTACCCCGCTCGCAGTGCGAGCTCGGCCGTGCGGCTGGTAGAATATCGGTACTTGGAACGGCCGATTTGAGCGGTCAGCGCTGGACAATCGCGCGGTTTCACCCCCAAGCCCCTCTTCCATCACTCACGTCACAACCGGAGCACCACACATAACCGACATCGCACGCCCCGAACGCCCCGACGAGGCGGCCCTCGAGGCCACCCCCGTCCATGACGCGGGCGCCGCCGGCCCCCATCCCGCCGGCATCGGAAAGACTGCCAAGGACACCTACACGGCCGACCAGATCCAGATCCTGGAGGGTCTCGAGCCGGTCCGCCGCAGGCCCGGGATGTACATCGGATCGACCGATGTGCGCGGGCTGCATCACCTCGTCGTCGAGCTCGTCGACAACAGCGTCGACGAGGCGCTCGCCGGCTGGTGCGACACGATCAAGATCGTGCTCCACGCCGACTCGTCGGTGTCGGTGCTGGACAACGGCCGCGGCATCCCGACCGGTATGCATCCCACCGCGAAGCGCTCCGCGCTCGAGGTCGTCCTCACCACGCTGCACGCGGGAGGGAAGTTCGGCGGCGGAGGCTACAAGGTCTCGGGCGGGCTCCACGGCGTCGGATTGTCCGTCGTCAACGCGCTGAGCCGGCGGCTCGTCGTGGAGGTGTACAGCGAGGGGAAGATTTCCCGGCAGGAGTACACGCGCGGGGTTCCCGACGGTCCCGTCGCCGTGACCGGGAAGACGGACAAGCGGGGGACGTACGTGCGCTTCTGGCCCGATCCGGAGATCTTCCCGGAGATCGAGTTCTCGTGGGCGACGGTGTGCGACACGCTGCGCAGCTACGCCTTCCTGAACAAGGGCATCACGATCCAGCTCGCCGGCGAGCGCGACGCACTCGCCTACACCTTCCACTTCGAAGGCGGCATCCAGTCGTACGTCCGCTACCTCAACGCCAACCGCAACGTGGTCAACGCGAGGCCGATGTACGTCGAGCGGGAGATCGACGGCAACGTCGTCGAGATCGCGCTGCAGTACCAGAACACGCTCTTCAGCGAGCACGTCCTCGCCTTCGCCAACAACGTGCACACCGAGGAGGGCGGCGCGCACGTCACCGGGTTCCGGAGTGCGCTCACGACGACGCTCAACAAGTACGCGCGCAAGGCGGGCATCCTCAAGGAGCAGGACCCGAACCTCACCGGTGACGACGTCCGCGACGGGCTCACCGCGGTGATCAGCGTCAAGCTTCGCGAGCCGCAGTTCGAGGGTCAGACCAAGACCAAGCTCGGCAACAGCGAGGTCGCCGGTCAGGTGTCGACGGTGCTGAGCGACGCGCTCATGCAGTACCTCGACGAGAACCCCGGCGACGGCCGCAAGATGATCGACCAGTCGCTCACCGCGGCGCGGGCGCGTCAGGCGGCGGCGAAGGCGCGCGACCTCGTGCAGCGCAAGTCACTGCTCGAGTCCGCGACCCTCCCCGGCAAGCTCGTGGACTGCAGCGAGCGCGATCCCGCGCACTGCGAGATCTTCATCGTCGAGGGTCTGTCCGCCGGCGGCACCGCCAAGGAGGCGCGCGAGCGTCGCAACCAGGCGATCCTCCCGCTGCGCGGCAAGATCCTGAACGTCGAGAAGGCGCGTGCAGACAAGATCCTCGGCAACGAGCAGATCAAGGACCTGATCATGGCGCTCGGCGGCGGCTTCGGAGAGACCTTCACCATCGAGAAGCTCCGCTATCACCGCATCGTGCTCATGGCCGACGCGGACGTCGACGGCTCGCACATCCGCACGCTGCTGCTGACGTTCTTCTGGCGCCACCTGCGCCCGCTGGTCGACGGCGGGTATCTCTATCTGGCGCAGCCACCGCTGTACAAGCTCGAGAAGGGCAGGGGCCGCAACCGGCAGACCGAGTACGCCTTCAGCGACGACGAGCGTGATGCCAAGGTGAAGTCCATGGGCAGGGACGTCGAGGTGTCGCGCTACAAGGGCCTCGGCGAGATGATGTCCGAGGAGCTGTGGGCGACGACCATGGACCCCGAGCGCCGGGTGCTCCTCCAGGTCGGCGTCGCGGACGCGCTGAAGGCCGATGACATCTTCGACCGGCTGATGGGCTCCGACGTCGAGCCCCGCAAGCGCTTCATCCAGACCCACGCGAAGAGCGTGCGCAACCTCGACGTCTGATGCCGCTCCCGATCGCGGTCGACGCGATGGGCGGCGACCATGCGCCTGACGAGATCGTGCGCGGGGCGGTACGCGCCGCGACCGAACACGGCATCGCGGTGACCCTCGTGGGGCGCCGTGAGGCGGTCGATGCGGCGCTCCAGGCCGCGGCGCCCACCTCGAGCGCTGCAGCGATCGACGTCGTCGATGCTCGCGAGGTCATCGAGATGGGAGAGCATCCGGCCAACGCGGTGCGCGCGAAGCGCGATGCGTCGCTGGTGCGCAGCTGCGCGCTCGTCGCCGCAGGCGCGGCCCGCGCCGTCGTGAGCGCCGGGAACAGCGGGGCCATGCTCGCGGCGGCGCTGTTCACCGTCAAGCGCATCCGCGGGATCGCGCGCCCCGCGATCGGAGCGTCGTTTCCCAGCGAGGGAGGGCGGACGTTCATCCTCGACGTCGGCGCGAACACCGACTGCAAGCCCGAGTGGCTCGCGCAGTTCGCGGTGATGGGCGACGTCTACGCGCGAACGATGCTCGGCATCGAGCAGCCACGCGTCGCGCTGCTCAGCAACGGCGAGGAGTCCGAGAAGGGCTCGGAGCTCGTGCAGGCCGCCCATCCCCTGCTCGCGGCGCTGCCGCTGCGCTTCATCGGCAACGTCGAGGGCAAGGATCTGTTCCGCGGGGGCTGCGACGTCGTCGTCACCGATGGTTTCACGGGAAACGTCGCGTTGAAGGTGGCTGAGGGTGTCGGCGAGTTCCTGTTCGCGAGCATCAGCCGCGAGGCACGCGGGTCGACTGCCGGGAAGATCGGCGGCGCGCTGCTCAAGCCCAGGCTGCGCCCGCTGCGCGACCAGATCGACTATCGGAAGACCGGCGGTGCGCTCCTGCTCGGGGTGGCCGGTGAGGTCGTCATCGCACATGGTCGCTCCGATGCGGAGGCGACGATGAACGCGATATTGGTCGCGTCGCGCGCGGCCGACCAGAGGGTCAGCGGGGTCATCGCGAGCGCGGTCCAGACCCCTGCGGAGGTGCACGCGTAGTCATGGCGGTATTCGAACCCGGACAGATCCATCCGATCGAGCTCGAGACGGAGATGCGCGCGTCCTACATGGACTACGCGATGAGCGTCATCATCAGCCGCGCGCTGCCCGACATCCGCGACGGGCTCAAGCCCGCGCAGCGGCGGATCCTCTGGGCGATGCTCGACACCGGGATGACGGCGGGCGCGCGGTACCAGAAGTGCGCCGCGGTCGTCGGTGAGGTGCTCGGCAAGTACCACCCCCACGGCGACACCGCCGTCTACGACACGCTGGTCCGCCTTGCCCAGCCCTGGGTGATGCGCTACCCGCTCATCGACGGGCAGGGCAACTTCGGATCGGTCGACGGTGATCCGCCGGCCGCGTACCGGTACACCGAGGCGCGCATGACCGCGGTCGCGATGAGCCTCGTCGAGGACATCGAGAAGAACACCGTCGACTTCGGCCCGAACTTCGCCAACGTCCCCGGCGTGCGCGAGCCGTTGGTGATGCCCTCGCTGCTCCCCAACCTGCTCATCAACGGCGCGAGCGGCATCGCCGTCGGGATGGCGACCAACATCCCGCCGCACAACCTCGGCGAGGTGTGCGACGCGGTGATCCGTCTCATCGACGACCCTGATGCCACGACCGACGACCTCATCCGCATCGTCAGGGGGCCCGACTTCCCGACCGGCGGGATCGTCTACACGCGCGACATCGCCAACGTGTACGGCACCGGGCACGGACGCATCGTCATGCGGGCTCAGGTGGACTTCGAGGAGTCGAAGTCCGGCCGCGAGCAGATCATCGTCCGCGAGCTGCCCTACCAGGTGAACAAGTCGCGGCTCATGCAGACGATCGCCGAGCTGGTCAACGACCGCAAGATCGAGGGCATCGCCGACCTTCACGACGAGTCGGGTCGCGAGGACAAGGTGCGCATCGTCATCGAGCTGAAGTCGAACGCGCGCCCGCACACCGTGCTCAACAACCTCTACAAGCACACCCAGCTGCAGATGACGTTCGGCGCGCTCATGCTCGCCATCGTCGACGGAAGGCCGCAGGTGCTGAGCCTGAAGGCGATCCTCCAGCACTACATCACGCATCGCCGCGACGTCGTCACGCGGCGCACCCGCCACGAGCTGGAGACGGCGCGGGAGCGCGCCCACATCCTCGAGGGGCTGATCATCGTCCTCGACAACCTGGACGAGACGATCGCGATCATCCGCGGCGCGCAGGACGAGAAGGCGGCGCAGACGGCCCTCGAGGAGCGCTTCAGCCTCACCGAACGCCAGTCCAAGGCGATCGTCGACCTCAGGCTCGGACGGCTCACCCGTCTGGAGAGCGGGAAGCTTCGCGAGGAGTACGAGGAGCTGATCAAGCGGATCGCCCAGCTCGAGGACATCCTCGCCAACCCACGGCTGATCGACGGCGTCATCAAGGACGAGGTCGCCGCGCTCCGGAAGCGCTTCGCCGATCCGCGGCGCAGCGAGATCCGCCACGACGAGGTCGAGATGAACGAGGAGGACCTGATCCCCCAGGAGCAGGTCTTCGTGACCCTCACCCACCGCGGATACATCAAGCGCATGCCGCTCGACACGTACCGCGCGCAGCACCGTGGTGGCAAGGGCATCGTGGGCGCGCGCCGCTCCACCGACGAGGACTACATCGAGCACTCGACGACGGCGAACACGCACAGCGACATGCTGTTCTTCACCAACCGCGGGCGCGTGTTCCGGTTGCGAACGCACGAGATCCCCGACGTCAAGCGCCAGGCCAAGGGCATCCCCATCATCAACCTCATCGAGGTCGACCAGGGCGAGAAGGTCACCGCGCTCATCGACATGGAGGTGTTCAGCGACGAGCAGTACCTCGTCATGGTCACCAAGCTCGGTCAGATCAAGAAGACCCCCGCCGCCGCATACGCGTCGGTGCGACGCAACGGGCTCATCGCGATCAACCTGCAGGACGACGATGAGCTCAACTGGGTACGGCGCTCGTCAGGCGGGGACGAGATCCTCGTGGTCACGCGCCAGGGCAAGGGTTCGCGGTTCACCGAGAAGGAGGTCCGGCCGATGGGCCGCGACACCATGGGCGTCGGCGCGATCCGGTTGCGCAAGGGCGACGAGGTCGCCGGCTTCGACATCGTCAACCCCAACGGCTACGTGCTCGTGATCACCGAGAACGGGTTCGGCAAGCTGACGCCGATGAACGACTACCCGGTGAAGAGCCGCAACATCCAGGGCGTCTACACGGTCGACCAGACCGCGATCCCGAAGATCGGCGAGATCGTCGGCATGCGCGTCGTCGAGGACGTGTCCGAGGAACTCATGGTCATCTCGACGATGGGCCAGGTGATCCGCATCCCGCTCGAGCAGGTGCGCATCTCCGGCCGTCAGACCAGGGGCGTGATCGTCATGCGGCTCGACGACGGCGACCGAGTCGCGTCGATCGCAGGGGTCGGAGCGGTCGCCTCACTGGAAGCATGAGCCAGGTCTTCGACATCGCCGAGGCGTATGTCGACGCGCTCTGCGCTCTCGACCCGGTGCTCGCGACCACAGTCGGCATCCCGGGACACGACGACGAGGTCACCGATTACTCGCCGGACGGTGTCGGCGCGCGGGTCGCCCTCGCGCGGTCGACCATCAGCGCGCTCGACGGCGCTGCCGCCGGCTCCGACGACGACCGGCTCGCGGCCGCGGTCCTGCGCGACCGTCTCGGCGTGGTGATCGAGGGATTCGAGACCGGTGCGCCCTGGCGGCACCTGTCCAACATCGACTCACCGCTCAGCTTCATCCGCATGGGCTTCGACCTCTCGCCTCGGGAGACGCCCGATGAGTGGGAGCGGATCGCGGTCCGGATGGCCGCGGTGCCCAGGGCGCTCGAGGGGTTCATCGCCTCGCTGCGTCACGGGCTCGCCACCGGCGTCATCGCGGCTCGCCGCCAGGCGCTCGCATGCGCTGCCCAGGCGGCGACGCTGGGCGGGCTCGAGGGCGGCGGCGACCCCTATTTCGTCGCGCTCGCCGCGGGCCCCCACCCCGAGGCGCTCACCGGCTGCCTGCGCAACGCGGCCGAGGCGGCCACGGCCGCGTACGCCGGCCTGGCCGCGTTCCTTCGGGACGAGTACGCCCCCAGGGCGCGAGCCGTGGACGCGGTGGGCCGTGAGCTCTACCAGATCGGGGTTCATCGCTACCTGGGGATGAGCTGTGACCTCGAGGCGGTCTACACGTGGGGTTGGGAGGAGCTGCACCGCATCGAGGCCGAGATGGAGCGCGTGGCCGAGCTGATCGCGCCCGGCGAGGGCATCGCGGGAACGGTGGCGAAGCTCGAGACCGACCCTGCCCGAAGCGTCGAGGGCATCGGCAACCTGCTCGCGTTCCTGCAGGACCTGACCGATCGGACGATCGAGGACCTCGACGGCGTCCACTTCGACATCCCCGAGCCGCTCCGCCGCATCGAGTGCTGCGAATCCCCGCCCGGGAGCTCCGAGGCGATCTACTACACGGCGCCCTCCACCGACTTCAGCCGCCCGGGCCGCACGTGGCACCCCGCGCACGGACGGACCCGCTTCCCGCTCTGGACCGAGGTGAGCACCGCGTACCACGAGGGGGCGCCAGGCCACCACCTGCAGATCGGGCTGCTCATGACCTTCGGCGACCGTCTGACGAGGTTCCAGCGCCTCATGGGCCGGTATCCGGGGCATTCCGAGGGGTGGGGGCTGTACGCGGAGCGGCTCATGGAGGAGCTGGGCTACCTGGAGAACCCCGACTACCTCTTTGGGATGCTCTCGGCGCAGGCCTTTCGCGCCATGCGGGTGGTGGTGGACATCGGCCTCCACCTCCAGCTTCAGGTACCGGCGCACGAGTCCTATGCGCCCGGCCGGGTCTGGGACTGGGACCTGGCGCTGCCGTTCGTGAACCGGTACATCGGCCGGGACGAGGCCTTCGCCCAGAGCGAGCTGGTCCGCTACTGCGGGATGCCCGCCCAGGCGATCTGCTACAAGGTCGGCGAGCGCGCGTGGCTCGACATCCGATCCCAGATGCGCGCCCGGCTCGGCAGCGCGTTCGACCTGAAGCGCTTCCACATGAGCGCGCTCAACCTCGGGTCGCTCCCTCTCGACGTCCTGCAGCGGGAGCTGCTCGGCGCCGGCTGAGGTTTGGTGCGGGGGCGCTCTCGCACCCCGTCACCAGTTCAGAGCCGAGCTCGGGCGCCGTTGCCCGCGCTCAGCGCGAAGCCGTCAGGCGGCCTTGCCGATCTTGAAGATCTTGGTGCCGCAGACCGGGCACGTCCCCGTGGTCGCGGGCTTGCCGTTCTTCATCGTGATGGCCTGAGCGCCCTTGATCTCGCGCTGCTCCTTGCATTTGAGGCAATAGCCGGTGGCCATGTCTCTCCTCCGGGTGGGTTGGTTGGTTCTGTGGCTGCTCGGAGGCAGGTTGCGGGCATTCTAGACACATCGGGCTCGAATTGGAGCCGAATTCAGCGGTGAACCCTGTGACAGTCCCGAACGGAGGGGCTTAGACGGGGGTCGCCGTGGTCGCCAGGTGGGTCCGGAAGAACGCCCGGGTCCGCTCCCATGCCAGCCGCGAGGCGTCCGCGTCGTAGACCTCGGGGCGGGTGTCGTTGAAGAAGGCGTGGTCGGCCCCCGCGTACCAGAAGAACTCGACGTCGACCCCAGCGCCGCGCAGCTCGGCCTCGAGGCCCTCCACCTGCTCATGGGTGTATGCGCCGTCGAGCTCCGCGAAGTGGCCGAGCACTGCGCCCTTGATGTTGGCGATCTCGGGCTGCGCCGCCGCGGTCGCCCCCATGTACGGATAGAAGGGCACGACGGCGGCGAAGATCGGGCTCAGCGTGGCCGCGTAGAGGGTGAGCGCGCCACCCATGCAGAAGCCGACGATGCCGGCCCGCTCGCCGGCGGTGCGATCGCTCGCTGTGAGCCAGGTGGCGGCGCCGAGCATGTCGCGGGCCGCGCCCGCGAGGTTGAGCTCCATGAGGAGCTTGCCGGCCTCGTCGGGCTCCTTGGTCGCCTTGCCGTGATACAGGTCGGGCGCCAGCGCCACGAAGCCCTCCGCCGCGAACCGGTCGCACACGTCCTTGATGTGCGGGACCAGTCCCCACCACTCCTGGATCACGACGACGCCCGGCCCCCGGCCGCTCGAAGGCGCCGCGAGGTACCCGGAGCAGGTGTGTCCGTTGCTCGGAAACTCGACCGTCTCACCCATTGCTCAACTCCTTCAAGCCAGGTGCCTGCTCACGCGGCGGGATGCTCGTTGCTGTGCGCCTCGATGAGCTTCTGAGCGACGTGCGCGGGCACCTCCTCATAGCTCGAGAACGTCATGGAATAGCGGCCGCGTCCCTGGGTCATGGCGCGCAGCTCGACCGGGAACGTGTACATCTCGGACTGCGGCACATGCGCGTTGACCTCGGCGCGTCCGTCACCGATCGGGTTGACGCCGCCCACCCGGCCGCGCTTGGAGTTGAGCAGCCCCATGACGTCGCCGGTGAAGCGTTCGGGGACGACGACGTTGACGTCCATGATCGGCTCGAGGATCACCGGTGACGCCTTCTGCACCGCCTCGCGCATCGCCATCGCACCCGCGATCTGGAACGCGATGTCCTTGCCGTCGACACTGTGCGTCGACCCGTCGACGAGCCGGACCTTGACGTCGACGATGGGATTGCCGGTCACGGCTCCCTGCTCCATCGTCTGCCGCACGCCCTTCTCCACCGAGGGACGGAACTGCTGCGGGATCGCGCCGCCGAAGATCTTGTCCTCCCATTCGTAGCCGCCGCCGCGAGGGAGCGGCTCGATCTCGATCGTCGCGTCGCCGTAGAGACCGGCGCCGCCGGACTGCTTCTTGTACTTGTGACCCACGCGCGCGGTGCCGGTGATGGTCTCGCGATAGGGGATCTTGGGCGGCTGCAGCGCCGCCTCGACACCGAACTTGCGCTTCATGCGCTCCAGCGCGACGTCGAGATGGACGTCTCCGAGCCCGTGCACCAGGACCTCGTTGGTGACGGGGTCGCGGTCGGACGCGAAGGTGACGTCCTCCTCGGTGATGCGCGCGAGCGCGCTCATGATCTTGTCCTCGTCGCCCTTGCTCCGCGCGACGATCGCCGCCGAGCACGTTGCCGCAGGCCACGGCAGCGGCGGCATGGTGATCGGCGCGTCCTTGCTGCACAGCGTGTCGCCCGTCTGCGTCTGGGTCAGCTTGGTGACGACGCCGATGTCGCCGGCGACGACCTCCGTGGCGGTCACGATCGCTTTGCCGTTCGGCTGGCCCAGCTGGGCGAATCGCTCCTCCTGGCCGAGGCGCACGGTGATCGGGTGAATGTCGCCGCGCATCGTCCCGCGCAGGACCTTGAAGAACGAGACCTTGCCGAATGTGTCCACCGTGGTCTTGAAGACGTGGGCACAGAGCTTGCCGTCCGGGTCGCATGCGATCGACACCTCGTTCCCCTTTGCGTCGAGCCCGGTGCGTGCACGCTCGGTGGGGGCGGGGAGATAGCGGACGATGCTGTCGAGGATGAGCGCCGCGCCCTTCTGGGACGGCGCTGCCGCGCACACGATCGGCACCAGCG
>Ga0187780_10004003_pt1 | contig 11037 bp, 7 predicted proteins | sample 1015_Q2_SP10_20__FD_132429 | JGI IMG/M metagenome (GOLD analysis project Ga0187780, IMG submission 132429) | Tropical peat soil microbial communities from peatlands in Department of Meta, Colombia - 1015_Q2_SP10_20_MG | ecosystem: Environmental > Terrestrial > Soil > Wetlands > Peat | place...
CGTGTGGGAGAAGGTGAAGCTGCCGCCCGGTCGAGTGCTGATCCCCGGAGTCATCACTCACCACACCGCTCTGGTCGAGCATCCGCAGGTCGTGGCCGACCGCATCGTGCGCTACGCGCGCATTGTCGGCCGGGAAAACGTCATCGCGGGAACCGATTGCGGCTTTGCGCAGGTCGACCTTATCAAGCGGGTCCACCCGACCGTGATGTGGGCGAAGTTCGAGTCGCTGGTCGAGGGCGCGCGGCTTGCGACGCGCGAGCTGTGGGGCAGGTAGTGCGCGACCGTTAGAGTTCGGCGCTGAGCGACAGCCCGGGAACGGCGGCGAGATCGGCCGAGATCTGCCGGCTCACATCCTGCAGCATCGCGAGCCGGTCGCGCACCAGCTTGGCCTTGGTGGTCTTGCGCGAGTGGCTCGAGGAGTTGAGCGCGGCGACCACGCGACCGTTCTCATCGAACACCGGCACCGCCACTGCGACCACACCGTAGGCGAGCTCGTCCTCGACCGCGGCGTAGCCGCTGCGGCGGCAGTCGTCGATGAGGTGACGCAGCTTTCCGGGATCGACTACCGTCTGGTCGGTCAGCAGCTCGAGCTTCGCCTGTTTGAAGTAGCGCTCGAGGCGTTCGGCGCTGAGGCCCGCGAGCAGCACCCGCCCGGTGGAGGTCGCGTGCGCCGGGAAGCGACTGCCGACGTGCGCCTCCAGGCGCAGCAGCGTGCGCGCCGAGGCGCGCGCGACGTACACCACGGCCGTGCCATCGAGGACGCACAGGGCAGCGGAGTCGGTGGTGGCGCTCGCCATCTCCTCCAGGTGAGTCTTGGTGAGCCATTCGATGTTCATCGACTCGAGGTATGCGGCGCCAAGCTCGAGCACCTTGGGGCGCAGCACGAAGGTGCGCGCCCGGCGCGTAACGTAGCCGAGCTCCTCAAGTGTGAGCAGACAGCGGCGCGCCGTCGCGGCGGGCAGCACCGCGGCGCGCGCGATCTCGCTCAAGGTCGGCGCGGCGCGCTCGCGTGTGAAGGCGTGGATGACGGCGAGCCCCTTTGCGAGCCCGCCCATCGCTTCGCGTCGGGCGGTCAGGAGAGTTCTGCGTCGAGGCATGCGCTGCATTGTATTCGATATGCGAAAAGCCCGGCGCGCGCCGCTCGCTTACTTGACGCATCGCGGTCGCTGGAGTCACCATGTTCGAATCTCGAAGATATTTTCGCTATGCGAAAACAGCCCTGGGGAGGGCTGAGCGACTCCGACTTCACGCACTCAAACACATAACCCGGAGGTCTACGTGCGCGCATCAAGGGGGAAATGGGTAGCACTGGTCGCGGCCGCGCTCGCGGTCGCTGTGGGTGGCAAGCCGGGCGGCGCTCTCGCGCAGGCCCAGCCGGCAGCAACCGCGGAGCTCGAGGAGGTCGTGGTCACGGCGCGCAAGCGCGACGAGGCCTTCCGCGACGTACCGATCACGGTCGATGTGTTCACCGCCCAGGAAGTGCAGTCAGCCGGCATCACCGACCCGCGCGACTTCATCGCCATGGTGCCCAACATGACGATCGTCGAGACCCAGAACGTCGGTAATTCCTTCGTGACGGTCCGCGGCATCTCCCAGGCGCGCAACAGCGAGCCGTCGGTCGCGGTGCTTGTCGATGGCGTCCTCGAGACCAATCCCTACCAGTTCAACGAGGAGCTCTACGACATCAAGCAGATCGAGGTGCTGAAGGGACCGCAGGGCGCTCTGTACGGTCGCGATGCGATCGGTGGCGCGATCCTGATCCGCACCGCCGATCCGAGCGATCACTTCGAGGGCAGCACACGGCTCGGCATCGGCAACGGCACCTCCGAGCGCGCTCAGGCCGCGATCAGCGGTCCGCTCGACTCGGCGGGCACGCTCAAGTACCGCGCCTCGATCAACTTCTACAATACCGACGGCTATCTGCAGAACGTCTATCTCGACCGCAAGGCCGATCCGAACCGCGATTATTCGGCTCGGCTGAGGCTGCTGTGGAAGCCCTCGGACGCCATGAGCGCGGATCTGCGCCTGTACTACGACCGCGTCGAGACGACCGCGTACTACTTCGTCATCCCGCGCCAGACGGCGAACATTGTCTACAGCGACGTCGGCATTCCACCGATCAACTACCCGCCGAATGCGAACGACGTGACAAGCCCGATCCAAGTGAACAACGAGGGCTCGGACAACCGCGACGTGATCGACACGGCGCTCAAGCTCGACTTCTATCCGGGCTACGGCACCATCACTTCGGTCACCGACTACGACCAGACGAAGGAGATCGACACGGGCGATGCCTACGACTTCCGGCCGGTCGACACGTCCCTCGTCTATGTGGCGACGGGCGGCACCTATGGTGTGCCGGCGAACCCCGCGGCGTTCCCGTTCGATGAGAGCCAGGCGCAGTTCATCCGGGTGCGCGCCTGGAGCCAGGAGCTGCGCTTCACCTCACCGACGACCGACGGCTTCACCTGGATTGCGGGTGCCTACTTCGTGCACACCGAACGCTTCGTCTCCACCGGCAATCTCATCGATCGCGGCGTCGGCACGGTGCCCCCGGTCTACGAGACCCCGCTCGTGAACCCGGCGAATCCGTTCGCGACCAACACGAACGCCACCTTCCTCGCCGACAGCCAGAACAACAACGCCTGGGCGGTGTTCGCCGATGCGACCTACGATCTCAACAAGCAGTGGGAGCTTGACGCCGCCGTTCGCTACGACGAGGACTCGCGTGCGAACACGACGGAAACGCCGCCCGCGTTCCTCGCGGCGGTGGGTGATCCCAACGCCTTCACGGGCGAGGTCCGCAAGCACACCTGGGATGCGGTGCAGCCCAAGTTCACCCTGCGCTACAAGCCCTGGGATGAGGCCACGCTCTACGGTGGCTGGAGCCGCGGTTTCCGCAGCGGCGGCTTCAACCAGACGGGTGTGGGTACCGTTGCCGTCGCCAACGGCATCATCGGCGTCGGTGACCTGTTCAACGCGGAAGTGGCTGACACGTGGGAGATCGGCTGGAAGCAGGAGCTGCTCGACCGCCGGCTGAACTTGGGACTCAGCGCGTACCGCACCGATTCGCGCAATGGCTATTTCTTCGTATATCTCGCCGCGAACTCGACGCAGAACCTCGGCAACATTCCCGAGGTCATCTACAAGGGTCTGGAAGGCGAGTTGAACGCGCGAGTGACGAACAACCTGAGCCTGTACCTCAACTTCGGTATCACGGACAGCGATATCACCCAGGCGGTCGATCCGGCGAATCCGCAGTTGACGCTCCACAAGCAGGCGCCGCTCGTCTCCCGCGACACCGTGGGTGCGGGCGTGCAGTACCGGCAGCCGTTCGCGGCCGGGCTCACGGGCGTCGCGCGCCTCGACTTCAACAGCATCGGCAAGACGTACTGGGATCCGCAGGACAGCACCGTCCGCGACCCGGTCAACCTGCTCGATCTGCGGCTCGGTCTCGAGGCCGAGAAGTGGACGGCCACGGCGTGGTCCAAGAACCTGACCAACAAGATATACAATGCCGAATTCTCCCCGGGAGGGTTCCTGTGGAGAGCGCTGCCGCGGCGCTACGGCGTTGATTTCACGTACAAGTTCTAAAGAGGCGGAGGAGAGCATGGCCGCATTGGCGAAGTTGCCCTCGAGACTGCATCACACGGCTTACGTTACGCACGATCTGGAAGCGACTCGCAAGTTCTACGAGGACGTGATCGGGCTGCCGCTCGTTGCCACGTGGTGCGAGGTGGACCAGCTGTTCGGCGCGGAGCGCGTCTACTGTCACCTGTTCTTCGGACTCGGTGACGGCGGCGCGCTCGCCTTCTTCAAGTTCGCGAACCAGGAGGACGAGGCGCTGTTCGGCCCGAAGATGCCGGCGAGCCCGTTTCACCACATCGCGCTCAACGTCGATGCAGAGACGCAGAATGCGATCGAGAAGCGCCTGGTAGCGGCCGGTTACCAGGAGCCGAAGTCCTTCGTGCTGGAGCACGGTTACTGCCGCTCGCTGTATGTCACCGACCCCAACGGGATGATCCTCGAGTTCACGCGCGACAACCCGGAGGTGAAGAAGATCAACGCCACCAGGCTCAAGAGCGCGCACGCCGACCTGAAGCGCTGGATGGCCGGTGACCACACGTCCAACAACACCTATCGTCCGCCGGAGATGCAAGGGCCGAGCTGACCCGCGCAACCGGCATGAAGGCGAGCACCGAACGCATCCTCACCACGCACGTCGGCAGCCTGCCGCGCAGTCAGGCGGTGACCGATGTGCTGTTCGCCCGGGAGCGTGGCGAGGTATCCGATCCGGCAGCGGCCGCGGCGGTGATCACCGAGGCCGTGGCCGAGGTCGTGCGACGCCAGGCGAGCGTCGGCGTCGACGTCGTGAGCGACGGCGAGATGAGCAAGATCAGCTACGCGACCTACGTCGCGGAGCGCCTGACCGGATTTGCCGGCGATACACCGCGCGAGCCCGGGCAGGACCTGGTCGAGTTCCCCCGGCTCCTCACCAAGCTCGCCGAGCGCGGCTCGACGGCGAAGTACCGCCGGCCCCGCTGCGTCGGTCCGGTGGGGGTCAAGGACACCGGGCCGCTGAGAGCGGACCTGTACAACCTCCGCGCGGCCGTTGCGCACACGCCGGTGACCGAGGCGTTCATGAACGCCGCCTCCCCTGGAGTCGTCGCGCTGTTTCAGCCCAACGACTTCTACCCCCGGCAGGACGACTACCTGCAGGCGGTCGCGGAGGCGCTGCGCCCCGAGTACGAGGGGATCGTCGCCGCCGGCTTCCTGCTGCAGATCGATGCGCCGGACCTGGCGATGGGCCGGCACACCATGTACCGCGCCAAAAGTGTCGAGGAATTCGAGCGTCTGGCGGCGCTGCATATCGAGATCCTGAATCACGCGCTGCGCAACGTACCCGCCGAGCGGGTGCGCATGCACGTGTGCTGGGGCAACTACGAGGGGCCGCATCATCACGACGTGCCGCTCGAGCGGCTGCTGCCGATCGTGCTGCGCGCCAAGGTGCAGGGCCTGCTCATCGAGGCGGCCAATCCGCGCCATGCGCACGAGTGGGCGGTGTTCCGCGAGGCACACCTGCCCGAGGACAAGATCCTGATCCCCGGTGTGCTCGGCACGACAACCAACTACGTGGAGCACCCGCTGCTCGTGGCCGAGCGCATCGAGCGCTTCGCGAGCGTCGTGGGGCGGGAGCGGGTCATCGCGGGCACGGACTGCGGCTTCGGCACGTTCGCCGGCTTTGGCCCCGTCGAGCCCGATATCGCATACCTCAAGCTCGCCGCCATGGCGGAGGGCGCCCGCATCGCCTCACAGAGGCTCTGGAGGCGCTGAGCAAGTGGCTCGATGTTGCGTGGGCGATACAGCCGGGACGGTGACGGGCGGGGCTCCGGATACCCCGCTGTCCGCATCGTGAGCACGCCCCGTCGCTGCACTGCCAGGCTCTTCCCTCTGCGCTCTGATCCGCGCACACTGCGAGGGCTGTGAGCTAGGCTGCGCCCGGACCGACGAGCCGACCGATTGAGTCGCGCCCGGCCGCGTGGCCCAGGCGCACATCGCACACTGACGGTGGGGGCCGTTGGGCAGAAACGACATTTCCGTCGCGACCCGATCGACGACGGCAAACAGCAGGGGGAAATCATGGGGACGAGTGCACGCGAGAGTCTGTTACACGCGGCCGGCAGCCGCTTGCTCGTGACACTGAGAGCGAGCTGCGGTGCATGCGCGCTGTCGCTGATCACGGCGACCGGGGCCTACGCTCAGCAGGCGCCAGCGGGCGCGCAAGCGCAGGGGACACCGAGCACCGGTGGTCTTGAGGAGGTCGTGGTCACGGCAACGAAGCGATCGGAGAACATCCAGGCCGTGCCGATCGCGATCCAGGCATACACGACTGAGGAGCTGGAGCAGAAGAATCTCGCCGACATCCATACGCTTGGCGCGCTTACGCCGGGCGTCAACCTGGACGCCGGTGCGCCCTTCTCGGGCGACAAGTCGGTGCTGTCAGCCTCGATCCGCGGTATCGGCCAGGACGATTTCGCGTTCAATCTGAACCCGGGCGTCGGCGTCTACGTGGACGGGGTGTTTCTCGCCCGCACGATCGGCGCGAACCTCAACCTCCTCGACGTGGACCGCGTGGAGATCCTCAAGGGCGCGCAGGGCACACTGTTCGGCGCCAACACCATCGGCGGTGCGATCAGCATCGTGACCCATACGCCGGGCAACGACCTGCACGTCGTCGGCACTGCGACGGGTGGCAGGTTCAACCGTCGCGACGTCGGCTTCACCGCAGATGTGCCCTTGGTCAAAGACAAGCTGCTCATGAGCATCACGTTCTCCTCACAGGAACAGGACGGGTATCAAAAGGTCATCCCGTATCCGACCAATGGGCCGGTCGGCGATGCGCCGTTCGTCGTCGATCCCCAGTCGGTCTATCAGAAGGCCGGCTATGCGACTGGCGACGACTACGGCGGCACGGGCGTGCAGACGATCCGTGCGAAGCTGCTGTGGAACTTCTCCGACAAGCTGAAGTTCACGTTCACCGGCGACTGGACGCATGAGAATCAGACTGCCCTGCCGGAGGTCGTGCTGCAGACCTATACGGGGAACGTGCTGTCATCGACGTTCTCGAGCCTCTACAACCTCTGCATCAGCAACGGCGTCCCCGGTATCTTCAATGCCATCGCGACCAATACGACGATTCCCGGAGTTGGGGCGATCTTCCCGGCCGGCTCGCAAAACAATGAGCTGTTTGGTGGAGTGTGTACGCAGCCGCGTGCGCACGTCCCGGGCCTGTCGGTCGGCGGAGCGGCGCTGATCGGTGCGGGCTACGTCGGTGTTCCGGTGGGCGTGATTCCGTTCCCCGGCGTCAACCCGGCGTACAACTACAACAACATCGCAGCCGGGCTGCCCTACCTGGGATCGAACCAGCCCCGGCTCTTCTACGACAATACGACCGCGCAGACGGGCAGCTACGACACGACCTACGCGGCCAATCGCCCCGACTTCGCGAGGCAGGATGTATTCGGTCTGTCAGTGACGGCCGTTTACGACTTGTCGGACACGATGCAGCTGAAGTCGATCACCGCCTACCGCCAGGACCTCTGGCAGATCGGCACCCAGCTCGACGGCACACCCGAGACGGCTCTAGAAGTGACCGATCAGCAGCATCAGTATCAGGTGTCGGAGGAGGTCCAGCTGCTCGGCAAGGCGCTCGACAACAAGCTCAACTACGTCGCCGGTCTCTACTACTTCAACGAGTACGGCTATGTGCACGACTTCGTGCCGTTCGAGAGCCTGCTGTACGTGTATGACGGCGTGGCGAATGATGTGCAGAACACCTACTACGCGACGTTCGTGCACCTCGATTACGCGCTGACCGACCAATGGCAAATCATCGCCGGCGGGCGCTTCACGGATGCGCAGACGTACTTCATCGGCGGGCAGGGCGATCTCAACTCCTTCCCGTTCGGGTCGTACTGCTGGCAGAACGCGTGCGCACCGAACGGACCCCCGGTGCCCTTTACCGATATCATCCCGAACCAGAATCCCCCCGGTGCGTCGTACTTCCGCTACTTCCCGGCGACGCCCGACAGCCAGGCGTGGCATATCTTCACGCCGACCGCGACGGTCCAGTACCACATCAACAACGATGTCATGACCTACCTGAGCTGGGGCAAGGGCTTCAAGCAGGGCGGCTGGACGACGCGTCTCTCGGCCGAGATCCCGAGCCCGCTCAACGCGCGCTTCGGTCCTGAGTACGCCAAGCAATGGGAGCTCGGCATGAAGTCGGAGTGGTTCGACCACCATCTCCTCGTCAATGCCGCGGTCTTCTACACCAACTACGACAACATCCAGCTGAACATTCAGCAGGGCATCTCGCCGGTCTATCAGAACGCGGGCGATGCCAAGATCAAGGGTGCGGAGCTGGAGTTCCAGTCGCGGCTGCCGGCGGGCCTGCAGCTCAACGGGTCGCTGTCGTACATCGACGCCTACTACACCTCGGTGCTGCCGAGCGCCAACATTCCGGAGTATGCGCTGCCCGACGGCACGACGGTCTGTCCTGCCACGGTCGTCACGAACGCCGGGACGAGCGCGCCGGGCTGCGGTCTGTACAACGGGCCCGGCAACACGAACGGCTTGCCGGTGGTGCTGCAGACGAGTGCCAAGCTGCCGAAGACACCGAAGTACAAGTTCTCGTTCGATCCGGCGTGGGATATCGGGCTGCCGAACGAGGCCACCATCCGGTTCCTCCCGATCTTCACGTACACGGCGGAGCTGTACAACGATGCTCTGAACACACCGCTGCTGCGGCGGCCTGCTACGCGTCAGCTCGACGCTTCACTGCATTACGTATCACCGAAAGGTGACTACGACTTTGCCGTGGGCGGCACCAACCTGACGGACGACCGCTACATCACGGGCGGTGCGACCAACTACGGTGCCGGCGTAGCCCAGGGCTACGTCAATGCCCCGAGGGAGTGGTACGCGAGCATCCGGGTGAAACTCGGAGAGTAAGGATCTGCCGTCCGTCGGGCTGACCACGTAGGCACCCGGACGGCTTCACGACCTCGGGCCCGGTCGTCTTGAAGGCGGCCGGGCCCGACTCTTTTGTGCGCCTCCCGCGAGCCTTCCCGCTTGGCGCGGTCCTCCGTCGGCCGTCGTCAAAGTCCCACCACGCTGCGGCACCTGCGACCCGCAAGAGTCGTCACCGTCGCGAAAAGTGTGACCCAGGTCCGCTATGCAGCGCCGCGACGGGCGATATGTATGCCGCTCCCGGCCGATACAGAGCGCAACACCGGCACGACCGCGCTCCCAGGAAGGAATAACGAAAGTGTTCATGCTCATCGGATCGGCGGTGGTGCTCGCGAGCGTGCTGGTCGGGTTTGTCCTGGGCGGCGGACACCTGCTGCTGCTGTGGCATCCCACCGAGGTCGTGATCATCTGCGGCGCCGCCTTCGGTGCGTTCGTCATCAGCAATCCACCGAAGGTGGTCAAGGCAGCCGCCACCGGCGTCGGGGCGCTGCTGCGCGGCCCGCGCTACCACCGCAAGGAATACCTCGATCTCTTCAAGCTGCTCTACGACATTCTCATGAAGGCCCGCAAGGAGGGCATGCTCGGGATCGAGCCGCACGTCGACGATCCGAAGAAGAGCAGCATCTTCACGCGCTATCCGGGCATCCTCAACGACGACCACATGATCGAGTTCATCACCGACTGCCTGCGGCTCATGATCGGCGGCAACATGGATCCGCACGAGCTCGAGAGCCTGCTCGAGTACGAGCTCGAGACCCATCACAAGGAGGCCGCGGAGCCCGCGCACGCCATGCAGAAGGTGTCGGACGCGTTGCCGGGCTTCGGCATCGTGGCCGCGGTGCTCGGCATCGTGAGCACCATGGCCTCGATCGAGGGCGCGGACACCGCGACCATCGGCCACAACGTGGCGGCCGCGCTGGTGGGATCCTTCCTCGGCATCCTGGTCGCCTACGGCTTCGTCGGGCCGATCTCCTCGGCCATGGAGCACCGCGCACGCGAGGAGGGCAAGGCCTACGAGCTGGTGAAGATGGCATTCGTCGCCAACGTGCGCGGCTACGCCCCACAGGTCGCCATCGAGTTCGCACGCAAGCTGCTGTTCAGCGAGGTCCGCCCCACCTTTGCCGATCTCGAGGCCCACCTCAAGGGCAAGGCCTGACGGACCCTCGCCATGGCGAAGGACAAGGACGGCGACCGACCGATCATCATCATCCGGCGCGCGCGGCGCGAGGAGGCTGCGCATCACGGTGGCGCATGGAAGGTCGCCTACGCCGACTTCGTCACCGCGATGATGGCGTTCTTCCTGGTGATGTGGCTCATCACCTCGGTCTCGAAGGACCAGCGCGCCGCGATCTTCGACTATTTCAAGAATCCGAGCATGCAGCCGGGCAAGGCTGCCAAGCCCGCGCCCGGCCAGGCGGGCCCGGGCGGAGCGAGCACCAGCCCGATCAACCTGCACGGCGGGCTGGATGCGCCGCGCTCCTATCAGCCGCGCCCCGGCAAGCCCGCCATGATCGAACTCGCGCGCGATGTGGGCGCCGGCTCGGCCCGCGACCCCAAGGAGGCCTCGCCGCCCACGCCCCAACCGCAGCCGCAGCAGGATACGGCGCCCGACCCCAAGATGGCTGCGGCGATCGCCGAGGCCGCCGAGCGCAAGAAGCTCGAGTCGCTGCTCGAGGATCTGCGCAAGGCGATCGACCAGAGTCAGGCGCTGCAGCCCTTCAAGGATCAGCTGCTGCTCGACATCACCTCGGAGGGCCTGCGCATGCAGATCGTCGATGCACAGAACCGGCCGATGTTCGATCTCGGCAGCTCGAAGCTCAAGAACTACACGACTGCGATCCTGCACGAGGTCGCAAGCTATCTGAACAGCGTGCCGAACCGGATCAGCCTGAGCGGCCACACGGACGTGAAGGCCTATGTCGGAGTCAAGGGCTACAGCAACTGGGAGCTGTCGGCTGACCGGGCCAATGCGGCGCGTCGGGCGCTCGAGGAGGGCGGTCTTTCGGAAGCGAAGATTGCCCGTGTCGTCGGGCTTGCGTCCTCGGTGCTGTTCGACAAGGCCAATCCCGAGAATCCCATCAACCGGCGCATCAGCATCGTCGTGCTGTCGAAGCGCGCCGACACGCCGCTCGCGGATGCCGAGGCGGGGCCGACGGGCGGCGCGGCGGCACCGGATGTCGCGCCCGCAACGGGCGGCACCACCGGCGCGAGCGCACCGCAGCCTGCAGCGCCCGCCACGGCGGCGCTCGTGCCGGCCAACATCGCGCTGCCGGCGCGCTGAGGCGCTGCGCCTCAGCCACGGCGGAACAGGGCGATCGTCAGGCCCACGCCTATCACGACGATCAGGGCGCGCAGCGCCCGCTCGTTGATCCTCTGCAGCATCATTCCACCCGCCAGCCCGCCGAGGATCGCACCGGCGCTGGTCACGGCAGCCGCGAGCCAGCGAACCTCCGGCGAGAGCACGAAGATGGCGACCGCGGAAGCGTTCATGACCGCAGCCAGTGC
>Ga0187780_10004004_pt1 | contig 11036 bp, 5 predicted proteins | sample 1015_Q2_SP10_20__FD_132429 | JGI IMG/M metagenome (GOLD analysis project Ga0187780, IMG submission 132429) | Tropical peat soil microbial communities from peatlands in Department of Meta, Colombia - 1015_Q2_SP10_20_MG | ecosystem: Environmental > Terrestrial > Soil > Wetlands > Peat | place...
AATTACCGCCAATGTACCTCAAGCCGAAATGTTGCACTATGCATCTGATCTTCGTTCGATTACGCAGGGACGCGGATCCTTCACGATGGAATTTTACCAGTATGAAGAAGTTCCACCCAATGTGCAGCAAGAGATCATAGCGCAGTATAAGAAGGCAAAAGAGGATGCTGAGAAGTAAGTTCGTATTACATCAATTGAGCATACTGCGATCAGGGCTTTCAGGATCGAATGTGTTATTGAACGAGAGCATCTGACGCATGAATGGTATCTCATGGCGTAATATATCTATTTCATTTTCCAAACGTTGAGTGGTCGAAGTAAGTTCCAATAACTGTTGTTTACGTTCATTTGAGACGTCAAGAAAATAGGCAATGAAATGTGAAAGATCTTCAGGTGCGGTTGGTATATTGAATTCAACATCCTCTTTTCCGATGACTTTAACGAGAACCTGCAGGTATGCGTTGAAGAGTTGTCTTGCCTGTCTGGCATAGGCAGTTTGCTTCTGATCTTGCTCGGCACTGTCTTCATATACCTCCACGAGACCTGAAAGATAGGGTTTTTGACGATGAAGTTCGAGGATACTGAACCGTTGTAAACCTTTTGCAATCAAATTCATGCGACCATCCTCAAGTCGATCAAGCAACTCAATCTTCGCCATTGTGCCAACTGAATATGGTTCTTCTTTTAAGTGTTCGCTACCCGGTCGTACAAGCACAATACCAAAGGGTTTCTGTTGTTCGAAGCATTCATTCATCATCAAACGATAACGTGGCTCGAAGATATGGAGAGGCAGATCTTCGCCTGGAAAAAGTACGACATCTAATGGGAATAAAGGCAATTCAATTGCCATGCTTGTTCTCCTGCTCTTTGAATAAGAAGCCTCCGCCTCCTGGTGTACAAATACTAAGTATATCTCCAACTTTTACATCAAATGTCATCTTCCCAGGAAGTTGTGTCATTGTTCCATCACGTTCTAGCACATTGATCCCAACTGCTCCTGGCTCGCCTCCGTAGAGACCATATGGAGCGTGTTTACGCCGTTCTGTTAACAAGGTTACTGTTGCAGGAGCAAGGAAAATGAGTTCGCGGCAAAGTCCATCACCGCCTCGATAACGTCCAGTTCCTCCTGAGCCATGTCTCAATGAGTAGCGCCGCACCCGAAGAGGCAACTCCATCTCTAACGCCTCAACAGGTGTATTGCGTGTATTGCTCATGTGCACATGTACCCCTGATAGCCCATCAAGCCCGTTACGCGCTCCCATTCCTCCCCCCATGGTTTCATAGTATGCAAACACTTTTCCACGCCCGGCATCATACCCGCCACATGTCAGATTGTTCATTGTTCCTTGTGATGCTGCGGGGATACGATCTGGAGCAAGTTGAGTAAGCGCACCAAAGAGAGCATCAACGACTCGCTGCGAGGTTTCCACGTTGCCGGCTGCGACCGCGGCTGAAGGTTGAAATTCGTTTCCAGTACGCTGAACATTGGGATCGAGCAAAGAACCTGCGGGAATACATATGCTCACAGGTTCCAGACATCCTTGATTCGTGGGAACATGCTCGCCTACTAAACAACGAACTGCGTAAAGAACTGCTGAATGCGTCACGGCCTTTACAGCGTTGATACAACCAGAGCTTTGGGCCGCACTACCAGTAAAATCGACTGCTAGATTTCCATTCTCCACTTGCATACCCACAGTGATTGGTAATGATTCGACGCCCCAACCATCATCATCCAGGTAATCGGTAAAGGAAACTTCACGATCCGGCAATGTACGTAATGCCACCCTGGTAAGCTGCGCTGCATATGCAAGCAACCCTTCCGCGTGAGCCTGGACGGTACGCGAACCGTAGCGGGCAATAATTTCATGCAAGCGTCGTTCTCCGACGCGCGCAGCAGCCATTTGAGCATCCATATCTCCACGTCTCTCCCAAGGAGTACGCACATTGCGATAGAAGAGTTCTAATACCTCCTGGTTCACGACGCCTTTCTTTGCCAATTTGATTGGAGGAATGATTACTCCTTCCTGATATAATTCGCGTGACATTGGCATTGAGCCTGGAGACATACCCCCGATATCGGCATGATGAGCCCGGCTGGCAACAAAACCAAATAGATCTCCAGTACGTCCATCGCGGTCATTGGCGATGAAGACAGGTGACACCATAGTAATATCGGGTAGATGCGTACCACCTAAAAAGGGATCATTCAGCAGAATCAAATCACCTTGCTCAAAGTCTGGAAAATGTTCAATGGCAGCACGAACTGAGGCAGGCATTGCTCCGAGGTGTACAGGAATGTGTGCAGCTTGAGCTATCAAGCGTCCTTGAGCATCAAAGCAAGCACAGGAATAATCTTTACGTTCCTTGATATTTGGCGAATACGCTGTGCGACACAATGTAACGCCCATTTCCTCAGCCGCTGAAGCAAACAAATGTTTGAATATTTCAAGGGAGACCGGATCAAATGTTGGTATGGGGGAAGTAATTTGGGGTTCGGAGCCGGTCAATTGTTTGGAAGAGGTTTGATTCGTGTTTAATGATGTTGATGCTTCGATGTTTCCCCAGGCATCAACAATGCCCTCCCAATCAGGGGGAAGCAGGATGGTACAATCGGGTTGCACAAGCAGCGCGGGTCCAGAAATTCGATTTCCATTGCGCAATTGCGCACGATCATATACCTTTACTTGATATTCACCAGAGGTGAAGGTCATCGAGCAATCTTTGATATAGGCATGTTCTGGCGAAGTGTCATAAACCGGTTGTTGTGGCAATTCAGGGTGTCTTGGATGAACGATAGCTTTAATCCGAATAGCAACGATCTGTACTGGCTGATCAGGATGACTATGCCCAAAACGCTGTTGATGCAAGGTATGGAAAGCTCTTAAAGTATCCTTTAAACTGCCTGTATCTGGGGTCATCAGTTCATATGATTGGCCAAAGTAACGTAGGTCATACGTACGGAGCGTGGAGATAGGAGCTGCTTGTACAGAATGAATTGAATCATTTGAGAGGATTGCAGCAGATGACGATGAAATCTCTAGCTGCATATCTGCTCTAGCTCTCGTCTCCAAAAGAGCGAAAGCAGCCTCAAGAGTTTCATCGTCGAGATCGTGCGTATCAAGCATCACTGTCTGAACATAATCTTTGACGATTGGCGCAAGCACCATCCCCAGTGCAGATAGCACGCCAGGATAGCGCGGAATGAAGACTGTCGGGATGCTCAAAGCACCAGCCAATTCACACGCATGTAGAGGGCCAGCACCGCCAAAGGGCAGCAATGTAAAGAGCCTTGGGTCATACCCTTTCTCAAGAGAAACGGCGCGTATAGCACGCTCCATACTAGCATTGACCACACGGATGATTCCAAGAGCAGCCTCCTGTACACTCACGCCCATCTTGTGCGCCAGCGATTCCACCTGTTCAAACGCACGTTCGGGATAAAGAGCAAACCGCCCACCAAGGAAATAGGACGGGTCAATGCGTCCCAAAATAAGGTTCGCATCGGTAACAGTCAGTGAATTCCCTTTTCCATAGCATGCTGGACCTGGATCAGCGCCAGCCGAGACAGGACCGACATTAAGGGCATTACCCTCGTCGAGGCGCACAATGGAACCACCACCTGCACCAATTGTATGAATTGCTACTGTAGGGACTCCAATAGGACAGCCTGCAATCTCCGCCTCATTTGTCTCAGTAATGCCTCCTGCACAAAGCGAAATATCTGTAGAAGTTCCTCCCATATCCAGTGTTATCAGTTGTTTATGACCCGCTATTTCAGCAATATGAAAAGCACCGATTACACCACCTGCCGGGCCACTAAGCACAGTTCGTACCGGTTCTTGAGCCGCTACAGCAGCCGATATACTCCCTCCCGAGGATTGCATAATGCGCAAAGGCCCCGAAATATGTTGTTCTAAGTTCTGAAGATAGCGTGCCATTAAGGGCTGCACATAGGCATTGACCGCTACTGTGCTGGTACGCTCATATTCACGAAATTGGGCTAGAATATCACTCGATAATGAAAAGTATGCATCTGGGAATTGTTCGCGCAGTAAACTGGCGAGAGTTTGCTCATGCGCATTATTACGAAAGGAATACAACAACGAAATAGCAATACTCTCAGGTCCACATTCGCGCAGTTGAGAAAGAAGCTTTTCATACTCATCATCCGTAGGAGCACGCAGCACAGCTCCCCGATAATCGAGTCGTTCGGGAAGTTCAAAGCGTCGCTCTCGAGGTATAAGCGCAGGAGGACGTGTTTGCATGATGTCGTAGAGCGCGGGACGATCCTGCCGACCAATTTCAATCACATCTGCAAAACCCAAGGTTGTGATGAGGGCGGTATTCGCTCCTTTACGTTCGAGACGGGCGTTGGTAGCGACAGTAGAACCATGAACGATGGTACACTCATCAGCTATTTCTAAATCTTGCATACCAGCCAGCAAACCTTGCGCGGGGTGTTTCGGAGTACTGGGCACTTTGTGGATAATGAGCTGGCCAACCGGATTATTCACCGGCGAGGGCATGTAATATACAATATCGGTAAAAGTACCACCAATATCGACACCGAGTATTGTAGAAAGAAATGCTGATTCGCTTTGCATAGTGATAGCTTCACCAAATTACTTCAGTTTGACAACTCTTGACATTGAAAATGTACGATAAGATAGAGGTTGAAATTGACACATTTTCTAACATTCCAGTGAGATTACCTCTCCACCACTTGCAGCCGAACGTTTGGCTGCTTCCATGACCTCAATATTGCGTCTCGACTGTTCAGGTGGCACAGCTAATGGTTCACCACAATGCAGGTGATTCGCGAGGTTGCGATGGAAAGCATACAACGGTGCTTCGGGTAACATCAGACGCTGCTCATGGATAGCTCCATTCATTTCCCGCGTATTCACATACAGGTCAGGTAACGCTTCAGAAGGAGCCAGGCGTTCTTCGATCAAGTCTCCTGACCAGCGGCGAGTCTTGACAGTTTCCTGTCGCCAGTGCCCAACAATCGCGCCTTTTGTTCCCAGGATATACCATTTGGGCTTCATGGCAGCTGCGATGTCCGAGTGCATAAATTCAGCTTCCTGTCCACCGGCAAAGCGCAAATACACGCTGGAGTGATCGGCATTGGTGACATCATGCCAGACACGTTTGTGTTCTACACCTCGCACACTCACCACAGTACCTGGAATGAGTTGCAGTATCCAGTCCAGATAGTGCGAACCCCAATCATAAAAGACGCCACCTGAAATTGGTTCATGAGAATGCCAGTAATCACAGGGATGAGCATAACCGCCAATGAATGTTTCAATGTGAAAAACATCACCGATTGTCTCACGCTTGAGAACATCCTGAATTGCCAGGAAGTCAGGATCCCAGCGCCTGCACTGGTAGACCGTTAATGCTCGTTGATTGTCTTGGGCGAGTCGGATCAACTCGCCGGCCTCAGCAGTTGTCAGACAAAAAGGCTTTTCTGATACAACATGTTTTCCTGCAAGTAACATTTGCCTGGAAATCGCGGCATGGGTATCTGGCGGAGTCGAGACGATCACAACATCAATATCTGGATCTTCCGCAATCTCACTCAGTTCTGTACAAGTGCTCACGGCAGGAAATGCGTGGCGAGCAATTGCCAGGCGTTCTTCGTTACGATCACACACGAGCGCATACTCTAAGCCCATAACATTATTGATAGCTGTGCCATGTTCGAATCCAATGGCACCATAGCCGATCATCGCCACCCGTTTCGATTGTTCCCGCGTATCAGCACCCGCAGCAAAGCGAATTGCACGGAATATTAGCTGTTGAAATATGGGGAGATCTTGAGTCTGCGGGTCACTGCCAAGAGTGGTACAAAATACACGCCCTTGACCAAATTCCCGCGTGTACGCAACTGTATACCTGGCATAGTGCCAGGAAGCCTGCAACAGAATCACGGCATCGTTCGGGACACTATCCAACAAGTACTCTCCTTCATGTACAGTAAATGAAGAGTCCATTCGACGAGTCAGATAATGATCAGCTGTCGCTACACGATGGATAATTTCGTTACGTGGGGTGCATATACCATGAATATCACCGAGTATTTCACCTAGCAAGGGATATTCTCGATAGGCCTCAGCTGCATCGCCCAGGCATACCAATCCACCTCCACGCTTGATAAAAGAGTACAACTCGTATTCCTGTTCAGGACTTATTGGCCCTATATCGCCATTGAGAACAACAACCTTTTCGACATTCAGGTTCTGCAGCGATTCTCGAGCAGTTACAACCAGGGGGTCCTTCGGCATTTAAACTCCAGTCTTGCTCACTTAGTCTGATGATAGTGCGCATGTTCATGCGAATGATCTGGCCAATGCTGGTGAGTGTGGGTATGCATAGCTCCTTCAGGAGGTAAATCACCTGGAGAATGGGTGTGCGTCCCTTCGAGATGGTAGGGATGGTCATGACCACGCCATAGATTCTGCGGGCGGTAATTCTCTACAAGTAGACTTTCCCCATGATGCCAGCGATCGCGAAAAATGTCATAATTCTTCTTACTTTTCGTCGTACGTTCTTCATCACTGAGACTATACCATTCTCTGTGTGGATGTTTGTGAATACGTTCAGCTACCACAGGAGTGGTTAAGACACGATAGCCAGAAGTTTTGAAGAAGAAGCTGAAATAGATATCCATTAAGCGATAAAAACGGAAGCGTTCATCTATCCAACCAACTTCCTGTAACAGTTCTCTTCGAAAGGCCATGAGATAACCCTCGATCGCATCTACATCTGGACCAGGACTTTCTTGAAATTCTCGTAAGTCAGTGGTTACCAGCCCATATGGACCCACAACTCCCATATTATGATCAGCAAGGGTATTTGCCAGTGGTTCCCAAATATCACCTGTGACTTCAATCGAAGTATCCATCAAAACGATGAAATGTCCCCGGCTGGCACGCATTGTAGCATTACGACCTGCAGCAAATCCCATATTGTGATCGGCAAAAAGCACTTGCAAACCAATATGTTGATCATTCGCTCCGACCAGGTTATCTTTACGTGCTAGCTGTTCTAGATAAGCAAGCGTTTCATCAGTGGAGCCGTTATCTACGATTACCAGCTCGATAGAACGATAACCACACTGTCGACAAATACTCTGTATGCAGCGCTCAAGATCAGCCTGGCTATTATGCGCGAGCAAATTCACTGAAAACTCGTAGAGATCAGTTTTCTGCGAATTATCAGGAGCATCTGAGGAACTCGAAAGTACCGTGAATTCATCTTCGAGCCGCCTGGGCAATACAATGTAGCCATGTGAAGTATCATTTATTGTAAAGCCTGCAGACTCTATTGCGCTGCGAATTTGATCAGCTTGAACAAACTCTCCTTTCGTTCGTAAACTTTCACGTTCTCGCACCAATGTAGTAATTCCAGATGGGAGAGCAGCCAGGTAAGTTTCTGAATTGGCCTTGCGACGGGGCAAGTCGCTTTGCAAATAGCCCTTTATATCGAAGCCAAGAATGCGATCAAAATCGAACAGCAAGTGCAATTTGGTTATAGGTTCGCAATCGTGGGCACGTAACATTGCCCATACTACAGACATAGCCCGCGGCATATTCAGATCATTTTCAACCTCGGTAAGGAAAAGCTCCTGCCAATAATTTGATTCGATAGGTTCAATCGCGAAAACGTGATCTCTGTCAGCCTGCAAAAAAAGCTGATAGGCCAGTCCTCGCAATCGTTCCAGCGAAGTCTGAGATGCTTGCAGCGAACGGAAGGTGAAATTTAAACGGCTGCGATAGAGTGCGGTTGTATAAAAATAGCGCAAAGCCATCGGGTCGAAGCCACGAGCTTCTATTTCAGAACGGGTATAAGCATTGCCTGTAGACTTTGCCATCTTCTGCCCATCGGCCAGCAAGTGCTGGGCGTGTACCCAGTAATTTACAAACTGCTGGCCACTAAACCCTTCGCTTTGCGCAATTTCGTCCTCATGATGCGGGAAGATATTATCTACACCGCCGGTATGCAAATCAAAATGTTCACCAAGATATTTCATCGACATGGCGCTACACTCAATATGCCAACCAGGAAAACCACGCCCCCAGGGACTTTCCCACGCCATTTCACGTTCGGGTTCTGCAACTTTCCACAGGGGAAAATCCTCCGGGTTATGCCGATCTTCAATGACGCCTTCACGAACTCCAGCTAGCATATTCTCAAGTTGGTTGCCAGAAAGCTTACCATATTCTGGAAAACGCTTGATATCAAAATAGATATTCCCATTGACCTCGTAGGCAATATCTTTCTCCAGTAAAACCTGAATGATGCCAATCATTTCAGCGATATGTTCTGTCGCACGTGGAAAGATGGTTGCTGGCTCAATATTCAGCTTTTGCTCATCCTCGTGGAAAGCATTGGTGTAGAACTGAGCAATTTGTAAAGCCGTTTTTCCTTCTTTGCGAGCCTGGGCGAGTATTTTATCTTCGCCTCGATCTACCATTTCCTGGCGCATATGGCCAACATCGGTAATATTCTTCACATGCAGCACTTTGTAACCACGATACTCAAAAGTGCGACGTATCCAGTCGGCCATCGTGAAAGTACGGAGGTTTCCAATGTGGATATAGCGGTAAACTGTGGGACCACATGAATACATCTTGATTGTGCCACGCTCTAAAGGGATAATGTCTTCAATGCGGCGTGTCAGTGTATTGTAGATTTTCATTGCCGTACCGGTGCCTTAATAGATCATATCCAAATCCATTCAATCAAATCTCTTTACTACGAGATTAATGCATATTCTCAAATACCTGCCTTAACATACATTCAGTTTCATATGGTACGAGCATGGTTTATTCTCTGTCAAGAGAACAACTCTGGGAAGCATCCTTATTTCCAATCGCGCTTCTGAGGAGTTTTCAAAGAGACTGCATCCCTTCTGTAATCTTTTTCCAATGTATGCGTGCATTTCTGGAAAAAATGTCATATTCAGTATACGAGAAGATGGCATCAACGGATGCCTGTGTTTAGAATCAAGACGAATGAAGTTCAGTTATCGGGGAAAACTGGAGGAGAGACGAAATCTTTTTGCAGGGAAACCCAGCGTTACCCTGCAAAAAGACGAATTTCAAGCAGTCAACTCTCTTACGATTTGTTGTACTCGTGCCCCATCAGCACGGCCTTTTGTTTCTTTGATAGCCAAATGCTTCGTCTTGGTAAGGCCAAATTTTCACCGGTCTAGCAACGCTCTCTGTCCGGCAGCTTTGTGTTACCCAACAGGTCCAATAACGCCTCTACAGTCTCAGAGTCTGCCCTTTGCCAGAGAGTCTCACCAAAGAGATTTGTGACAGCCTTGTGATGATGGAGCGGCAAGTTGTGATTGTATGGTGAGAAAGGTGCTATCCTTTCCGAGGGAGAGGGTATCCACCTCTCAATTTGGTACACACACACTTTAGAAAGAAAGCAACCCAGAAGGGAGTAGCTTCTATATCAACCGAAGACAACATGGCCCTTGTACGCCGTTGGCGCGAGGAGGTGTACAACAAGAAGCATTTGGCGGCTTTCGACGAATGCTTCGACCCCACCGTCGTCGACCACGCTTTCCCTATCGGTCAGCAAGGTAATCTGGAGGAGATAAAACACTTCACCGACACGTTCCTGGCGGCTTTCCCTGACTTGCACTGCACGATTGAGGATATGTTCGCGGTAGGGGACAAGGTCGCAGTCCGCTTCACCGACATTGGAACACAGCAAGGAACGTTTATGGAGATCCCCCAACCGGGAAGCAGGTGACGTTCAAGAGCATTGATATCCTGCGCATCGCAGGCGGGAAGATCGTCGAGCACTGGCACGAAACAGACGCCCTGGGTGTGTTGGTACAACTTGGAGTTGTCCCCGCGCCAGGGCAAGCCAGCCAATGGATCAAATCGCAATTGAGTACCCATTGACAAGGCTATGCACTGAGCCTGACAAGCCGTTTCAGCAAGGGGTCGTTCCATGCGAGCTGACCCACTCGTGGGTCAACCAATAACGGCATATGGGTTGGTAATGCTCCTCCGTAAGCCTGGCAAGCCGTTTCTGAAAAACCTGTGTGGTTGCCAGTTGACCCACGAGTGATCTGTGTCAAGCATTCACAGAGAAGGAGAGGGACGCGGTGGCATGATGCTGCCGAGTTCTTTTTGATTGCGATAGGTGGGCTATGCTTGAGAACACTAGAACACCGGTCAAGTCAAACCATTTTGGGTACCGAATGCTCTTCACCGACGCTTCTTGAGCTTGAAAGATACGAGAGCGTATTACTGCTTTTTCGATTCCTTGACCGACACTCTAGACGAAATTTGTATCATTGCTGATGAAACGGCTCATTCACACCCCTCAAAGGAAGAAGCTACCTGTTATGTTGCGTCAGCAAGGCTATTCGCTCCTCCCAATACGTCCTGCTGCAAGATGTTCAGCGTTTTCTCAGGTTCTTCAAACACGGGGCAGTGAGCAGACTGCTCAAACGTATAGAATCCTTTCAATGGCGCCTTGAGTTTCTCAAAATAGGCTTTTGCCTCCGTGTAGGAGCATGTATAATCGTAGATGCCGTGCAAGAAATAGACAGGAAGGTCAAGCTCCGGTACCTGTTTAGCCAGATCCGTGGTCAGGATCGTATCCCACAGCAAGCTCACGCCGGAGGCAGCTTTGGCACGCCACGTTTTGACTTTTTCACCCAAGGTGTACTCTGGGTTGTGCACAAACGACGGCAACAAGAGACCAGTGACGATCGATCGCATGTCATGGGTCGTGCCAATGCCAAGGCGGTGCATGGCTGTGTCACGCAATGAGGCAGTGTATGCTTGCGGTGTGCCACCCGTCATCGTTACGGGCGCTGCTTCCAGTTTGCGGACCATGCTTCTGTTTCCGTGCTCTTTGAACTGCTGAAGCATGTATTCGTACGTCTGCCTTTCAGATTTGAGCTGATTCACAATCTGCGACATGCCAATGTAGGCCCAGTACAACTCGGGTGCCCGCGCAGCCGCCTGGATGCCAATGAAGGTGCCCCCCGAATG
>Ga0187780_10004005_pt1 | contig 11035 bp, 15 predicted proteins | sample 1015_Q2_SP10_20__FD_132429 | JGI IMG/M metagenome (GOLD analysis project Ga0187780, IMG submission 132429) | Tropical peat soil microbial communities from peatlands in Department of Meta, Colombia - 1015_Q2_SP10_20_MG | ecosystem: Environmental > Terrestrial > Soil > Wetlands > Peat | place...
GCGTCCCGAACAGCGGGAAGACGGTCGCTTGCGGAGGTTCGTCCGACCGGGGAAAGACCTCGTTCTGCACCGAACGGGACCTCAACGGGGACGGGATACCGGACAACGACTGCGCGAGATTCCCGGCCGGTGGTTCCTCTCCCGGCAACGTGACGCTAGGGCTGATCAACGGTACCTACAATCTCACCATCGCACCCATCCGCGGCTACTGGACGAACGTCGGAGGGGTCACGATCCACGGCCGGGCGCCGGCGAGCCTTGACGTGGACCGGAACGGCGGCCTCGATCGCGTCACCGTGAACTTCGTCCCTAGGACCTACAACGTCACGTTCTCGGAGGCGGGCCTGCCCCCCGGGACAGCGTGGGCGCTCTCCCTCCCCAGTGACCCGAACCCCACCGACCCGACCCACGACTGGACGAGCACGACCGGGTCGATCACCGTCGCGCTGCCGAACGGGACCGCAAAGTTCACCGTTGTCGCGGTTCCCGGCTACACGAGCACGGCCAAGCCTTCGCCCGTGAAGGTCCACGGCGCCGCGGCGCAGGTCGCCGTGATGTTCGTGGCATCGGGGTCCGGAGGAGGAGCGGGTCTCCCGGCCGGGCCGCTCGGCCTCCTCGGAGCGCTCGGCGTCGTCCCGGCCGGGAGCGTCGCCGGCCGACGCGCTCCGGGGCCGTCGCGCGCTCCGCCCCGCCTCGCGGACCCTTCGAGAGCGCCTTCCCGCCGCTAGAGGCGGTGAGGTTCGCCGCCCTCGGGGAGCGGGCCTGTCGGGACTCTCCGCCCCGGGCCAACGCCCGGGGCCTTTGAACCCGAGACTGCTGGCTTAGAAGGCCAGTACTTTGTCCAGGCTAAGCTACAGGCCCGCGTCCGGTGCGAGGGCGCGAGCGCCCTAAGAACCTGCCGCGGGACGCCCGCGCCCGGGGCTTCGGTCCCTGGGACGACGCGAGGAGGTGGGCGAGCCGCAACGGCTCCGGCCAGTAGCCCCGGACGGTCGTGCGCCGAACGAGCCAGGCCGCGTCGGACGCGGTGCACCCGGCCGCGGCGGCCAGGATCGGCTCCCCGCCGGTCGGCACGCGGGTCAGCCGGTGCCGGCGGAGCAACGCCAGGCGCTGGTCGGCGGAGCGCGGGAACCATTTCCGCAACGCGCGGGCGATCCGGGAAAAGTTTGGCGGCCGACGGGTCACCGCCACGACCGGGACCCCCGTCGCTCGGTGCAGGGCATCGAGGTCGAGGACGTTGAACCCGCCGACGACCGCCCCGTCGAGGAGCAGCGCGCGGATCCCCTCGAGGGGACCCAGGGAACGCAGGAGCGCGAGGACCCGGCGCGTCCCGTCCGTCCCGTCGACCCGGACCCGGCCCAGCCGCGCCGCCTCCAGGTGCTCCGGGGCGGAGACGATGACCGCCGCGATCGGGGCGAACCGGTCCTCGCGGGCGAACGCCCCATCGTCCACCCCCGCGATCCGCGGGTGGCTCTTCCCCAGGGCACGCCGCAACGCTAAGACCCCGGAGCCGGTGCTCATCCGCCGATGGGAGCGCCGACGGCCTCGATGCGGTGCCCGTCGTGCGGCACCCCGCTCCAGGCGGTCCTCGCGCCGTCCCCGGCGACCCAGTGGTTTCCTTGCCCGAACTGCCATCAACCGGTACCGTTCGTCCCTCCCCGGGACCTTCCGCCGCTGTACTCCTGGGAGGTCGTGCCGGGGCTTTACCCCGCGCAGCGCCTCCCGCGCCGGCCCCGATGGCCCTGGCGGCGGGTTGCGGGGATGGCGCTCGCCGTCGCCGCCGCCCTCGCCGCGGTCACGGCCGGCTATCTCGGCGCGGTCGGCTTCGAGGCGGCCCAGCCGGCCAGCTACGTCGTCTCCGGCACGGTGTACGAGGACCACCCGGGGGCCCCCCCCACACCCGCCCGGGGCGCGCAGGTCGTCCTGCTGACGGACGACAATCGCACGACCATGACGACCACGTCCCTCACGAACGGTACGTTCGTCTTCCGGGGCGTCCCGAACGGGGGGATCGAGATCAACGTCAGCGCGGTCGTGGGCTACGGCCCGACGGACGTCTACACGTTCGCGTCGCCCGCGTACTCCGCCGGCACGACGGGGCTCGCGATCCACCTCGAGCCCGGCGGAGCGGCGAACACCACGTCAGTCGTCCTCGCTCCGTTCCCGGACCTGGAGACGTTCCTGTCCTACGTGGGCGGCGGGGCGGTGCTGATCGGGTCGGTCGCCCTCGTCGCGGGGATCGCCGCGTGGACCCTCCGGCGACCGGGAGGCGCCGTCCTCGGTGTCCTCGGGAGCGGGGCCTCGGTCGCCTTCCCGGTCGTGGTCCTGCTGTTCTCCCTCGACGCGGCGTTCCCTCTCGTCTCGGCGCTCGCCGGCGTCGCCGGGGGCCTGGGGGCGTTCAGCCTGGTCCTTTCCGCGGCCGAGCTGGCAAGCGGCCCGGCCCATCCGGAGCCGGCGTGACCGGCTACGGCCCCCCCGTTGGGTCGGTCGGTACGCTCCGCGCGAGCTCGGGCAGCGGACGCCGACCCGCATACCCCGCGTCGAGCGAGTGGTAGTAACCGACCTCGGGCTCGTCGACCTTCCAGCAGAGGTAGACGAGCTCGTCGCCCAGGACGGCATAGAAGTCGACCAAGCCGCCCTCGAGCTGCTTCAGCTCGATCCCCTCGGAGCCCAGCGAGCGGACGGCCTCGTCCAGCCGCCGGGCCAGGTTCCGCCATTCGGCCTCGAGGCGCTGCTGGAGGGCGTAGTCGGGCTGGTCGCGCGCGGCGAGCTCCTCGCCCCAGAACTTCGAGAGACGGCCGAGCTCGGCGTGGACCTCCGAGAGTCGGGAGGCCCACTCCTTGAGCTGCGGGAGCAGTTCGCGCAGCTGCGGCAGGCGCGCGTTGGCTTCCGCGGCCGTCCACACCCGCGGCGGTTCGCCCCCCCGCTCCCGGCGCGCGGGAGGCGTCTCGTCCCCCGGCATCCTGCCCTTTCCAAACCGGCGGGGGTATTTACGCGCACGATGAGGCCCGCGTAACCGCTCGGGGGCGGGGAGGCCGACCGGGCCGCGCCCGGCGCGCCGGGCGCGCCAACTGTTAAACGGGTCGAAAAGCTCGCTCGTCCGGTTCTGTGCAGGCGGTCGTCAAGACGAAGCGCGCCCCGGGCGGGGAGGTCAAGTCCGTCCCGACCCCGAAGCCGAAGGACGACGAGGTCCTCGTCCGCGTGCGGGCGTCGTCGGTCTGCGGGACCGACGTCCACCTCTGGGTCTGGAACCCGTGGGCGGAGGCCCGGGTCCGCAAGATCCCGCTCATCCTGGGCCATGAGCTCAGCGGCGAGGTCGTCGAGCTCGGCCGGTCGGTGAAGAGCCTCGCGGTCGGCGACCACGTTTCGGCCGAGACGCACATCGTCGACGGGACCTGCTACCAATGCCGGACCGGGCGGATGCACATCTGCGAGAACGTGGAGGTCCTAGGCGTCGACCATGACGGGGTCTTCGCGGAGTACGCCATCCTGCCCGAGCTCAACGCCTGGAAGAACGACCCGACGCTCCCTCCCGAGATCGCCTCGGTCCAGGAACCGCTGGGCAACGCGGTCCACTCGCTCCTCCCGGAGGACACCGACGAGGACCTCGCCGGCAAGCGGGTGCTGATCACCGGCTGCGGCCCGATCGGTCTGCTCGCGATCGCCGCCGCGAAGACGTTCGGGGCGGAGACGGTCGTCGCCACCGAAGTGAACCCCCTGCGGGCGGAGCTCGCCCGCCGGATGGGCGCCGACGCGGTGATCGACCCGAGCGCCGACGGAGGGGCGCTCACCCGCCGCGTCCGCGAGGCGAGCGGAGGTCACGGGGTCGACGTCGCGCTCGAGATGAGCGGCCATCCCGCCTCCCTTACGCTGGTCTTCGACGCGCTGACCGCAGGGGGCAGGGTCTCGCTCCTCGGGCTGTTCGACCGCCCGGCGACCCTCGACATCGACAACGCGGTGGTCCTGAAGGCGGCCCAGGTCCACGGGATCTTCGGCCGCCGGATGTTCGCCACGTGGTACCAGGTGAAGAGCCTGCTCGCCCGCAGCGCGTTCCGCGAGAAGGTCCGCGAGATCATCACCCACCGCGTGCCGATCCCCGAGGTCGGCCGCGCGATGGAGCTGATCGAGTCGCAGCAGGCCGCTAAGGTCTCCCTGGAGGCGCGATGGTGAACCCGAGCCGCTCCCCGACCGCCTTCCTGGGGGAGGAGTACCGCGAGCTCGTCAAGGCCGACCTCGACTGGAAGCTGCGGGTCCTCTCCGGCCCGAGCGTGCCGGCGTGCACCATCGACGGGCGCTCGGTGCTGATGCTCTGCTCGAACAACTACCTGGGCCTCTCCAACCACCCGAAGCTGAAGGCGGCGGCGATCGAGGCGGTCCGCACGCACGGCGCCGGCTCCGGCTCGGTCCGCTCAATCGCCGGCACGATGGACCTCCACATCGAGCTCGAGCGCCGGCTGGCCCGCTTCAAGGAGGCGGAGGCCTCCCTCGTCTACCAGACCGGCTTCGCGGCGAACGCGGGGCTCATCCCCCAGCTCGTCGGCGAGGGGGACCTGATCGTCAGCGACGAGCTGAACCATGGCAGCATCATCGACGGCGTCCGGCTCGCCCGCGCCGAGCGCGCGGTCTACCGCCACGCCCAGCCGGACGACCTCGCCCGCGTCCTGGCCGAGGCCGAGCGCCACGTGCCGACGTACCGTCGGATCCTCGTCGTCACCGACGGGGTCTTCTCGATGGATGGCGACATCGCGCCCCTCGATCGCATCGCCCCGCTGGCCGCCGAGCACGGCGCCATGCTCTACGTCGACGACGCCCACGGCGAAGGGGTCCTCGGCCACGGCGGCCGCGGGATCGTCTCGCACTTCCGGCTCGCCCGCGACCTCGTCCAGGTCGAGATGGGGACGTTCTCCAAGGCGTTCGGGGTCGTCGGCGGCCACGTCTCGGGCTCCGAGGACCTCGTCCGCTTCGCGCTGAACAAGTCGCGCACCTGGCTGCTCAGCGGCTCGCACCCGCCGGCGGTCGCCGCGGCGTGCATCGCGGCGATCGACGTCCTGGAGAGCGAGCCCCAGCACGTCGAGCGGCTCTGGGCGCTCACGCGCCGGTTCTCGGGCGCCCTGCGCGGACGGGGCTTCGACCTTGGCGGGAGCGCGACGCCGATCGTCCCGGTGATCATCGGGGACAGCGCGAAGGCGAAGCGGATGAGCCAGCGCCTCTTCGAGCTCGGTGTCTTCGCCCTGCCGATCGTCTACCCGATGGTGGCGCGCGACAAGGCGCGCATCCGCACGATCATGAACGCGGCGCTCTCCGACGAGCAGCTCGGCACCGCGATCGACGCGTTCGTCCAGGTCGGCCAGGAGCTCGGCATCGTCTAGGCGCGGCGGGCGGGGCCCACGGGACCCTCTACGCGCGCGTTCGGAACCGGTGCTCCGTCCGCCGGTTTCCTCTCGGAGAATCGACGATTTCCTCCGGGTCGTTATATACAGCACCTTTCTCCCCCGTCCCCACCGTAGGGGGGGACCCCCATCGACCCATGGCACGACGTCACCGACCCAGGCGCGGCTCGCTAGCGTACTCTCCGCGCTCCCGTTCGGCCCGTCCGCTGCCGCGGGTCCGTTCGTGGCCCGCGGGGCCGAAGACGCCCGCGGTCGAAGGCTTCGCGGGCTTCAAGGTGGGGATGACCCACGCGTTCCTGGTCGACTACCGCAAGCGATCGACGACCGCCGGCCAGGAGATCTCGGTCCCCGTCACGGTCGTCGAGGTCCCTCCGCTGAAGGTCGTCGCGGCCCGGCTCTACGCCCGCAACCCCTACGGCCTGCGGGTCGTCGGGGAGGTCTGGGGCGAGGACGGCGGGGACTCCCTCGCGCGCCGCATCCCCTCCCATCCGGCCTCGTCGTCCGACGCCGTGACCAAGTTCGCCGGGACCGACGGGGACGAGGTCCGACTGGTCGCCCGCACGCAGCCGGAGCTCGTCACCGGGGTGCCGTCCAAGGCCGCGACCCTGTTCGAGCTGCGCGTCTCGGGGGAGAAGTTCGACGAGCGGCGGGCGTTCGCGCTCAAGCAGCTGGGTCAGGAGCTCTCGGCCGGCCAGATCGCCCGCGAAGGGGAGTTCGTCGACGTGATCGGGGTCACCAAGGGGTTCGGCTTCCAGGGGCACATCCAGCGCTGGGGGGTCAAGCTCCAGCCCCGGAAGAACAGCAAGCATCGACGGATGATCGGGACGCTCGGGCCCCACAACCCGAGCTTCGTGACCTACCGCATTCCTCAGGCGGGGCAGCAGGGCTACCACCGCCGCACGCAGTTCAACATGCGCGTCCTCCGGGTCGTCGCCGATCCGAAGACCGATCCGATCACGCCAGCGGGGGGCTTCCCGCACTACGGCGAGGTGCGCAGCGCCTGCGTCGTCCTCCACGGTTCGATCCCCGGTCCGGCGAAGCGGCTCGTCCGGTTCCGGACCCCGATCCGCAGCCGGGTCGCGACCGTCGAGAAGGTCGACCTGCGCTACCTCAGCACGCGGTCGAAGCAGGGCGGATGAGCGGCGCGCGCGCATCGGCGGACGCGCCGCCGGCGGAGACCCACCCCCCGCACCACCGCGCCCACCTCCTGGGCCTGGACGGTAAGCCCCGCTCGACGCTCCCGCTCCCGATCGCGTTCTCCCAAACGATCCGGCCGGACCTGATCCAGCGCGCCGTCGTCGCGGCGCAATCGCACCGTCGCCAGCCGTACGGCACCAGCCCGACCGCGGGGCTGCGGCACTCGGTCGAATGGTCGGGGAAAGGCCGAGGCGTCTCCCGGACACCGCGCCTGATGGGGACGCTCACCGGCGCCCAGGCCCCGAACACCGTCGGGGGCCGGCCGGCCCACCCGCCCCGGGTCGACCGGATCTGGGCGAAGAAGATCAACCGCACCGAGCGCCGGATCGCGTTCGCCTCGGCGCTCGCCGCCACGCGCGAGGCGAAGCTCGCCTCGGCCCGGGGCCATCTCGTGCCCCACGGGGCGGCCCTGCCGTTCGTCCTCGACGACCCGGTCGAGGAGGTCCGCTCCGCCGAGGCGGCCCGCGAGGTCCTCCAGCAGCTCAAGCTCTGGGCCGACGTCCGGCGGGCCCAGCAGAAGACGCACCTCACCAGCTCGGGACGGGCCCGACGCCGGGGCCGCGTGCGCCGCACCCCCCGCAGCCTCCTGGTCGTCACGGCCGCGCCCGGCAAGGCGCTCGGGTTCCGGAACCTCGCCGGGGTCGATGTCGTCCCGGTCGGCCGTCTCGGCACCGAGGACCTCGCCCCGGGGGGTGTCGCCGGGCGCCTGACGATCTACTCGCGCGCTGCGGTGGAGTCGCTCCGCTCGCGACTGAGGGAGGCGAGCGCGTGACGCAGCTCCAGCACCGCATCATCCTGCACGCCTACGTGACCGAGAAGTCGATGGACGAGATGGAGCGCCAGAACAAGCTCGAGTTCGTCGTCGACCGGCGCGCGAACCGCGCCGAGATCCGCCGGGCCGTGGAGGAGATCTACCAGTGCAAGGTCGCCAAGGTGACGACCAAGACGGTCCTCTCCGGCAAGATCGCCACGGTCCGGTTCGCGAAGGAGTTCTCGGCAGAGGATATCGGAAGCCGAGCGGGAGTGTTCTGATGGGGAAGCGGATCGGCTCCCGGCGCCGCGGGGCGGGGACGGGGGCGTACACCTCGCCGAGCCACCGGCACCACGGGGCGGTCTACCTGCCCGGGGCCGCGGTCGTCGGCGAGGCCCGCGTCCTCTCGATCAGCCCCGCCCCGGGCCGCACGGCCCCGGTCGCCGAGCTCGCGACCTCCACCGGCGACCGCCTCACGATCCTGGCCCCGGCCGGCCTCGCGACCGGCGACTCGGTCGCTCTCGGTGAGGGCAAGGTCGACCGGGGGTCGATCCTCCCCCTCGCGCGCATCCCGGACGGGACGCTCGTCTCGAACCTGGAGGTCAATCCGTTCGACGGCGGTCGCTTGGTCCGCGCGGCCGGCACGAGCGCCCTCGTCGTCGCCCACTCGGCAGGCGAGGTGACCGTCCAGCTGCCGAGCGGCGCGTTCAAGCAGTTCCTTCCGACGTGTCGGGCCCAGGTCGGCGCCGTCGCGGGCGGCGGCCGGCACGAGCGACCGATCGTCAAGGCCGGCAAGAAGGTCTGGACGGTGCGCTCGCTCGCGCGGCCGGCGTTCAAGGTCCGCGGGGTCGCGATGAACCCGGTCAACCACCCGTTCGGGGGCGGCGCGCACCAGCACGTCGGCCGGCCGAGCACGGTGAAGAGCGGCACGTGGCCCGGGGCGAAGGTCGGACGGTTCTCTCGCTCCCAACGCAGGAAGAGCCGGAGGCGCTAGGCGATGGCGAAGGCGAAGCGGGCGAAGAAGGTCGAGGCGCGGCGCAAGCGCGAGTTCAGCTACCGGGGCAAGAGCCTGGCGGAGCTCCAGGCGCTGAGCCTCGCGGACCTCGCGAAGATCCTGGACGCCCGGGCGCGCCGGTCGATCCGCCGGGGCTTCAACGACGAGACGAGCCGCTTCTTCGAGCGGATGAGCTCGACGCCCGTCGAGAAGACCGTGCGGACCCACTGCCGCGACGCGCTCGTCCTGCCGGCGCACGTCGGCCGGAAGGTCGCGGTCCACAACGGCAAGGAGTTCAAGGAGGTCGAGGTCCGCCCGGAGATGATCGGCCACTACTACGGCGAGTTCGCCCTGACGCGGCGGTTCGAGAAGCACTCGGGCCCGGGTGTCGGCGCAACGCGCTCGTCGAAGTTCATGCCGTTGAAGTAGGGGGAACGGTTCGATGCGGGGTTACACCTACCCGGGGGAGAGCGGCGTGAGCGTCGCCCGCGCGCGCGGGATCGAGATGCCGATCTCCCCGAAGAAGGCCTACGAGCTCCTGAACGCGATCCGGGGGCTCCCGGTCGAGCGGGCCCGCAACCTCCTCGAGGACGTCATCGCGCTCAAGCGGCCGGTCCCGTTCCGCCGCTACAACCAGGAGACCGCGCACAAGCGCGGGACCGGCCCGGGGCGCTATCCCAAGAAGGTCGCCAAGTCGGTCCTCTCCGTCCTGCGCAACGCCGAGGAGAACGCGGAGTACGACGGGCTGGACGCGGAGCGGCTGTACGTGAAGGTCGCGGCGAGCGCCCGCGGCAGGATCCTGAAGGCCCGGATGCCGCGCGCCCACGGGCACGCCGACCCCTGGAACGAGCAGACGACGAACGTCGAGATCGTCCTCGCCGAGCGGGAGGTCGGGGCATGAGCAGCGAGCGCAAGGTGATCCAGGAGAAGATGCGCCGGGTGCTCCTCAAGGACTTCCTCGTGCGCGAGAGCGCTAGGGCGGGCTTCGGCGGGCTCGACATCGTCCGGACGCCGATGGGCACCCGCGTGACGCTCGTCTGCGAACGGCCCGGGATCCTCATCGGCCACCGCGGCGAGCTGATCAAGCGCCTCACCGAGGACATCCAGGCCCGCTTCGCACTCGACAACCCCCAGATCGAGGTCCAGGCGGAACGCAACCCCAGCCTGAACGCCCAGCTGATGAGCGAGAAGCTCGCCTCGACCCTCGAGCGGGGCTGGCACTTCCGCCGCGCGGGGCACTCGACCGTCCGCCGCATCATGGAGGCCGGGGCGCGCGGCTGCCAGGTGATCCTCTCCGGGAAGCTCACGGGCGAGCGGCACCGGACCGAGCGGTTCAAGGCCGGCACGATCAAGTACTGCGGGGAGGCCGTCCATCTCTGGATGGACAAGGGGTTCTACCAGGCCCGCCTCAAGCCGGGCGTCATCGGCGTCAACGTCTGGATCATGCGCCCGTCCGCGAAGCTGCCGGACGAGATCGTCGTCAAGGGGGCCGCGAAGGCCCCCCCGCCGCCCCCGGCCGAGCCGGCCGTGGTCGGGCCGGCCCCGCCCCCGAGCCCCGACCTGGCGGAGGCGACATGACGCTCCTGCGGATGCGCGAGCTCCGCGCCCTCTCGGACGACGACCTGCGACGCAAGATCGCCGACGCCGAGAACGACCTGCTGCGCGAGCGCGGGGTCGCCGCGATGGGCGGTGCGCCCCCGAGCCCGGGGCGCATGCGGGCCCTGCGGACGAACGTCGCGCGCTCCCTCACGGTCCTGCGCGAGCGCTCGCTCGCGGCGGAGGTCTCCCCGGGCCGGGGACGGCCGGAGGGGCCGAGGTGATCCGGTGGGCGCGAACCGAGACGACCGAACCGCACAGCTCTCCCCGGTCGAGCGCGTCGCGCTCGCGGGCGAGCTGATCGGCTCGTCGCTCTCGGTCCCGGCCGGGCCGGGCCGGGCCCGGGCCGTCACCGGGACGATCGTGGACGAGACCCTCGGGACGTTCGTCGTCCGCCCCCGCGGCGGCGGACGGACGGTACGGCTCGTCAAGGCCGGCCTCACCGGGACACTCGGCCTCGCCGAGCGAGAGTTACCGTTAAGAGGCGACCTCCTTCGCGTGCGTCCCGAGGTCCGGACCAAGCGGCTTCTCGCCGGAGGTCCTCGGAGGAACCGATGACCCCCGCACGTACCTCGAAGGCGCCCCGGGCCCGCGACATCGGCCTGGACGTGCGGGCGCCCCGGACGCGGTGCGACGACCCGCACTGCCCGTTCCACGGCCGGCTCCCGGTCCGGGGCCAGTCGCTCGAAGGGGTCGTCGTCTCGGCCGCCATGCAGCGGACCGCGGTCGTCGAGCGGACGCTCCTCCACTACGTCGCGAAGTTCGAGCGCTACGAGAAGCGCCGCCGGCGCTACCTCGCCCACAACCCGCCGTGCCTCGGCATCGAGGTCGGCCACCGGGTCCGCATCGCCGAGACCCGTCCGCTCTCCAAGCTCGTCTCCTTCTGCATCGTCGCCGACCTCGGCGAGGCGGCCCGCCGCGTCCACGGCGAGGAGCCGAGCGTGACCCCCCCGGCGGCATCGGCCCCGGAGGCGCCGTGAAGGGCCTCGCGGGCCGACGGGGCCGCGGTCTCCCGAAGGGGGCGCGTCTCGAGTGCGTCGACAACACCGGCGCGAAGGTCGTCGAGATCATCGCCGTCCGGAACTGGCACGGGACGCACCGTCGCTATCC
>Ga0187780_10004006_pt1 | contig 11032 bp, 8 predicted proteins | sample 1015_Q2_SP10_20__FD_132429 | JGI IMG/M metagenome (GOLD analysis project Ga0187780, IMG submission 132429) | Tropical peat soil microbial communities from peatlands in Department of Meta, Colombia - 1015_Q2_SP10_20_MG | ecosystem: Environmental > Terrestrial > Soil > Wetlands > Peat | place...
CCGGCTTCGTCGTGGCGACTCGCGGAAGGAGATCCTGTTGCACGCTGTGTGGCGAAGCCTCGTCTTGATTGCGATCGGACTGCTGGTGAACGCCTCTCCGATTGTTGGTTTGGACTTCCACACTTTTCGCTTTGAAGGAGTCACGCAGCGGATTGCTCTCTGCTACTTGGCCGCCGCGGGGATGGAACTGTGGTCTAGCCGTCGCGGGCAACTCATTGCACTCGCTGCGTGCATGATCGGGTACTGGGCGATCCTCCGATTTGTGCCCGTTCCCGGATATGGTGTGCCCGGACGTGACATTCCATTCATGGATCCTTACCGCAACCTGCCCGCATGGCTGGACCGCAAACTGTTCATGGGCCACCTGTACAACGGAAATCGCGATCCGGAGGGAATCATCCATACGATCCCCGCCATCGGGACCACGCTGATCGGTGTTTTGACCGGGCATTGGCTTCGTACCACCAAAACGCCGACAATCAAGGCTGCAGGCATGCTTTTGGTTGGCGTGGTTGGTCTGGCTGCGGGCTTGTTCTGGAACCGCTGGTTTCCCATCAACAAGAACCTTTGGACCAGTTCTTTCGTCTTATTCAGCGGAGGATTTGCCCTTATCTTCCTGGCGTTCCTCTATTGGTTGCTCGAGATCAAGCAGTGGCGCGGAGTATGGACGATGCCGATCCTGGTCTTTGGTATGAATGCGATTACTGGATTCGTTGCTGACTCACTGGTATATGGACCGGGTTATACGTTCACTGCGAGGGGGCCACTGGGAGTCAGCATGCCCTGGCACGAGGCAGCGCAAGCACACCTCGAATCGTTCGGCTTGAGCACGCCAAACGCATCGCTCGTATATTCGCTGTGTGCCATGTTGTTCTGCTGGATTCTGCTTTGGCTTCTCTGGCGCAAGCAGATCTTTATCAAAATCTGAGGTCAGACCATTCCGCGCTCGCAGTTTCCCGGCACAGTGTGTCCCGCTCATAGTCCTGGTTGAAGTTCACGGAACCCTCGCCGGTTCAATTCGCCCTCCAAAATTCACCATTGGCAGATAAACCAAGCCCGTTCTTGGACATAGCCGTGCGGTTCCATCATCCACCACCGGGCCCGCTCGCCGCTTGGGTAACGCTCCTTGCCAGTCTCGGTAGCGGCGCTCCCCAGTTTTTCCCTGGTGAGCCGGATCACAATCCGAGGTGCTTTGCGTCACCGCCAGGTAACTCCTAGCCACGCACACTGATAGCAGGACAGGGCAGACCTCCTGCGGTTCGGCACTGTCCGACAAGTGGCTTTTCTCGGGACATTGGACTGTCTGAGAAAGTCACGGGAAGGTGTTTATGCTCTCACCTTACGGAATGGACCTCGTCGAGAACTGCCTTACATGCAAGCTGCGCGCTGACCGCATTTTCTGTAGTCTGCCTGCTCCCACCCTGCAGGCGTTTGAAAACATCAAATTTACCTCGGCATACCCCGCCGGCGCTGTGTTGTTTGTGGAAGGCGAACAGCCACGGGGCATATTCGTGCTTTGCAAGGGCCGCGTAAAGCTCTCCATCGGTGCCAGTAATGGCAGGACCCTCATTGTAAAGATTGCCGAACCCGGAGAGCTTTTGGGATCAAGCGCCACAGTTTCAGGCAAGCCGTACGAAATGACAGGGCAGACGATCGATCCCTGCCAAATAAGCTTTGTGAAACGCGATGACTTTCTCGCTTTCCTCAGGCAGAACAGCGATGCCTGTTTCAAGCTGGCAGAACAATTGAGTGAGAAGTACCACAATGCCTGCAAGGAAGTCCGTTGGCTGGGACTATCCCACTCAGCTGCAGAGAAGCTGGCGAGATTATTGTTGGAGTGGAGTTCCAAGAAGCGCGATGGCTTGCGGTCGGAAGCACGGATTAAAGTCGGGCTAACCCATGAAGAGATAGCGCAGATGATCGGGACGTCGCGAGAAACGGTGTCGCGACTCTTTGCCGACATGAAAAGACGCCAAATCTTGCAGGTAGACGGTGCGACGTTGGTGATTCGCAATCAGGCGGCCCTTCGCGCCCTAATCAATGCCAACTAGCCTCATCACCTCGACCGACAAGATCTGCCCGTTTCTAGCCGATCCGTGGACCGGAATCACAACTTCCTGTGATACCGGTCACGGCCCACGGATGCATGCTCCTCCTATGGTGGCACTTGAGGCGAAGAGAAAGCGCTCAAGTTCGAGGTGGAAAGGGGAATCTTATGGCACCGCCGGACGGCAGCTCGCAGCATTCCCAGGCAAATCAGAACAAACCCCGTCTGATTTTCTGGGAGTTGACCAAGGGCTGTAATCTTCGCTGTGTTCATTGCCGTGCCAGCGCTACGGAACTCAGTTCTCCATCCGATCTGTCAACGAAGGCTGCGCTAGACATCATTGATCAGATTGCTGCAGTCTCCACTCCCATCCTGGTGTTGAGCGGCGGCGAGCCGCTCTTCCGCTCGGATGTCTTTCAACTGGCCCGCTACGGCACCGACCAAGGCCTGCGCGTGGCGCTGGCCACCAATGGCACACTGGTCACAAAAGAGTGCGCGCGGATGATCGTGGATGCAGGCGTGCGTCGCGTAGCCATCAGCCTGGACGGCGCCGATGCCCGCACCCACGATGCGTTTCGCGGCATTTCCGGTGCATTCGATGCTGCGCTCGCCGGGTTTCGTAATCTGAAGAACCTGGGAATGTCGATGCAGATCAATACCACCGTTGCCCGTCACAATGCCCATCAACTCCCGGATGTGCTGAACCTGGCAAGATCGCTGCGAGCAGACGCGCTCCACACGTTCTTGTTGGTACCGGTAGGATGCGGTGTGGATATCGCCGATGAACAGATGGTTCCTCCCGCCGAATACGAAGAGATTTTGAATTGGTTTTACGATCAATCTCTCCAGGGTGGCATCGAGTTGAAAGCGACTTGCGCGCCTCATTACCTTCGCGTGGTGCGGCAACGGCGTGTTGCGGACCGACGGGCGGCACAGATTTCCAAGGGAGTGGCGGACAGCATCGAGAGTTTGCCAACGGTACCTTCGATTGGCCCGACGGAGATGGCGATGCCAGGTTCAACTGGAATCGAATTGAAGGCTCACGGAGTGGGAGTGCCGGTGGGTCACCCGGGAATGCATCCCTCCGACATGAACTCCATGACCAAGGGCTGCCTGGCCGGGACGGCCGTATGTTTCATTTCCCATCAGGGCGAAGTCTATCCCTGCGGATACTTGCCTGCTCTAGCCGGAGACTTGAAGAGGCAATCCTTCGCTGAGATCTGGCAAAATTCGATCGTATTCAAGGAGCTCCGCGACGTGGGCAACCTCAGGGGAAAATGTGGCTGCTGCGAGTTTCGGAATATATGCATGGGCTGTCGCGCCCGCGCATACGCCGCTACCGGAAATTATCTCGACGAAGAGCCCTTCTGCGTTTACCAACCCCGCATGGCAAACGTAAAGGATGCCCGAACTCCCGCGCGGTCGATGGGCGTCCAACGCTAGACAATCGAAGGACCGGCAAGGTAACCCGTTTCAACCCTGTTCCCAGGTCAAGCTGAGATGTTCCGTCTCCCACCGAGGCGTGGCAAAAGGCGCCCTTTGAGGGTGATATTCCCCTGTTTTTTCCGCGGCGGCAAACAGGCAAGGCTCATAGGTCGAGCTAAATGCATGAAAACAATCCGCCTCTAATGATTCGCCTAAGACTCGCTTTGGCCCACTGGATGCCTTTTGCGTGGTAGAGGCACTTGCCGGAGGGCAAAGTCGTGGAACCGACTCTCGTGGTCATCGGTCTCAACCACCGTACAGCCCAGGTCGCGGTGCGTGAGCGTTTCTGGCTTAGCGAAAGCGCTCGCTACGAAGCGTTGCTGCATTTGTTCAAAGCGGAAGGCATCGAAGAGGTTGTAGTGCTGGCAACCTGCAACCGCACGGAGTTCTGGCTCTGGGCAAACGATGTCACCCTCGCCGCCAATTCCCTGCTCCGCTTTCTCACGGCGGAATATGGACTGAAGCTCTGCGAATGGAGACACTTTTACCGCTTGCTGGATGAAGCGGCTCTCGTCCATATTTTCCGCGTCGCGTCAAGCCTGGACTCGCTGGCAATCGGCGAGCCGCAAATCATTGCCCAAGTAAAAGAAGCATGGAAACAGGCGCAGAAGGTCGGAGCGACCGGCCGCTTTCTGGATGCGGTGCTGCAAAAGGCACTGACGGTCTCAAAACGCGTTCGCAACGAGACTGCGATTGGAAAGTCCTCCGTTTCTATTCCTTACGCGGCAGTTGAACTGATCCGCCAAGCCTTCGGCTCCCTCGCGGGTAAGAAGGTACTTCTGCTAGGCGCCGGAAAGATGAGCGAGATCTCGGCACGAGGGCTGATCGGTAACGGGGCTAGTTCCGTCCAAGTGATCAACCGTACTTTTGAGCACGCGGTGGATCTGGCCGCCAAACTGGGGGGGCACGCGGTTCCGTTCGAGGAGCGCTGGCAACATATGGCTGAGGCGGACATTATCATCAGTTCGACCTCATGTCCCCACACCATTCTCAGTCGCGAAGAAGCGGAACTCTTGCTTCGAGAGCGGGATAACCGGCCATTGGTAATCGTCGACATCGCTATGCCTCGTGACATCGATCCCCAGGTGCGCGAAGTGAAGGGAGCTCATCTTTACGACCTGGATGATCTGGAAGACATCGTCAGCCGCAATGCCGACGAACGCAAGGCGGCCGCCACGGAAGCGGAAACCATCCTTCTCAGTGAGGCGCAGGGGTTCCATAGCAAGCTCGCCGCTGAGCGCGTAGTGCCAACGATCGTTGCCCTGCGCCAGCGGCTGGATCAAATTTGCCGGCAAGAACTGGAGTGCTTTCGACAGGAGAACGGGCCCTTCCCGATGGACGTGGACCAGATGTTCACTGCAATTATGTCCCGGGTTACAGAGAAGATCGCAGGGTCCCTGGCCCGTGAACTCAAGCAGCTTCCAGAAAAAGCAGAACAGGAGCAGATGACCCGCGCCGTGCGGCGGCTGTTCCACCTGCAAACGCCCGAACCGGCGCTTGCCGGCACCATATCACCGAGGGAGCAATGAAGATCATGCCCAGGAGAGAGCCGACATCCGCCAGCCGGCAGGCGCCATGGACCAGCACGCAAGCGTACCTGCTGGCCGTCTTTTGCTTGCTTCTGGGTGTCGCTCTCGGCTACCTGTTTCGGGCTTCCGCCTCTCCCGACGCAATGTATGGACCCGCTTCCCCAGTCGATAGGGAACGACAGTCGGCGCAGCCTCAGTTGAGTCCGGAAGAGCAAAAGCAGATGGTGGATCAAGCTGTGGCGCCGCTGCTGGCCACCTTAAAGTCTAAACCCGACGACTTCGCCACCATTGTGAACGTGGCCGATCTCTACTATGACGGTCGGCAATTCCCCGAGGCAATCCAGTATTATCGCCGAGCCGTGAGGATCCAACCACACAATCCGGACGTACTTACCGACCTCGGGACATCCCTTTGGTACACCGGCGATGCCGACCAGGCGATCGCCAATTTCGAGCAAGCGCTGAAGTATCGTCCCGATTCTCCAGAAGCCCTATTCAACCTGGGCGTGGTTCGCTGGCAAGGGAAAATGGATCCAAAAGGGGCAACGCAGGCCTGGGAGGAGCTGCTAGAGCGAAATCCGAACTACCCACAGAGACAACAGATCGAAGAGTATATCGCGAGAGCCAAGCAGCACGCCAAAGGGTAAGGCTCTCCCTGCCAACGAGGCGCGCCGAAACCCCATTCCTTGCCTGTTCCGCTGAAACGGGGGTGCCTATCCTTGCACGACGTTACCTTCGTGTTCCTACTTCTCTTCACTGCTCCTCGGCGACTCCTGTCGCCTCCTCATCTCCATGAAGCAATCCAAACTTCTTCAACTTGTAGCGCAGCGCGTCGCGGCTGATGTCCAACAGCTTGGCAGCATGAGTTTGATTGCCGTTGGCTTGGCGCATGGCGAGTTCAACCATGGTGTGCTCCACCTCTTCGAGAGAAGTCCCGCCCTGCGGAATATAGAGTCGCGGCAGCGACCTCCCGTCAGGGAGGGTCGTACCAGACTCGCTCGGTGAAGTGGTTCGCTCAAAGGCGGTAAGTCCTCCCGACTGCCCTACCGAAAAGGGTAAATAAACGGGCCGCAAAAGCGGCTCGTCTTCGAGAATCATGGCGCGCTCGATGGCATTTCTCAGCTCCCGGATGTTACCCGGCCAGTTGTGGCTGACCAGCAGCCGCCGCGTCTCGTCAGTAACGCCGCGAACCGATTTCTTGAATCTTCGGTTGTAGTGTTCGATAAAGAACTCCACCAGCGGCAGGATGTCTTCCTTCCTCTCACGCAGCGGTGGAATAAAGATGGCAATTATCGCCAGCCGGTAGTAGAGATCCTGACGAAACTGTCCTTCGCGCACTGCCTTCTCAAGGTCGCGATTGGAGGCGGCAATGACACGCACATCGACCTGCGTGTCACGTGTTCCGCCCACGCGCCGAATGACCTGATCTTCGAGAACACGCAGCAGCTTGGCCTGGAGCAGAGGAGACAATTCCCCAATCTCATCGAGGAACAGCGAGCCGCCATCGGCCGTTTCAAACAGACCTTTCTTCATCTGCTTAGCATCGGTGAAGGCACCTCGCTCGTGGCCGAAAAGTTCGGCTTCCATCAGCGTCTCGGGAATCGCAGAGCAGTTGATTGCCACAAACGGCTTCGCCTGCCGCGTACTCTCGTAGTGAATCGCCTTCGCAATCAGGTCTTTGCCGGTGCCACTCTCGCCCTGAATCAGAATCGTCGTAGCCGAGCTGGCCGCGACCTTTTGCACAAAATCCATGAGTTCAATCATCTTGGCGGAGATCGCTACCACGTTGTGGTACCCGGTTCGGCGGTGCACTTCGCTGCGCAGCGCCTGCACTTCGCTGCGCAAGCTGGTGGTCTCCAAAGCATTTTTCATCGCTACGTGGAGTTCATCAAAGTCCAGGGGCTTGCCGACGAAATCGTAAGCCCCAAGCTTGAGTGCCGTCTTAATATCGTCCAGTTGCGGATCGGCCGTTATCATGATGACCGCCCGAGCGTCGCCGGCTCGCTTGAGCTCCTCGAGCACCTGAATGCCGCTGATGTCAGGCAGGCGGACGTCGAGCAACACCAGGTCAGGGCACTCGTTCTGCGCCAATTTCAGACCTGCGGTGCCGGTGTCAGCTTCCATCACTTGATAGCCCCAGTCCTCACACTTCTGACGCAGAGACCAACGAATGAGGCGTTCGTCGTCAACGATCAGGACCTTTGTCGCGGGCATCGGTTCTATAGCTAGATTACTACGAACGCGCAGGCATGGTGCCCGGCAGACTGGGCATGGTCTCGTAATGGCTGACCAGCCTACGAAAACCATGCTTGGCAGACTGTGCAGCGGCGGCCGCGGATCGCAAGGTGGCAGGTACACGCTACGGGAAGATCTTGATCAGAGGCCGATTCTCTAAACCCATGGCACGGCTGGGCCAACCATCCATCCGAAGGGCTTCTTATGAAGCCGTCCGCTTAGCAACCGATCCGCCCAAAGGCAGAAACACCACGAACTTGCTACCCTTCCCGACAACGCTGCTGACCTCAATGCGCCCATGGTGCTCCTCCACGAGGCGGCGAGAGAGAGAGAGTCCAAGGCCAGTGCCATTGCCCTTGGTGGTGTAGAAGGCTCGAAAAATATTGGGCAAATTTTCGGGGGGGATCCCACGGCCGGTGTCGCTGACGACGATCATCGCGCACCCATTGTGGGGTGCGATCTCGACGTGGATGGTGCCGGCATCGTCGATCGCCTCCACCGCATTCAACAGCAGATTCAGCAGTACCTGATGAATCTGAATACTGTCATGATCCACCTCCGCCAAGTCGGGCGACTTCACAAACTCGATCTTTATGGGTTTGGAAAGCGCCTGCTGGCGTACCAACATCACCGCATGTTCCACGGTCGTATTGAGGTTACTCGAGCGAATCTGCGGAGGATGTGGCCGAGCCATCTCCAACAGGTCGGTAATCGCGCGGTTGATCTGCGTGACTTCCTGGCGGATGTCCTTTACCACCGCCTTCGCCGGACTACTTGCCGGCAGATCACGACCAACGATCTCGATCACCCCGGCGATTCCCGCCAGCGGATTGCGAATTTCGTGCGCCAGCCCGGTGGCCAGTTCACCTAGGGTAGCCAGGTGCTCAGCACGAGAGATTTGGGTGCGATGCAGGCGTTCGATTTCTTCCCGATCCTCCCGCAACTGCCGCAACATACGGTTGAAGTTGCGCCCCAGATCTCCGATTTCGTCATTGCGGCGCGAGAAGCTGACTGCGACATCCAGATTGCCTTTGCTTACCTCCGCGATTTTCTCCTGCAGTTCGACCAGCGGACGCTGGATGAAGTGAGCTAGCACGACAATAAGGACAGCACAAATGGCGACGGCCCCGGCTCCCGCCAGCACCAGCACAGCGTGGCGTTCTGGATCTCGCAGCGAGACGGTTGCCAGCAGGAAGAGAAACAAGCCAATCAGCAATGCCACGGCTACGGGCAACACTGCTTTCACCTGCCAGTTGACGCGTACAGAGCCCAAAATTGTTTCTCCAGAGGTTGGGTAAACCGCCGCTCCTTGGCGCGTCACCAACTCGTTCGTCCAACCTTGAGCGGATTTAGTCTGAACGGCTGTGTCATCTTGCACCCCCGGCCGGCGCGGTCACGCATAAGCATGAAGGCCGGGAAGCAAATAGGTCACTCCAAAGAACGTAAACATCACCACCCCAAAGCCGAAAATCGCGAAATAGGCGGCGCGACGTCCTCGCCATCCGCGGGTAATGCGCGTGTGCAGATAGCCCGCATACACCAGCCAGGTGATTGCGGCCCAAGTTTCTTTGGGATCCCAACTCCAGTACGAGCCCCAGGTACGGTTCGCCCAGTACGCCCCGGCAGCGATCATCAGGGTAAGTAATGGGAAGGCGATGGCAATCGTCCGATAGGTGATCCGGTCCAACTCCTCGGCAGACGGCAGCATGCGCTCGAGATCGTTGCGCCTCCAAAACAGCAGGAGATACAACAACGAAACAAATATTCCGCTCACTAGCCCGGAGAGAAGGAACGGGCTGGCGGCCAGGCTGGTAGGGAACCAACCTTCGGCATCGAGGGAACGGTAGCGTCCGTCCCGGACTCGCAGCAGGAAAAAGACTAGCGCGAGCACCTGAAGCAGGATGCTTACAAACTCCGCACCGTTGGCGAGACGGAGGAAACCGTTGTCCTCAGTCTTTCGCCAGACGAGGTAAAGGAGAAACGGCGCAGCTACGGCCGCGAGGACAACCAACATAATCCAGCCGAGATCAGGGATTACAACGAAAAGCCGCATACCTTTTCCCAGAAAGATTTCCGACTTTTCTTCCGGATTCCACGCTACCAGGCTCAACCCACCCCATTTCTCGAACCGAGTCAGGACGCCGATATAGATGGCAATGCCCAACAAGCTTGTAGCTGCCAAGAAGGTTTCGGTCGGCATCCTGTCCTGGATGAGGAACATCATGGCAAGGGCAAAGCTCAGGGCGCAGGCGGCGTAGGCCAGCATGGCCAGAGTCACATGCACGTGCAACCATGTGGACTGCAGCGCCGGCACAAGCGGGTGTACTTCGGTCCGCAGCAACTGCATTAGGACCACACCTACAATCGCGACCGGCATGGTCACAGTGCCGATGACCTTCACGCCATAGCGCTTTTCTGCCACCAGTGTCAAGACTGCCAGGGTCCACACAAAGCTCAGCAACATCTCATAGACGCTGGCGAAGGGCGGGTGACCTGCTTCATACCAGCGGTGCGCAATCGCGCCGGTGTTGGCCATCACTCCAGCCCAGGTGGCGAAGGAAGCAAACCGCAAATAAGAAGAAATGCCCGTTACCCCGAAACCTAGGTAGAGCACCCCGGCTGCCGAATAAAAAATGAGCGTTCCATAGAGCAGATAGGATTCATCCCACAGATTCTGGCTCTTCGCCATGTTCAGGAGCGCCATGAGCAGCAGAAAGCTCACCGCCAGCCCGACCATCACGACCAGCTTGCTGCCCGCCGCTTGGACTTCAACCGTGGTGCGTGCCATAAGGCATTGCTCCGATCCCGGCCTCACGCCGCGGCGACTGAAATGGCCTACTCCGCGACACTGCTCGTGACTGGACCGTAATTTCTGAAATTTCCGATTCGATTTCCCCAACCAACTTTTGGAATCGCGCTGCGAAGACGTCTTGATTCTTATTGGCGACGGCGCCTACCCAAAGCACCAGCCGGCCGCGCGCATCGCGCGCCGGCACCGCCCAAAAACGCATGTGCACCAGATAAAAGACAACTGCCAAGCCGAGGACCAGCATTACCACCCCCGCCCACACTGCCCATTGTCCCGGTTCGTGAGAGACTGCGAGACCTGTGAAATGCATCATCCGGAGATCGCGAGCTTCGAACCGGTAAGGGGACGACATGTTCTGTTCAAAGCCCGGGATGGGAGGCAGCCACACATTCACCGCTCGGCCCGATTTCTTCGACTCGATGATGAGATGGATGGCGGGGTTGGTCGCCTGATTGGAGCGCGTATACACCTGTCCGTCACCGATCACGTAGTCGGGAATGAATTCGGCAAGGCGCACCGACGTTTCCGAATCTAGAGGCAGAGTCTCGTCCATGCCTAGGACGACCTCTTTCTCAACCCCGTTTCCGTTTGCCGCAGTTGCCGTCAAGACGATCTTGTCCAGTTGGCCGGTGTTTCCGTAGCTCGACTGGTAAAAGCGGATGCCACGGTAAACCAAGGGATCATTCACCACGATTTCTTTCTGCGCGACCATTCGATCGTCCTCGACGATCGCCAGTTTTGACCACCATTTCCTGGGTGTACCGTCCGCATAGTTTTCCTGGCCCGCGCCATCGCAACGGATGGCAAAAGGCAGCCTATGTACGGCTCCAGTGTGCAATTGCAACTGTGCTGCTTGTTCTCCGGGCGAGAGCGCGATAAACCCTCGCCAGCCCCAAAGCGCGTCGACGATTCCGCCGAGAAATATAA
>Ga0187780_10004007_pt1 | contig 11031 bp, 11 predicted proteins | sample 1015_Q2_SP10_20__FD_132429 | JGI IMG/M metagenome (GOLD analysis project Ga0187780, IMG submission 132429) | Tropical peat soil microbial communities from peatlands in Department of Meta, Colombia - 1015_Q2_SP10_20_MG | ecosystem: Environmental > Terrestrial > Soil > Wetlands > Peat | place...
CGCTTCGACCGCCAGATCGCCGTCGACCGCCCCGACCGCAAGGGCCGCGCCAAGATCCTCGAGGTGCACACGCGCGGCAAGCCACTCGCCAAGATCATCGACATCGACGCGCTCGCCGGCCAGACCCCCGGCTTCACCGGCGCCGACCTGTCCAACCTCATCAACGAGGCCGCGCTGCTGTCCGCGCGCACCGGCAAGCGCGAGATCGGCCAGGACGAGCTCGAGGAGGGGATCATGCGCGTGATCGCCGGCCCCGAGAAGAAGACCCGCGTGATGAGCGAGAAAGAGCGCCTAATCACCGCCTACCACGAGATGGGCCACGCGATCGTCGGCCACTTCCTCGAGCACTCAGACCCCGTGCACAAGATCTCCGTCATCTCGCGCGGGCAGGCGCTCGGCTACACGATCTCCATGCCCCAGGAGGACCGCTTCCTGACCACGCGCGCCGAGCTCGAAGACACGATGGCGATGACGCTCGGAGGCCGCGCCGCCGAGGAGCTCGTCTTCAGCGAGATCACCACCGGCGCCTCCAACGACCTCGAGAAGGTCACCGCCACAGCCAAGCAGATGGTCATGCGCTTCGGCATGAGCGAAAAGCTCGGCCCGCGCGTGTTCGGCCACGACCACGGCCAGCCGTTCCTCGGCCGCGAGTTCTCCACCGAGCCCGACTACTCCGACGAGATCGCGCGCGAGATCGACGACGAGGTACGCCGCATCATCGAGGCCGCACACCAGCGCGCGCGCAGCATCCTCACCGAGCACCAGCACGACCTCACCAACATCTCCGAGATCCTCGTCAAGCGCGAGACGATCGAGAAGGAGGAGTTCCAGGCGCTGCTCGACGGCAAGAGCGAGGAGGACGTCTACGGCGTCGAAGAGGAGGCCAAGCCGCAGTTGCCCGCGCCGCCCACCGCGCCCGCCGACCGCGCTGAGCGCGAAGCGCCGCGGCCGCTGCCGCGCCCCGGTCTCGCCGGCGGCGCCGCCGACATGAGGGCTACCGACCAAGAGCGGCCCGAGCCCGCTTGACGTCGGGCGCCGCGTGCCGCTCAGCGGCTGCCGCTCGGGACTGGCGCGGGGGCCCTTCTTTCAAAGCCTGTAGCACTATGGTAGTGGGGGATTCGTGTGTGTTGGGTGACGTGACCGACGCGCGCTCCTATCGCGTGATGGGGGTCCTCAACGTCACGCCCGACTCGTTCTCAGACGGCGGCCGCTTTCTGGACGTCGACGCCGCGATCGCACACGCGCGCGCGCTCGTCGACGAGGGCGCGGACATCCTCGACGTCGGCGGCGAATCGACGCGACCTGGTGCCGAGCCAGTCGCCGCCGAGCGGGAGCTCGCGCGTGTGCTGCCCGTGCTCGAAGGGCTGGCCGCAGCAGGTGTGACCGAGACGACGCAGGTATCGATCGACACCTGCAAGGCGACCGTCGCACGCGCCGCGCTGGACGCCGGAGCTAGCCTCGTCAACGACATCAGCGCCCTGCGTGCCGACCCGCAGATGGCGGGGCTCGTGGCCGACAGCGGCGCAGGCTGCTGTCTCATGCACATGCTCGGGCAGCCGCGCACGATGCAGCTGGCGGGCGGGCCTCAATACAAAGACGTCGTCGATGAGGTCAGGGCGTTTCTCGAGGAGCGCATGCTCTTTGCTGTGCGCGAGGGTGTGCGCGAGCAGCGCATCATGCTCGACCCCGGCATCGGCTTCGGCAAGACCGTCGAGCACAACCTCACGCTGCTGCGCCGCCTGCCCGAGCTCGCGGCGCTCGGGCGCCCGCTCGTCGTGGGCACCTCGCGCAAGAGCTTTCTCGGCCAGATCATCGCCGCCGACGAAGGGCAGCAGGAACCCGTAGCCGCCGAGCAGCGGCTGCCGGGCACGATCGCCACCAACGTGCTCGCGCTCGAGCGCGGCGCGAGCGTGCTGCGCGTGCACGACGTCGCGCCCGTGCGCGCTGCGCTGGCCGTGGCGGCTGCTACCTTGGGCGAGCGATGGACGGCGAGGGGGACGACGCGGACGAGCTAGACGACGATGACGGCGATCTCGACGAGGAGCGCGAGGAGACTGGCGAGTCGGTCACGATCGAGATCACCGGCCTGTCGCTGTACACGCACCACGGCGTCAGCGACGCCGAGCGTGAGGTCGGTCAGCGGCTCGTGCTCGACCTGCGCCTTGACATCGGCGAAACCGACGCTACCGTCACCGACGCGATCGAGGACACGGTCGACTACGCCGAGGTCTGCCAGCTCGTCGCGCTGATCGCCCAGCAGCGTTCGCACCGCACGCTCGAGCGCTTGTGCAGCACGATCGCCGACCGGCTGCTCGCCGACTACGAGCTCGAGGGCGTGTGGGTCAAGGCCGCCAAGCCCGAGCCGCCGATCGCGCTCAGCGTCGACGAGGTCTCGGTCGAGGTCTGGCGCGAAGCGGAAGGCTGATGCCAGACGCGGGCGGCGGAGCGTCGGCCGTGGCGCACATCGGGCTGCTCGGCCTCGGGTGCAATCTCCCCCCTAGGGGACAATGCGGCGATCGCCGTGCACAGCTGCAGGCCGCTGTCGACGCGCTGCCCGCGGCGGGCGTTGCGGTGCTCGCGTCGTCTTCCACGTATGACACCGACCCCGTCGGTGAGGTGCTCGACCAGCCCGCCTTCCTCAACGCATGTCTGCGAGTACAGACGGAGCTGGCGCCGCTGCAGCTGCTCGACGCGGTCAAGCGCGTGGAGCGCGAGCTCGGTCGCAGCGGCAGCGATGTGCGTCACGGGCCGCGCGTGATCGACATCGACGTGCTGCTGCTCGGCGACATCGAGCTGCGGCACGAGCGCATGGCGCTGCCGCACGAGCAGCTGCTCAGCCGCCGCTTCGTGCTGGTCCCCGCGCTCGAGCTCGACTTCGAGCTGCGCGCACCTGACGGAGCAAGGCTCGCCGACGCACTCGCTGCGCTACCGCTCGACGAGGGCGTTCGCTGGGCCGGGCCGCCTCTGCAACTGCCGGACCGCAGAGCAGAGTCGCCTTATCGGTCGTCTAGGTGAGTGTGGCGCTGCCGTGCCAGCTGGCCAGCGACAGCAGCGTGCTTCTGCTCACGCCGTGCCCGGCCACTACGCACAGGTGTCCGTCGCGCAGCCACGTCACGACCTGCGCATCGTCCTCGCCGAGCATGCGGTACGCGGTGCCGTCGCGGATCGTCACCGCGCCGCCGCTGACGTGCGGCGCCGGTGTGCCCGCGACGATCGCATAGCCGATCCATTGCTTGTGGCTGTCCGCGTAGAAGACCGTCGTCACGCTGCGCCCGCCGACGCGATCGATGCGCTCTCCCGTCGCGCGAAAGCCGAAGTTCTCTTCCCAGTAGGGGAACCAGACATCGTCGACCGCGACCATCAGTTGCGTGCCATTGTGCGGGTTCTCCGCCGGCGCGCTCAACGTCGCCGGGCGCAATGTCAGCGCGACCGCCTTGTTTAGGGTTAGCGTCGAGCTGCCGCCGCCTGTCGAGAGCCCCACCACGAGCACCGCGACGATCGCCGCCAAAGCCGGGGCGCCGGCGAGCAGACCCCAGCGCATGGTCGCACGCCCACGCTGGTACGCCGGAGCGTGCTCGGCCACGAGCGTCTCGATGCGATCGTGCAGGTGCTGTGGCGCACGCACGTCGATCGAGCCGATTCGCTCGGCCAGCTCGGTCTCTATCTTTGGAAGTCGTCCGCTCATGATGGTCCTTCACTGAAGAGGACTCCGCTGGCGTCCTTGTCTTCCCGCCGCGCCTCCGCGATGCGCGGTGCTTGCGCGAGCGCGTCCTGTCCCGCTCCGCCGCCGCCGCCACCACCACCACCACCACCACCGATCGTCGCGCGGTCGCTCTCGGCGCGGCGCTCCCCCGCGTCGGGCGTGGACTTGGGATTGGAGCCCTCCACGCCGAGCCGCTCGGCGACCTGCTTGCGCGCCCTGAACAGGCGTGTCGTCAGCGTCGCCTCGCGCACGCGCAGCGCGCGCGCAGCCTCGCGGTAGGAGAGGCCGAGCACGTCGACCGCCACCAGCGCCAGCCGAAAGCTGTCGGGCAGCTCGGCGATCGTCGCGTAGATCTCCTGCACCTCGAACGCCTGCTCGGGGCGGCTCGTCGGCTTCGGGTCCGCCGCGACCACGTCCTCGAGCGCCGCCGAGGTCACCGGCCTGCGCGAGGCCGTGCGCAGGCCCGTCAGGAACGTGTTGCGTAGCACGCGCATCAGGTAGTAGAGCTCGTCGTCGCCGCGCAGCACGCGCGGGCGCGAGAGCACGCGCGCGAACGTCTCCTGCACGAGGTCCTCCGCGTCCTCGCGCGAACCACACAGCGCCCACGCCGCGCGATACAGGCGGTCCACGTGCTGGGTCAGTGATTGCGGATCGAGCGTGCGCATTCGATGGCGGAGCGGTGGGCACGACGACGCGATCGGATCCAACACCCGCCAAAGCGACTGTAGCGCCGCCCGCGGTGGTTTGGGTCTTGCGGGAAGGAATCGGCCGGCGCCGGCGTCCTAGGAGTCGATGGCGCAGCCGCGTCACGTTTGCGGCCGCCGATCGGGCTGGTTTCCAGCTATTCGACGATGAGGAAAGGGTGGTTCACCGTGAGTCTCCGCAAGCTTTCGCTTTTCCCCTTGGCGGCGCTGCTGGGGGCGGCGGTCGTGGTGATCCCTGCCGTCGACGCCACCGAAACGCCGACGATCAAGGCCATCACGGGGTGCAGCACGTACTACCCGTCGTATCCATGCTGGAGTCCCGAAACAGTCACGATCGCCCCCGGGGGCACGGTCAAATTCGAATCGAGCACAGTTGAACAGGGCGTGAAGTGGATCGGGAAAGCCCCGAGCTGCGAACCCAGCGTGCCGACAACTAGTCAGAAAGCCCCCTGGTCGGGCTCCTGCACGTTCTCCGAAGAAGGCACCTATACGTTTACAGGTACAGCGCTCTACAGCTATTCCGGCAAAGTCATCGTGATGTCGTCCAGCACAGGCTCGACTCCTGTGGGCACCGGCACTGGCACCACCGGAGGCAGCTCGTCAAACCCGTCTGGCACGGGCACGTCCACTGGCACGCAGCCCCCGACCGGTGGCGGCTCCGCCGGCCCCGGAGGCTCGTCCTCCACGGTCGGCTCGCTGTTTGTCGGTAGCGCTTCGAAGGCGGTCAAGCTCGCCTCCTCGCAGCACGGACAGTCGGTGCACGGCTCGGTTGACGTCTCACAGGCCTGCACAGGGGGGACCTTGGAAGTGCAACTGCTCGCGACAAACGCGTCGCTGGCGAGCGCGGGTCACCATGTGCAGGTGCGGGTCGGACGCGTCGTTCATTCAGGGCTGCACGCCGGGACGGCCACGTTCACGATCACGCTCGACGCCAAGGCCAAGCGCGCGCTGCACCGCCACGGTCATCTCACGCTGACCGTGAAGATCGTGCTCAGCGCAGCGGGCGGCGCGCCGGCCACGGTCACGCGCAGCGTGACGTTGCGCGGCTAGCCTCCTCGCGCGATGGCTGCTCGCCGCTGCCGGAGCGCTACGCGCTGGCGGACGCGGGCAGCCACTCGGCTGGCAGCACGCCCGCCGGCACTTCGCCCACCATCGGCGGGAAGTAGCGGGTCAGTTGGGCAGCCGGACGGTCGGCGATCAGTGGACGCACGTCGCCGATGCTCATCAACAGGCGGACCGTGCAGCCGATCTGCAGGTCCGCGGCGTTCGGCTGCTCGCCGCCCAGCAATCCCTCGGCGATCCAGGCGTCGATGCGATCGAGCTGCGGTGACAGCGCAACGAGATCGGCACGCGCGCTGTCGTCGCGAGCGTGGTTTTTGAGTGCCATCAGCCGCGCTGTCAGCGGCATCGCCGGGCGCATCAGGCCGACCGGCAGCGGCAGCTTGGCGTCGCCCGCGTAGCTCTCCATCGCCGCGGGGCGGCGCAGGAACGCGGCGTCGATCAGGCGTCGCGGCACGCTCTGGAAGACCTCGTCGCCCCAGCGCTCGGCCTCGAGCACGCGCGCGCGGGTCTCCTGGTCGGACGGCAGCAGGGCCGGCTGCGGCGCCAGCTCGTCCAGGCGCCGCATGATCGCGCGCGAGCCCACCAGGCGCTCGTGGCCGATGCGCATGCCAGGGACCGTGCCGCCGCCGTAGCGCAGCCGACCGATCAGCGCCTGGCTCAGCGGCAGCAGGTCCACGCGGTCGTGTTCGATCGATTTCAGCGCCAGTGCCGCTTCGACGGCGGCGCACGGGTGCGAGCCGGGCTGGGCGTAGAGCTTGGGACGGATCGTCGACATGCCGACTGCGAGCATAATGCCGCGATGCTGCTCGCGGTCGACGTCGGCAACACGCAGACCCACTTCGGGACCTACGAGGGCGAGCAGCTGCTCGAGCACTGGCGCTTCGCGACCGTGCGCCAATCGACCGCCGACCAGCTCGGCGCCGCGCTGCGCAACCTGCTCGGCCTGCGTGGCTACGGCTTCACGGACATCGACGCGTCGATCGTGTCTTCGACCGTGCCGCAGCTCGAGCCCGAGTGGACCGAAATGGCCGGCCGCTACCTGGGTCACGAGATGCTCGCCGTCGGTCCCGGCATCAAGACCGGCCTCGCGATCCGCTACGACAACCCGCGCGAGATCGGCGCCGACCGGCTCGTCAACGCGGTCGCGATCCGCGAGCGCTTCGGCGGCCCCTGCGTATGCGTCGATTTCGGCACCGCGACCACCTTCGACGTGGTCTCGCGCGAGGGCGAGTACGTTGGCGGCGCGCTCATGACCGGCATCGAGATCTCGCTCGAAGCGCTGTCCGAGCGCGGCGCACGACTGCCCAAGGTCGACCTCGCGCCGCCGCGCAGCGTGATCGGCAAGAACACCATCGACGCGATCCGCTCGGGCGTCGTCTACGGCTACGCCGGCGCGATCGACGCGATCCTCCGGCGCCTCTACGACGAGCTAGGCGAACGCACCGACGTGATCGCCACCGGCGGTCTCGCGCGACTGGTCGTGCCCTTCACCGAGGAGATCGAGGAGGTCGACGACCTGCTTACGTTGACGGGGCTGCGGTTGCTGTACGAGCGCAACACGTAGCGCTCGCGCGATCGCTCGCCACGCGCGACGCTCCCGGCGCCGGCAGGCGCCCCCTTAACATCAAATCTGACGCCAATGCTCGCTCCCCCGCAACTGAACGAAAGCTGGAGCCTCGGCTCGCTGCGCGTGCCCAACCGCGTGCTGCTCGCTCCGCTCGCCGGCATCGGCAACTGGTTCGTACGCCTGCAGGCCAAGCGCTACGGCGCCGGCATGGCCGTCTCGGAGATGGTCTCCTCGCACGCAATCCGATACCGCAACGAGAAGACGTGCACGGAGATGCTGCGCATCGACCCGCGCGAGCGCGAGCCGCACCCACCGGCCCTAGCTGCCGTGGGGGGGCCGGTCTCGATCCAGCTGTTCGGCGAAGACCCGGACACGATGCGCTCCGCCGCCGCCTACGTCGTCGCCGCCGGAGCTGACGCGATCGACATCAACATGGGCTGCCCCGTGCCGAAGGTCCGCAAGACCGGCGCTGGCGCGGCGCTGCTCGACGCGCCCGACCTGGCCGTCGCGGTCGCGCGCGCGACCGTCGAGGGCGCCGGCGAAGCTGATGACGGGCGGCGCGGGATTCCGGTGACCGTCAAGCTCCGTTCCGGTGTGCGTCCGGGCGATGAGAGCGGCTATGAGCTCGCACACCGGCTCGTCGGCGAGGCGGGCGTCGCCGCGATCGGCTTTCACCCGCGCTCGGCCGCCGTGCACCACAAAGGCGCGCCCGACTACGAGCTCGCCGCGCGGCTCGTGGACTCGCTGCCAGCGCCCGTGATCCTCACCGGCGGCATGGACGACGCGCACAGCGCGCGCGCGGCGTTCGCCGCCACCGGCGCCGCCGCCGTGATGCTCGCGCGTGGCGCGCTCGGCAATCCGTGGCTGTTCACCGAGCTTCTGGAAGATCCCGCCCACCCACGTGAGCTGCGGCCCAGCCGCGAGGACGTTCTCAGCGAGCTGCACTGGACAATGCAGTGCGCGATCGAGCATCTCGGTGAGCAACGCGCCACGCGCTACCTGCGTAAGTTCTACCCGTGGTATGTGCCGCGTCTGCAGCTCCAGCCGCAAGCCGCTCGCAGCCTGCAGGAAGCGCTGCAGAGCGCCGCCACGTTGACGCTCGTGCGCGAGTTGCTCGCCGCCTGTGATCGAGCACGGGACGCTGTTTGCACCCCGTCCGCTTTGACGGTTTGAGTCCACCGGCGCGCTCGCGCGCCGCGCTATACTGCTGCGCTCGCTGACGCCCCCGGCCGGCGACTTCCCCGCTCGCAGCGGGGTTTTGTGTGTGGCCGACCGGGACCACCAACCGCTGGAGCGAAGCCCGCCCACCCACATGCCGAAGGACGTCATCCTCACTCCAGAAGGTCTGCAGAAGCTCAAGGACGAGCTCGAGCTGCTCTCCACGGAGAAGCGCCGCGAGGTAGCCGAGCGCATCAAGGAGGCGCGCGAGTTTGGAGACATCTCCGAGAACTCCGAGTACGACGACGCCAAGAACGAGCAGGCGATGCTCGAGAGCCGCATCGCGCAGCTGCAGGAGAAGCTGCGCATGGCCACCGTCATCCAGGCCAAAGACCTGTCCACCGACGTCGTACAGGTCGGCTCGGTCGTGCACGTCAAGGACGAAAAGACCGGCAAGTCCGTCAAGTACACGATCGTCGGCTCCGCCGAGGCAAAGCCCGACGAGCACAAGCTCTCCAACGAGTCTCCCGTCGGCCGCGCGCTGCTCGGCCACAAGCGCAACGAGACCGTCGCCGTCAAGGTCCCGCGCGGCCCCGCGCGCAAGCTCAAGATCACCAAGATCGACGTCGGCCTCGACTAACGGCCTATGCTCGCCGCGATGAGCGGAGACGGGGGGGAGTCGAGCAGGCACGGGCTGGACGAGCTGATCGCCGAGCGGCGCGCCAAGGCGCAGCGCCTGCGCGATCAGGACCCGACCGCCTTCCCCTACTCATTCCCGCACGCCGAGTCGATCGCGTCGATCCTCGACGCCTACGCGCAGCTCGACGTCGGACAGGAGACCGAGGACAAACACCGCGTCGCCGGGCGCATCGCCGCCCGGCGCGGCGCCGGCAAGGCGGCGTTCCTAGATCTTGTCGATCGCACCGGCAAGATCCAGCTGCACGCGCGCATCGACGTGCTCGGCGGCGACGCGTTCGAGCGCCTCACATCGCTTGACCTCGGCGACCTGCTCGGCGTCGACGGCGCCGTGCTGCGCAGTCGCCACGGCGAGCTCACGCTGCGCGTCGACAGCTTCCAGCTGCTCGCCAAGGCGCTGCGCCCGCCGCCCGACAAGCACCACGGCCTGAGCGACGTCGAGACGCGCTACCGCCGTCGCGAGCTCGACCTGATCGCCAACGAGGACGCGCGGCGCGTGTTCACGCAGCGCGCGCGCGTCATCGCGGCCGTGCGCTCCTACCTCGACGGCGAAGGCTTCGTCGAGGTAGAGACGCCGATCCTGCAGTCGCTCTACGGTGGCGCGCTCGCGCGCCCGTTCACCACCCACCACAACGCGCTCGAGCGCGACCTCTACATGCGCATCGCCACCGAGCTGTACCTCAAGCGCTGCATCGTCGGCGGCCTCGAGCGCGTGTACGAGCTCGGCAAGGACTTCCGCAACGAGGGCATCTCGCACAAGCACAACCCCGAGTTCACGATGGTCGAGTGGTATGAGGCATACGCCGACTACAACCACGAGGCCGCGCGCCTGGAAGCGTGTGTGCAGGCCGCCGCGCGCGCCGTCGACTACGCCGGCGAGCTCGACTTCTCCTCGCCGTGGCGGCGGGTCACGTTCGCGGCCGCCATCGAGCAGGCCACCGGCGTCGACGTGCTCGCTCATCGCGACGCCGACGCGCTGCGCGGCGCGATCGCCGCGCGCGGGATCGAGCTGGCGAGCGCCGGGCTCAGCTGGCCGCAGCTCGCCGACGATCTGCTTTCGAAGTTCGTCGAGCCCACGCTCACCCAGCCGACGTTCGTGCTCGATTACCCGATCGAGCTCTCGCCGCTCGCGCGCGAGCACCGCTCGCAGCCAGATCTCGTCGAGCGCTGGGAGGCGTTCGCCGGCGGCATGGAGATCGCCAACGCGTTCAGCGAGCTGATCGACCCCGACGTCCAGCGCGAACGCTTCGCCGTGCAGCAGCGCCTGCAGACGCTGGGCGAGGAGGAGTACCAGCCCTACGACGAGGTCTTCGTGCAGGCGCTCGAGCAGGGCATGCCGCCCGCCGGCGGCGTCGGCCTCGGCATCGACCGGCTCGTGATGCTGCTCACCGGGCACAACTCCATTCGCGAGGTCGTGTTGTTTCCTGCGATGCGCGAATAGAGATCTGCCGCATAGGCGCCCGCCGATCAAGCAGCACGGTGGCGCTGCCGATGACCCCGATAGGCCCCGGGTGGGCGGTTGGTAGACTGCTCCCAAGGCATCGTCAGGGCCGTGCAGACCAGCGAGGCACCGTCCCAGCAGGAGGAATCACACCATGTTCGAGCGATTCACAGAACGGGCCCGGCAGGTGGTCGTCCTTGCACAGGAGGAGGCCCGCACGCTCAAGCACAACTACATCGGCACCGAGCACATCCTGCTCGGCCTGCTGCGCGAGGAGGAGGGGCTCGCGGCACGGGTGCTCGAGAGCCTTGACATCACGGTCGAGCGCGTGCGCGCGCAGGTCGTGCGTATCGTGGGCTCCGGCGAGGAGGTCACCTCCGGGCAGATCCCGTTCACGCCGCGCGCCAAGAAGGTGCTCGAGCTGGCGTTGCGCGAGGCGCTGAGTCTCGGCCACAACTACATCGGCACCGAGCACATCTTGCTCGGTCTCGTGCGCGAGAACGAGGGCGTCGCTGCTCGCATCCTGCTCGACTTCGACGCCGACTCGGAGAAGATCCGCAACGAGGTCATCCGCATGCTCTCGGGGCCCGGCGGGCGTCGCCAGAGCCAGTCCGGCGGTGCGGCCGCCGGTGCCGGCTCGGGTCCGGGTGAGGGCAAGAAGTCATCCAAGCTGCTCGACCAGTTCGGTCGCAACCTCACC